>Ga0209761_1002560_pt1 | contig 11938 bp, 7 predicted proteins | sample GraSoi013_1_40cm_4_FD_185818 | JGI IMG/M metagenome (GOLD analysis project Ga0209761, IMG submission 185818) | Grasslands soil microbial communities from the Angelo Coastal Reserve, California, USA - Sample 09_25_2013_1_40cm (SPAdes) (version 2) | ecosystem: Environmental > Terrestrial > Soil >... | reverse complement strand
GTGCCGCGAAACCGGTTCGTGCCCGACTTCGAGATCAACTGAATGACGCCGCCGCCCGCCGACCCGGTTTCTGCCGAGTACTGCGACGAGCTGACGCGAAACTCCGAGATCGATTCCATGCTGATGATCAGCCGGGCGACGCTCTCCTGCTTGGGATCCTTCACGCCGGTGGCATCGATACCGTCGAACGTCCAGTTGTTGTCGTCGACCGATCGACCGACGAATCTGATGGACGTGTGTGTGCCAGCGCCCGTGTTGATCGCGCCGGGCGCCAGCATCATCAGGCTCGACCAGTGCCGGCCGTTGAGCGGCAGTTCCTTGAGCTGCGTCGACTGCACGACGGTCGAGAGCTCCGGCGAGCTCGTTTCGAGCAGCGATGCCGCGCCGAGGACCGTGACGACCTCCTGCACAGGTCCCACTTCCAGTTTGATGTCAACCGTCCGTCGATCGCCGACGTCGAGGGTCACGTTTTCGAACTTTGCGGTCTTGAAGCCCGAGAGCTCCGCGCTGACGTCGTAGCGGCCCGGTGGCAGGTAGTTGATCACGTACAGGCCGGCGACGGTACTGACGGCCTCGCGCTCGAGGCCCGTCTCGACCGACCGCGCCTTCACCATGACGCCCGGCATGACGCCGCCGCCGGCGTCCACGATGCGGCCTTGAAGCGTGGCGTTGCTCGTTTGCGCCGGCAGCGGCGGCGCGCCGAGCAGCAGCAGCGCTCCGGTCCCAAGTGCGCGAACAATCAACCTCGACCTCATGATGCCCTCCTTGGTCGACGGCCCTTGGCCCGTAAGCGAAGTGTAAAGGCCATAAGATACACTGCGCCGACGCCACCGCGGCATAGTACGAATGCAATGTCACGCCAGTACGACGTAGTCGCCATGGGGCGAAGCTCGATCGATCTTTACGCACACCAGATCGGCGTGCCGATGACCGAAGTCACCAGCTTCGACGCGTACGTCGGCGGCTGCCCGACCAACATCGCCGTCGGCACGAGGCGACTGGGACTCAAATCCGCGCTCCTGACCGCCGTCGGCGACGACGAAGTCGGCGATTTCATCCTGAACTTCCTCAATCGCGAGACGATCGACACGCGCTTCATCCCGCGCAAGCCCGGACATCGCACGAGCGCGGTCATCATGTCCATTCAGCCGCCGGACAAGTTTCCCCTCACCTTCTATCGCGACAACTGCGCCGACCGCGAGCTGACCGTCGCGGACGTCGATCGCGCGCCCGTCGCCGGCGCCGCGATCCTCGTCGTCACCGGCACGGGACTCAGCCACGAGCCGTCGCGCCGCGCCACGATGCACGCGGCGGAGACGGCGAAAGCCGCGTCGAGCCTCGTCATCGTCGACATCGATTACCGGCCGAATCAGTGGCCCGATCGGAAGACGTTCGCGTCGAACGTGCAAGAGCTCTTGCGACGAGGCGACATCGCGATCGGCACCGAAGAGGAGCTCTCGGCGGCGTTCGACGGCACACTGCCGCGCGACGACGCCGCCGCGACGATCCTGGCGTTGGGTCCAAAAGCGCTGATTCTGAAGTGCGGCGGTGCTGGCGCGATCGTGTACACGCGCGGCGAATGGGGGGCCGTCAGCCCCGTCAGTATTGCCGTGCCGCCGTTTCCCGTCCGCGTGTTGAACGTGCTCGGCGCCGGCGACGCGTTCGCGAGCGGATTCATCTACGGACTGCGGCAAGGGTGGTCGCTGGCGCGCTCGGCGCGCGTCGGCAATGCGACCGGCGCGATGATCGTGACGCGCCACGGCTGCGCGAACTTCATGCCGACGTGGGGAGACGTGGAAGCGTTCGTCGCCGAGCGCGGAGGCAGGCTGTGAAAGTCCGTCACCTGACCGTCGGTCAAGCGGTCGTCGAGTTCCTGATCGCGCAGCAGTCGGAGCGCGACGGCGTCACGCAACCATTCTTCCAGGGCGTGTTCGGCATCTTCGGCCACGGCAACGTCGCCGGCCTCGGCGAGGCGCTCCTGGCCGCGCGCGATCGCGTCCGCTTCTACCTGCCGCGCAACGAGCAGGCGATGGTCCACACGGCCGCGGCGTTCGCGAAGATGCGGAACCGTCTGCAGACCTTCGCGTGCACGTCGTCCATCGGCCCCGGCGCGACCAACATGCTGACGGCGGCTGCCGGCGCGACGATCAATCGCCTGCCCGTGCTGCTGCTGCCCGGAGACATCTTCGCGACGCGACGAGCGGCGCCGGTGCTGCAGCAGCTCGAGTCGTCTTCGTCGCTCGACGTCTCGGTGAACGACTGCTTCAAGCCGGTCTCGACGTTCTGGGATCGCATCAATCGACCCGAGCAGCTCGCGCCATCGCTCGTCGAGGCGATGCGCGTGCTGACGTCGCCGGCGGAGACTGGCGCGGTGACGCTGGCGCTGCCGCAGGACGTCCAGGCGGACGCGTGGGATTTTCCGGAGGAGCTGTTCGAGACGCGCACATGGCACGTGCTGCGGGGGCGCGCCGACGCCGCGAGGCTGGACGAGGCCGCCGCGTGGCTGAAATCGTCGCAGCGACCGTTCATCATCGCCGGCGGCGGCGTCATCTACAGCGACGCGTGCGATGCGCTGAGACGCTTCGTCGAGCGCACCGGTATCGCGGTCGCCGACACCCAGGCAGGAAAAGGCGTGCTGCCGTTCGATCATCCGCAATCGGCCGGCGCGGTCGGCGTCACCGGCACGCCGACGGCGAATCGGCTCGCGCGCGACGCCGACGTCGTGCTCGTCATCGGATCGCGGCTGAGCGACTTCACGACCGCGTCGAACACCGCGTTCGCCAGTCCACACGTGCGCTTCGTCTCGATCAACGTGACGGAGCTCGACGCGTACAAGCGCCGCGCGATGCCACTGGTCGGCGACGCGCGCGCGACGCTCGAGGAGCTCGAGCCGCGCACGACGGGGTATCGCGTGAGCGATGACTACGCGCGCCAGCTGCGCGCTTGGAAAGCGGAGTGGGAAGGTGAAACCGATCGGCTGTTCCACAGCTCCGGTTCGCGTGACGTGCCGACCCAGGCAGAGGTGATCGGCGTCCTCAGCGAGACCTTGAATCCGCGCGACGTGATCGTCTGCGCCGCCGGAAGTCTTCCCGGCGACCTGCACAAGCTGTGGCGCATTCGCGACACGAAAGGCTATCACCTCGAGTACGGCTACTCGTGCATGGGGTACGAGATTGCCGGCGGGCTCGGCGTGAAGCTCGCGGCGCCCGATCGCGACGTGTTCGTGCTCGTCGGCGACGGATCGTATTTGATGATGGCGCAGGAGCTGGTCACGGCGATCCAGGAAGGGCTCAAGATCACCGTCGTGCTGTTCGACAACCGCGGCTTCTCGAGCATCGGCGGCTTGTCGGAATCGGTCGGCTGCGAGGGTTTCGGCACCGAGTATCGATGCCGGACCGGGAGCGGCGAGCTCGACGGCGAGTACGTCGACGTGGACTTCGTCGCGAACGCCGCATCGCTTGGCGCGAAGGCGATCAAAGCGGCCGATGCCGAGTCGCTTCGCCGCGCGATCGCAGACGCACGCGCCTCGCGCGAAACCACGGTCATCGTCGTACCCGTGGATCGCAACGCCCGTGTCGGCGGCTACGAGTCGTGGTGGGACGTGCCGGTCGCCGAGACGTCAACTCTGGAATCGGTGCGCGACGCGCGAGCGAACTACGACACCGCGCGCAGGCGCCAGCGGCATTTGCTCTAATGACTTCTCTGTGAAAAATGCAACCACGAAGAAATGCAACCACGAAGAAGACTCGAAGACACGAAGAACTTCTAGTACAAGAAAGCATTTCTTCGTGCCTTCGTGCCTTCGTGCCTTCGTGGTTGCGTTTAGTTTGCCAGTCTCGTGGCGTGTCTCGGATCATTTGGGACGGCGCCTCCCGCTCGGCTGAAGCGCGTGTGAACAAATCACGTACAACGCAGAAACCGCGGAACCCGCAGAGAAAAAATGCTTAGGGTCTTTCTGCGTGTTCTGCGAGTTCTGCGTTCAACGTCGTATTTCTTCACAAGCTCTCTAGGCGAGCGAAGAGCGACTCGATGAGGATCGCCAACGCCCCGTGCTCCTGGGGCATCCTGGAGTTCGAGTCGACTGCGCTCGCGCCGTCGCCCGTGCAGGTGCTCGACGAGATTGCGGCGACCGGGTACGAGGGCACCGAGCTGGGCGACTGGGGTTTCTTCGCGACCGATCCGCGGCAGCTCGCCGAGGATCTCGAGCGCCGCCACCTCGCGCTCGCCGGCGCGTTCGTCGACGTCGCGCTGACCGATCCTGCCGCGCACGCAACCGGTGAAGCCACAGCCGTGAAGATCGCGCGTGTGCTCGCCGGCGCGGTCCGGCTAACCGCCTCCGGCAAGGCTACGGCGGTCCGCCGACCACCTTCGCGCAAGGCTACGGTGGTCCGCCGTAGCTTCAGCGGAGGCGGAAGCCTTCCGCGAAGGCGGAAGCCGGACACCACACAAGAAAGGAGCGAGCGCGGGTCGATAGAAACGAGCGAGCGCAGGTCGATAGAAACGAACGAGAGCCGGCCGATGATCGTGTTGTCGGATGCGACCGCGCGAGTGCCGGAGCGTACCGCGAGGGCGGGCCGTATCACGCCGGACGAGGGGCTCACGCCCGCCCAGTGGGACGTCGTGGCAGCAGGCGCTGAGCGCATCGCGAGCGCTGTGCGCAAATCGACTGGGTTGCGCACAGCGTTCCATCATCACTGCGCGACGTATGTCGAAACACCAGGCGAGATCGACGCGCTGATGCAGCGCACGTCGAGCGATGTGCTCGGCCTGTGTCTCGACAGCGGCCACGCCACATTTGGCGGCGGCGACCCCGTGATGCTCGTCGATCGGTACCGCGATCGGATCTGGCACGTCCACTTCAAGGATTGCTCGCGCGCGATCGCCGGACGAGCGCGGGCTGAAGCCTGGGACTACGTGACCGCGGTTCGCCATGGCCTGTTCTGCGAGCTGGGTCGCGGCCAGGTCGATTTCGGCAGAATCCGCGATCGCCTGCGCGCCCACGGCTACGACGGCTGGATCGTCGTCGAACAGGACGTCCTGCCGTCCATGGGCACGCCCGCTGCGAGCGCGGAGCGGAATCGCCACTTCCTCGCGGGACTTGGTTTGTAATCGAGCCGCCGCCCGCACTACGCTAGAACGCGACGTGCACAACCTAGCTCTCCACCACGGAGGACACGGGGGACGCCGAGGAAAATCCCGTTTTGAACAGGTTTGAACCTCCTATCCTCCGTGTCCCCCGTGGTGGCGAGGTGAGTTCAAAGGTCGCGCCACATCGAGCATCGTGAACGACATCGACAACGAGGGACCGGAAATCGGTGGCGGGCGCACCTCGATGATCCTGTTCGTGGTCATCGCGCTCCTGATGGCCACCGATCTGACTATCGAGTTCCGCCACGGCGAATCGATCGCCCTGCAGTCGTTCGAGCTCGTCATCTTCACATCAGCACTGGCGGGCATCGCCTTTCACTGGTGGCAGATGGCGGCTGCGCGCCGGCGGTCGGCGCGCCTCGATGTCGAGCTCGCCCAGGCCCGCGCGGAGGTTCTGCGATCGAGCGAGGACGCGCGCCGGTGGAATGCCGAGGCGCAGAACGTCCTCGATGGACTTGGAGCCGCGATGGATCGCCAGTTCGATCGCTGGGGTCTGACCCCGGCGGAACGCGAGGTCGCGCTGCTGCAACTGAAGGGGCTCCGCCACCGCGCCATTGCCGAGCTCAGGCACACCAGCGAGCGCACTGTCCGCCAGCAGGCGCTCTCCATCTATCGGAAGTCCGGTCTGGACGGCCGGAGCGATCTCGCCGCGTTCTTCCTCGAAGATCTGCTACTGCCCAGCCAGGAAGCGCCGTCGTACGTCGAGTGACGTACGCGCGTGCGACGAAAGCGCGATGACACGCGCCGTGCCGTCGACTAGCATGGGTCCTCGTTCATGCGATCCGGCATTCGCTCGTGCTTCGCGCTTGCGGCCATCGCCGCCGCGGGCGCGCTCGCGTCCGCGCAGCCCCAGGTTCCGGCCGGCCCGCTCACCTATGAGCAGGCGCTCGCGCTCGCCACCTCGCGTAACCTGAACGTCGAGGCGGCGCGGCGGGCGCGCGCCATTCGCGAAGCCGCCATCCGCACCGCGCGGCAGATTCCGAATCCGGACGTCAGCTTCGAGACGACCCAGGACGTCCCGCATCAGGCCTTCAGCGTCGATCTGCCGGTCGAGCTGGGCGGCAAGCGCTCGCGCCGCATCGATCTCGCGAAGGAAGAGCTCACGCTCGCCGAGGTCGACATTCAGACCGAGATGCGTGCGGTGCGCCGCGAGCTGCGGCAGGCGTTCTATGGACTCATCGCCGCCGACGAGCGCGTGCGTCTGGCCGAGAGCCTCCTCGACATCGCCCGGCGCGTGCACGATGCCGCACAGGCGCGGTTCGAGACCGGCGCCGCGCCGAGGCTCGAAGTCCTGCAGGCGGATCTCACCGTCACGCGCGCGGAGACCGACATCGAGCTCGCGCGCGGCATCCGCGTCTCCTCGCAGGCCACGCTCGACGCGGTTCTGAATCTGCCGCCACAGCAGGCGCTCGCCGTCACCGGCAGCTTGTACGAGCACGCGCCGGTCATCGCGTACGAGCAGGCGCTGGCGACGGCGACGGCGTCGAACGTCGACCTCGTCCTCCTCGACCGGCAGATGGCCGTCGAGGCGCGACGGCTCGATCTGTTGCGCGCCGAGCGAACGCCGACGCCGATCTTCTCGGCGGGCGCCCTGTTCAACAACCCGGGAGAATTCACCGTCGCGTCGCGCTATGCGGTCACCGTCGGCGTCCCGATCTTCAGCCGCAATCAGGGGGAGATCGCGGGGTCGATCGCGACGACGGCGCAGCTGCGGACCAAGCGGGAAGCGACGCTGCGCACGGTCGAGAACCAGGTGTACGGCGTGCTCGCGCGCGTCGAGGCGGCGCGACGGCAGGTCGAGGCGTACGACCAGCGGCTCGTCCCGACCGCCACCGACCTTCAGACGCTCGCGGAGGAAAGCTACCGCGGCGGCCGCACATCGGTGCTGGGCCTGCTCGACGCGCAACGCAGCCTGCGCGATCTCAGACGCGAGGCGCTGCAGGCCGCGCTCGACTTGCAGCTGGCGCTCGCGGATCTGGAGGAAGTGCTTGGGACACCGATTCAATAGCGGGACGGCTGAAGCCGCGCTCTACCAGCCAGATCGCCACGAAAACACGAAAACGCGAAAACACGAAACCCGTACACAAAGGATTTCTGTTTCGTGGTTTCGTGGTTTCGTGGTTTCGTGGCTCATCGCGGGGCTCGCATCCGCAGGGTGCCGCAAAGCTGCCGAAGAAGACACCAAGCCGCCCGAATTGCCGACGATCACCGCCGACACCGCGAAGGTCACGCGCCGCACGCTCGTCGATGATTTGATTGTCCGCGGGACCGTCTCGGCGATCCCGAACGAGGACGTCAAGGTCAGCGCGCTCGTCGCGGGACGCGTCAACTCGGTCACCGTCGCCGAGGGCGATACGGTGCGGCAGGGGCAGGTGATCGCCGAGCTCGAGCGCCAGCCGCTCCTCGATCAGCGGCGGCAGGCCGCTGCCGCCGTGGAGCAGGCGAAGGCGCAGCTCGAAAACGCGCGGCTGAACCTGCAGCGCAACGAGCAGCTCTTCCAGCGCGGCATCGCCGCGGGGAAGGAAGTCGAAGACGCCAGGACGGCAGTCGCCGCCGCGCAGTCGGCGCTCGAGCAGGCGAACGCGTCGCTCAACACGGCGGAACGCAACGTCGAGCGCGCCGCCGTGCGATCGCCGATTGCCGGTCAGATCGTCAAGCGCATGGTCAGCGTCGGCGAGCAGGTGGACGGCACGGCCGCTCAACCGATCGCGGAGATTGCGAACCTCGATCGCGTGGAACTCGCCGCGAACGTGCCCGCCGAGTACCTCTCACGCGTGGCGCTGAACATGAAGGCCACCATCACGACCGACGCGCTCCCCAAACGCACGTTCGACGGCACGGTCATCGCGATCGCACCGGCGGTGGATGCGACGACCAACGCGGCGCTCACGCGCATCCGGATTGCGAACGCGAACCGCCAGCTGAAGGTCGGCGTCTTCGCGGAGGCGCGCATCGCCCTCGCCGAACACGCGAACGCGCTCGTCGTGCCGCCGCCCGCGCTGGTTCGCGATGCCAACGGCACGGCGGTCTACGTCGTGATGAACGATCTCGCGCAGCGGACCGACGTCCAGGTCGGCCTCGAGAAGCCCGACGCGTTCGAGATCCTCTCCGGCGTGAAGGAAGGCGACACCGTGCTCACCTCGTCCGTGTACGGACTCGGCGAAAAAGCGAAGCTCGCCAAGCCCGAGCCCGAGAAGCCGGCGAAGGAAGAAGAAAAGCCGGCGAAGGACGACAAGGTCAAGGACGAGAAGCCCGAGAAGCCCCGATGAAGACGCTCTCCCAGCAGCGAGGTCGTTGGTCGCCGCTGCTTGAATCATCGCGGCCGCGTGTGCACCGAAGGTGCCCGCGGCCATTGAAGGTTACGCGCGAGCGGTTTACGCCGCGAAGCGCGTCAGGCGCGGGGGTGGGGCCCCGCGCAAAGTAAAAAAATGACAGTCGCGCATTCAGTCGTTGGTCGTTGGTCGTTGGTCGTTGGTCGTTGGTCGTTGGTCGTTGGTCGTTGGCCGTTGGTCGTTGGCCGTTGGTCGCCGCTGCTTGAATCATCGCGGCCGCGTGTGCACCGAAGGTGCCCGCGGCCATTGAAGGTTACGCGCGAGCGGTTTACGCCGCGAAGCGCATCAGGCGCGGGGGTGGGGCCCCGCGCAAAGTAAAAAAATGAACGTCGCCCGCTTCGCCAGAGAGAACGCGCGCGCAATCGTCTTCGCCGTGGTCGTCATCACGCTGGCCGGCATCTATTCGATCACCACCCTGCCGAGCGGCATCTACCCCGAGGTCGAGTTTCCCCGCATCGTCGCCGTCGCGCACTCGGGCGATCTGTCGCCGCGCATCATGCAGATTGCCGTCACGCGGCCGCTCGAAGAGGCCGCGCGCGAAGTGCTCGGAGTCCGGCGCGTGCGCTCGCGGACGATCCGCGGCGCGACTGAGTTGTCGGTCATCTTCAACCCCGACGCCGACATGCCGTACGCGCTGCAGTTGATGCAGGGGAAAGTCGACGAGGTCCGCCCGGATATGCCGGCGGGCACCCAAGTCCGCGTCGAGCGCATGACGCCGTCGTTCTTTCCGATGATGGAGTTCAACGTCACGGGGAATCTTCCGCCGGCGGATCTGCGTGACATCGCGATGTTCCAGATCCGGCCGCTCCTCAGCCGGATTCCCGGCGTCGCGCGCGCAGAAGTCTCGGCGTCCGAAGAGCGCGAGGTGTCGGTCATCGTCGATCCCCACAAGCTGAACGCGGTGAAACTGACGTTGGACGACGTCGCGAAGGCGCTGACCAACACGAACCAGGTCGCGTCGGTCGGGCGGTTGCCGAAGGATTATCAGCAGTATCTCGTGCTGGCGACGGGCGAGCTGAAGAGCCTCGACGACGTGCGCCATGCCGTCGTCGCCTTCCGCAACCAGACGCCGGTGTACGTCGGCGACATCGCGGAAGTCCGCGAAGGCGTCGTCGATCGCACGACGCTGATTACCGGCAACGGCCAGCCGGCCGCGGTCATTTCGGTGGCGCGGCAGATTCGCGGCAACATCATCGCGATTGCCGACGGCGTCGAACAGACGCTGCGCGAGAACATCGCGTCGCTCCCGCCGGCGATCCGCATCGCGAAGGTGTACGACCTCGCCGCGTTCGTGCGCGAGGCGGTGCAGAGCGTCAGCGAAGCGATCATCATCGGCGGCCTGCTCGCCGTCTTCGTCCTGCTCGCGTTCCTCCGCGACTGGCGCGCGACCTTCGTCGCCGCGACGACGCTGCCGCTGACGATCGTCGGGACGTTCTTCATCCTCCACATCGCCAACGGGACGATCAACCTGATGTCGATGGGCGGCCTCGCCATCGCGATCGGTCTCGTCATCGACGATGCGATTGTCGTCGTCGAGAACATCCACCGGCATCTCGCGGCGGGCGAGACGCCCGAGAACGCCGCCGAGCACGGCACCAACGAGCTGGTCGGCGCCGTCGTCGGCTCGACGCTGACCACGGTCGTCGTCTTCATTCCGCTCGCCTGGTTGCAGGGGATGGTCGGTCAGTTTTTCGCGGCGCTGTCGCTGACGCTGTCGGGCGCGGTGCTGCTGTCGCTCTTCTACGCGCTGCTGTTCATTCCTGTTCCCGCTGCGCGGTTCTTGAAGGCGCAGCGAGCCGACGGAACCGAGCATCACGTCGACGATCGACAACTCGGCTGGCTGGGACGGCGATACGAGGCGTTCATCCGGCGCGCGATCGCGCGTCCCATCTGGGTCATCGCGGTCACGATCGTCGTCGCCGCCGTCGGCGGATTTCTGTACTTCCAGCTCGAGACCGGCTTTCTTCCGGAGATGGATGAGGGCGGGTACGTCATCGACTACTGGACGCCCCAGGGCACATCGCTGCCGGAAACCGACAAGATGGTGCGGCGGATCGAAGCGGTGCTCGAGAAGACGCCCGAAATCGCCGGCTTCACGCGGCGCACGGGCACCGAGATGGGGATGTTCGCGACCGAGCAGAATCGCGGGGACATCCTCGTGCGTCTGAAGCCTCGGAATCAGCGCGACAAGGACGCCGAGGAGATCATCTCCGAGCAGCGCGCGAAGTTCGCCGAAGAGAATCCCGGCGTCCTCATCGAGTTCGTCCAGCTGCTCCAGGACATGCTCGGCGACTTGCAGGGCGTGCCTGAGCCGATCGAGGTCAAGATTTTTGGCGACGACATCAACACCTTGCTCGGTCTCTCCTCGCGCATCGCGAACAAATTGAAGGACGTTCCGGGCGTCGTCGATCTCGTCGAGCCGCGGCGCGGCAATCCCGAGCTCGAAGTCCGCATCGATCCGACGCGCGCGGCGAAGGCAGGCTTCACGACTCAGGCCGTGTCGACGCAGCTCGCCGACGGTTTGCTCGGCGACGTCGCCACCGAGGTTCGCCGCGCGGATCGCCTGGTCGATCTGCGCATCCGCTACCCGGACGCGTACCGCTTCAACCCTGACTGGATCCGCGAGTATCCACTCGTCACGCCCACGGGGCTGGTGGTACCGCTGTCGGCGACTGCCGACATCGCAGCGGTCGAGGGCGCCGCGCAGCTCCATCGCGAAGATCTGAAGCAGATGGTCCCGGTGACGGCGCGTCTCGAAGGGCGCGACATGGGGAGCGCGGTCGCGGACGTGAAGCAGATTCTCGCGTCCGAGCGGATGCCGGTTGGCTACACGACCCAGATCGGTGGGCAGTACGAAACGCAGCAGGAGTCGTTTCGGTCGCTGCTCGTGGTGCTGACGATCGCGGTGCTGCTCGTCTTCGGGCTGCTGGTCGCCCAGTTCCGCCGCTTCACGGCGGCCATGGTGATCATGTCGGCCGCGCCGCTGTCGCTCGTCGGGGCGTTCGGCCTGCTGCTGCTGACCGGCACGCCGCTGAACGTGTCGTCGTTCATGGGCCTGATTCTGCTGATCGGGCTCATCGTCAAAAACGGAATCATCCTGATCGACTACGCCGATCGGCTCGGCGAGCGCGGCGTCGAGTGGCGCGAAGCGCTGGTGCGCGCCGGGGCCATCCGGCTCCGGCCGATTCTGATGACGACGCTCTGTACGCTGTTTGGATTGCTGCCGCTGGCGCTGGGCCTCGGCGCGGGAGCGGAGCTGCAGAAGCCGCTGGCGATCGCGGTGATCGGCGGGCTGTCAGTGTCGACGATTATTACGCTGGTGTTCGTGCCGACGCTGATGTCGCTGCTTCCGCAGCGACATCATGAACTAAGAACTCAGAACTAAGAACTCAGAACTCAGAACTCAGAACTCAGAACTCAGAACTCAGAACTCAGAACTCAGAACTCAGAACTCAGAA
>Ga0209761_1002558_pt1 | contig 11940 bp, 13 predicted proteins | sample GraSoi013_1_40cm_4_FD_185818 | JGI IMG/M metagenome (GOLD analysis project Ga0209761, IMG submission 185818) | Grasslands soil microbial communities from the Angelo Coastal Reserve, California, USA - Sample 09_25_2013_1_40cm (SPAdes) (version 2) | ecosystem: Environmental > Terrestrial > Soil >... | reverse complement strand
CCCAACCCGGCGAGCGCGGTGACGAGCCAGAAGAGTCGCACCACTGCGGTCGTTGGCCACGCGGCGACCGCATAGTCGATCGGGTTCGTGGCGCCGCCCTGCACCGTGAGGAGCCGCTTCAAAGCCGACAGCAGCGCCTGGTTGGGGTGGTGCGCGACCGGCTGCACCATCTCGGCAGCCGCGACGGCCCGCCACGCCCGCCACTGCGCCGCCACGTCCCCTGGGCCGAAGATGGCGATCGGAATGACGAGGTTCAGGAGCACGAGAAACGCGACGGTCCAGCCGAGCTCCCGCCAGCGGCGTTTGTACGCCAGGTAGCCCAGCAGCAGCACCGGCACCGCCTTGAGGCTCGCCGCCAGTGCGAGCGCACAGCCGCCCGCGATGAGCCGGTGCTCGCGGAACAGCACGAAGGCGAGCAGCGAGAGAAACAGCAGCATCGCGTTGATCTGCCCGTGCTGCAGGTTGTCGTCAAAGAGCCGCGCCGCAAAGAGGAAGGGGACGACCACGCCGGACGAAACGAAGGCGAGCCGATCGGGCGAGCGGGGCCAGAACGTGAGCGCCGCGCCGCCGTCCTCGAACGAGCGCGCCAGCAGCTTGAGCGTCCCCCACACGGCGAGCACGCTGGCCAGCTGCCATGCGAACAGCGTGCCGACGGCGCTGACCCGGGACCCGAGCGCGAGCCCCGCGGCGACGAGGAGGAAGAACGGCGGCCACGTGTTGAAGGCGTTGGCGTAGGGGTCGCCGCCCGAGAGGACCACCTCGCCGAGCTTGGGATAGTAGCTGTAGTCGAGACGATCGGCCCGCGCGAGCGACCGCGCGCCTTCCGCCAGGGCCACCAGCAGCACGAGGGTGTAGATCGTCGCGACGGCCACCCGCGTCGCGCGCTCGGAGCCGAGGCGTGGCCATGGGTCCCGGGGAATGACGAGCCTGAGCCCGGTCACTACGGGACGTTTCGGTCGGGACTCGCGGGGACGATCTGGCGGCCGGTCTCGTCCCACACCGTGATCGCGTCCACAGGGCAGGCATCGCACGCGCGCAACAGCCGCTCGCGCTCGACCGCCTCAGGCGCGAGGAAGCTGGCGACCGACGCGTCGTCCAATTTGAACCCTTCTGGCGCCTCTTTGGCGCAGTCCGCGAAGCCCACGCACAGCTCGCGGTCGATCACGATCCGCAGGCCGTGGACGATCCGCTCCTGCAGGCTGCTCACATCCCCTCCAACCCCAGCTCCGCGCGCGCGGCGTCCATGACGGCCGTGGTGACCTCGGCGATACCGCGCTCCCGCGCGTAATCTGCGTAGATCTTCTTCACCATCCCGCGCACGAAGTTCGGCACGCGTGCCAGCCGCTCCTGCGCTTCTCGTGACCAGATGGGACCGCTCCCCGCTCCCCGCTCACCCGCCTCAACGAAGGCGTCCTCTTTCCCGCCCGCCACCATCCCTCGCACCATCTCCAGCGGCTGGGCGGGGATCGTGCGGCCGCCGATCTGCACCCCCAGCGAGGCGACGAGCTGGGTCTCCATGGGATTCGTGAGCATCGCCACGACACGCCCGCACTGCGGGCAGCGGAATGCGGCCGCGAGCGTGCCATCGCCCGGGAGCCGTCGCTCCTCGAAGGTCATCTGCCGGTCGCAGTCGACGCACAAGAACTTCATACGAATGCGGAATGCGGAGTGCGGAATGGGGAGTGTGTCAGACCGCGTTCCAGATGGTCTCAGCGAGCTGCTGCCAGACGTCGGGTGTCGGGTGCCAGGGCACGCGGGCCAGCAGCGGAGTGCCAAACTCCCGCGCGAGCGTGTCGCCGGCCTCTCCCACGAACGCGCCGCCGACCATGTTCTCTACGATGCCGAGGGGCGTCGCCCCGCGCTCGAGCGCCGCGCGCAACGCGCGCCGCACCGCATCGCCCGATTCCGCGGTCGGAATCGTCACCGTCAGCACTGCCGGAGGCGCCGGCAGTAGCTCGGCCAGCTCCTGAAACCGCGCCAGGCCCGGAGGCAGATCCACGAACAGCACGTCGAGCGCTCCCCACGCCACGTCTGCCACGAATTCGCGCAGCGCCGCCGCCTCCGCCGCGCCGCGCCACACGAAGCTCTCCGCCTCGGGCCCGCGGAAGGCGAGGGGGTGGCCGTCGGCGAGCAGCTGGTCCATGGAGACGACCCGCACACCGTCCGCACCCACCGCGGGCTCGACGCCGTCCTCCCGGACCGCGAGCCGACCGTCCCGCGCCCCGAGCAGCCGCGCCGCCGTGGGGCCGTTCAGGTCGGCATCCAGCACGCCCACCCGTCGGCCGACGCGCGCCAGGGCGCGTGCCGCGTGCGCCGTCACGTAGCTCTTGCCGACTCCTCCCTTGCCGCTCATCACGGCGATCAGGCGCGCCACGCCGGCGAGGCGCTGCGCCACGCGCCGCCGCTGCGCCATGATCTGCGCGGCGAGCCCCGAGCGGTCGGGCTCGGTCAACTCGTGATAGGTGCGGATGCGCATGAGGCAAAGATGGCTACATTTCCCATTCTATGCTCAACGAGCTCAAGCGGAAGCTCCAGGCCGAGGTCGAGCGCCTCAACCACGAGATCAGCTTCGTGCTGCCGAAGGAGATCGAGAAGGCGCTCGCCCACGGCGACCTGCGTGAGAACTCCGAGTACAAGGCGGCGCTCGAGCGACAGCAGTTTGCGGCGGCGCGGCTCACCCATCTCCGGTTGCGTCTCTCGAAGCTCTCCGGCGTGTCGGAGGACGACATCCCCCGCGACCGCGTGGGATTCGGCTCGCGCGTGACGGTGCAGGACCTCGACACCAAGCGCGCGGAGACCTACGCGCTCACGCTCGGCGAATTCATCGACGGCAACGAGGACGGGGCCGGCGAGCTCCCCGTGTCCATGGCCTCACCGCTCGGCAAGGCGCTGGTGGGAGGGAAGGTGGGGCACTCCGTGACCATCGACCTGCCGCTGGGCCGCCGACGGCTGAAGATCACGCAGCTGGTGACGGTACACGACTTAGCTGAACGACGGGCGGGGACGGACAGGGGCGGACGGCGGCGTGCGAAGTAGGTCCCGCCCTAGAGGTTCAAGTGGAACACCATCGGCCCCTTCGGTTGCGGCGAGCCGGGCATGGGCTCGATGCTCATCGCGGCCCCCATCACCCGGGCGCCGCCCCCCGGCATGTCGAGCGCGAGCACCATGGGATGCGGCGAGTCCATCGCCATGACGGCCGCGCTCTTCATCCCCTGCTGCGTGATGAACCAGATCTGATACGCCTGGCCCGGTTGGTTGGGTGATAGCCCGTGGCACGTCACGAGCCAGCGGTGTGACGCGGTGTCGGCGAAGATGGTGACGGCGCCGACGCGCCCGTTCGTCGAGACCGGGATCTGCAGGACGCGGGTGGCGGGGCTGCGGATGAGCGACAGGGTGTCCTCGAGCGCGCTCACCCGGGCGGCGAGCTGGCCGCGCTCGACGCTGAGGCGCTGTACGGTGACGACCGCCCAGGCACCGCCCGCCACGGCCAGCACCAGGCCGGCAGCCGCCGCGAGGCGCCACACGGGCTCACGCCCCGGCGCGAGCGCCCGCGCCAGCACGCGCTGCTTGAGCTCCGGGGACGGCTCCCGCGGAGCCGATGCCATGCCCAGCCAGTCCGTCATGTCATCCAATCCTTGAGATGCTGCAGCGCCTCCGTCAACTTCTGGTGCGCGATCCGCAGCCGTGTCTTCACCGTGCCCAGCGGTTGGTCCAGCCGCCGCGCGATCTCGCTGTGCGTCAGCCCCTCGAAGTAGGCGAGCAGCACCACACGGCGCTGCTCCTCCGGCAGCGCCGCGAGCGCTGCGTGGACCTCGCGGTGCAACGGCCACCCCGCCACCGATCCCTCGAACGGCGCATGCGCGCCGACCACGTCCTCCGCGGCCGCCTCCCGCGCGCGCTCCCAGCGCTCCGCCTTGCGCCACCAGCGGCGGCGGCGCCGCAATGCGTCGAGCGCCCGGTTGCGGGCGATCGAAAGGATCCACGGCACGAGCGGTCCACGCCGCGCGTCGTGCTGATCGATGTGCCGCCACACCTGCTGGAACACGTCGCCCACGACGTCCTCGGCTTCGGCCTCGTCCTGCAGGATGCGGAAGGCGACGCCGAGCACCCAGGGGGCCACCTGGTCGTAGAGGTCCGCCAGCGCCCGCTCGTCCCGCGCTCGCAAGCGACGCAGGAGCGACCGCTCCTCATCTTGACTAAGACGTTTCGGCTGGCTCACTTAGATTTCCATTGTAACACGGGTACAGGTCCCGTCTAGGGCGATCCCAATAGCGAGGCCCATGGTCACGCATTCCGCACGGCTGCTGGTAGCTGCCCTCTTCGGATTGGCGTCCGCCAGCTGGCTCTCCCGCCTGCCGGCCCAGGCCGACCCTGACGCCAAGGTGAAGGGCGGTGGCGCCTTCCCACCGGGGTGGCATGTGCGCACCGACAAGAACAAGCCCACCGCCGACGTCAGGTTCGTGAGGATGGGCGGGGGCTTTCACGTCACCCTCGGACCGGCCGTAGTGCTGTGGCGCGACGCCGATCGCGCCACCGGCAGCTACAGCGTCTCAGCGACGTTCACCCAGACCAAGAATCCCAGGCACCCCGAGGGATACGGCCTGATCGTCGGCGGCAGCCGCCTCGGAGAGTCGCGCAACCGCTACACCTACTTCCTGGTGCGGGGTGACGGGACGTTCCTCGTCAAGCGGCGCGTGGCGGGCGATTCGACCGTGCAGGTGACCAACGGCTGGACGCCGAGCGACGCCGTCGTGAAGGCCGACAGCGCCGGGCAGGCGACGAACCAGCTGGGCGTGGTGGTGGCGGGGCGCGCGGTCACCTTCCTGGCGAACGGCAAGGAAGTTTACACCGCTAGGGCGGCGGATCTGGACACGCAGGGCATTGTTGGCTACCGTGTTAACCACAACCTGGACGTGCACCTGGGTGCGCTGGTCGTTCGCAAGCGGTAAACGTGGGGGTGGGGATGCAAGCTCGCTGTGACGATGAGGCGCAACGCTTTTCGTTCGAAGCGTTTACACGACACCCCTTCTTCACCGAAGTGAATCGCTGGATCGTCGAGCGCGTGATCTGCCCAGGCCGGCGCAAGATCGTCGACCTGGGGTGCGGGCCGGGTGCGGTCACGAAGCTCATTGTCGAGCGCCTCGGCGAGGACGCCGACAACGCCGAGGTGATCGGTATCGACCCATCGCAGTCGGCGCTCGCCAAGGCCCGGGCCGCGATTCAGTCCCAGTGGGTGCGGTTCGTCGAGGGCAGCGCCGAGTGGGTCTCGCGCCTCGTGTCCTCGGCCGACGCCGTCGTCTTCCTCAATGCCATCCACCTGGTTCCCGACAAGGCCCAGGTGATGGTCGAAATCCGCAAGGCGCTGAAGCCGGGCGGTGTGTTCGCCTTCAACACGACGTTTTTCAACGGCGCCTACGTCGAGGGGACGTCGGCTTTCTGGCGGCGCTGGATCGTGCGGGCCGTGCAGGTACTCCGGGAGCGTGGCTTGGACGTGAAGCACAGCGCGCACGCCGTCGCCCGTGAGTTCCTCACCGCCGACCAGTACGCCGACCTGTGCGTACAGGCGGGGTTCGCCCGGCCGAGCGTCGAGTTCGTCCGCATCGAGATGACGCCCGAGAGCCTGGAGGACATCGGGCATTTCTCGTTGTTCATCGAGGGGGCGCTCCCGGGCGTGCCGCTCGAACAGGGCGCCGACGCGCTGCACGAAGGACTGCGCCGCGCCCGCGAGGAAACGGGAGTCGCGAACGTGCCGCGCAACTGGCTCGAGTGCGTGGCGGTGGCCAAGTAGGAGTGCAGGGGGGCGGCCTGTTGCGCCCCTACTCGATGACGAACCCGAGGCGGCGCTGCGCGGTGCGCAGCGCCGCCTCGACCGCTTCCGGCGTCTCCCCCCGCGCAAAGATGAACCCCGGATAACGCCACCCTTCGGGCCAGGGGAGGAGTGTCTGCCCCGGGTGGGCGGTGATCACCACGTCCTCGATGAGCGGCACCGCCCGGGCCGTTGCGAGGCCCCGGACTTCGCGCAGCACGCCCGCCCCAGGGACCGGGATCATCATAACCCCCGACGCCTGGTGCTCGCGCTCGAGTGACGGGAGCGGCATTCCGAGCGCGTGGCGAATGATGAGCTCTTCGAGCGATGTCTCCCCGGCTTCGAACCGGAGCGCCGCGCTACACCGCCCGCCGATCGAGCGCGCCGCGAGCTCGATCAGCCACGGCCCTCGCTCGTTCCAGCGGAGCTCAGCGTGGACCGGCCCTTCCCGCAGGCCGAGCGCGGTGACCGCATCCCGCGCGCACGCGCCCAGCGCGGCCTGCGCCCGGTCCGGCAGGCGTGATGGCGTCGTGTAGATCGTTTCCTCGAAGAACGGGCCATCGAGGGGGTCCGGCTTGTCGAACAGCGCGAGCACGTGGAGGTGGCCGGCCACGACGAGGCCCTCCAGTGCGACTTCGGGGCCGGGGATGAAGTCCTCGACGAGAACTGACCGGGATGCGGGATGCGGGATGCGGGATGCGTTCCCCTCCACGCCTCCCGCTTCCCGCATCTCGCATCCCGCTTGCTCGAGGATTCTCTTCAGTCGCTCGAGCGCCGCCCCGAACCCCGCCGGGTCGTCGGCGCGAATCACGCCGCGCGACGCGGACAGCCGCAGCGGCTTCAGCACGCAGGGGTAGCGCAGGCGCGCGGCGAGCTCAGTCACGTCCTCGCCGAGCGTGTGCACCTCGAACCGCGGCACCGGCACTCCGTGCCGGACGAGCTCGAGCCGCTGGAGGTGCTTGTCGCGAGCCGCGAGGGCGGCCGCCACCGGGTTCCCCGTGAGGCCCAGCCGCCCGGCGATCGCGGCCGCGACGACGGCCGTGTCGTCGTCCACCCCCACGACGCCGGCGACGGGATGACGGCGGGCGAACGCGGCCGCCTGCTCTGCAGCGCGCTCCGGAGCGGCGAGATCCAGGGTCAGGAGGGCGGCGGGCTGCGCGCCCTCGAACGTGCTCGGGCGCTCGGAGGCGACGGTGAGCTCGACTCCGAGGCGTCGCGCCGCCTCCACGAACGCCGCAGTGCGGTAGGTCGTGGTCGGCAGCAGCAACAGGAGTCGCTGGGTCAGGCTACTTCTTGGCGGCGGCGAAGTAGGGGTTCGTGCCGGCCGTGTGGTCTGTGATGTCGACGATGCCCTTCACCGCGGGGACGTGCTGCTGCAGCATCGCCTCGATCCCCTGGCGCAAGGTGACGTCCGCCATGCCGCAGCCCTGGCAGCCGCCCATCATGCGCAGCATCACGACGGCGTCCTGTACGTCGATCAGCTCCACGCGGCCGCCGTGGCGCGCCACCATGGGATTCACCTGCTCGTCGAACAGTTGCGTGACCTGCTCGTACAGCGCGTCGTCATCCGCCGTGGCGACGGGCGCCTCGGCCTTGGGGGCGAGCGGGGGCGCGCCCGAGGCGAGGGCTGCGCGGATCGCCTGGCCGACCGATTTCCCGACGGCGGTCCAGGGCGTGGCACCGCGCTTCACCACCGTGACGAGGTTGCCCGAGACGATCACCTCGCCGACCTCGGCGCCGGGGATGGCGAAGATCGCCGCGGCGAGCGGCGAGCCCTCCGCCTCCGCGGCGGATGCGAACCGCCGCACCCCGGCGGCGTGCACGGGCTGGCTCACCACGAACTTGCAGCGCGAGCCATCGATCGGCTCAGCCGTGATCTTCATGCTCGCTGGATCCATCGATCGAAGTATCGCTTCCGCGCCGTCAGCGGGCAACGGGATGCGGCGCGGCGGCAGCTTCCCGCAGCTTCCGCGCCGCCTCCACCACGTGCCGCAGCGATGCCAGCGTCTCGTCCCAGCCCCGGGTCTTCAGGCCGCAATCGGGGTTGACCCAGATCTGGCGGTCCTCCAGGACCTCCCGCATCCGCTCGAGCGCCGCCGCGATTTCGTCCGTGTCCGGCACGCGCGGCGAGTGGATGTCGTAGACCCCCGGCCCGATCTCGTTCGGGTACTTGTAGCCGCGAAAGGCCTCGAGCAGTTCCGAGCCGGAGCGCGCGTTCTCGATCGAGATCACGTCCGCATCCATGCGCTCGATGACGCGGATCACGTCGTTGAACTCGCTGTAGCACATGTGCGTGTGAATCTGGGTCGCGTCCTGCACGCGGCTCGTCGCCAACCGGAACGCATTGACGGCCCAGTCGAGGTAGCCGCGCCAGTCGGCGCGGCGGAGCGGCAGGCCCTCGCGCAGTGCCGGCTCGTCGATCTGGATGATGTGGATGCCGGCGCGCTCGAGATCCAGGACCTCGTCCGAGATCGCGAGTGCGAGCTGCAGCGCGGTTGCGGACCGGGGCTGGTCGTCCCGCACGAAGGACCACTGCAGGATCGTGACGGGTCCCGTGAGCATCCCCTTCACGGGCCGGTGCGTCCGGGATTGGGCGAAGGTGCTCCACGCCACCGTCATCGGCTTGGGTCGCGACACGTCGCCGTAGATGATCGGCGGCTTCACGTAGCGGGAGCCGTAGGACTGGACCCAGCCGTGCTCCGTGAAGGCGAACCCCTGGAGCTGCTCCCCGAAGTACTCCACCATGTCGTTGCGCTCGAACTCGCCGTGCACGAGCACGTCGAGTCCCAGGTCTTCCTGGATCTTGAGCGTCCGCTCGATCTGGTCCTGGATGAAGCGCTCGTACTCGGCCGCCGTCGTCTTGCCGTCGAGGAACTGGCGGCGCGCCGCCCGGACCTCCGCTGTCTGGGGGAACGACCCGATCGTGGTGGTGGGATAGAGGGGCAGGCGCACCTGCTTGGGGCGCCGCTCCCCGTACGACGCGGCGCGGCGCAGGTCCTGCTCCGTCACGGCCGCGGCGCGGCGCTGCACCGCCGGGTTGTGGATGCGGCTGGACGCGCGCCGCGACGCGAGCGCCCGCGCGTTCGCCTCGAGCGCCGCGGCCGCGGCCCGCCGCCCGTCACGCAGAGCGCGCGCCAGCACCACCACCTCACCCAGCTTCTGCTTGGCGAACGCGAGCCACCCCTTAAGCTCGGGATCGAGCTTGCGCTCGAGCTCGAGATCCACCGGTACGTGGAGCAGCGAGCACGAGGGCGCGACCCAGACGCGCTCTACGCCCAGGCGCCCGCTCGCCCGCTCGAGCGCGGCGAGCGCGGCCGCGAGGTCGGCCTTCCAGATGTTCCGCCCGTCCACCACGCCGAGCGAGAGCACGCGCCCGGCGGGCCACCTGCCCAGCAGCGCGTCGAGCTGCGCCGGAGCCCGCACCAGGTCCACGTGCAGCCCGGCGACCGGAAGCTCGAGCGCGGTATCAAGGTTGTCGTGCAGGCCGTCGAAATACGTGGCCAGAAGGATCTTGAGTCCCGGCGCCCGCTCGCTGAGCACGCGATAGGCGGTCCGGAAGGCGCTCCGCTCCTCTGGCGTGCGGTCGAGCACGAGCGTCGGCTCGTCGAGCTGCACCCACGTCGCGCCCGCCGCCACCAGCCGCCCCAGCACTTCCGCGTACACCGCCAGCAGCCCGTCGAGCAGCTCCAGCCGGTCGACGCGGGCTCCGCGCGCCTTGCCGAGCAGCAGGAAGCTCACGGGACCGACGAGCACCGGCTTCGCGGAGAGACCCAGCGCCTTGGCCTCCTGGAACTCGTCCGCGACCTTGGTCGAGGCGAGGCGGAACGTCTGCCCCGGTTCGAGCTCCGGGACGATGAAGTGGTAGTTCGTGTCGAACCACTTCGTCATTTCCATCGCGATGACGTCGCGGCCCCCCCCGCCCCCCCGGCCCTTGCCCTGGCTGCCGCGCGCCATCGCGAAATAGGTGTCGAGGTCGACGGTCGCCCCCGACCAGCCATAACGCTCGGGTACGGCCCCCACCATCGCGCACGTGTCCAGGACGCGATCGTAGAAGGAGAAGTCGTTGACGGGCACGAGGTCGAGGCCGGCATCGCGCTGCAGGCGCCAGTGAGCGGCGCGCAGCTCGGCGCCCGTGCGCAGCAGCTGGTCGCGTGACACCTTGCCGCCCCAATAGCCCTCGGTCGCGCGCTTCAGCTCACGACCGGCGCCGATCGGCGGAAAGCCGAGATTGTGGGCAATGGCCATGGGGAGAGGAATCTACCCAGAGAAGCGAAACCGGGGAGTGGTGCCGCGGAGGGGAGGCCCTCCGCCTCTACGGCTTGCGCGACCGCTCCCGTCCGGGGGGCACGGTGGGCGGCCCGGCGGGCGGCGCGGCGGGCGCGTGCGCCAGACCGGCGGCCGCTTGGGCCGGCGTCTCCCCGCGTGCGATCTCGGACTGCACGCGGCCGGGCAAGTCCAGGAGATCAGTCGGAGCGCGGCCACTCTCCACGGTGCGGCGCACCAAGGCGACCGTCTGCTTCGCCGGCACTCCCAGGGCGGCGAGCATGGCCGCCACCCGCAGGGTCGCCGCGGCCCCGAACGGCGCGCGACCGGCGCGTGCCAGCTCACGTACCTGCCCCTCCTGAAGTCCCGCCGTGAGGGCGAACGCGCCCGCTTCGATGGCGTCGCCGTCCGGCGCCGCGAGACCAGCCGCGCGCAGCGCGCCCGCGGACGCGTCGAGCTCGCCGGCGAGCGTGCGCACGGCCGCGATCACGCGGTCCGCCGGCACGCCCTTGGCCCCGCCTTCCAGAGCCTTTTGCACCAGCAGCTCGACCGGCAGGCCGCGCGCCGCGGCCGAATCAACGATCCCGCGCGCAGCCGCAACGACCTCCGGAGGCACGCGCCCGGCGAGCCGGGCCGCGATGTTCCCTTGCGCAGCGAGCCCGGCTGCGCCGAGCACCACGCAGACTGTCAGGCAAGGAGTTCTCACAGGGCGCGCGCTCCGGGGACGGCGACGACGCTGTTGCGACGACCGAAGCCGTCGTCCACCGCGGGCGCCGCCGGGTCGGTCACCCAGCGTTCGCCATCGACCACAAAGGCGTACTGGTGCTGCCCCGGCGCCAGGGCGAGGGTCGTCGTCCAGACCCCGGTCGTGCCCGCCGGGGCGAGGAGCGTGGCTTCCCGGTCCCACTGGTTGAACGTCCCGGCGATCGCCACGCGGTGCGCACGCGGCGCAAACAGCACGAAGCGCACGAGCATGCTCTCCTCTGCGGACGCCGCTGTCGGGGCGGCGGGTGCGCCGCTGGGCGTCGCATTCGGCCTGGCCAAGAGCAGCAGGACGAGCGCCGCCGCAGCCGCGAGGGCGCCGACCGCCCACGGCCGCACCCGCAGCCGGATCTCCACGTCGCGCGGCGCGGAGATCCAGCGCCACACGCGCACCGCCCTGAAGGACTCCCTCGCGGTCGCAGGCGAGCCTGCCCGGCGGCGCACGGTCTCCATCACGCGCACATCGAGCCCGGGGGACAGCGTCACCGGCGTGCGGTCCAGCGCCGCCAGCATGCGGAGCGCCTCCTCGGCTTCCGGCCGCAACTCGAGCGGCAGGTCGCCGAGCGTCAGCTCGCCGTCCAGCACGCGCTTCACCAGGGGGTGGAGTTCCCGCGTCATCGGTGCTCCTCCAATTCATCCCGCAGCCGGTCGTACGCCCGGTGCATCCGCATCTTGAGCGAGGCTACCGTCGTGCCCGTCCGTTGGGCGATCTCCTCGTACGCCAACCCTTCCACGTGCTTCAACACGAACACCTCGCGCTGTTCCGGCGTCAGCACGTGGAGAGCTCGCGCGAGCGCGCTCCGGCGCTCGAACCGCTCCATGGCACCGTCGGGCCCGTCCGAGGAAGTGGCGACCTGCTGCGCATCCTCGAGGGGCCGGGGTTCGCGCAACCCGCGGCGCCGCTCCGCGAAGCAGCGGTTCCGCAGGATCAGAAAGAACCACCCGGCGAACCTGTCCGGCTCCCGGCACTGCTTCAGCTGGTCGAACGCGCGAATGAGGGCGTCCTGGATCGCGTCCTCGGCGGCGTCGGCCGAGCCGAGCATGTGTGCCGCGTACCGCGCATAGCGATCGCGGTAGCGCCGCACCAGTACGGCGAACTGCTCGACGTC
>Ga0209761_1002557_pt1 | contig 11942 bp, 12 predicted proteins | sample GraSoi013_1_40cm_4_FD_185818 | JGI IMG/M metagenome (GOLD analysis project Ga0209761, IMG submission 185818) | Grasslands soil microbial communities from the Angelo Coastal Reserve, California, USA - Sample 09_25_2013_1_40cm (SPAdes) (version 2) | ecosystem: Environmental > Terrestrial > Soil >... | reverse complement strand
AAACCGCACATGATCCTCACGGACGTCAAGCTTCCTAGAGTCGCCTCGAAGGTTGCTTCGCGACTTGAAGGAACGGATATTCTCGTCACATCAGACTTTGACCATGCGCTGAGCGCGAAAAAAAACAAGACCCCGGTAGCACTCGAAGTCACGATCAGTGACCAGAAGGACCTGGAAAGCATATCGCGGGCACTGGAGCTGCGTCCTGATTATCTCCTGATCAATTGTCCCAACTGGAAAATAATACCTCTCGAAAATCTGATCGCGGAAACTAAAGGACGCTCAAAGCTTCTCGCCAGAACAACGAGTTTCGACGAAAGTAAAGCAGCTCTCGCAACCTTAGAGCTGGGAGCCGATGGAATAGCTCTTACCTCCCACGACATGAACGAGATTCTCAAGACCCGAGACTTGATTCTCGGAGAATCCGAGAACATCTCCCTCTCAACCGCTCGGGTCACAGTGGTTAGGCCTATTGGAACAGGAGCCCGAGTCTGCGTAGACACGACTGAGATCCTTGAAGCAGGTGAGGGACTATTGACTGGTTCTTCGTCCCAGTCACTCTTCCTAGTGGAGGGCGAGGTGCATCCCAACGCTCACGTGAACTCGCGACCCTTCAGAGTAAACGCCGGCCCAGTTTCATCATACGTTCTCTCAGCAAACGGAAAAACCCGGTATCTCTCCGAATTATCAGCTGGTGAAACCGTTCTCTTGGTTGACAGGATGGGGCGAACGAGGAGTGTTGATGTCGCGAGGATCAAGATCGAGCGTCGGCCAATGATCCTCGTAGAGGCAAGCATCGGAAACCGGAAGATAACGACGATAGTTCAGAATGCGGAAACGGTCCGGCTCGTCACAAAAGACGGGTCCAAACCGCTTTCAGAGATCAAACCTGGGGACGAGGTATTGGTCCGATCCGAAGAGGGCGGACGACACTTTGGAACAAAAGTAGCAGATGAGATGGTCATCGAAAGGTGAACCCCAAAGTCTGCGTCTCAATCTCCTCAACCGACACCCCCGAGCTATTAGGAAGAGCGCAGAGAGCCGAGAGACTGTCCGCCGATCTCGTGGAGGTTCGTTTGGACAGGCTACGTAGCTATCACGGACTCACAAAGATTGCCCGCGCGGTAGAACGGCCGATCATCGGGACCAACCGGCCCCTGTCCGAAAAAGGGTCTTTCGACAGGTCCGAAGCTGAGCGTCTGAAGATATTGATGGAGGCGGTGGAGGGTGGATTCCAATACGTGGACCTGGAGCTAACGACCGCCAAGCTCGACCGCGTCATCAAAACTTTTCGTGAGAAAGGTGCCAAGATCATCCTATCTCACCACGATCACTTCAGAACCCCTGATCCGGCGAAGCTCGCCTCAACCCTCGTGCAGCTCCAGAAGTTCAAACCGGACGTCTGCAAGATCGTCACAACAGCTCAGATCCCAGAAGACAATCTCACCGTTCTCAGCCTATTGAAAGCAAACCATCAGAACTCACCACTCGTCAGTTTCGCTATGGGACAGGCAGGAGTCTGGTCAAGACTACTAGCACCCTTCTACGGTGCCCACTTCACCTATGCCTCGCTAGAGAGAGGACAAGAAACCGCACCGGGACAGTCGACGATTGCCGAACTCCGCAGAATCTACGAGATGTTAGGCGTGGAGTAACGGGTTATGATCAAAGGAGACACGAAAGTCCACTCGCTCTACGGATCGCTAGTAGCCCACAGCCTCAGCCCTGTAATCTTCAACACGACCTTTCAGAAACTATCACTCAACAGAGCCTACTTGCCCTTCGAAGTGAGTAGAGACCACCTGAAACAAGCGGTAGAGGCAGCCCGCACGCTAGGGTTTGACGGCTTCAACGTCACAATGCCCCACAAGACCGCCATCCTGGAAATGCTCGATCGGATTGACAAGAACGCGGAGGAGATCGGAGCAGTCAACACAGTTGCAAAGACCAAGAGTGGACTCGTAGGATACAACACCGACGGAGAGGGGGCGATCAGAGCCCTAAGATCCTACGGTTTTGAACCCAACAACAAGCGGATACTAGTGCTCGGGGCAGGAGGAGCAGCTCAAGCCCTAGTCCATCGCCTTTCCGGCGAAAACAACACCATTAGGATTCTCAACAGAACTCTGGATAAGGCTCGACTAATAGCGAACAATGCAACAGGTCCCGGCGGAGTCTCGTATGAAGAGCTAACCAAGAGCAACTTGGAGAAAGGCGTGGAGAATGCGAATCTTCTCGTCAACGCGACTCCGATCCAGACCTCGACTCTTTTATCCCGGCTCAAAATCCCCACCAATACCATCAAAGATACAGGTTGGATCTTCGATCTCGCATACGACCAGCCTGCCGAACCTGTTCCGATAGGACGCGGGACGATAAGCCCACTGGAGATGCTAGTGCACCAGGCAGCATTATCGTACGAGATCTGGCTAAACGAGACGGCTCCCGTCGATCTCATGCGTTCCTCCCTTGTAGATTATCTGAGGAAAGATTGGAAATGAGGGGGACCGGCCAGGCTCTCTCCCATGGAGCTATCAGCATTCTAAACGCGTTTCCAACAGGCAAGGGAGGCGCTCTGGGAGTAGACCTTTGGACCCGAGCCAAGGTTACCCTAAGAGAAGGACCTGGCCAGATTTCCGGATTCATCTCCTCTGACCCACTTGAATCCAACAATCTCATAGTCGCGGTGGTCAAGAAGACCCTCGAACTTTATGGGTATGAGCGGAAGATCCACGGGGAGGTGACCACTTCGTCGAACATCCCAACGGCAGTGGGGCTCAAGAGCAGCAGTGCGGCATCAAACGCAGTAGCCTTGGCCACCGTATCTGCCCTAGGTGAAGAGCAGGATGATGACAGACTGGTTGCGGTCGGGGTAGAGGCATCTGTCGAATCCGGGGTAAGCCTCACTGGCGCTTACGACGATTCATTCGCATCCTATCACGGCGGTGCTGTTCTGACTGATAACGATCGGAGGAAGGCAGAAAGAATTCTCAAGGTCCCAAAGGACATCAGAATCCTCATACTTGTTCCACCACGAAAGACTCGAACAGGCCAGTTAGACCGGACAAGATTTGCCCCCATTCGGCGGATTTCAGAACTTGCATACAGCGAAGCTAGCAATGGCCATCTCTGGGACGCGATTACCCTTAACGGCCTTGCTGTCGCATCCATTCTCGGAGAAGACCCTCGCCCAGCACTTTCAGCGATTGAAGCAGGAGCATTTGGAGCGGGACTCTCGGGTAAGGGACCGGCAGTCGCGGCCGTGGTCGACGAGCATAGCTTGAAACCTGTGCGGCAGGCGTTCGAGAAATTTGATGGACGCACAATCGAGACAAATCCCAACTTCACGAAAGCGATGATTGAGACTTGAAAGTTAGGCTCAATGGTCCCCAGGCGCTTCACGGAAAAGTGAAGGCCCCCGGCTCAAAGGCTTACACCCACAGAGCACTCCTAGCCTCCCTGCTATCCCCCGGTAAATCAGTGATTCAAGGAGCGTTGCATTGTGATGATACACAGCGAACACTCGAGGGGATCCAGAGGCTGGGAGCGAAAGTTCTTGTTGAGAAAACCCGAACAATCTCCAGCGGAGTGAGGAGACCGACAACTTCGAACAGGCCTATTGACTGCGGTGAGTCGGGAGCCACCCTCAGGTTCCTCACCGCGATATCTTCGACATCCCTAAAGACAGTCAGACTCTGTGGCAGCCGAAGACTTTCCAATAGACCGTTAGAGCCGCTTGTCAAGGCTGTCAACACTCTTGGTGCCTCTGCCACCGCGATCTCCGGCGCGCGTGGGCTGGAGATACTCGTTAGGGGACCCCTGAGAGGAGGAGAAGTCACGGTTCCGGGCGATATCAGCTCCCAATTCATCTCAGGACTCCTCTTCGCAGCCCCGTTGGCGTCAAGAGACGTCACGATCAACATGGAAGACGTGTTGGAATCGCGCCCATACGTGAACATGTCCATTGAGGTGTTGAAAAAACATGGAATATCGATCAAAGAATCCGATGGGACGTTTAGAATTCCAGCACCGCAACGGTTTGTCCCTGCGTCTCACCAAGTTCCCGGAGATTTTTCGTCCGCAGCTTTCCTCATCGCCGCGACAGGAACTGCAGGAGACGAGATCATGATCTCTGGCCTCGGCCCCTATGAGTTTGAGCCCGATTCTGCGATCTTGAAACTAGCGCCTGAAATCGGACTCGAGGTCCAGCAGAATGGAAATTCTCTATCAGTCGGGAAGAGAGAGATAGATGGATTCCAATTCGACGCGAGTAACAACCCGGATCTTGTTCCTCCCCTTGAAGCGATTGGATGTTTCGCGGACGGCTCATCCGAAATCCGAGGGGTAAAGAGGCTAGTCTACAAGGAGTCAAACCGTTTGCAAACCCTCCCGAATGAATTGGTAAAGATGGGCGCAAAGATTCACGTCGAAGATGATTTGATCAGGATTGATGGAAAAAGGGAGTTGACCGGGGCTGCGTTCGATTCACAGGGTGACCATAGAGTTGCGATGGCCTGCGCAGCTGCTTCTCTAGGTGCCAGGGGAGAGTCAGTAATACACAACTCGGAAACAGTTTCAAAATCCTATCCGGAATTCTTCCAGGACCTCGCAAGGTTGGGGGTGCAACTCAGTGTGGAGTAATTCGATCGGCAAAGCATTCGTTGTTACCTGTTTCGGAGAAAGCCACGGCCCGGTGGTAGGTGTCATTGTAGACGGCTGTCCCGCCGGATTATCATTGACAGTCGACGATATTCAGCGAGCGCTGGACATGAGGATACCACAGGAGAAAGACGTTGTTTCTGCGCGACGGGAACCAGACATTGTAGAATTGTTCTCTGGGGTATTCCAAGATCGTACAACGGGCGCCCCGGTGACTTTGCACATCCGAAACAAGGACGTGAAATCCTCTGATTATGACTCGCTGAAGGACGTGGTTCGGCCGGGGCACGCGGATTATCCGGCTAAGGTGAAGTATGGTGGTTTCAGCGATTATCGCGGAGGGGGAAGACTCTCAGGAAGAATGACGGCAGCGTTCGTAGCTGCGGGAGCAATTGCTCGGAGACTTCTCTCCGCTTTTGGAGTGGAAGTCCTCGCCTATACCCGGGCTATCGACGGAGTTCAATTGGATAATCCTCCTAGCATTGAAGCTGTCAAGAAGATCACGTACGAGAATTCGATGAGATGCCCAGACCCGGTTCTGGCTGAGAAAATGCATCAGGCGGTGATAAACGCGAAGACTGATGGGGACAGTGTCGGGGGAGTCGTTGAGTGTACCGCGCTAGGCCTTCCTGTCGGGGTCGGTGAGCCACTCTTTGATGCCATAGACTCTGAACTCGCCAAGATACTCTTCGGAATACCCGCGGTCAAGGGAGTCGAGTTCGGAGCGGGGTTTCAAGCAACCCGTCTTAAAGGATCCGAAAACAACGATCAGTATGTGATCAAAGAGGGAAAGGTCGTCACGCTGACTAACAATTCCGGAGGAGTGCTGGGAGGAATGTCCACGGGAATGCCTCTACTACTCAGAGTTGCATTCAAACCGCCATCCTCAATCGCGAAGGAACAAAGAACCGTGAACATATCCCAAATGGAAGAGGCTAAGCTCGGAGTTAAAGGACGACACGACCCATGCGTAGTCCCCAAAGCCGTCCCCGTAGTCCAGGGAATGGTCGCCATAGGGGTGGCGGATTTGATGATCCGTGGCGGAATGATTCCTCGGGTCTTGAAGAGCTAACCGTCAATGGACGACGTCGCTAGAATTCGAGACAGGATAGACGAGCTTGACCAAGAGATAGTTCGGCTTCTCAAGAAGAGGCACGAGAATGCAAAGATCCTTGGTAGGATCAAAAGTCAAAGGGGCCTCGACTATCGCGACCCTGATCGAGAGAAAATCATTCTCAGCAAGATAGAACGCGCCGCCACATCGCTGGACCTTGATCCGAAGCTCATCCGGCCAATATTCGAACAGATCTTTGCACTCAGCGTCCAGGCCCAGCAAGACCACCCGGAAAAATCCGCGAAGAGACTTGACCAGACAAGAATCCTAATCGTGGGTGGAACAGGTGGAATGGGACGCTTCTTCGCAAGGTTCGCCAGTCTTCAAGGAGCGAAGGTCAAGCTAGCGGGCCGGGAGATCAGCAAGACTCGTACGGCGGCGAAAGAGTTGGAGGTCGAGCCGGGAACAATCCTGGACGCAGCCTCCTCAGACATCGTAATACTCTCCGTTCCGACCGCGGAAACTGTCAGAGTGGCCACCGAGACGGCATCGCTTATGACAGCCGGCAGCCTCCTCACTGACCTCTCCTCGGTCAAGACGGGAATATCGGATAAGGTTGCGGAAAAGATCCCGAAGGGTGTCGAGTACGTGAGTTTGCATCCTCTCTTTGGACCCGGCACAGATCACCTTTACGGTCAAACAATCATCGCCGTCTCCTATCGATCTGGCCAGAAGTGGTCCAAGCTGGCCCGCGCACTCCAAGGTAGCGGATCGAAAGTCGTTACAATGTCGGCGGCCCAAAATGACCGAGCCATGGCTTACGTCCAGGGTCTCTACCATTTTGCACTGATCACGCTTGGAATAGGCCTCGATGGGATGGGTGGAGAACCCAGGACCCAGTCCCTCAGAGAGACTGAAACCAGGATTGTCAGTCTCCTGGATAATTGGGATACGATTGTTGGGATCCAACTGCTGAACCCGTTTGTCCCCCCTGTCAGACAGAAATTTCTTGAACTTGCTCGCAATCTTGCCCAAATCCGATCAACCCAGGTGGGCGGCGTGAAGAAGAGACTTGCATCGAATGTACAGAAGTGGACACGCAAGTTATAAAAGCGACATACGGGAAGGGAAGTGAAGGCGACTTCCATGGGGTATAGTCTTTGGACAGCAGCTGACAACTCGCCCCACCAGGCTGAACTATCTTCCGCTAGAAACTAGAAAAGAACCGATCGACGTTTTCGCAACAATCAGAAACGAGTCCGACACGTGCTTCATTCTCGAGTCAGTTGAGGGACCACGCCGCCTAACCAGGTACACGTTCCTAGGATTCGACCCACAAAAGATCATTCGGACCTCAAAGAAACAAGCTGAGATCCTAGATCGGCAGAAATCCGAGAGGCGGATCGAAAAGTGCCAAGACTCGCTAACCCTTCTGGCCAATCTCAGTAGCCCGGTCAAGGAACGAATCACAGGGGAAAGGTATGCTGGGGGCCTAGTCGGATACGCGTGCTACGACCTCGTACGTTCCTTTGAAAGAATCCCCAGATTGGGAAACAAAGGCAACGGGTTTCCCGATGTAGAATTCGGACTCTTCGATGACGGGATCATTTTCGACCACGTCAGCGGCAACACGCAATACTTCTACCGCGAGGAGAACAGGATAGAAAAGGCCAGAGAACTACTGAGAGATTCCGCCGGCAACGATCGCGTTAGTTTTGGTAAACCAAGGTCGAACGTTAGCCAGGAGGATTTCTGTGAACGAGTTGAAGAGGCCAAGAACTACATTGAATCGGGAGACATCTTCCAAGTAGTCCTCTCGAAGAGGTACAAGATTCCGTTCAAGGGCTCGCTCCTCCGGTTCTACCGGGCGCTGAGGAGGATCAATCCGTCTCCCTACATGTACTACCTCAAGTTTGGCGAAAGGGAAATCGTCGGGTCCAGTCCGGAGATGCTGGCTCGGAAGATTGGGCGCAACGCGGAGAGCTTCCCAATAGCTGGAACGCGGCCATTCACTGGGGATAAGGCCCGAAACAAAGCGCTGGCAGCAGAACTGCTTCAGGACGAGAAGGAACGAGCGGAACATGTGATGCTCGTGGATTTGGCTAGGAATGATCTTGGTCGAGTCTGCGAGTATGGAACTGTCAAGGTTCCCGAGTTCATGAGAGTTCAGGGTTACAGCCATGTTCAACACATTGTTTCGAGAGTCACTGGACAATTGAGAAGGAACACAACTAGTTTCGATTTGTTCAAAGCTGTCTTTCCTGCCGGCACAGTTTCTGGAGCCCCCAAGGTTCGCGCGATGGAGATCATCGAGGAACTAGAGACTACAGCGAGGGGTCCCTACGCAGGAGCGGTAGGTTACTTCTCGGCGAATGGAAGCGCCGATTTTGCGATAACAATCAGGACCCTTTGCGCCCAAGACGGCTATTGCTATCTCCAGTCGGGAGCGGGCATAGTTGCCGATTCGGTCCCTGACCGGGAATGGATCGAGTCGGAGAGAAAGACGGCCGCATTGTTCACGGCTATGGATCAAGCTGAGGAGGAAGACCGATGAGGGTTCTGATCCTCGACAATTACGACAGCTTCGTCTACAACCTGGCCCAGTATGTGGGCGAGATCGCAGACAAGGTTGTCGTGAAACGGAATGATGAGATAGATGTCGCAGGGGTCAAGGAACTCTCACCTGACAGCATCGTAATCTCTCCGGGCCCGGGCACCCCCAGCAATGCCCGGTATTTCGGGACGTGTACGGCGATCCTCCGAGAAGTGAGCAACGAAACCCCGACACTAGGCGTATGCCTAGGGCACCAAGGGATTGTTCACGCGTTTGGTGGCAGAATAGTTCGAGCTAGGAAACTCCGCCACGGCAAGACCAGCCCAATTAGACACGATGGAAAAGGGGTTCTCCGTGGAGTAAAGAGTCCTTTCGAGGCTACGAGATACCATTCGCTTGTCGCGGAAAGAAAGAGCCTGCCGAAAAGCCTCGAAGTGACCGCGCGCTCTATCGATGACAATGAGATAATGGGCGTCCGCCACAAAGACTTCCCTATTGAAGGCGTCCAGTTCCATCCAGAGTCCATCCTTACGGTGCCGGGGCATCGGATCATCGAGAACTTCCTGGAGGGGTAACTCCGATGATCAGAGAATGCATTCCGCTACTCCTTGAGAACCACGAGTTGACGTCCGACCAGGCAAAGGCTACAATGAAGGAAATCATGTCTGGGGAGGCGACTTCATCGCAGGTCGCCGCCTTTCTGATAGGATTGAAAAAGAAGCGGGAGACGGCTGACGAAGTCACTGCCCTAGCACAGGTAATGCGGGAATTCAGCCGGAGAATTCACCCGAAAATAAACGGTTACCTGTTGGATACTTGCGGGACTGGCGGTGATAGAACGAAAACGTTCAATGTCAGCACTACCGCTGCTTTCGTAATCGCGGCCTCTGGAGTTCCAGTCGCAAAACATGGCAATCGATCGTTCACTAGCAAATGCGGAAGCGCAGACGTTCTCGAACAATTGGGCCTGAACCTGAACATGGAACCGGAGATGATCGAGAGAGCGATCGAAGAGATTGGAATCGGGTTCATGTTCGCGCCGAATTTCCATCCGGCGATGAAAAACGTAGCCTCGGTGAGACGCGAAATAGGTGTACGCACCGTATTCAACATCCTCGGCCCCCTAACGAACCCCGCAGGGGCAAATGCACAGCTGATCGGAGTCTACGATAGTGAGCTTCTAGAGCCGATGTGCCTAGCAGCGCAAAACTTGGGAGCGAAATCCGTGATGACTGTCTATGGGCTCGACGGAGTCGATGAGATCTCCATGACGGGTAAAACGATCATTGTGAAGCGTCAAAACGGACGAGTATTCAGGGACGAGGTGGAGCCGGAAGATCTGGGCTTCAAGAGAAGCACAGCTGGGGATGTGGCTGGCTCGGACCCGGAGGAGAACGCACGACTTACGGCCAAGATCCTATCCGGACATCTCGGTCTTAATGACCCCCGCGTCCAAATGGTGTTGGCGAACGCCGCAGCAGGGCTGGTCCTCTGCGAAAGAGCCGAGAACCTCAGGGAGGGGGTCGAGATAGCTTTCAAAGTTGTGCATGATGGAAAGCCGTTCCAAACATTGTATCATCTTGTAGAGTTCTCGGGCGGAGACATTCACCGACTCAAGAACCTGGCTTGACATTCTTGGTAGACCACTTGCCCGAGCTCGCTGCAAAGGCCAGAGATAGGGTCAAACGAGGCTACTACGACAGCGGTGGAAGCGCAAAAGCGTTTCGAAGAAGCTTAGTCAAGGCGATCCAAGAAAGCAGAAAGACGCCTGTTATCACAGAGATAAAATACGCTTCTCCCTCCGCTGGAAAGATCAGAGAATCTGGAAACCCACTTCAAATTGCGAAGGCAATGTTGAGCGGCGGAGCTTGTGCAATCTCGGTTCTCACGGACCCTGAAAACTTCGAGGGGAGTCTGGAAACATTGGTTACGATCAGCAGGGATACAGAAGCGCCTACGATAATGAAGGACATCATAGTGTCAACCAAGCAGCTCCAGGCTGGAGCGAGGGCGGGAGCCAGCGCAGTGGTTTTGATTTCTGAAGTGTTCACTAGGAAGTTGTCTAACGTTGGGCTCGACAGTATGATTCTTGAGGCTAATCGGCTTGGACTGGAGGTCTTAGTAGAGGCAAACAGTGCTGGCGAGTTTGAGAGCCTTCGGAGATTCAGACCTGACCTTTACGGTATCAATAATCGCAATCTATCTACATTCCAGTTGGACCTGTCTACCACTGAGAAGATCCTTGCCAAGAGCGTTGACATGGATAGGCCGGTCGTTTCTGAGAGTGGGATAGAATCTCCGCATGATATTAGAAGGCTCAAGGCCGCGGGCACGGAGGCCTTTCTTGTAGGTACTTCGATAATGAAATCGTCCGATATCGATGGTAAGGTGAGGGAGCTCGTTAACGCTTGAAGAATCACGCAGAACCGAGGACACATTCGAAGCCAGGCAAGTTCGGAAAATACGGCGGGCAGTATGTCCCTGAAACCTTGATGGAGCCACTGAGAGCTCTTGAGGAGGCACACAACAGGTTCTCCCACGACCCCTCCTTCAAGAAAGAGTTGGCCGGCTGGCTGGACAGTTTCGCCGGCAGGCCTACGCCACTCTACCTTGCTGCCAATCTGACTCGTCATGTTGGAGGCGCTAGGATCTACCTGAAGAGAGAGGATCTCTTGCATGGTGGCGCGCACAAGATCAACAATACTCTCGGCCAAGCTCTCCTGGCTAAGAAAATGGGGAAGCGAAGGATCATTGCTGAAACAGGGGCGGGACAACATGGGGTTGCTACCGCTATGGCTTGCGCGGCGCTCGGATTGCGTGCGGAGGTCTACATGGGAAGTGAGGACATGGACCGACAGAAATTGAACGTGTACAGGATGAAGATGCTAGGCGCCAAGGTGAATCCTGTCGAGTCCGGGTCCAAGACCTTGAAGGACGCGATCAATGAAGCGTTGAGGGACTGGGTTACAAACGTTCAGGATACGTACTATCTTCTGGGGTCGGTTGTGGGCCCACATCCTTACCCGACGATGGTTCGGGACTTTCAGAGCGTGATCGGGAAGGAGGCGCGGAAGCAGATCCTACAAACAGACGGTAAGCTCCCAAGAGCTGTTGTTGCATGCGTTGGTGGGGGGAGCAACTCGATCGGAATCTTCCATTCGTTCTTGCACGATCTGGATGTTGACCTTTACGGAGTCGAGGCCGGGGGGAAAAGCTTGTTGCCGGGACAAAACGCGGCACCGTTGGTTGCCGGACGCGAAGGGGTCCTGCATGGCATGATGACCTATGTTCTGCAGGACGAAGTGGGACAAGTGCAGACGACCCGGAGTATTTCAGCCGGGCTTGACTATCCCGGGGTGGGGCCTGAACACGCCTTCCTGATGAACGCGGGCCGAGCCAAGTATGTTACAGTGTCCGATGCGGAGGCTCTGGACGCTTTCAAGAATCTCTCACAACTGGAGGGGATCATGCCTGCTTTGGAATCGGCCCACGCTATCAGTTACGCGATGAAGTTGGCGAAGAGTCTCGGGACAAAGGATTCGATCATCGTTAATCTCTCAGGCAGAGGCGATAAGGATCTGGAGATAATTGCCAAGCACATCCCACAATGATGATAGGATAGAAGCGAAGTTCCGAGAACTCCAGAGCCACGGAGAGGGAGCGTTGATCGCTTAT
>Ga0209761_1002555_pt1 | contig 11950 bp, 8 predicted proteins | sample GraSoi013_1_40cm_4_FD_185818 | JGI IMG/M metagenome (GOLD analysis project Ga0209761, IMG submission 185818) | Grasslands soil microbial communities from the Angelo Coastal Reserve, California, USA - Sample 09_25_2013_1_40cm (SPAdes) (version 2) | ecosystem: Environmental > Terrestrial > Soil >... | reverse complement strand
TACGAGGAAGGACGCAAGGCTGTGGCGCAAATTATGAAAACCGAATCGCCGCGGGTCATTTTCTACCAATTTACCTTCGTCGTTCCGGTATGACGAAAGGATGCCTGCCTTCATCGCCGCCGGTCGCAAATAGTCCTCCACCAGCATGTTGGCGACTCGCGGCTGTTTACCTTTCAGTCGGAATGAAGGGAAAACCCAGTCAACCGGGTGCGAATAGGGTGTCTGCCGATTCCAACGGAACATGAATTTGGACAGTAGTGGGTGCAATGGGACAGGCGCCCTCGAGGCCTTGCTTTTCGGCAGGCCCACTCGCCCACATGTCCATGTGCGACGCACATGGATCATTGCTTCGGTAAAACTCACATCTTGCCATTGCAGACCCAGACACTCCGATATACGCAGACCCGTACCAGCGGCCAAAAGCGTCAGAGTACGTTCCGGCTCTTGTAGGTGAAGCAATACTGAGTACGCTTGTCCGGGGGTCAGAATCATGGCTTCGTACCCGCTAGTCGTCTTACAACGGACAAAGCGCATCGGATTCGCCTCCTGACTGCGAGGAATGAGCCCATATCGTTGTCCGTGCTTGTAGACGAGCGACATCACACGGCGCATCTTGTCGAGCGTCGGATTGGCCAGTGATTTTTCCGTTTTAACTGCTGTGAGCCATTCTTCTACCTCCAACGGTTGAATCCCGAGTGCAATCCTATGCCCCCATCGCGGCAGTAGCCGGTTCCGGAGCAGTCGCTCATACCCTCTAATCGTGGTGTATGCCTTGGGGTGGACGGATTCTGTGTGCTCCACCAGCTCATGGTCAGCGTAGTGGTGTGCTAGATCGGCGAAGGTTACTTTCCCCCGCGAGTCCACCTGATTAAGACGTAGATGCAGCTTGTCCACCTCGGCCCATGCTGAAGTTTTATCGGGAAAGTCTTTCAGCAGGCCAATGGCGACTTTGTGCTCGACTCGCTTGCCGTCAGATTTCCGTACCGTGCGAAAGAACAAGACCCAAGTTTGACCTCCAGCCCGCATTTCTTGCTTTAGCCAGCCTCGTTGATGTCTCTGCGCCATTGAAGTCGCTCCTTTGAGTTCACCACCACCAGACTATTCAAAAAATTTGAGAAGGTGCGGGAAGGAGGCATTGCTATAAGCAGGTGTCCTTCACCAAAATCCTATCCGGGTCAAAAACTGGTGCCGATGTCACGAGTGCTCTTGCAGGGCGACGCGCAAGCCGAAATACCTATTCTCCGCCGGCCGCTGCTCCCCTCTGTCGGAGCTGCAAATGAACCTAGCGATTCGGAACGCAGAGGATGATGTGTGGATTTTGAATTTACGAGAGGCGGGAGTGGTTCAGGCAGCTCGCTCGTACCGATGATGCAGGCCCCGAGTCATTTGTGAGAGAGACCCGGACCTGAAGTGATTGAGCGGTTCCGACCGGCCGGCGTTCCCGTCCCTAACCCGAGGCGTGTCCGGTCCTAGTTATAATAGCGAACATATACAGAGAGCAGGCGCTTGAGATGCTTCTCGTTCATGGGTATAACCCGATGGAGTAATTCGCGCCGATAGCTTTGGATCCAACGCTCGGCGACTCCGTGCTGCCAGGGACTTCTGTAGATATCCGCTGTGCCTCGCCAAAACTCTATCAGCGTGAAAATAACTGACTTCGTGATTGTGAGGCGCCGTTCATGTGACCTCGCCTGATCATTGATCGAAGTCTTTGCTAGGGACGGTGGGCCGGTTGCATCTCGGCTCGGACGGGATTATTGCGGATCACACCTCCCGGCGTCGGGAGACCGAGCGATACTAGCACAACGGACACGAAGACGATGCCGCCACCAAAAGCCAGGGTTCCGTATCTGCGTACGACCAATGCATCTACTTCGCGCCTCATCAACCCAGGTCTGCCGCGAGTCCACATTTGAATCTTTGTGCCCGCCTCGAAAACCTTCCAGTGGCTTGTGACCTGCCCGAGTTTTTGTACCACCGAGTGTGAGAGAGTTTACATCACAGCTCGGGGCTGTGAAACTGCTCTTGGTGTGACCAGAGGGCTATAGGCCGCCGGTAGCGGCGGCCTATGGCCGAGCGCCGAGTGGGGCCTTCGCGTGTTGTACTCCACCCGCCACTGCTCGATCACGACCTGCGCCTCCTTCAGCGAATAGAAGATTTCTCCATTCAAGCATACATCTCGCAGCTTGCCGTTGAACCTCTCGCAGTAGCCATTCTCCCAAGGGCTCCCCGGTTCGATGTACAACGTTCCGGTACCCGGCCTAGCCAGCCACTTTCGCAGCTCGCGGGCTACGAACTCCGGCCCATTGTCCGAGCGAAGGTACTCCGGGATTCCACCCCCCAGCATCACATCCGCCAGCGTTTCGATCACCTCCTGGCTTCCTAGTCTGCGCGCCACGCCGATCGCCAGGCACTCCCTCGTGTATTCATCGATTAGTGTCAGCAGGCGTAGCGTCCTACCGTCGTGCGTCGCAGCGCTGACAAAGTCGTAGCTCCAAACATGCTTCGGCCGCTCCGGCCGCAGTCGCACACACGAACCGTCGTTCAACCACAATCGTCCTCGCGCCTTCTGTTTTTGCGGCACTTTCAGCCCTTCCCGCCGCCAGATCCGCTCCACCCGGTCCTTGCCCACTTGCCATCCTGCCTTTTGGAACAGCGCCGTGATCCGTCGATAGCCATACCGGCCGTACTGGCTGGCCAGCGTGATGATCGCTCGCGTCAAGGCATCCTCGTCCCTGCGCAGAATCGCAATGTACCGTTGTGTTCCTCGCCCTTGCCCCAGCAGCCGGCAGGCGTGCCGCTCGGAAAGTCCGTATTCCTGGCATGCACCCTCTACCGCACAACGCCGCCGCTCGGGGCTTAGAAGTTTCCCTGCGCCACGTCGCGCAGAACTTGCTTCTCCAGGGAAAGTTCAGCCACTAACCGCTTCAACCGGCTGTTTTCTTTTTCCAGTTCCTCGAGCCGTTTTGCCTGGTCGAGCTTCAGCCCGCCGAACTCCTTCCGCCAGCGATAGTAAGTCTGAGCTGTAATCCCGGCACCCGGCAGGCTTGCGGTGTGGTCTTCTCGTTGGCAACCTCTACCTCGATCTGCCGGAGCAGATTAACAATCTGTTCCGGCTTCTACCTCTTCGTGGGCATGACCGGTCCTCCTCAAGTGAATTCTCTCTCATTTCACTTGGTACAAAAAACGCCGGTCACGTCATTTCCGCCCACGACTTCGTCCACTGCCTCTTCCAGAACTTGGATGGATTCGCGCAGCGCGTCTTCGGGGATCGTCAAGGGTGGGGCGATCTTGTTGCATTCGCCACTCCTGCCTACCGGCGCGAACATGAGCAACCCCTTCTGGAGACAGGCAACATTAATCCGCAAAGCCATGTCAGGGTCCGGGATTCTCGTGCCGGGCTTCACGATCTGGATTCCTGCCACCAGACCTTTCCCCTGCGCACAGCCCAGGACCTTCGGGTACTTCTGCTGAATGCGGTGCAATTCGGGGATGAGGATTTCGCCCATGCGGGCCGCGCGCTCGGCGAGATTCTCTCTCTGGATAATCTCCAGGCTGGTAATCGCCGCGGCAACGGGCAGCGGAGATCCCGAGTGCGTCGAGGTCATGGAGCCAGGGTCGTAAAGGCCCATGATGTCTTCGCGTCCGATCACCGCTGATATGGGCAAAGACGAGGAGATGCCCTTCCCGCAGGCGACGAGATCAGGCCGCACGCCATAATGCTGGTAACCAAACATCTTCCCCGTGCGGCCAAACCCCGCCTGTATTTCGTCATAACACATCACAATGTCGTGTTCGCGGCAGAAGGCTTCGAGCTTCTGTGCGTAATCCACAGGAAGGAAATCCGGGCCGCCCCCTTGATAGGTCTCCGTCATGACACCCGCGATATCCGGCGGTTCGACGCCTTTTTCCGAGAGGCTCTTCAGAAAGAGATCGAACGATGTGTCCTCATTCTTGTAACCATCGGGAAATGGCACCTGCACAAACGTGCGGTCCCGGTCAACCATCCACTCCTTCTGCCCCTCGCCCCCCCCGGCAAGCTGGGCGCCCATCGTTCGCCCGTGGAAGGCATAGTTGAAAGTCACGAAATATTTCTTGCGAGGGCCGTATTTTTTCAGCGCATAGGTCTTCGACAACTTAATACAGTTTTCGGTCGCTTCGCTGCCGGTACTCAACAGAAAGACCCGATAATTCTGCGGATCCGGAGAAATGCCCCGAAGCATCTCGGCCAGGCGTGCGCGACGTTCATGCACGAAGACATACGAAGCCAACAACCCGTGGTCAATCACCTCGCGCAGCGCATCGCGAATTTCCTTGCGGCCGTGTCCGGCGTTGGTGATGAGCACGCCCGACGACCAGTCGATCCAACGATTGCCCCACCGATCGCTGACGATACAACCCTCGGCTTTGTCCCAAATAATGAGCGGCTGCCCGCTCATCGACCGCGGTTCGGCTTGCCGCAGTAATTCGAAGGTCGCAAGGGACTCCGGCACCGGAATGCTGGTCTTGATGCTCCGGTATTTCGTCTCCACTTTCGGGACTTGGACAGGAGTCAAATCGTAAACAGCCATTTTCCGGTTCCCTAGTTTCGCTTGAGTTCGACGCGCGGGCGGTCGTCGTAAGAAATTCGGACGGGCGCTGCATCCTGGAGAATCGACATCCGCCCCGCTTCAATGACCAGCTCGTTGATAGAGCTATTGGCCGGTGTGGCAATCAAACCCTTCGTGTCCACTTCCCTCATGATTTCCCGGCGGCGTTTCAGCGCCACCTCCGGCTCCAGGGCCGCGCTCTCGGCCTTCATCCGGTGGATCACATGGGTAATGCCGGCTACGGATTCGTAGCCATAGCCGATCGGCTTGAAACCAGGTCCTTCCCAAGGAGTCAGGCGGAAGAAATCAGGACTAACGTAGTTGTATTTTGAGCCTCCGGGACCAAGTCCTTCAAGGTACGAGTAAGCGACACCACGATGGTGGTCATCGTGGAAAATCAGGCCCGTCTGACCGTTCCCCTCGCAATACAAAACCATCCCCTGGTCATTGCTGCCCGCCGCAGCATCGGGGTAACCTAAGCCATTAACGACTGAAAGCAGAGCGCCGTTTTCCCATGTCACGCGAGCGTGCGACCACATGAATGCTTCGTTGCCGTTGGGGAATTTTCCTTTGACTCCCTGCACAGAGACTTCCGATGGTTTCAGCCCTGTAATGAAATAAACCAGGTCCACGTAGTGGCAACCAATATAAGTGAAGGGGTCGGTCTGGTCACACGTAAACCAGTTCTGAAAATTTGATGACCGATAGTAGTAGGGCTCAATCAGCTTGGCCTCGCCCATGATCAATGTGCCGAAATGGCCTAGCGCATAAGCGCGGCGGGACACCAGCGAACGACGATCATAGCGTTTATGATACTCGACGCCCACAAAGCGTCCCTTCTCAGTGGCGACCCTTTCGATTTCCACGGCCTGTTCGTGCTTCAAGACGAGAGGCTTCACGCACAGAACGTTTTGATCGTGATCGAGGGCGTGCATCACCACTGCATAATGGAGACTTTCTGGAACCGCCACCACGACCATATTGCCTGGAGCCATCGCCGCGACGACCTGCTTGTACAATTCGGGAAATATTCTTTCGGGCGGCTCGGTGAGCGCAGGGTGCGGCGTGAAATCCTGCCCGGGAAAAGCCTCTTGAATTTCCTTGCTGTCGTAAAGCGCCTTCAGCCGAACCGTGTTCGTCGCGCAGATGTCGATCTTGAGGATGACGCCGGTTCTTTGCAGGTGGTAGAGCGACGGGAGAAGCAGATCATAGGTGATCATCCCTCCACCGACGACCGTGACATCGAGACCACCACTTTGTGCAGCCACTAGAAATCTCCCTATCTGATGGCGCGTAGAGCCGTTTTGAATGATGGGAAAGAATCCTATGTCCTGAGATGTATTCTGTCAAACTTGTCCATCACCCAAACTTAGTTGAAAGACAAAGGCACTCGCGGGCGATCCAATTCGCTCGCCAACTAAAGCGGGCAAACCGCGTGTCAATTCAACCGTATATTTCATGTGCCAACGATTGTGCGCATTGCTCAAGTAGACCGATTGAAAAAGACGTGATAGGGTTCGTCCTTTACCAGTCACGGTCCTGCACTGTTCGTCGAGCGTCCTCGAGGGCGCGCACCGCGCTCGAGGATGCTGTCGCGCGATTATGCAACCGAGGGAGAGGGAGAATGTGCAAGAGACTCACGGTTGTGACGTCGATATTCTTTTTTGCCTGGGTTGCTTGGCAATCGTTCCATGCCAAAGGGAGCGCCGCGCAAATTGCCGGGGAAAGCGCTGAGCCGACTTCCCCACCCGCCTGGTTCGACTCCGAACCTCTCATTACCGTCGGAAACTGGGACAGCATGCCGATCTTTCGCCGCCGGGTCGGTGGTGGAACCACCTGGCAAGAGGATGACTATCGGAAGGAGCACAGCGAGGAAACCGTCCGAAAACTCAAAGAGCTTGGTGTGACCTTGGCGATCATTCACTTCTACAAGGGATTTGGCCTGGAGGCGGAAAAAGAGCACGAGGAGGATGCGCGAAAACTGGCATCTTTGCTCCACAAATACGGAATCCGCGTGGGCGTCTATATCGGCAGCACGATCGCCTATGAGACTTTCCTCGCGGAGAAGCCGGAGGCCGCGGACTGGTTCGTGCCGGATTTCCAGGGAAGGCCCGTCTTCTATGACGATCAGACCTTTCGTAAGAGGGTCTATTTCATGCATCCGGGTTATCGGGAGTATATGAAACGGGTCATCCGCCACGCCATCGAAGATCTGAAAGTTGACGACATTGATTTCGACAACACCAGCATGCAGGCGCAGGCGCCCATCTTTCAGCACCCGCTGGCGATTGAGGATTTTCGAAATTACCTCGCGAACAAATATCCGCGCGAAGTGTTGGAGAAGAGATTGGGATTTTCCGACGTCCGGTATGTGCTGCCGCCACGCTGGGACAAACCGCTCCGAACCATCAACGATCCGCTCTTTCAGGAGTGGGCCGATTTTCGTTGCCACCAGCTCAACAGCTACTACGCGGAGATGGCGCAGTTCATTCACAGCCTGAATCCCAACGTGGTGATTTCCACAAATCCGCATTCGGGGATCTCAGGAAGAAACACCATCTGGGATCAAGGGGTTGACTATCCGGGCTTGCTTCCCTACATGGACCTCGTCTGGACCGAGGAGGGGGACGAAGCGGGGGTGACGCCGGAGGGTATCCTCGTCTCCAAAATCCGCACATACAAAATGGCTTCGTCTCTTGGCAAGCGCGTACTGACCTACACTGCCGAGATCTACCCGAACGGCACGCTGACTTCCGGGAAGGCCGGAGGAAAGCTGCAAATGGCGGAGTCGATGGCCTATAACCGTCAATGTCTGGGAGAGGTTGGAGATGTGCTGGCAGGTTACTCACCGGCTGTGGACCAGCGCAGGTACATCAAGTTCTTCGTTGACCACTTTGATCAATATCGCCAAGTGGCGAACGTGGCGGATGTGGCGGTGTTGCATTCCCACACGAGCATGGCCTTTAATAACGACCGCCCGTGGCAGAGCACCATGCTCTTCGAGCAGGTTCTCATCCAGGAGAAGATCCCCTTCGACATCATCTTCGACCATCAGCTCAAAGACCTCTCCCGATATCGCGTGCTGGCTCTCGCCGATCAGGAATGCCTGAGCGACGTGCAACTGGAGTCGATTCGCAACTTCGTGCACCAGGGCGGCGGCGTGGTGGCTACGGAGCATTCCTCCCTCTACACGGAATGGCGGCTGAGGAGGCCGGACTTCGGCCTCGAAGACCTCTTGAAAGTGAAGGGGCCTCTCTGGCATGGGCCCAGCGCGCCGGAAGACATCTTAACGACGGGTCCGGTCCGGAACGCCGTCGGACGCGGACGCGTGGTTTATCTCCCCGAAGTAAAACCTGCGGCCGAAAAGCCGACGATGACCGCGATGACCAGCGAATACTGGAAGCTGCCCGCCAACGAGGAGGAGCTTACCGCAGCCGTGAAGTGGGCGGCCGGCCAGCGGCTGTCGCTCGAAGTCAAGGTGCCGACCACGGTGACGGCCGAATTGATGCAGCAGAATGAGAAGGGGAAGCTTGTACTCCACTTGCTGAACTACGGCGTCTCCCGCAGCCCTTCGATCGCCAACATTGACGTAAGTGTCGAGCTCATCCCAGGCAAGAAGGTGAGGAACGTCTCCTTTCTCTCCCCGGATGAAGAAACGTCCGCTCTTCCCTTCGCGGAAAAAAACGGCCGCGCCGATTTTGTTGTCCCGCGATTACAGACGTACGATCTGGTGGTTATTCAGTTGGAGTAGGGACGCCTACCAGGGATAGAACAGATACAATTTGGAAATTCGCTCGCTCTCGCCGATGTAGATGGTGCCGTCGAGGCCCGTCACCATCGCTCCGATGACATAGGCCTGCCAGGTGTAATAGGGGCGGCGGTTCACATCCACAAAGCCAAGAATTTGATAAGCGCCGGTTGCCGGGTCGTAGGAGAACAGCCGCGCCATGTCGTCCTGATCGCCGCCCACGCCTAGATCTTCCCGTTCGGTCCCCAGGCCATGCCGGTGATGCGATACTGGGGCAGCGGCTTGCCAAGGTTTGTGACGGTCATCTTTTCCGGATCGAACCGAAACAGGTATCCATCGGAAGTCCCTCCATAGAGGAGGCCCGAAGAGTCGGTCAGGAACGTGTCCGCGCGCGTCCACGGCTCGCGGCCGGGAACCACAGGGAGTTGCAGTCGAAGCCTTCCGATTTCCTTAGACCCAAGGAAGTAACCGTAAATAAAACCGTCTTCGCCGGACGCATAGACGGTCCCCCGCGTATCCACCGCCAACATGCGTGAGAAAACCTTCTGAGTTTCAAATTTCTCGCCGGGAGGAATCTTCGTCGCCACAACCCCAAGGTCGGTGAACCTTTTCGCTTCAATGGAAAGGGTAAACATATGAGCATTGGGGGAAGTCAAACCATAGATCCCGGTAGGAGCTATGACCAGCGCCGAGATGCCTTCTCCCGCGACGGGAACGCCGAGGTCAGAAACGGCCACGGGATCCTGAATCCTGATGGGCCGCTCCTCCTCACCTGATGGTGAGTATTTGAGCAGGTGCCCAGTGGTCGCGCTGCCGATGTATATGTCGCCGGAAGCAGAGACAACCAGCGCGTTCGTGACGGCAGTCGTGCCCGGCAGGTAGCCCAAAGGCTGCACGTAGCCGTGCCTGGGATTCAATACAAAAAGGTGCGAGCGTTTGCCGCTGGTGGCGCCGTAGAGATTCCCGTTGGGCGCGACGGCCAGCGCCGTGATCGCGGATTCTCCGGCAGGGATCACGTCGAGTGGCGGGTAACCGAGGCCGCGGGCGTCAATTCGAGTCTGCGGAACGACCACGTTATCGTAGTCGAGCGTCCGTTGGCCCCTCGCAGCCGGGCCCGCAAGCAGGAGAAATACACAATAGATCGAAAATCGTTTACCACAGAGAGCACGGAGAGAAGCAGGACGACTCAATTTCACTCTGTGCTCTCTTTGGTGAATTCTCTCCGTGCCCTCCGTGTTAACGTCTTCCCGCATCAGCGAACTGTCCGTCATTTTGATTTCCGGCGCGCGAAACTTCGTGAACAACCCACGCTAGGGGTGCTGGGGATGGTAAATGACCAACGCCAGGTGGTAAGGCACGTCTCCAATTTTCCCCGCGGATTGATTCTCCTCACCTGGGCCGTCGCGAACCTCGATGGCCCCTACAAAATAGATCGTCCCGTCGGGCGCGGTGTCGGCGGAATTCAGGCCGATCACTCGCCGACCGTTCGGAAGATGCATTTCCCCGCGGTCTTCGGTCCTGCTGCTCTTCAAGTCGTACACAATCAGGTGTGACGCGCCGACACCCCGGCTGCCCGCATAATCGAATTCCTTGGCGGGCGGCGCGTAGTACAGCCTGCGGTCCAGACCCAAAGCCAGCGTCAACGTCGCATAAGGGATATCGCGCCGGTCGTTCATCCCTTCTGCGCACAATTGCCCCAAGTGCTTGACCTCGCCGTACTGTCCCGCGTGCGGGTCGAACGAAAACAGCAGGCTGGCGCTCTCATCTACTCCGTAGAATTTCTTTTCCTGCGGATCCCAAACCACAGTTCGCCAGTGCGTCTCGGACTTGTAGTAATCTCGCCCCAGCGAGACGCCTTTCGGCTGGATGGGGATATGCAGCGGCAGCTCGACGATCTCGTCCGTACGCGGGTCATACCTGTAGATCTGGCCGGTGCCGAAGCTGCCGTACACGTTCCCTTCATCGTCGATCCCCAGCGTCCGGCAAATCGATTCCCAGTTGTTCATGCGGCCCTTGTCCACGGCTTTCCTTGTGGATACGTCGTAGTAAACAAAGTGCCCGCGCGGATGCGTCAGCCCGTAGATGCGGTTGAACTTGGGATCGTAGGCGCCTGTGTTGATTCCCTCATATCTCGGACCGATGCCGAAATCCTCAATCTTCCCGGTCTTCGGGTCGTACGCCATCCAATGCGCGCCGGGATATCCTTCCTTCATTCCCACGCGCGCGTAATCGAACCAGAGGCCAGCATGAGTTCCAAAGTAAATCTGGCCGTCGGTTCCTTCTCCGAACTTGGCGTGAATCTTCGATTGCGGCCCTATGTGCAGGTTGGATCCACCGGCCAAGCGAGTCAGGTCGCCAAGGTCAGTGAGGCGGTCGGCCGCGGGATCGTACATCACCATGTGACCGTCGCACCCGTGACAGGCCAGCCCCGCATAAACTTTGCCGTCGTGAGCGACTTTGAGGGCCGCCCAGTTGCCATCCATCTCCGCGAGGCCGGGGAAGAGGCGATAGTCCACCGTGACGATATTTTCTGCGGAGAAGACGGAAGGCACGACTCCAAAGCACAAAGCGATGAAAACGATTACAGTCACCCTTTGGCTGCCCTTCGTTTCGAGACGTATCATGCTCACTCCCACGGACCAAGGTATTGCTCGACGATTTCGCGGTCTTCGGAGCGAGTTATAATGCGGAATCGGGCACCCGCCCCCATCGCCTCATAGGTTTTGGCCGTCCACTGATACGACTCCCGGGCCGCAGCCATTGTCACAGGATTCTTCATCGCGTCCACAGGCGAGAGCAAAACCAGAGGCCGATCAGCAATGCAAGCCGCCACCTGGGGAAGATCGAAGTGCCGCAAAATGTTCGGAACAAAAATATCGACGCTGTACAGGTAGCGGTCCGCACGCGTCATGCTGCCATACGAAAGCAGACCATTCTCGCACACCACGGAAAGAACTCGGGGATCCAATGCGGCTGCGAAGATAGACCAGAGTGCCCCCCGGCCCTTCCCGATCAGCCGGATTCCAGCGTGACTGACATCCGGACGGCCCAGCACGAAGTCGATGCTTCGAATCACGTCCTGCACTCGCATTCCGAACAGAGACTCGTTGATTTCCCACGCCCAATACGACATCACGGTTTCGGCATCATCCAGGTTGTGGTAAGACCCATAGCCCTCCTCGTCTGGGTGAGAGGGCTTCGTTTCGCCAATGCCCCGCACGTCTACCGAAACCACGCACAAACCATTGCGGGCGAGTTTCTCGAGGACCCCGAACTCCAACCCTTCCGCTTCCTTGCCAGCCTCGTCCACATAAAAGATGGCGGGCGCGCCGGCCTTGGCCTGCTCCGGCACGAAGACCCAGGCGGGGATGTATATTCCCTCTTCGGAAAGAAATTCCAGCTTCTCAATGTGATAACCCCGGCGCGGCGTGGTGACCAGACTCCGCACTCCCAGCGGGCTGTCGGACTTTCGAATGCGAAGCAGCTCGCGAATCTCAGCCGCTGTCTCGCGCAGAAAGGACTCAACCTCCGCGCAAGTGTCGGGAAGCTCTCGATGCGGCGGAAGCGCTGCCTGCTTTTTCAGGATGAAAGAAAAGATCGTGTCACCCTGCTG
>Ga0209761_1002553_pt1 | contig 11954 bp, 11 predicted proteins | sample GraSoi013_1_40cm_4_FD_185818 | JGI IMG/M metagenome (GOLD analysis project Ga0209761, IMG submission 185818) | Grasslands soil microbial communities from the Angelo Coastal Reserve, California, USA - Sample 09_25_2013_1_40cm (SPAdes) (version 2) | ecosystem: Environmental > Terrestrial > Soil >... | reverse complement strand
ACGCCGGCGTGAGGCACGCGATGGGGGTGATGCGGGGGGCCGAGGGCCACGGGGCGCCCGGGCTGCCGTGCGCGACCTGCCACGGCGAATCCAACCCACCCGCGAGCTACGGCCCGAACGCGCCGCCTGGCGCGCCGCACTGGGGGCTTCCACCCCCCGAGCATAAAATGGCCTGGATCGGCCTCGCGCCTTCCGAGCTGTGCGCGACCATCAAGAGCAAGAAGGCGAACGGCGGCCGCGACTTCGCTGCACTGCTCAAGCACGTCAGCGAGGACAAGCTAGTGCTTTGGGGTTGGAACCCGGGCGGCGGGCGCGCGCCGGTGTCGGTACCGCACGAAGAGCTCGTGGCCAAGTTCAAGCAGTGGGCGGCAGCCGGCGGGCCGTGTCCGAGCGACTAGCTCGCAACTGCCCAGATCTCTGCCCTACTTCGATTGAGGCGCGTCGACCGCCCGGTCAGACGCCCGTTTCCGGCAACGCGCGAAGCTTGTCGGGGTTGACGATGATGTAGATGGTCTGGATGCGGTCGCCCAGGATGTCGAACGCCATTACGGCTGGTCCACCACCTTGACCGGCACCGCGCTCTCCGTCGTGGTGCCGTCACCGAGCTGACCCGTGCCGTCCAAACCCCAGCAATAACCGATGCCGCTGGTCGTTACACCGCACGTGTGCAACGCGCCGGTGCTCACCCCCGCAAAGGTGAGCCCGCCCACCACCGCCGCAGGCGTTAGCACACCGCTCCCGGTCGCTGAGCCGCTGCCCACTTCGCCGCTTCCATTGTCTCCCCAGCAATACGCGGCGTGATCGGTGGTTACGCCGCAGGTGTGGGCGAAGCCTGCACGCAAAGCGCTAAACGTGAATCCACCCGTGACGGCCACCGGCACCGCGCTCGAATTCGTCGTGCCGTCACCTAGCGACCCGTTCGTGTTAAACCCCCAACAAAACGCGGCACCGTTGGCGGTGAGCCCGCAACTGTCGAAACTGCCAGCAGTGATCGTCGCGAATGTGAGCCCGCCCGCAACCGCCGCGGGCACGTCGCTCTCGGCCGGCGAGCCCGTGCCGAGCTGGTCGCCCACACCCCAGCAATAAGCGACGCCGCCGGCCGTGACGCCACAGGTGTGGTAGTAGCCTGCGGCGACCGCTGCGAACGCGAGTCCCCCGGTGACCGCAACGGGCACCGTGCTCGCGGTCGTCGTCCCGGTGCCAAGCTGGCCGGTGCTGTTCCCTCCCCAGCAATAGGCCAGCCCGGTGGCTGTGATGCCACAGGTGTGACTGAAATGCAGCGTCAAGCTCGTGAAGGTCAGCCCACCTGCGACGGCGACGGGCATCGCGCTGTTGGTCGTGGTCCCGTCACCGAGCTGGCCGGCGGAGTCGTTTCCCCAGCAGTAGGCGGCGCCGTTCGTGGTTATACCGCACGTGTGACTCCCTTCGCCGCCGGCGACCACCGTCTTGAACGCCAGCCCTCCGACGACGGCGACTGGCGTCGGGCTGTCGACCGTGGTGCCGTTTCCGAGCTGGCCATCATTGTTAAGCCCCCAACAGTAGGCAGCGCCCTTAGTCGTCACGCCGCACGTGCGAATGTTCCCCGCGCTCACCTCTGCGAAGACCAAGTTCACCGTGATCGTTGCCATTCCGCTCTGACCCTCGCTCGTCGCGGTGATCGTGACCGATCCCGGCGCCACTCCCTTCATGAGCCCAGCGATGGCGACTGTCGCCACGGCTATGTCGCTGCTGGCCCACGTGACGGTCCGTCCGGCGAGCACGGTTCCCGCGGCGTCCTTGAGTGTTGCGGTGAGCTGCAGCGTCCCACCTCCCACGACCGTCGCCGTCCCCGGCGTTACTGTCACGGACACCACGGGTGCGGGGGGCGCCGTCGAGCCTCCGCTTCCTCCACAGGCTGCCAGCAGCAAGGTCCCCGCTCCCACGATCGGAATCCGTTGCATGGTCCTCCTCCGCTAGACGACGCCGGTGGCCTCGGTTGCGGGACTTCGTAAGATCACGCGTAATGTCTCGGCACGTCCTGGTTGTCGACCTTCCCGTTCCCCAACTCTCCGCCGAACCCTCTCTAGCTGCGCCCAGCATATGGGTCCAAAACATATAGGTTTAGCTGTGCTGTGCTGGGGCTCACCGACCCGCCGGGCGGTCCAAGGGCATTGTACGCTTGAGGGCGCCTGACCACTCCCCCGAAGGCACTACATGAAGGGCACGCCACGTATGCTTAAGTCCCGCTGTGCGCAGCGAACGCGGCCCGCTGGACCCGCAGCAGCCCACCGGACCTGCCTCATCGCGTTCATGCGCCCGCGGGCAGCGGTCGCGGCCCTCCTGGCAGGGGCTGCGGCTCTCGCCTGTGGGAAGAGCGCGACTGATCCGCTCCCGCCGGGAGCGGCGGCTGCGAAGCTCTCCTTCACCGTGCAACCGAGTAGTGCGACGGCCGGAGCTGGAATCGCCCCCGCCGTGGCGATCCAGGACGCTTCCGGCAACACAGTGACGAACGCCACAGGCGCCGTGACGGTGGCGCTCGGAGCGAATCCCGGAGGTGGGACGCTCTCCGGGACGACGACGGTGAATCCGGTGAACGGCGTGGCGAGCTTCGCGGGCCTGTCGATGGACAAGGCCGCGAGTGGCTACACGTTGGTCGCCTCCTCAATCCCTCTAACGAGCGCGACGAGCGCGGCATTCACCATAACCCCGGCAGCGGCGGCGAAGCTCGCCTTCACGGGGCAGCCGGGCGGCGGAACCGCAGGAGTGGCCCTCGCCCCGGCCGTCGCCGTTGCGATTCAGGACGCCTTCGGCAACCCGGTGCCGGGCGCAACCAACGCCGTGACCGTAGCTCTTGGAACGAACCCGGCGGGAGGAACGCTGTCAGGGACCACGATGGTGAACGCGGTGGGTGGCGTGGCGACCTTCAGTGATGTCTCGATCAACAAGGCCGGGAGCGGATACACGCTGGTGGCCTCTTCAAGCCCCTTAACGAGCACGACGAGCGCGGCACTCAACATCGCGGCTGGGGCAGTGGCGTCAGTGTGGGTCAATCCGGGCGCCGCCATCCTGACCTTCCCCAGTGGTCCCACTACTGTCCAGCTCCAGGCTACCCCCCTGGACGCCGGGGGAAATTCGGTAGCGACCACGGTGGCGTGGAGTACCAGCGACCCGAACGTGGCGACCGTAGACGCGACGGGATTGGTGAGCGACTTCGGGGTGGGCACAGCGACAATCACTGCATCCGCTGGCGGCCGGTCGGGCACCGCTACGATTGGCGTTTCGTGCGGGCCGCCTCGATGCACGCTGTTAGAGGTCTCGTTTTCCCAAGAGCCGACCGCGGCCCCAGCAGGAGCCGTAATCTCTCCTCCCGTGCAGGCGTCCATTTCCACCGCTTTTCTGGGTAACTGTTGGACTGGGGTTGCATCAATAGCCCTCGGTAACAATCCCGGCGACGCCACGCTTGCCGGTAACGCTGACGTCCAGGTCAGCTACTTCGCCAGCACGGCGACGTGGAGCAACCTGAGGATCGACAAACCGGGGAGCGGCTATACGCTGGTCGCCATCGTCAAGAGCACAGCATGTGGCAGCAACGTCGGGGGGAGGACCAGCAATGCGTTCAACATCACGCCCTAGACACCTAGGAAGCCGATCACCCGAGGTGACCGAACAGCAGCTTTTGGGGACGACGTCTCCGCGAGGAGCACCGCAAGTCACGGCGTCACCACACCTGTAACTTCACCGCCGCCGAGCTGCGCTATCTCCGCAGGACGGCAGCCCCTTCCCGATCTACGACGCCCAGGAAGGGGGCCGGGCGATGTATTACATGATCCACGCCTCCGATCACGAAGAGGCGCCCAGGTTCATGGCCCGGGCATACGCAGCGGTTGTCAATCGATTCCCGCCACCGCCAGAGCCCTCCCTCTTCGAGGCATGGGCATTCCGTTCCACTCGACGCCCCGCCGGCGCCACTTACCCAGGGGGCGGCAGGCGTGTTCGCAGTCCCCGCCGGCCACGCTGCAGACTAACCTCGTACTGTACGGCCAGGCACGCGCCAGCGCGGCCCTGCTCGCGACCCACTTAGGCTTAGTGTCGAGTCCAGGCAGGCACGGCATCAGTGAAGACGTTGTTCGTTAAGCGCGTGACGCCGGTCCCATCCGCGTCCATGACGTAGATCTCGTAGTTCCCGTCGCGGTTGCTTTGGAACGCGATCTGCTTCGCGTCGGACGACCAGGCGGGCCATCGATCTACAAACACTAGGTTGTTGGTCAACCGGGTGACTCCGGTCCCGTCGACGTTCATGACGTAGATTTCGTTGAAGCCGGGGGTGCTTGATGACTTCGGCCTCCTCTCGCTGCACCTGCGCTTCGGCGAGCAGGGCCGCCCGGATGTCGCCGAACGCATAGCCGTCCTTCAAGAGTCGGCGGGCTACGACGACCAGTTGGAAGATGAGGATCGCCCCGATCACGCCCGCCCCCTTCCCAGCGAGCGCCCCCGCCACTAGCACCATGGTCGAGACCTGCGCGTTCCGCACGAAGGCACGCAACAGCGGCGGGGCGCGAAAGTCCCGGCCCCGCACTTCGCCCGTGACCCGCGCGAGATCGTCCCCCGTCTGAAACCGCTCCGACGGCGCTTTGCGGAGCAAGCGGTCGACCACGGCTGCAAGTTTGGCGGGCACCTCGGGCCGGTGCGCCTGGACCACGGGGGCGGTTTCGTAGACGTGTTTCGTGAGGATCGCGGGCAGGTTTGCACCCTCGAAGGGTGCCCGACCGGTGAGGGCGTAGAAGAAGGTGGCGCCCAAGGAGTATAGGTCGCTGCGCGCGTCCACCGGCTCGCCGCACGCCTGCTCGGGGCTCATGTAGCGCGCGGTCCCGACGACGGGGCCGCTCGCACTTTCGGCCGCCCGTCTCCCGAGCGCGATCCCGAAGTCGGTGACGAGCGCGCGCTCAGTAGCGCGCTCGATCATGATGTTGTCAGGCTTCACGTCCCGGTGAATCACGCCGCGCTGATGCGCGTAGCCCAGCGCCCACGCTACTTCCTGCAGGAGCTTCATTGCCAGGCGCGGTGGGAGCGGGCCGGCCCGCTCCACCCGATCGCGGAGTGTTTCCCCGTCCACGAAGCCCATCACGAAGAACACGAGCTCACCGCGTGCTTCGACGAGGTGAATCGGCACGATATTGGGATGCGCGAGGCCGGCGGCGGTCCGCGCCTCCTGCAGAAAGCGGTCCCGCTCGTCGGGGCGCGTTCCGAGGTGCGGCGGGAGCAGCTTGATCGCGACCGGGCGGTCGAGCGCCACATCACGGGCGAGCAGCACGATCCCCATACCGCCTCGCCCGAGCTCGCGCTCGATCGAATAGCGGCCGGCGAGCAGCTCCTGGAGGGCCAGGAATTCGGCGCCGAGCTTCACGGCCTTGGACACACGGGAGCGACGATCGGGGATGCCGTCGCTTCGATCAGCTTCGGGTTGTGCTGCGTGAGCACCGCATTGAACGCCGCCAGCGGCGCGCCATGGATCGCCGTCCACGCCGTCACCGCCGTCTGGAGCTCCGTACACCGCGCGGCATAAGCACGCTGCATCGCCTCCGTGGGAGCCATGTCGCCATTCTCGAGGGTGTTGATCTGGCCCGCGAGGTCGTTGTTCACGCTTGCGAAACTCGGCGCCGTAGCCGGCCCGCCGCGGCCACCCCCGCCGAACCCCCGCCCGCCCTCGGGATCGCCCCCCACTTGGGCGAGCGTCGAGTCGAACGCCCGCGCCGCCGTGACAACCGCGGCCGGCAGAGCCGACGCGGTGTCCAGGGCGATCGCCGCGCGTAGCGCCGCGACCTGACGGTAGCCGTCCCGCGCTGTCCGCATGCCCGCGACGATCTTCATCTGGAGCGCGTACTGCGCGCGCACGTCGCCGGTCCCCGCCGGAGAGCGCGGATCGTTCTGCACGGTCAGCCGCTCGGTGTAGGCCTTGCCGTCGATCGTGAGCTTGAGCGTGTAGACGCCCGGCGGCACGAGCGGCCCCAGGGGCGACGGAGGCGTCTCGCCGGGGTTGGCGTTGATCTCGAACGTGTGGGTCAACGCGGGCGGAGCCTCCGCTCGCAAGTCCCAATTCACGCGGTTCGTGCCGACGTCGGTGGGCAGCGGCTGGGGCGTGGCGATCCAGAAATTGGGCTCGGGCGGCTGCGCGGCTTCCTTGACGGGCTCTACGGCCGCGCTCGAGAGGTGGCGCACGACGGTGCGTCCCTCGTCCAGGACGTCCAGCGAAATCTCCCGCGCCGGCTTCGACGCCAGGTAGTAATAGATCATGGCCCCGTCGGGCGGATTGAGCCCGTGCGGCACCTCGGGCGGGAACGGCGTGTCCGCGCCTACGTTCCGGCGCACGCGTATCGCGTCGCCCGGCGCGAACAGGTGCACGGGTTCGTTCGCCGTGGCCGCCGTGATCTGGCGCAGCGGCGAATAGTCGTCGAGCACCCAGATGCCGCGGCCGTAGGTCCCGACCACCAGGTCGTTGCCGTGAATCGCGATGTCGCGAACCGACGTGTTGGGGAGATTGAGCTGCAGCGACTGCCAGTGGTCGCCGTCGTCGAAGGAGACGTACATCCCGCTCTCCGTGCCCGCGAACAAGAGCCCTGCCCGCTTCGGGTCGCCGCGGATCACCCGCGCGAAGCTGCCGCTCGGCTGGTCTCGAGGCAGGCCGTTCACGATCGGCGTCCATGTCTTGCCATAGTCGTGGGTGCGAAAGAAATACGGCCTGTAGTCGCCGGTCCGCTGCAGGGCGACCGCCACGTACGCCGTCGCCGGGTCGGCGCGCGACGCGTCGATCGCGAGAATGTCCGCGCGCGTGGGGTTCGGCAGCCCGGGAATCGTCACGTCGTCCCAGGTCTTCCCGTCGTCCGTCGTCAGCTTGATCAGGCCGTTGTTCGTGCCGGCCCAAATGACACCGCGCCGCGCCGGGGACAGCGCGAGCGACTGAATCGCGCCACCCAGGGGGGTGCCGGGCGCACCGCGCCCGCGTGCGCTGTCGGGCGGCGGTGTGACCCCCTTGGGGTATCCCAGATCGGGAGACCGCTTGGTCCAGTGCATCCCGCCGTCGGTCGTGGCCATCACGAACTGGAATCCCGTGATCAGCTCGTGCTGGTTCCAGGGCGCGAAGGCAAGGGGCTGCGAGATCGTCGTCCGTCCATACAGAGCCGGATCGACGTCGGGACTCACGTTGATCCACTGCTCGCTGGGGTAGGTGATCTTCACGATCCCCGAGCCGCTCGCGTAGACGATGTTGGGGTTCAAGGGATCGGGAATCGTCGTGCCCCACTCCCACCCGGATACCGGATTCCAGTCAAGCGGCGTGATGGCGCCGAGGTTGCCGCGGCTGCGGGTGCGGATCGCGCCCGCGTCCTGCTGCGACGCGTACACCCAGTAGGGATAGGAGTTGTCCACCGCGATGTGATAGACCTGTTCCGTCGACTGATTGTACCAGGAGCTCCAGGTCGCACCGCCGTCGAGCGTGACGACGGCACCCTGATCGACCCCGAGGAGGATGCGCTGGCCGTCAGTGGGGTCGATCCACATCTGCTGCGGATCGTCGCCGCCGGGAGCGCCCTTGAACCCGGTGAAGGTGTTGCCGCCGTCGGTGGACTTGTAGCTCGAGGTGTTGATGGTGTACACGACATCGGGGTTCTTGGGGTCGACGTAGACGCCGCAATTGTATCCCCCCTGGCCGTTACGGATTCGGGGGTCGGCGGCGTCCATCTGCCGCCACGTGACGCCGCCGTCGTCGGAGCGGTACAGGCCGAAGTTACCGATCAGAAACATCCGCTGCGCGTTGGTGTTCATCGCCACGGCCACGGACGTCCGGCCGCTAAGGCGAGGCAGGCCGCCGCCCGAGATCTCGTGCCACGTGAGGCCTCTGTCGGTCGACTTGAAGAGTTTGGTCTGGGTGGGTCCCGTTTGCGGGCCGCGGCTCCCGGCGCCGTCGGGTCCGGCGACGACAACGGCGGGGCCGGTCGGCGGCGCGACGTAGTGCTGAACCGTGGTCGCGAGAACGATCTCGGGGTGGTCCGAGGCCCAGGCGAGCTTCTGCAAGCCGGTCGAATCGTCCACGTACAGAACCTTGGTCCACCTCTTGCCGCCGTCCGTGCTTCGGAACACGCCGCGGGTCTCGCTCTTCTTGTGGACGTCTCCCTGCGCCGCGATCATCACGAGGTTGGGATCGTGCGGATCGACCAGGATCGATGGGATCTGTTTGGTGGAGTCGAGGCCGAGATGTTGCCACGTCTTGCCGGCATCGACGGACTTGTAGACGCCGTTGCCCTCGTTGATGCCGCCGCCAGTGATCAGGTCGCCCATGCCGACGTAAATCACGTTGGGGTCGGAGGGGGCGACTTCGACGGCCCCGACCGAAGATGCGGCGGTGATCGCGTCGAAGATCGGGGTCCAGGTTTCGCCCGCGCTGGTCGTTTTCCAGACGCTTCCCAACGGGAGCCCCACATAGAAGACGCCGGGCTGGCCGATCGCGCCTGAGACGGCCGCAATGCGCCCGCCGCGGAATGGGCCGAGGTTGCGCCAGACGAGGCCTGAGAGGAGGCCGGCGGCGACTGGCGGGCTCGCGAGACGAGCCGGAACGACGAATGCACCAAGTGTGACGAGCGAGAGTGCCAAGCCGAGGAACCGGAGCGGAATGGACGTGCGTGCGATCATGTGGGACGAACTCTCGAGGTGTAGGAATGGCGGCCGATAATCATACGGGCAGATTGGTCACGACTGCTAGAGGTGAAACCAGGACTGCAGCCTCTCTGTAGGGGTTGGTCAGACCTTGAGTAAACTTCTTCCGGGGCGGTCTATGTATTGGGGACACGGGTTTGGGGGGGTTGGTTATCTGGCCGGTCTGATCTGGCTCTCGGCAGTCATTTACCTCCTCACGCTCGCCACTCGCCTGGTGCGAGCGATCGAACGCATCGCGAACAAGTTCGAGAGCAAGGCTCAGTAGGAGAGCATTGAGCTCAAGCCGAGATGCCCGAGACGCCGGAAGTCGAGACCGATAGGCTCCGCGAGGCTGTGCAGGAAGAGCTCGGGCGCGAGGGTGGCCCGTTCCTGCGGCGGATCGCTCTCACCACGGCGGTGCTTGCCGCAATCGCGGCGATCGCCGCGCTCAAGGCGGGAAGCACGGCGAATGAGGCATTGGTCCTGAAGACCGAGGCGGCGCGCCTCCAAGCCGAGGCCTCGGATCAGTGGACGTACTACCAGGCGAAGGGCATCAAGCTCGCCGTGGCGCAGGCCACGGAGGCGCCGTGGCGGAGCCAGGGGAAACGCCCACCGGCGGACCTGCTCGAGAGGGAGAACCGGTACGCCGCCGACCAGGAGGAGATCAAAGCCAAGGCGGAGGGGCTCGAGCGCCAGCGTGACGCGCGGTCGCGCGAAGCTGATCATCTTCTCCACCAGCACCATGGCTTCGCGAATTCGGTCGCTCTGTTTCAGGTGGCCATCGCCCTGGGGGCGTTGGCGGCCCTCACGCGCAACCGTGCCGTCTGGGTTGCCTCTCTATCCCTCGGCGGAGTCGGGATCGCCCTTTTCGCGATGCAGGTCTTCTCTTAGACCGGCTGCTCGCTCCTCTCTTGAAGGCTACTTGAACCGCCTGCTCCGCGTTCCTGCTCACGAGCTTCGGGAGCTACGTAGTGCTCGGCCAGCCTCAGACCGGCCCATTGTACGGATTGCGATCCCTGCGCGGCGTGGCGGATTGGGGCGTGATGGTGAACATCAGCCCGCACGACGCGGCCGGCGCGTCTGTGTTCGCGAGTGTGGAGCAGCAGGGGTTCACGCTCGGACCCGCGCTGCGCTACCGGCGCTGGCTCTCGAATTCCGCAGCGTTGGAAGTTGCCGTGGGCACACCTGTCGCCAGCTCGACCGGCGCGATCGACCCGGGCTCGGTATTCGGCCTGGTCCGCTGGAGCCCTAACTCCTGGTTTGCGATCGCGGCGCGACCCGAGCCGGTGCGCGCGACTGATGTTCGGGGTTGTGGGCCGTCCGTATGCACTGTAGCAGTGCCGTCGCGCGGGCGACTGTCGCTCGGGGTGGAGATCGGCGGGCCAGCTGGGTTGGCGCTCACGGCCCTCACGGGCGTCGCCGCGTTGGTGGGTGCCGCGCTCGTGGGCACCGGCGGCGACTAGCACGTTCCTAACGGTTCAAGGCGAGGGTGCGTCGCCCCTAGTACAAGTCGGCCTCGCTGACACCAGCGGGCTCCGCAGGCACCTCGCCGGGAAGGTTGAGCCGCTTGCGAGCCGAGAACATGGGCCCGCGTCCGGGCACGCCAGGCGCGAACGCCTGGAACCCAAGCGGCGGCAGGTTGACGTCGACGTAGACCCCTTCCATTCCCCCGCGCATGCAGTAGACCTCGTGCCAAAAGCCCGTGCCACCGGAGCTGCGAAGGAAGTTCTGCCACCACATCCGGTGGGGTTCCGACCGGGTCCACCGCTCCATCGACGCAAAGTCTTTCCAGTACCACCGCATGCCGAGATGCAGCGGGAAGAGACGGGCTGCTCACTGCGGCTCGTTGCGGCTGCCCCTGCGAGGGGCATATTGGCGGGAGCATGTCGAACAACGCTCTGCGCGCCGGCGAGATACGGGTCGACGGTGTGCGCTCGCCGCTGTTGGAAGGTGGCCGTCTGGAATCGGACGAGGCCGTCGTATTCGTCCACGGGAATCCCGGCTCTTCGCGCGATTGGACGCGCCTCGCCACCGCGGCGGCGGAGTTCGGGCGCGTGGTGGCGCTCGACATGCCGGGCTTTGGGCGCGCCGACAAACCCCCGGGTTTCGAGTACACCGTCCGCGGGTATGCCCGCCATCTCGCCGGTGCCCTAGCCGAGCTCCACATCCGCCGGGCGCATTTGGTGCTCCACGATTTCGGGGGGCCGTGGGGGCTCGCGTGGGCCGCGGCGCATCCGCACGAGTTCGCCACGGCCACGTTGGTCGACACCGGCGTGCTCAGCGGCTATCGGTGGCATTATCTCGCGCGCATCTGGCGCACGCCTCTGCTGGGCGAGCTGTTTCAGGCCACTGCTACGCGACGGGGCTTCCATCTGCTGCTCCGGCATGGAAACCCCAGGGGACTGCCGCGAGAGTTCATCGACCAGATGTTCGACGACTACGACAGGGGAACACGTCGCGCCGTGCTCAAGCTGTATCGGGCGACCGGCGATCCGGGGCGGATGGAGGAGATGGCGCGAGCGCTGCGACCGCTCGCCCGGCCCGCGCTGGTCGTGTGGGGCAAGCACGACCCCTACATCCCGGTCAGCTACGCCGAGCGCCAACGCGAGGTGTTTCCCAGTGCAAAGGTCGTCGTCCTCGAGCAGAGCGGCCACTGGCCATTCGCGGACGACCCTGATGCGGTGGCGCAGGCGGTGCTGCCATTCCTTAGAGGGCAGCTGCGCCGCTGAAAGCCCTGACGCTTTCCTGACGGTTACGGAGAGTACTGCACCGGGGACATATTGCACGGCAACTCGAGACGGCAGGTGGAGCATGAGCCGGACGGTGACGGGCAGGACGCGGCGCGAGTGGTTGCGGATGATGGCTGCGATGGGCGCCGGCGCGCTGGTAGACGGGCTCTTACCCCGCGAGCTGGCCCGCGCGGCGAACCCTCCGCAGGATCCCGTGGCGGCGGCTCGGGCGCGGATCGGCGCCATCCCGATACAGGCGCAGCGGCTCGCTGAGAACGTCACCCTGCTCGCCGGTCCCGGTGGCAATGTGGTGGTGCTCCACGGCTCCGACGGTATGGTCGTGGTCGACACGTTCGTGGCGCCCGCGTGGCCCAAGTTCCAGGAATCGCTCAAGGGATTCGCGGCGCCCGTGAAATTCGTGATCAATACGCACTGGCACTTCGACCACACCGACAACAACGCGCCGCTCCGCGCCGGCGGTGCCACGCTAGTGGCGCACGAAAACACCAAGCTGCGGATGACCGAGCCGCACCACCTCGCCGTGCTCGAGCTCGACTTCCC
>Ga0209761_1002552_pt1 | contig 11957 bp, 9 predicted proteins | sample GraSoi013_1_40cm_4_FD_185818 | JGI IMG/M metagenome (GOLD analysis project Ga0209761, IMG submission 185818) | Grasslands soil microbial communities from the Angelo Coastal Reserve, California, USA - Sample 09_25_2013_1_40cm (SPAdes) (version 2) | ecosystem: Environmental > Terrestrial > Soil >... | reverse complement strand
CGATCAGGAGCGCGCGCGCGTCAAGGCTCGCGCGCTGGTGCCGCCCCCGCCCCCGCCCCCGCCCCCGTAGACGAGCGCACGCCCGCCGAGTCGACACATACCACATGCATTCCCTGGGCTAGCGCCAGCGCACGGTCGCAGCCCAGCGCGAGCAACGCTGCTGCCCAGGCATTTGCGGCAAGCGCATCGGGGGCGAGCACGGTGACCGACCGCGCGCCGCCGCGGGGCGCGTTCCGTTGCCCCTGTGTTCGCACTGACCCAGCCTGGAGATCCACGACGCCCAGCGAACGCAGCGTGTTGTCGGGATCCGGAATGCCGACGGCGCGGTGGGTCGGACGGCCCAACCAGTAGTACTGCCCGCCTACGTCCAGCAGCGCGCTGTCCACGGCATTCGCGAGAGCCATGGCCGCACGATCGAGGGCGTACCCATACGCGATACTGTCGACCGGCATCGCGACGCCGGTGCGTTGGTGAACCGCGCGACGCATGGAATCGATGGCCGCAAACGCCACGTGGCGCTGTAACAGCGAATCAATGTGATCGACGGAATCGTGCGCCGCTTCCATGGCACGGAAGACGCGTTCGCTGTCCGCGCCCCAGGCGGCCACCGAAAACATCGTGCCGAGCTCCGGCCACGCCCGCGAGATCCCGGGATGCCCCTTGGCGCGGCAGGCCGCGAGGGTCAGACAGAGCACGAGATTGATTCTCAAAGTGGATAGTTGAATATAGATGACCATGAGCGCGCTGCGAGAACATCCGCTGCTCTTCGCCACCATCGCCCTCGCCCTGGCGTTGCTCGGCGTGGGAGTCGTGTTGTGGCGGTTGCGGCAACGCTTGATGCGCTCCGAGCACGAGCGGCGCCGCGCGGCCGAAGAGCTGAACCGGCGGCTGTCGGAGCTCTTCTCGCTGCAAGAGCTCTCGTACGTCCTCTCGGACTCCCTGGAGCTGGATCGCATCGTCGAGCAGGTGGTGCGGTATGCGGTGCGGTTTCTCGATGCCCAAGGCGCGCTGCTGGCGCTGGTGGGCGATGGGCCCAACGACCCGCTGCACGTGGCCGCGGCTGAGGGCACCCTCTCGGCCCTGCGCGGTCAGAAGATTCAGGGCGATGACGCCGGTCTCGTGGCGCGCTCCACCGGTCGCGAGCATCTCGAGCTCATTCGGAACTCGGGGGGCGCGGGGGGAGGGGATAGCGCCGAGCCCACCATGATCGTAAAGGGCTTCCAGGCGGCGGCCGCGGCGGCCGTGCCGTTGCGATCGCACGGGACGGTCATCGGCACGCTCGTCATCACCGATCCACGGGAAGGGGTGTTCGTGCCGGAAGACATCCGGCTCCTCTCCACGCTCGCCACCCACGCCGCCGTGGTGATCGCGAACGCCCGCTTCTTCGAGATGGTGCGGCGTGCCAAGGAGCAGTGGGAGACGGCCTTCGACGCGTTGAGCGAGGGCATCGCGGTGGTGGACGACGAAGGCCGCGTGCAACGCTCGAACCGGGCGCTCGCGAGCCTCCTGGGGATGCCGCTCCAGAACGTCGTCGGCACGCCACTGGCCGACGCACTGCTCGGCAAGTCGAACGCGCTGCACGAGCTGCTGGCGGCGACGCGCCGCGGCGAACGCCCGGCGCCACTCGTCGCGCGCTCCGAGCCGCTGCGCCGCGCCCTGCGCGTGAACGTAGCGCGGATTCCCGGCGCCGCGACGGAGCAAAGCATCGTCGTCATGGTGGAAGACGTCACGGAGCAACAGGCTCTCGAGACCCAGCTCGTCCAGAGCGAGAAGCTGGCCGCGGTGGGCCAGCTCGTCTCCGGTGTCGCGCACGAGTTGAACAACCCGCTGACGTCGATCGCGGGCCTCTCCGAGTTCCTGCTCGAGCAGAAGGAGCTGGGGAAAAAGGATCGCGGCCACCTGCAGGTGATTCAGGAACAGGCTGAGCGCGCGGGGCGCATCGTCCGCAACCTCCTCACGTTCGCCCGCAAAGGCTCGGCCGAGCGCGTCCGCGTGGATCTGAACGACGTGATTCGCCGCACCCTGTCGCTCACCTCGTACGACCTGAAGCTCAAGGACATCTCGGTCGAGCGGGAGCTGAGCGGCGCGCTGCCCGATGTGTTCGGTGACCGGCACGGACTGCAGCAGGTCGTCCTCAACCTCCTGACGAATGCCGCGCACGCGGTCGCGGAAAACCCGCGCGAGCGGTCCCGTCAGATCACGGTCTCGACCTGGTTCGACGGGCAGGTGCACCTGCGCGTGGCGGACACGGGGCCCGGCATCGCGGACGAAATCGTGCAGAGCGTTTTCACGCCGTTCTTCACGACGAAAGAGCCCGGCAAGGGCACGGGCCTCGGTCTATCGATCACGTATTCCATCGTTGAAAGTCACGGCGGCCAGCTCGTGCTGGAACCACGGAGCCCCCGCGGCGGAGCCGCGTTTCGCGTGGACCTGCCGCCCGCCCCGGCCGACGCCGTACGACCGACGCTCACGCCCGCGCAGGGGACGCCGACCGTGAACGCGGCATCGACGGTGAAACGGACGATTCTGCTCGTGGACGCGGATCCCGCGGTCCAGCGCACGATCAAGGCGTTGTTCGCAGGCGACGGCCACGACGTCGAGGTGGCCGGCGATCCGCAGCACGCGATCGATCTTGCACAGCGCGGCGGGTTCGATCTCGTCATCACCGACGCGCGGGCGATGGCGCCCGGAAAACGCGGGACGCTGCTGGCGGAGGAGTTGGTGTCGCGGATGCCGGCGCTGCGGGACCGTATCATCGTCGCCACGGGCGACGTTCGTCCCACAACCGAGGAGACGCTGGCGCGTCTCGGCGTGCGCTACGTGCGCAAGCCTTTCAACCTGCGCGATCTCCGGGTCGAGGCCGCGCGCTTGTGGGAGGCGACGGCGCTGTCGTAGGACTCGGCGGGCCAACCGAACGTCGAGAGATTGACCGCGCCGCCGGGCGCGAACCGCACGCCTTCACGGAGCAACAACGCGCGCTGCAGCACCGCGCTGTGATCCTGTCCGGAAAACGAAATCCGTCCCGCCGCGTTGATCACGCGCCACCAGGGCACGTCATTGTCTTCGGGAAGTGCGGAGAGCGCCCAGCCGACCGTTCGCGCGGCGCCGGGCCGTCCCGCGAGCCGCGCGATGATGCCGTACGTCGCCACCCGTCCCTTGGGGATGTGACGGACCACGCGGTAGATCCGATGATAGAATGGATTCACAAGGGAGCCTACTATTAGCTTACGCGCAGGACGTCTTCCAGCAAGCCTGCGTCCCCACCCCCCACTATTGACAAAATGTCCTCCACTGCTCTCCGCTCCCGCGGCCAGGCAAACCGTCCGGCGGCGTCGCGCACCCCGAGCCACTCGGCCCGATCGTGCTCCGCCGAGAGTGTGACGGGCGCATCAGCGGCGACGAACGCCGCGAACACCGGAATGAGTGCCAGCTCATCCGTGCGATGCTGATAAAACGCGTCGGTGCGACTCAGATTGTAGAATTGTTTCGGCACGAGTCCCGTTTCCTCGCGCAACTCCCTCAATGAAGCGTCGACCGGAGTCTCGCCGGCTTCGATGGTGCCGTGCACCGTCTCCCACGATCCGGGATTGCGTCCGTTCGGGCCGCGGCGCAGCGCCAACACCTCGAGACTCCGGCCCGCGCCGCGCAGCGCGTACGTGTCCACGAAGGACACTCGAATGGAAGTCAGCGGCGTCTGCCGAGGACGGCTTCGAGCCGCGCGGAGAGCGCGCGGGCGCGGAACGGCTTGGTGAGAAAATCGTCCGCGCCGAGCTCGAAGACGCGCACCTCGTTGTCCTCGTCGCCTTTCGCCGTCAGCACGATGACGGGAATGTTCGCGGTCGCGGGACGGGACCGCAGGTGTGACAGCACGCCATAGCCATCGAGACCGGGCAGATTCAGATCGAGCACGATGATGTCCGGCCCGACACGATCGACCTGATCGAGCGCCTGCACGCCGTCGCGTGCTTCGGTTACGGCGTAGCCTTCGCGCTCGAGCAAGTCACGCATCACCTTCCGCAGGCTGTCCTCGTCGTCGACGAGCAGCACTTTCGACGCCGGCTGGCCGTGGGCGCCGGAGCGACGTGTCCCCTCCGGTGGCGCATGCTCCTCGAGCAGATCGAAGTGCGTGGAGACCGGAGCGGCGACGCGGGCGCCCGGCGCGCCGCTGAGCTGGGGCGCTTCGGTCAAGCCGGTCACGCGCGTCGCGCCAGAGCCGCGTTTCCCGGGCGAGGGCGGCAACAGCTCCGAATCGTCCGACGGAATGTCGACCACGCGCGTCAGCTCGTCGAGCGTCGACTCGCCGCGCGCGACGTGCGCGAGCCCGGAGTCCCAGAGCCCCTTCATCCCCCCGCGGCGCGCGGCTTCCGCAATCCGGTCCGCCGCGTCCCCGGCGGCAATCAGCCGTTCGAGCTCGGGCGTCATGGTGAGGATCTCGAGAATCGAGAAGCGGCCGCGGTAGCCAGTCATTGCGCAGTCGGGGCAGCCCGCCGCCCGATAGAGCGGCGTCCCGGCCGGAATCCAGCGGCGCAAGCGCTCCGGGGGCGCCTCCATCCACACCTCTTTGCACGTCAGGCACAGCTTGCGCATCAGGCGCTGCGCGACCACACCACGCAGGGAGGCGGCGATCTTGTACGCCTCGACGCCGATGTCCACCAATCGCGTGACGGCGTTGGCGGCGTCGTTCGTGTGCAGCGTCGAAAGGACGAGATGCCCGGTGAGTGAGGCTTGCACGGCGATCTGCGCCGTCTCCTTGTCGCGGATCTCGCCGACGAGGACGACGTTGGGGTCCTGACGCAGAATCGATCGCAAGGCCGCGGCGAACGTCAGCCCCGCCTTCTCCTGCACCTGAACCTGCACGATACCCTGCATCCGGTATTCGACCGGGTCTTCGACCGTGACGATGTTGACGCCTTCACTCTTGATCTGATTGATGCAGGAGTAGAGCGTCGTCGTTTTGCCGGAGCCGGTGGGGCCGGTGACGAGCAGGATGCCCTCGTGGTTCTCGAGCAGCCGCTTGATCGCCTCCGCCTCCCCCGGATTGAGGCCGAGGCTGTCGAGCGATTTGACCGTCGCGCGGGAATCGAGGATGCGGATGACGACCTTTTCGCCGAGCTGCGCGGGCAGCGTCGAGACGCGCAGGTCGATCGGCTGGCCGCTTACCGCCACGCGCGCGCGGCCGTCCTGCGGCCGCAGGCGATCGGCGATATCGAGCGACGACATGATCTTGATGCGCGAGATGAGCGGCAGGCCGGCCTGCCGCGGAATCTTCATCACCTGGCGCAGCACGCCGTCGATACGATAGCGCACCGCCACGCCGCCTTCTTCCGGCTCGACGTGGATATCGCTCGCTCGCGACAGGATGCCTTCGGAGATGATCATATCCACGAGACGGACGACCGGCTTCTGACTGGCGTCCGCTTCGGAAACGTTGAGTTCCTCGGGTGCGTGTGCGTCGGAGAGTGTGGTCAATTCGGCGTCACCCATGCCCTCGAGCAGCTTGTCGAGCGCTTTCTCCGGCTTGTACAGCTCGTCCAGCTTCTCGCTGATTTTCGAAGGCGCAAGCAAAAACAGCCGGATCTCGCGCGCGGTCGCGAACGCGAGCGCTTTCTCGGCATCGAGATCGAAGGGGTTGGCGGTGCCGAGCTCGAGGTAGGAATCAGTGAGCCGCAGCGGCAGCACGCGATAGCGGCGCGCGAGCTGCTCGGGGACGCCGGCACGCACCGTGAGATCGATTTTGCTGGCGTCCGCGACTTTCAGCCGGAAGCGATGTGACAGCTTGTCGATGATCTGCGCGTCCGTCGCGATCTTCGCGGCCACGAGGCATTCCCACAGGGTCCGGCCGGACTCCGACTTCCCCCGCAGCTCCACCAGGAGCTCGGGAGTGATCAGGCCCTCAAGGGATTGGGCCAGCCATTCGTCGGGGAACGCCGTTACGGCCATGAGGCTGCCTCCAAGCTATGGTCGCGGGCGTCCGAGTCCAGTATTGCGCATCACAAGATGTCCCAAAAATCGCGTGTCACGTCGAAGGCGACACGCATCCGACGACTCTGCACACCGTATCCCGCTTCGAGCCGAAACAGGCCCAGCCATTCGACTCCCAGGCCCACCGTCACGCGGGTTCCGGGCGTGGGCCGCCACGGCGTGAGCGCCAGGGGCTCCGCGCTCCATCCCAACGCCGTGTATGGCGCGAGCGTAATCGTGCCGGGTGTACGCGCCGGCCCGGCGCGCAGCCGGATAAATGGGACAGGCGTGCGCCACTCGATGTGCACCAGCGTGGCGCGCCGTCCACCCCACGCTCTGAACTCATCGCCTAACAGCGTCCCGCGCCCGCCCAGCACGAAGGCGCGATGCGGCGGCAGCTGGTTGCTCGCTACACCGAACTGCACGCGGGTCAGCAACCGCGTCGGTCCGCCGCCGACGGGAACCAGCCAGTGCGCGACCCCACTGATACGCGAGTAGTGCTCTCCGACTTCGAGTGTCGCTTCTCCCGCGACGTCGCGCCGCACGGCGAAGCCCTCACTGCGACGCCGAATCGTCAGCGCGGCGGTGGAGTAGTCGCCGTCGCGCACGGCGGGATTGGGACGAAAGCGTCCCGTTGCAGGACTCGCTCGCACCGGGAGCGATGCGACGCGCTCACGCGAGATGCTGAAACGCCACTCGCCGCGCGTGCCGATCCCGACCCGCGCCCCGAACCGCACGCCGGTGGCACGATAGTAGTCGCCAAAATCGTCGCCGAACTCCTGCGCGCCGATCGAATTGAGGAGCGGCGCGATCACCGGCACGTCCGCGACGTCCCGCACCTGACGGTACGCGGCGAGCTCGAGCCCGTCGGCCGAAGTGAGCGCGACGAGGCCCTTGCCCGCGCGGTCGGCAAATCCGTAGTGACCGAGCCCGCGCAGCTCGAAGCCGTCGTTGGGTGTGCGCCACACGAACCCGGCGCCGACCGCGAGACCTTCCACGCGATTGACGCGGGCTAGCTCGCTCAGCGACCGTGCGCCGAGGCGCTGGCGTTTGAGGCCGCTGAGCGCGCGCCGTCCCGCGATGCGGCTGACTTCGGCGCGCACCCGCTGGAGATCGTTCTCGCGGACCGGCTCGGCGACGTGCTGGATCGCCGCGCTGAGTGGCGCGCGCCAGGGGAACGAGTCGCGCTGGACCTTGGGAAGCGCAATGATCTCTTCGCCCCGGAACCAGCTTTCCGCGAGACCGAGGTTGAACCGGTAGCCGTCGATCTCCCAGCGGCCGCGGATGATACCGCGCGCCGGAATGTCGAGCCACGTGGCGCGCCGTCGGATCTCGACTTCCTGGCGATACGGCAGCCAGAACCGGCCTTCCCACAGCGCATTGTCCAGCACGATGCTGACGTCTTCCAGCTGCGGGTCGAGATAGGCCTTCGGCGTGAAGTTGAACGCCATGCGCACGAGGTCGGCGGATTCGACGTCGACGAACAGCGTGCCGACGATCGCTGCCTGGTTGAAGTTCTTCGGCCGCACACTCAGCGCGACCACGCGGACGGCCCGCTCGGAGAGCTCGATGGCCGTCGTGTCGCCCAACGCGAAGTCGTACAGCTCCGTCCCACCCGGCGCGAGGGGATGCGGGACGTCGCGTACCTCGTCACCTTCGCCGAGGCGGATGGCCCGACCGAAGTTGTTCTGTACGATGCCGAGGTGATCGCGGTGGTAGCTGATATCGGTGGGCAGCTCGGCGCGATCACGCCAGGCGATGATGCGCTGCTTGCTGAGCGCTGGCGCCTTCCAGTACACTTCCAGCTCGAGCTGGTCCGCTTTTATCAGCCGTGGCGGCTCGGTGAGCCCTTCGCCAAACTGCCCGAGGAAGAAGAGAAACCCGTGAGCCTGGGCCTTGTAGTCGCGCAGCGCGGTATCCACCGCGGCGTGCGCGCGCCGGTCGATCGCGCGCCGCGCCAGCGCCAAGGCGGAATCGCCGTTCCAGTCCTGGGTGGATCCCGTGGCGGGCAGCAGCAGCAAGAGTACAACGCACCAGCGCATCGCGGCGAAATCTAGACCATGGACCCACGCGACGCATTCCTCGAGCGCGCCAAGCACGGCGGCATCGTGCCGGTGACGCGCGAGGTGGTCACGGACGCCGATACGCCAGTGGCCGCCTTTGCGAAGGTTGCGCGGCCGCCGTTTGCGTTCCTGCTCGAATCGCTGGTCGGCGGCGAACGGTGGGCGCGCTACACCTTCCTCGGCACCGAGCCGCGCGAGGCGTGGCGCTATCGTGGCGAGCAGATCGAGCGGTGGACGCACGGCTCCGGATGGGAACCAGCCGGTCAGACCGCGGATCCGCTCGCGCATCTGGCCGACAGGATGCGCGCGCTCCCGACGATCTCGCTGCCGGGCTTGCCGCGCTTCACAGGCGGTGCGGTAGGATACCTCGGCTACGATCTGGTGCGCAGTATCGAGCGGCTGCCCGCCGCGCCGGCCGATACCCTGGGTGTTCCCGATGCCGTGGTGATGATCGCGGATTCGCTCGTGATCCTCGACAACGTGTTCGGGCGTGCGATCGTGGTGGCCAATGTCGAGGTGCCGCCAAAGGCGACAGCGGCCCAGCGGTTGCGCCTGTACGACGCGGCGCAGGAACGCCTCGACACGCTGATAGCGCGCCTGAGTGACACGCACCAGCTTGCCCCGCTCGCGCTCGAAGACGACCGCACGTCATTGCGCCCCCCCCCGCAATCCCAGTACGCGCGCGCCGCATTCGAGCGCGACGTCACGAAGATCCGCGAGTACATCGCGGCCGGCGACGTGTTCCAGGCGGTGCTGTCGCGCCGTCAGGTGGTGCCGGGCGCGGTTGACCCGCTACGACTGTACCGCTATCTGCGCGCGTTGAATCCCGCGCCCTATCTGTTCTATCTGGCGCTGGATGACGTCACGTTCGTCGGCAGCTCGCCGGAGGTGCTGGTGCGTGTCGAGGGCGATGAAGTCACGGTCCGGCCGATCGCGGGCACCCGGCCGCGCGGGGCCACACCAGAGGAGGATGAAGCGCTGGCTGCCGCGCTGCGCGCCGATGCAAAGGAGCTCGCCGAGCATCGCATGCTCGTGGATCTGGGGCGCAACGACGTCGGCCGCGTTGCGCAGTACGGGACAGTGCGCGTGACCGAGTCGTTGCAGATCGAGCGCTACTCACACGTGCAGCATCTCGTGAGCGAAGTGCGCGGTCAGCTGAAGGACGGCTACGACGCACTCGATGTATTCCGCGCCTGTTTCCCCGCGGGGACGGTCAGCGGCGCCCCCAAGGTTCGTGCGATGGAGCTCATCGACGAGCTGGAGCCGGAGCGCCGCGGTCCGTACGCGGGAGCGGTCGGCTATGTCGGATGGGGCGCGACGACCATGGATACCTGCATCGCGATTCGGTCGGCGCTCGTCCTCAACGATCGCGTCGTCGTGCAGGCCGGCGCCGGCATCGTCGCCGACTCGGAGCCGGCGCGAGAATTCGCCGAAACGGAAGCCAAAGCCCAAGCCGTGTTGCGTGCGCTGGCGCTGGCCAAAGCTGGTGATTAGGCCCATGCGGTCTATATTTTCCGGCCTGTGTTCAAGCTGCTGAGCACTTCCGGCGAGCAGTCGATCGATCTCCAGCTCGGGCGCAAACTCGTGGTGGGGCGCGCCGTCACCAGCGATGTGCCGATCTACGATCCGACGATCTCCCGCCGCCACGCCGAAATCGTCCTGACCGAAAGCGGCGTCCGGGTCACCGATCTCGGCTCCTCCAACGGCACATTCCTGAACGGCGCCAAGATCACCGAGGCCGACGCGGGTGCGAACGATGTCGTGACCTTCGGGAAAGTGGCGTTTCGTGTAAAAGAGGTGACGGCGCCTGCCCCGAGGCCGCAGGTCGTGCCGGCCCCCGCCGACTTGAAAGCGTCGACGAAGGGTGGGGCGGCAGGTGGCACCATCGTCCGGCAGCTGCCCGTGAGCGTATCGGGCGGCGTCCCCGCGATCGTCATCGACGAGCCGCAAGGCGCGTCGCACCTGAAGGTCAAGGCCGACAATATGGTAGAGCGGCGCGAGAAGAAGCTGTCGCTGCTGCTCGAGGTTTCCAAAGAGCTGTCGAAGCAGCAGGAGCTCGACCGCTTGCTCGACAAAGTCGTGGATTTCACGTTTCAGATCATGAACGTCGACCGCGTGTCGATTCTGTTGCTCGATGGCAAATCGAACGAGCTGATCCCGCGGATCTCGAAGAGTCGCACCGGCGATGCCAGCGCCGCGAAGCACGTACCGCAGTCGATCGCCCGGAAGGCGGTGGAGGAGCGCGTCGCCATTCTGTCCGATAACGCGGCCGCCGACGAGCGCTTCAAGGGAAAATCGATTCTTATTCAGAGTGTGCGGAGCGCGATGTGCACGCCGCTCATGGGCTCGGACTCGAAGGTCCTGGGGATCCTGTACGTCGACAATCTCACGGCGACGCACTCCTTCGCGGACGAGGATCTCGAGTTCCTGATCGCGTTCGGCGGGCTGACCGCCGTCGCCATCGAGAATTCCCAGCTGTCCGAGCGGATCCGCCGCGAAGCGCTGGTGCGCTCGAACTTCGAGCGGTACTTCTCGCCCAACATCGCGCAGGTGATCGCACAACAGCAGGACGCGGGACGCCTGCCCAGCGAAAAACGCCCCGTGGTGGTCTTCTTCTCCGACATCCGCGGCTTCACACCGATGTCCGAGACGATGAGTCCGGATGAAATTGCGCGGCTGCTCACGGAATACTTCACCGAAATGGTGGACAAGGTCTTCGAGTATGGCGGCACGCTCGACAAATTCATGGGCGATGCGATCATGGCGCTGTGGGGCGCGCCCATCGTGCATGAGGACGACGCCGACCGCGCCGTGCAGTGCGCCATCTCCCAGCTCGAGGAGCTCGAGAAGCTCAACGCCAAGTGGAAGCAGGAGGGCCGCACCGAGGTGCAGATCGGCATCGCCATCAACTTCGGTGAGGTGTTCGCCGGCAACATCGGGTCCGACCGTCGACTCGAATACACGGTCATCGGCGACGCGGTGAATACGGCCTACCGCCTGTGCGGCAAGGCGGGACCAAACGAGATCCTGATTTCAGAGCCGTTCTACCAGCAGCTGAAAAAGAAGCCTGCCGTCGAAGCGCTCGAGCCGATTCAAGTAAAGGGAAAAGCGAAGAAGGTGCCGGTCTACCGCGTGAAGCGATAAGGCCGGCCGAATTTCGCCAGCAGGTCCAGCGCCAGCCGCAGCGGCAATCCCATCACACCAAAGAAGTCTCCCTCGACGCGCTCGATCAGCGGCGCGCCGAGTCCCTGAATCGCATAGGCGCCGGCCTTGTCGAGCGGCTCGCCGGTGGCGACGTACTCCTCCAGCGTGCGGCGGTCGCTCGGCCGGAACGTCACGCGCGACACGTCCAGCGCCTGTTCCAGCCGTCCGTTCTCGGCGACGGCCACGGCGGTGAGGACTTCGTGCGTCTTGCCCTGAAGCTGCTCAAGCATCGCGACGGCATGGGCGGGCGAGGTCGGCTTCTCGAAGATCCTGCCGTCGAGCACGACAGTCGTATCGGCCGCGAGAATCAGCTCCCCGGGCGCGCGCGCCACGACCGCCTCGGCCTTGGCGCGCGACAGTCGTGTGACGTAGGCCTGCGGCGCCTCGCCCGCCAACACGTGCTCGTCCACGTCGGGCGGGATGACGCGGAACGGAATGCGCAGCATTTCGAGGAGCTGTTTCCGGCGCGGGGAGCCGGAGGCGAGGACGATGGGGCGCCCTGCGACCGCCCGGCTCATTTCGCTCACCCCGCTCAGGTGCCGTTGGGCTCACCCGTGGTGCTGCCAGCGGCCTGTACGCGGTCGATGTGCCACAGGCCCAGCTCGTCCACGAGGACGGACAGCTCGACCACCGTGGAGGCCTGCATCAACGTGCAGGGGTCGCTTGGGAACGTGTAGCAGAAGTCCGGCGTCGCCGCGCTCGCGGACATGCTCGTCCAATCCGTCGTCG
>Ga0209761_1002550_pt1 | contig 11959 bp, 9 predicted proteins | sample GraSoi013_1_40cm_4_FD_185818 | JGI IMG/M metagenome (GOLD analysis project Ga0209761, IMG submission 185818) | Grasslands soil microbial communities from the Angelo Coastal Reserve, California, USA - Sample 09_25_2013_1_40cm (SPAdes) (version 2) | ecosystem: Environmental > Terrestrial > Soil >... | reverse complement strand
GACGGTTATGCTGGTTTTCGGGGTGAACGGCGTGGGGAAGACGACGGCCGTCGCGAAGCTCGGCGCCCGGCTCGCGCGCGCCCGGCGGTCGGTGCTGCTCGCCGCGGCCGATACATTTCGCGCCGGGGCGGCCGAGCAGCTGCTGGTCTGGGCCGACCGGCTGGGTGTCCCGTGCGTCACGGGGACGAATGATCCGGCCGCGGTGGCGTTCGATGCGATCGCGGCGGCCCGCGCCCGCGGCGTCGACACGGTGCTGGTGGATACTGCCGGGCGGCTCCACACCGAAGCGCGGCTGCTCGCGGAGCTGAAGAAGGTGGTGCGCGTCGTCGCGAAGCAGCAGCCCGGCGCGCCGCACGAGTCGCTGCTCGTGCTCGACGCCACGGTGGGACAGAACGCGGTGCATCAGGCGCGTGCCTTCGCCGCGGCGGTTCCGCTCAGCGGGCTGATCGTGACCAAGCTCGACGGCACCGCGAAGGGCGGGAGCGTGGTCGCGCTCGAGCGCGCGGTGCGCGTCCCGGTCCGGTTCCTCGGGACCGGCGAGGGACTCGACGATCTTGAGGTGTTCGACGCCCAGTCCTACGCCAAGCGCTTGGTGAGCCGGTGAACGGTCGGCGAAGGGGGAAAGGGGAAAGGGCGTGTCGTTGTCGCTGACGACCTCGGTGAAATACTTGAAGGGCGTCGGCCCGAAGCGCGCAGAGGCGCTCGCGCGGCTGGGCATCCGCAGCGTCGGCGACCTGCTGTACCACGCGCCCCATCGCTATATCGACGCCACGACCGTCACGCCTCTGGCCAAGGTGCAGGTCGGTCAGGAAGTGACCTGCGTCGGGCGGGTGGTGAGCACGGGAGTACTCCCCACCCGCAAGGGTCTGCGCGTGTTCCGTGCCGTGCTGCGGGACGAAAGCGGCGGGGGCAGGGCCGGGGCCGGGGGCCCCCTCGAGTGCGCCTGGCCCGGCCAACCGTTCCTCGAGCGCCAGATCAAGAAAGGGCAGCTGCTGCTCGTTACGGGGCCGGTGCGCTACTATCACGGCCGCCAGCTCGTGCCCCGCGAGTTCGTGATTCTCGCGGACGAGGGGGAAGCGGGCCCCGAGCGCGGACTCGTGCTGCCGGTATATCCCGCCACCGAAGGGCTCACCCACCGGCAGATCCGCGGGCTGATCCATCAGCATCTGGACGCGCTGCTCGCCCTGGTGGCGGACCCCCATCCCAAGAGCCTGCGCGTGGCGGTCGGACTTCGGGAGCTCGGGCCGGCGCTGGCGGCGGTGCACCGGCCGGAGACGACGGCGGACGCCGAGGCGGGCCGCCGGCGGCTTGCGTTCGACGAGCTGTTCGACCAGCAGCTGGTGCAGGCGCGCGCCCGGGCGCTCGCGAAGCGGGCGCGCGCCGGGATCACGTTCGTCCTGAAGAAGGCGCTTACCACGAAGCTCAAGCAGCATCTGCCGTTCGACCTGACGGGTGACCAGCGGCAGGCGATCCGCGAGATCACGGACGACATGCTCGCGCCGCTCCGCATGCATCGCCTGTTGATGGGCGACGTGGGAACGGGGAAGACGGTGGTCGCGCTGTTCGCGATGCTGCTCGCGCTGGAGAACGACTACCAGGCGGCGATCATGGCGCCGACCGAGCTCCTCGCGGAGCAGCACCTCGCGACGCTCACGCGCCTGCTCGAGCCGCTCGCGCTCAAGCCCGAATTGTTGATCGGGCGGCTCCCCGCGGCGGAGAAGGCGGGGGCGCGCGAGCGCATCGCGGCGGGCGCGTCGCGCCTCGTGGTCGGGACCCACGCGCTCATCCAGGAGGCGGTGAAGTTCCAGCGGCTCGGGCTGGCCGTGATCGACGAGCAGCATCGCTTCGGCGTGGAGCAGCGGGCGGCCCTGGTCGAGAAGGGCGACGCGCCCGACGTGCTGCTGCTGACGGCGACGCCGATCCCCCGGTCCCTCGCGCTCACCTTGTACGGCGACCTGGACGTGACCCAGCTGCGCGAGCGCCCGCCCGGGCGGGGGACGGTGAAGACGGCGCTGCGCACGGAGGCGGCGCGCCAGAAGATCTACGAGTTCATCCGTGCGGAGTGCGTGGCCGGCCGCCAGGCGTACGTGATCTATCCGGTGATCGAGGAATCGGAGCGTGCCGATCTGAAGGCCGCAACCGTGATGGCGGAGCGGCTGGCCGAGGCGTTTCCGGAGCTCGAGGTGGGTCTGGTGCACGGGCGGCTCAAGGCGGAGGAACGCGACGCCACGATGCGGGCCTTTCGCGACAACGCGGTCCACATTCTCGTCGCGACGAGCGTTATCGAGGTGGGGATCGACGTGGCGAACGCGACGGTGATGCTGATCGAGCACGCCGAGCGGTTCGGACTGGCGCAGCTGCACCAGCTGCGCGGCCGGGTAGGGCGCGGGGCGGCCGCGAGCCACTGCATCCTCCTGTCCGACATTCCGGAAGCGGCGGCCCGCCTGGAGGCGTTCAGCGCAACCGCCGACGGCTTCAAGATCGCCGAGCTCGATCTCCAGGAGCGGGGCATGGGCGAGCTGGCCGGCGCGCGCCAGTCGGGCGGCGTGCCGCTGCGGTATGCGAACTTCGCGACCGACCTGCCGCTGCTCGAGGCCGCCCGGCGCGCGGCCGGCGAGATCATCGCGCGCGACCCGGCGCTCGCCGAACGGCAGCATGCGGCGTATCGGGAACGGATCGTACAGCGCTACGAGCGGGGGTTTGAGTTGTTCCGGGTGGGGTGAGAACCAATGCGGAATGTCGAATGCGGAATATCAATTCCGCACTCCGCATTCCACATTCCGCATTCGGTCGCGTTGACAGTCCTGCGGGCCGCAACTAGTCTACCGACCCCATGCCCTCCTTTCACCGCATCGAAGAACTGCCGCCGCTCGCCGGTCAGACCGTGATCACGCGCGGTTGGGTCATGACCACGCGCTCCTCGGGCAAGATCGGGTTCGTGATGCTGCGGGACGGCACCGGATACCTGCAGGTGGTGCTGTCGAAGAAAGACGTGGCGGACGTCGCGTGGGACGCGTTCGGTCGACTCACCCAGGAGACATCGGTGGACGTCACAGGCACCGTGCGCGCCGACGCGCGCGCGCCAGGCGGCGTTGAGCTGACGGCGGCGGACTTGCGGATTCTCGGGCCCAGCCACGACTTCCCCATCACGCCGAAGGAGCACGGCACCGCGTTCCTGTTCGAGCACCGCCATCTCTGGCTCCGCAGCCGGCGCCAAGTGGCGATCGCGCGGGTCCGCCACGAGGTGGTGCAGGCGATCCGCGACTTCTTCTACGAGCGGCATTTCGTCCTGGTGGACACGCCGATCCTCACCGGGGCGATCGGTGAGGCGGCCGGCCACCTGTTCGCCACGGAATACTTCGACCTGGGCACGGCGTACCTCGCGCAGACGGGCCAGCTCTACGTAGAGGCGGCCGCCGCGGCGCTCGGCAAGGTGTACTGCTTCGGGCCGACGTTTCGCGCGGAGAAATCGAAGACCCGTCGCCACCTGACCGAATTCTGGATGGTGGAGCCGGAGGTCGCGTGGAACGACTCCGAGGCGAACATGATGCTGCAGGAGGAGTTCGTCTCCTACATCGTGACACGCGCACTCGAGCGCCGGAAGGGCGAACTCGCCGAGCTCGAGCGTGATGTGAAGCCGCTCGAGGCGGTGCGGCCGCCGTTTCCACGCATCTCCTATACGGACGCTGTAGCGAAGCTCAAGACGCTCGGCGGCGAGATCGAATGGGGGCAGGATTTGGGAGGCGAGGCTGAGACGCTCCTCGCCAAGCAGTACGACCGGCCGGTGGTGGTGTTCAACTATCCGAAGGCGGTGAAGGCCTTCTATATGAAGGAGAATCCCCAGGATCCGCGCACGGTCCTCAACAACGACATGCTCGCCCCCGAGGGCTACGGGGAGATCATCGGCGGCAGTCAGCGCGAAGACGATTACGACAAGCTGCTCGCCCGCATTCGCGCGGAGCAGCTGCCGGAAGACGCATACCGCTGGTACCTGGACCTGCGCAAGTACGGCACGTTCGTGCACGCGGGGTTCGGGCTCGGCGTAGAGCGGACGGTGGCGTGGATCTGCGGCATCCCGCACATTCGTGAGGCGATCGCGTTTCCGCGGACGTTGTACAAGCTGTGGCCGTGAGCAGCCTCTACCGTCGCTTTACTTCGTCCCACAACCGGTCCAGCTCTTCGAGACTCGCCCGTCCGACCTCCACGCCGCGCTCTGCCGCCAGCCGCTCCACCGCTTCGAAGCGTCGCGTGAACTTCTCGTTCGCGCGCTCGAGCGCCGCGCGCGGATCGATCGCCAGCTTGCGCGCGAGGTTGACGACCGCAAAGAGAAGATCGCCCACCTCGTCCTCTAACCTTTCCCGTTTCCCCTTTCCCGCGACCGTCAGGGAGTCCTTTAGGGTTTCTCGCTGCAGTTCGGCGATCTCCTCCTTCACCTTCTGCATTGGTCCCGTCGCATCCGGCCAGTCGAATCCCACGCCAGCAGCGCGCTCCTGGAGCCGGTAGGCCATGAGTAACGGCGGCAGGGTGGACGGCAGGCCGCGGAGCGTCCCGCTCACCGCTGACGGCTCACGCCGTTTGGTCCGCTCCCACGTCTCGTGATCCGGCCGGTCGGCGGTCCCGAAGAGCTGTGGATGCCGGCGCCACATCTTCTCCTCGAGCGCGCGCGTCACGGTCTCGGCATCGAGCTCGCGCCGCTCCTCCCCGATCACGATCTGAAACGCGAGATGCAGCAACAGATCGCCGAGCTCGTCGCGCAACTCGGCGGGCGCGCCGTGCGTGAGCGCCTGATCGAGCTCCAGCGCTTCTTCGACCAGGTAGGGGCGCAACGTCTCGCGGGTCTGGGCGTGGTCCCAGGGACAACGCGCGCGCAGATCGCGGACGAGCGCGAGGGCGCGAGCAAGGGCAGTATCGTCAGCCCGGCTGTTTTGTGGCGTTTTCATGTTGCCTTTAGTCAGCGGAGCGGGTTATCATACGCGCGCCTGTGAACGGGTCAATCAGCGGGCGTCAGGTCTCCCGTGCGTGGATCGAGGTGAACCTCGCCGCCGTTGTCGAGAACGCCCGCACGGTGGCCCGGGTCGCCGGCACACGGCTCCTCCCGGTGGTGAAGGCGAATGCCTACGGGGTGGGAGCCGTCGCTGTATCTAAGGCCCTGGAGGCCGTCGACCCGTGGGGGTACGGCGTCGCGACGATCGAGGAGGGGGTCGAGCTGCGGGCGGCGGGGATCGCGCGGCCAGTGCTCGTGTTCATGCCGGCCCGGCCCGATCTGTTCGACGCCTACCAAGCGCACCGGTTGACGCCGGTGCTCGATGACCGGGCGAGCATCCACGCCTGGATCGCGCGCGGGGCGCGGGGCGGCGCGTTCCACCTGGAGATCGACACGGGGATGAGTCGCTCGGGCGTGCGCTGGGACGAGATCGAGCCAATCGCGGACCTGCTCGACACGCCGTACCTCGAAGGCTGCTACACCCATTTTCACTCGGCCGACCGGCGCGACGGTTCGGCCGAGGCGCAGCTCGAGCGCTTCAAGGCCGCGGTGGGGCGTCTGGCGCGTCGGCCGCCGCTCCTGCACGTGGCGAACAGCGCGGCGGCGCTTCGGGACAAGGCGTTCGCGCTGGACATGATCCGCCCCGGGATCTGTTTGTACGGGGCGACTCCCGGCGCCGGGTTGCCTACCGGCCGGCCGGCGATTGCGGTGCGCGCGCGTGTGGTCAGTGTTCGCACCGTGCGGCAGGGCGAGGGCGTCAGCTACGGCGCGTCCTGGACCGCGCCGCGCGACACCACAGTCGCGACGCTCGGGATCGGCTACGCCGACGGAGTGCGCCGCTTGCTCGGTCGCGAGCCCGAGGCGACCGTGCTCCTGAACGGCGCGCGCTGCCCGGTGATCGGGCGCGTGACGATGGACTTGACGATGGTGGACGTGGGCGACGGACGCGCCGCCGTGGGTGATGTCGCGACCCTGGTGGGTGAGGCGGACGGGCTGGTCAACACGCTGGACCAGTTCGCCGCATGGAGCGGCACGTTGCAGCACGAGCTCCTGGCGGGGCTCGGTCCCCGGCTGCCGCGTATCTACGATTGAAGCGCGCCGCGATCATCGTACTCGACGGACTCGGCATCGGGCCGTGTCCCGACCAGGCTGCCTACGGCGACGAGGGGAGCCACACGCTGGGCAACGTGGCGCGGGCGGTGGGCGGGCTGCGCCTGCCCAATCTGGAGCGACTGGGTTTGGGCTTGTGTCGACCGATTCTGGGTCTGACGGCTGGGTTCGACCCCGGGCTCGCGCCCGGGGTCAGTGGGGCACAGACGCGATTGTCTGACCCCGGGCGCAAGCCCGGGGATGTGCCGAAGGCCGCCTATGGTGTCGCCCTTCCCGCGTCTCAGGGGAAAGACTCGACGACGGGCCACTGGGAGATCTGCGGGGTGATTCTCGAGCGTCCGTTTCGCACGTACCCGCACGGCTTCCCGACGTCTCTGCTCGACGAGTTCGCGCGACGCACCGGTCGCGGTTGGTTGGGCAACCGGGCGGCGTCCGGCACCCAGATCATCGCCGAGCTGGCGGAAGAGCACCAGCGGACCGGGAAATGGATCGTCTACACGTCGGCCGACTCGGTCTTCCAGGTGGCGGCGCACGAGGACACCGTCGGCCTGGACGAGCTGTACCGGGCGTGCGCGATCGCGCGCGACCTGCTCGTGGGGGAGCACGTGGTGAGCCGCGTGATCGCGCGGCCCTTCGCCGGGAAGCCCGGGGCGTACGAGCGCACGCCGCGCCGCAAGGACTTCTCGATCGAGCCCGTGGGGACCACGCTGCTCGACCGGCTCGCGGCGGCAGGCGTGCCGCGGGTAGGGATCGGCAAGGTAGACGATCTGTTCGCGGGACGGAACATCGCGAGCGAGCACACGCCGACCAACGCGGACGCGTACCGTCTGATCGAGCGGGCCCTGGACGAGACCGAGGCGGGGTTCATCTTCGTGAACGTGATCGAATTCGACCAGACCTGGGGGCACCGGAACGACGTGCCGGGGTTTCATGAGGGATTGAAACAGCTCGACGCCTGGATTCCCCGGCTCGAGGCCCGCGTCAAGGGAGATGACCTGATCATTCTCACGGCCGACCACGGGAACGACCCGACCACGCCATCGACGGACCACTCGCGCGAGGCGGTCCCGATCCTGGCGCTGGGTCCGCGCGTGCGGCCGGCGGCGCTCGGGGAGCGGAGCACCTTCGCGGACATGGGCGCGACCGTCGCCGAGTACTTCGGTGTGACGTCCCCGCGGCTCGCTGCAGGGACGTCGTTCCTCGCGGGGGTCTGGGCGTGAGCGCCGAGCTGGTGCGCCGCGCGCGCGACGTGCAGAAGAACGCCTACTGCCCGTACAGCAAGTTCCGCGTGGGGGCGGCGCTCGAGGCGGCCGACGGCCGCGTGTTCGTCGGGGCGAACGTCGAGAGCGCCTCGTACGGGCTCACCATCTGCGCCGAGCGGATGGCGATCGGCGCCGCGATCGCGGACGGGGCGCGGGGCTTCAGCCGCATCGTCGTGGCGACGGACGTGGATCCGCCGGCGTCGCCGTGCGGCGCGTGCCGCCAGCTGCTCGCCGAGTTCGGGCTCGACCTCCAGGTGATCGCCGTGGGGCCGAAGACCGAGCGGCGCTGGGTGCTGCGCGACCTCCTGCCCGACGCGTTCGCGAAAGCGACGCTCACCAAGTGACGCGGCGCCGGCTCGCGCTCGTCGGCGCCGTCCTGCTCGTCGCGGCGTGCGTGGAGCGGTTCACGGCGCCGGGCCATTGCCCGGACTTCTGTCCTTCGGGCCAGATCACCATCGTCGACACGTTGCTCACGACCAGCATCAACCGGGACTCGGCGTACCGCGGCTACGTGCTCGCCTACCAGACCCCCCTGATGCTCGCGGCGCATCTCCCCGGCGCGACGGGCATCCTGGACAGCCGGCCGATCTTCCGGATCAACGGGGTCGGCAGTCGCCTCGTGCTCTCGACCACCGACACGGGCGCGATCCGCGGCGCCGACTCCGCGCGGCTCCAGGTGCGCATCGTTCGGCGCGATACGGCGACGCACAACCTCTGGCTCCACTTGTACCAACTCCGGCTCCCGATCGACACGAGCACCACGTTCGGCTCCGTGGTCCCGTTCACCGACTCGCTCCGGAGCGTGAACATCGACACCCTACTCGCGCAGCCGGGGCGGAAGGATCCGGTGACGGGCGACAGCGTCGTGGTGGACACCGTCAACCACCACCTGGTGCTGTCGCTCAAGCTCGATGCGGCGGCGGCGCGCTACGTCGGGACGGATTCCGGCACGGTTGCGTACGGCATTCGCATCGCCGCCGACACTCTCGCGAGCATCGCATTTGGCAAGGGCACCTTCGGGCCGGTCCTCCAATGGTACCTCCGCGTGGACTCGCTGGGGAAGGACGTCGCCCGCAACCCGGCCGTCCTCGGCGCGGCGTTCGCGGGCTTCGTGTTCGCTCCGCCACCGGCCCCGCTCGACTCCACGCTCGCCGTCGGCGGCGTGCCCTCGGCGCATAGCCTGTTGCGGGTGGCGTTTCCAAAATTCATCAGGGATTCGTCGCAGATCATCCGCGGCACGCTCTTTCTCGTGCCCGCCGTCCCGGCCCGCGGGGCGCCCGCCGACTCGTTCGTGATCGAGGCGCGCACGGTGTTCGCCGACTTCGGCGGTAAGTCCCCGATCGACCCGCGACTCGGGGAGGCGGTCGTCATCCATCCGGAAAAGAGGGACACGGTGAAGATCGAGGTGACGAATCTGCTGCAGCTCTGGGCGGCGGATTCGACCCACCCGACCGTACTCATGTTGCGCCCCCAGCTGGAAGCCCAGTTCCTGGGCGAGATCCGGTTTTATCCGTCCATCGCTCCATTGGTCCGCCCGACGTTGCAGGTCACGTTCGTGCGGCCATTCCGGTTCGGGGTGCCATGAGACGGGCGGTCGGAACCGTCGTCGCCGCGGTGGCGCTCCTGACCGCCAGTCCGCCCGTCCGCCTGTCCGGCCAAGACTCCCAGTTCGGCATCCGCGGCCTCGGCACGCCGGGGCGGTGGGAGTCGGTACGGGCGCGCTCCACCGGCGGCGCGTTCGGTCCGTTCGACGGGTTGTCGCCGCTCATGGAGGCGCAGCTCGCCGATGTCGCGCAACTCACGGCGACCGCGGCGGGAGGCACATCGCATCGCGACGCCGAGGTGAGCGGCACGACGACGGCGCTCCGCGCCACCCGTTTTCCGGTGATGGGGGTCGCGGGCCCGGTGGGACGTCGGTTCGTGGTCGCGGCCGGGTTCACGACGTACCTCGACAAGTCGTGGGACGTGACGTTGCGCGACTCCCTGCCGCTGCGGGGCGTGGTGCGGCCCTACACGGACGAGATCACAAGCGATGGCAGCGTGACCGACGTGCGACTCGCGGCGGCGAGCCGGCTGTCGCGCCGCATCGCGATCGGCGCCGCGGTGCATGTGCTCGCGGGCTCCACCCGGATGACCGCCGAGCGGCGGTTCGACGATTCGACGTTCCACCCGGTGCAGCAGTCCGCCGACGTGCGCTACGACGGGCTCGGCGTGTCGGGGAGCGTGCTCATCGGCCTCGCTCCCGGCCTGAGCATCGCGGGCTGGGCGCGGAGCGACAACCGGCTGCGCGCCAAGGTCGCCGACACGACGAGTGCGGTGACCGACCTGCCGCTCATGGCGGGTGGTGGCCTGCTCATCGTGCCCAGCGCGAGCGCCCGGTTCGCGGCGGCGGCGGCATGGCGCTCCTGGTCGAAGGCCGGTGCGGGCGCGTTCGACACGTGGAGCTGGTCCGCAGGGGCGGAGTTCGGCTCGCGGCGGATGCCGATTCGCCTGGGCGTGCGCGGCGGGCAGGTGCCGTTCGGGCCGGGCCCCAAGGCGCCGACCGAGGTCGCGGGGTCGTTGGGGACGGGCCGCGCGTTCGCACAGGGCCGTGCGTTCGTCGACCTGGGGCTCGAGCGGCTGGAGCGTCGGGGGGGCGGGCTGACCGAGCGCGTGTGGACTGTGCTCGTGGGGCTCACCGTGCGGCCGTGAACGTCTATTTCCACACCTTTGGCTGCAAAGCCAATCAGTACGACACGGCGCTGGTGCGCCAGGCGTTCGCCGACCAGGGTGCCGTCGTCGTGGACGACCCGGCCGCCGCGGACGTCGCCGTGGTGAATTCGTGCACGGTGACCCACGAGAGCGAGGCGAAACTGGGGCGCCTGGTACGCCGGCTCGCGCGAGGGAGCGGCCGGCTCGAAACGGTGGTAATGGGTTGCGCCGCCGCGCTCGACAACGGTCGCATTGCGGGCCTGCCGTCCGTGCGCGCCGTGGTGGGCGGAGCGGAGCCGGCGCGCGTGCTCCGGGCAGCCGGGTTATCGTCACCTGCCGGCAAGGTAGGGGCGCAGCATGCTGCGCCCCTACACACCCAGGGGTTGAGGAACAGGGGCCTCCTCAAAATCCAGGACGGGTGCGACGAGCATTGCACGTTCTGCGCGACGACGATCGCACGCGGCGCGAACCGGTCGCGCGCGATCGAGGACCTGGTGGCAGAGGCGCGAGCGCTGGCCAGGTACCATGCCGAGATCGTGCTCACGGGCGTTCACATCGGCACGTATGGGCAGGACCGGTTAACTGACCCCGGGCGAAAGCCCGGGGAAGAACCAGGCCTGCCCCCCTCGGGTGTTCCCCGGGCTCGCGCCCGGGGTCAGCTGACTCTCGGGGCTCTCCTCGAAGCCCTCGTCTCCGCCGTTCCCCAGGTCCGTTTTCGTCTGTCATCCATCGAAGCCACCGAGGTGGACGACACGATCGCCCGGCTCCTGATCGAGGCGCCCGCCCACCTCGCGGCCCATCTCCACGCGCCCCTCCAATCCGGGTCGAATCGCATCCTCAAGCGGATGGGCCGCCATTGGTACACCGCCGAGTCGTACCGCGCCCGGCTGGAGTGGCTCGCGGAGCGGCTGCCGGTGTTCGGGCTCGGCGCGGACATCATCGCGGGGTTCCCGGGTGAGACCCAGGCCGACCACCGCCAGACCGTCGCGCTGGTGGATGCGCTGCCATTCACGTACCTGCACGTGTTTCCCTACAGCGAGCGTCCTGGCGCCGCGGCGGGGCGATTGGGGGAGCGGCTGCCCCCGGGGGCGATCCGCGACCGCGCCCGCGAGCTGCGCGAGTGCGGGGAGGCGAAGGCTCGCAGCCACCGCGCGCGCCGGCAGGGGCAGCGCGCCGACGGCGTGGTGTGCGGCCGGGGGGCTGGGAAAGTCGAGGTGCTGACGGAGGACTACCTTTCGGTCTATCTTCCCACCCACGAGTGGAACGGTCGCCCCCGCTTCGAGGTGACGGTTCGCTGACCATGCCGCGCATCTACATCGAGACCTACGGCTGCCAGATGAACGTCTCGGACTCCGAGCTGATGCTCGGCGTGCTGACGCGCGAGGGCTACGTGCGCACCGACGATCCCGCCCAGGCCGACGTCGTGCTGGTGAACACGTGTGCGGTACGGGACCATGCGGAGCAAAAGGTGCTGTCGCGCGTGGGCGAGCTGAAACGCCTCAAGCGACCGGGCGGAGTGCTGGGAGTCGCGGGCTGCATGGCGCAGCGGCTCGGACCCCGGTTGCTCGAGCGTGTGCCGCAAGTCGACCTCGTGGTCGGCCCCGACGGCTACCGCGGGCTGCCCGAGCTGATCGCGCGGGCGCGTGCCGGAGAGCGGACGGCCGACGTCATGTTCAAGCGCTGGGAGCACTACGAGGACGTCCCGCCGGTGCGGGGGGATGCCGTGTCGGCGTTTGTGACCGTGCAGCGTGGCTGCGATTATCGGTGCACGTTCTGCATCGTTCCGATGACGCGGGGACCGGAGCGGAGCCGCAAGTTGGAGGATGTGGTGCGCGAGGTCACGGACCTCGCCCGCGGCGGCACCACCGAGGTGACGCTCCTAGGCCAGACGGTCAACAGCTATGACGACGGC
>Ga0209761_1002547_pt1 | contig 11966 bp, 13 predicted proteins | sample GraSoi013_1_40cm_4_FD_185818 | JGI IMG/M metagenome (GOLD analysis project Ga0209761, IMG submission 185818) | Grasslands soil microbial communities from the Angelo Coastal Reserve, California, USA - Sample 09_25_2013_1_40cm (SPAdes) (version 2) | ecosystem: Environmental > Terrestrial > Soil >... | reverse complement strand
GGTTCCGCTCCAAGTACGAGTAGTTGAAACCGCACTAGGCCACGGGCGGTTGACGGAGGGGCTGGCGGCAGGGCATCTTTGGAGCACCCGCGGGCGTAATTCAGGGGTAGAATGCCAGCTTCCCAAGACGAGACGGCCGTCGCGCACCAGCGACGGCCGTTGATTTTTCAACGAGTTACGCGACGCGAGCGCCAGCCAGCGACGGCCAGCAACGCCCGCGTTGGTACCACCTGTGGTACCACGGCGTTCTGCCTATCCTGCTACGTCTGCTGGCAGCCGCGCCCGGACGGACTGGAACACCTCTCGCGCGATGGCCAACGCCTCCTCCGCTTCGGCTGGTGTCGGTTCCCCCGGCTCGCCGGGGTATCGGAACCGCCACGCGTACTGCGTCAGCGGGACCGCGCGGTCCACCACGGGCTTTAGCGAGCGATCGAGGGCCAGGCACGCCTCGCCCAGCTCTTCGAGGTTGTGCGTCTTCCGGAAGGGCCGATCGTGCCAAGCGAGAAATGCCTTGAAGGCCTTTTCTGCGGTCTGCTGGGAGTGGAAGGTCACGTCCCCGAGTAGCGGCGGATGTGCCGTCCGGTCGTGTTCGGCGGCTCGGATATCGTTGTCCGCCTTCTGAAGCCACGCCCTTGTATCGGCGACCCGGGCGGGGTCATGCGGCATGCAGGAGCACGCCTTCCCGGGTCACCGTGGCCGGCAGGGAGGCCTGAAGGTGAAGGCGCTCTTCGAAGTAGGTCCGGGTGCAGACCAGGACGTCTGCCGCCGCCCCGGTGCCCCGCAGTGCCTCGTAGGCCAGCCGGCTGCCGCGCCGCGGTTCGGCGGCATCGTCCGGGACCACGAGCAACAGATCGTAATCGCTGTCCGGCCCCGCCTCGGCGCGCGCGAGGGAACCGAAGAGGTAGACCCGCGTCGGGTGATACGCTGCCACGAGCCGGCGCACGATCTCGGCGAGTAGCGGATCGCTCAGCGGCTTCGCTGCGGGGAGCGAGGAAGAGTCGCGCGTCATCGGGTTTCCAGAACTCCTCAGGTCGCTGCTAATCTAGGCTCACGCCGGGCTCGCGACCAGCAGCCCCGCGTCGGCGGAGCCAACCCGCGGTGGAGCTACCCGGTGGGCTGAGTGCCGGGGCCGAAGGAAGCCGCCAGCCGCTCCTCGATTCGCCCCTGCATGCCCTGGACGAATGCCTCGATCCTCGTCTGCTCGCCGGGGTCGTCGAAGAACCACCGGAGCTGCAGGAACCAGCCGAAGCTGAGGCGGGGGCGCGGTCCGCTGAACACCCAGTCTACGACCGTACCCGCGCCGAGGACACCGATGACGCGCGCCTTCCCCGCGAGCTTCGGCAGGAGCCTGTGCAACGGCGCGACCCGCTCGTCGAATCGCCTGCCGAGGTCGTCGGCCGTTCCCTCCGACGGGAGGCCCTTGAGGAGCGGCTCCACGTTCACGACCACGAGACCGTCCACGCCGTTCGCTTGGAGCTGCTTCGCGCCGTCCGACACCCGCGCCGCCAGTTTCTTCGCACTCTTCAGCCGTTTGACGGCCAGCCCGCGCTCCGCGCCGTCCAATAGGAACCGCAGATCTGGCTCCTCTCCGCGGATCGGCACCCCTCCCATCGCGAAGAGGGTCGCGACGTAGAGCTCGAACTGCATATCCCGCCCGTGTTGGTTCTTGTCGTCCCCGGGGAGCAGGGTGCCCGTCACCATCTCCTCGAGCTTGGCCACGGTGGGCGGGTGGTGAGCCGGCGCGGTCCGCGCGACGAGCGAGAACTCCCAGACGGTTCGAATCGCCTCGCTCGTGAGCGCCGCGGTAGCAGGATCGTCCGGTGCCACGACGAGGCGGCGCGCGTCCAGGTCGATGGCAACCTGCCGGGCGCAGTCGAGGCGATTGCCTGCCTTGAGCGTGACACCCAGGTCAGCGAATCGCTCTGCGGTAAGGTCGCCGAGGCGTACGAACCCGGAAGAGCCGACGGCACCGAAAGTCGCTTGGGACCAGGGACCGGCGTGAATGTGCATGCTGGAAAGTTAGCCGGCGGATGGGGCACGACGGGGGCACACGGGCCGTTGAGGCCGCGCGGCGTCTGGGCTTCCGGCGCCTCGCGGGTCTGGCAAACCACCTTGGGCATGGCGGAGCGAGTAGCCCCCGCACGGCTCCCGGTCTAGTTAGACTCCTAGGACATTCCGATCAGGAGCCGAACCGTGGAGCCGTCTGCTGAGCAGGTCGCCGCCGTCGAGAGTTGGCTGGGGCGAGCTTTTCCTGACGCGACCGTTGAGTCCCGTGGTTTCTTCGATGCTGAGGTTCAGTTGTTCCGCGCGCGGACCCCTGGCGGCAGCGCGCCGGCGCCAGAGCTGGTGGTGAGCTACCTAGCGTTCGAGGACTACCCCGATCGGATCGTGAGCGCTCTGGAGCGACGGAAGGTTGCGGAGCGCCTGCGCGTCCAACCTAACAAGCGCCTGTTCCTCAATCGTGGGCTTCAGCTGGTTGCCGCGCCGCCAGGGCCGCTAAAGTGAGTCCGGTGCTCGGGGCTTGAGTTCTTGGTCGGGGCGGGGGAGCCCGGCGGACGCGAGTACCCGGACGTGAAGACGGTGGGACAGGTGCTTGCAACTAGCGCCGAGGTGCAAGCGATCCCGCGGCCGATCGAGCTGTCACGTTGAGGGCACGGTACTGAGTATCTGTTCTATTACCTCTGGCTTCCACACCCGACCGAGTTCAGCAGACTCCTCGACTAGCTCCCCGTCCGACTCTGTGATGCGGCCGATACGGCCAGCATAGACGCCCATGAACCGGGTGAGATCACTGCCACCTGCATACACAGTTTTCGACGCGATCAGGTTGGTCCCCTTCCGTGTGCGCCAGCCAACGCCGGGAAACCTTCGGTAGACCGGTGAGCCCGACATGCCCTCCCTGGTGGTCGCGTCAACGAGAAAGACTGGCGAGTGCTGGTAGTCCACGTCCGGCTCCGAGGCGATGTGACCGGTTTTCCAGATGGGAAACGTACCTCCACCAGTGAGGCCGAATGGGTAGCCGACTATTGATACAGTTTCACCGACCCCAGCAAACAGATCGGTCTGAGCAAGTGCGAGAGGCAGTGGGTGCAGGGCAGTCTGGTCGAGTGGGGGCGCCACCGGGAGCGCCGCTACATCGACTTTGCTCCCATCGGCATGAGCAAGCCACCGACGGTTTCCAGCTGTGTCGTTCAAGGGCTCGATGAGTGGGCGCCAGCCCGCTAGTTGTTGGCCGTCCTGTACGACCGTCCGATGGTACGCGACGATCAGTTCGTCCGGGACGGCGGCGCTGTCGTGCAGAGGCTTGTTTGTCACGGGGTGTCGGCCCGCCAGTACGTGCCAGTTGGTGATCAGGTAGTGTTTCCCGTCCTTGGAAACGATGAAGCCGGTGGCAGCACGTCCAAGCGGGAGGCCGTTGCACGTTGTCTGAAGGAGCAAGCTGACGAGGCTCAGCGGATCAATCATGATCGGTGGCGGGGGGTGGCTCATTCGGTCACTTCGCCTTCTCAGGCGGTGTGTACGTCACGGCCTCTGAGTGCAACGTGAAGCGCCGGGTGTCGCGCCGCATTTCATGGAGTTGGACGGCCTCGCCACGGGTCACGAGGGCGATAATATCCTTGTGAGCGTGATCCATCTCCGCGCCGAAATAGATGCCCGTTAACGGGCCGTCGCCGTAGCCGTACCGCTTGCTGGGCTCCGCGTGCATCAGACGCCACTCTTGCTCATAACTCCAGCAGCGTGCTTTGGTGAGGACGAACGCTCGTAGTAGATCGTTATCGGGATCATCGCTGGGCCCATCCACCAGCACGTCTACAGGGTTGAGCACCGGCGGCGCATCAACGTAGTGCACTTCCAACGCCTTGTTGAAGGGCGGCACCGACGTATCAAACTCCAAACAAAATCCACGGTGACCATCGGCATAGTGCGACCACATCATGATATCCGTGACAGTCGCACTGAAGCAGGCGATGCCGCGTTGCTCGCGCTGAATCGTCCCGCGCTCGTCGTACACCTTGCGGGCACTGCCGATAAAGGACGTTCGCAACTGATCCGGGGTCAGCCGCGCGGCAAGTGCAGGATCGCGCCCGCGCACGTATGCCGAGAGTTTCGGGAAATCGGCCTCGCTTACCTCATCCGTCTGGACGACCCATGCGCCGCAGTCATATGGATCGTTGACGTTGATGGGTGCGGAGAACCATATCTGGCCCCGTTTCAGATTTGAGAGCGTCTGCACATTGAACGGTTGATACTTGTAGAGACGTGGTGGCGGCGGTTTCTTCGGCACGGTCGGGCTACCTAGCTGACTGTTGCTTGGAAGTTAGCGTTGTGCAGATACCAGGTTCCACCGTGGGAGGCGCGATGGACAGACAACAGAAACTCTTGTGGGTCGCGGTGCTCGCACTCGCCGTGGCAGGCTTCAGTCGGACCCCGAACCCGAAGCGTTGGGAATACCGGGTCTGTTCCTTGGGCGACGTGACTCAGCATTGCGAGCTGAACCTATTAGGCGCCGAAGGGTGGGAGCTCGTTGCTGCAACGCCGGGTCCGCCCAATACACTCGCCCGCGTGTTTCTGAAGCGCGAGGTTCCATAGTTAGGTTTCAGCAGTTAATGCTTGTCCGTCTCGTGTTCGAGTGAATCTCCACATTAGCGTGAACGTCGAGGACGCTCATCGGTGACTGCTCAGCCCCCGCCTGAGGCCGAACCTCTCCGGATCATGGCGTTCGCGCCCGAAATGAAGCGCATCGTAGCGCCCAAGACCTTACGCAAGCGCAACTACGAGCTGTCGTTCCACAAGTTCGATACGACGGAGCGACTCGATCATTACGATGGGATCATTGTCTTTCAGGGGGTGTTCGAGGAAATCGAATTCGTGCGCGACCGGTGGATGGGCAACGAACACATGAAGCATCGGTACGCCAAGAACGAACTGCACCGACGAATCAAGGAGTTGAACCTCCTTTTCGAGAGCGGGGGATTTGTATGCTTCGTTCTGTGTGAACCCTTCTATGACGAGAATGGCGGCCTGAGTGAAACCGATTTGGTTAAGTATTTCCTCTCCCTGTCGGATCTTCATCGGTACAACTTCCAGAATCGGGTGCCACAGGTAAGGACGGTGCTGAGCGAGTTCAAGCCGTTCCTCGATGTATTCGGTGCCGCGACGTCATATTTTGACATATCGAGCAGGTACGCCGTCAAGCCGATCGCGAGAGCCCAGGGCAAGCTGGTCGGCATGATTCTCGGCCGGCACATGATCTGCGTTCCGGCACAGCTACCCGATACAACGGACGGTACCAAAACTCCTAGGGCGCAGGAGTTTTTCGAAGCACTTACGGATGCGGTGGTGGCGGTTGTCAAGAAACAGGCAGCCGAGATTCCTGAATGGGCGGACGCCTTCAAGTTTGAAAAAGAACAGACAGCGATCACACGCAGGGGTAGCCTGACTCAAGAGCTATCAGAGGTCAATGCTGAGATAGACTCGTTCCGCACCTTCAAGTGGATTCTTCTCTACGCTGATAATGAGCTGGTCGACGCGGTCAAGGACGTCATTGAGAGGGGCTTCGGGTTCAAGGTCGAGGCTATCGACGAACTAAAGGAGGACCTGAAACTACTCGATCCCGCTGGCAAGCCCTTTCTGTTTGCCGAAGTGAAGGGGACCAACGCTGGGGTCAAGCGCGAACACGTCAATCAGGCTGATAGCCATCGCGAGCGGGCCGGGTTGCCGTCAACGTTCCCTTCACTGCTGATCATGAATACCGCCATCAAGAACGCACGGTCGTTGGCTGAAAAAGATGAGGCAGTCGCATCAGAACAAGTGGAACATGCCAAGCGTCACAACATTCTCATCATGCGAACGCTTGATCTGCTGAGATTGCTCAGTCTCCATCAGCGGGGCGTGGTCACCAAGGACGAGGTGCGGCGCCTTCTTTCCACCAGCGCGGGATGGCTGAAGGTTACGGACGATGCGTATGAGGTGTTGCCTGAGGAGAAAAGGTGACCAGCAACCTCGTGGTGCTAGTCTGGTGGATCCCGTGGACGGCGATCCGCTCGTTCTTGAATGACTGGGCCCAGCCCCTCCTTGTAGTCCTTGGATTCGTAACGCTCTTCGCAGCGTGGTGGGCGTGGTTGGAACGCCGACGTACCATCAACCTCCAGGTGGCGCGACGCGCCCGTCGCGTGCGGCGGTCGCTCGACGAATGGCTCCAGCATCCGGCACTCATTACCGCCTCCACGCAGCCCAGCAGCAATCAAACGAATCAATTGGCTAACTGGATCAAGCACGTCATCCAGGGCGAGAACGAAGTACAGACACTTCTTGAGGAGATGCTCGACACGGCGGGTGGGGCGAGTCGCCAGATTCAGAGGGCGACACACACGGCCTATACTGAGTTTCTACGCGCCAGCGATCTTGCCCACAGATGGGGCTCGGCGCACGCCATGCCCACGACCTCGCACATGCAGCAGGCCGATGCAGCAAAAACTCACCTTGAGGGTGTGCGGAAAGCGGTCCTGCGAATCATCCCCAAGGAGCTGGCCTGACGGGCTCTGGTAGGAAGATTGTAGCAAGCCTATGTGTCGTTACATGCACTATCGGTCATCAAAAGCCCAGCGTTTGTGCTCGTTGCGACAGATGGTGACCGATAGTGTCTCCCGGCATTGGCGCTTAAACCCCTTGCGGGAGCTCGGGGGTGCAGTCTCCCGGGGCGCAGTCACGGCCTTCTCGTGCGTGACCGTGTCAGCACTGGTGCACTGACTTCTGCCTTATCGGTTGTGCAAGCAAGTGGAGAGATATCGGTGCACGCGCTGGTGCGCGTGCACAGCGATATCTCTCCAGGCCCCCATTCGCGCCCTGGCGGGCGCTCAAGGGCAATTCCTTCCGCTGCCGGTCCACCGTGGCACCCTCGGGCACCAAGAGGAGCCTGCTGCCCGCTTGCGAACCCCCCGGCACTAGGTAGGTGTCGTCTACCACCAGCCGCCGGCGCGAGGCCCGATGACCGCACGCCGCACCGCTGCCAAACTGCTTCGGTTGCACGAGGAGGAGCTTGCGCTCATCACCGAGACGTCGCAGGGCAGAACGGCCGGCGTCCACCGACGCCGTCCGTCGTAATCTGTGGGGAATTCGGCGCCGTGAGCGCCAGCCCGCGCCGACCAGCGACGCCGACGTTGGCACCACCTATGGCACCACGGCCTCCTAAGCTGTTGGTCGGAGGTTCGAATCCTCCCGGGCGCATTGAGGTGCGGCACGGGGAACGGCAGTATGGCTGCTCCGTGCCTCATTGCAGCGGAACGCGCTCGAAGGTGAAGAGGTCGGTGTTCTTGCCTTGCGGGTCGATGGTGAGCCGCACGTACTCGGTGCGTCCGACCAGGCCTCCTTCGACCACGAGACGGGTCACGTTTTCGGCGACGGGCGTGGAAGGATGCCTCGCACGCAGCGGCGAGTTTGCTGAGAAAGGGTGATCGACGCGAAATACGTGCGAGTCACCTTCGAGGAGCAACACCGGCTTCCCGAACGCCGCTGCGAGGCTGCCAATCTGCTGCACCAGGGCGTCGTAACCCGACACGGACGCACCGAACCACATGTCGGCCTGGAGCAGGAGGATCACTCCGGCCGCGTCATTGTCGGTGGCAGTGGCAAACGCCTTTTCCAGCCAGGCGCTATTTGCCTGTGCACGGCTGGCCTGCTCCTGTTCCTGAGAGGGGTAGTCCGCAGCGTTCGCGGGAAGCGGTAATCCCCACGGCCCACGGTCGTTGTTGGTGCCGCTGACATTCAGCACAGCAAATACGACCTGCGCATCCATCCACATGGTATTCTCGACGTACGCGGAGTTCGCCGGGTCATCGGCTTGGGTGAGGACCTGCTTCTTACGACCGCCTAACGTTTGGCCGGCGACCGGGAAGAACAAGGCGCGGATGGCCTGCAACCGCTCGGTTGGCGTGTATAGGCCGTTGTTCATGATGGCCACATGGCAATCGGTCCACTCGTTGTCGCCCGGGGTGTAGACGAATGGATCTTTGAAGGCGTCGAACAACGACTTCACGATCGCGAAGTACTCGTCGGTGCAGGGGCTGTTCGTACCGGTCTTGATGTCGCCGAGGTGCGCGACCAGGTCCACCTTCGGGTCACTGTTGATCAAGGCGATGAGACTCGGGAACTCCGCCAGCTTTGCGGCGCCGTACGGCGTGTCGCCGATCACGGCAAGGGTGTAGGGCTCCTTGGACCCCGTGTTGAGCGGGTTCCCGGTCGACAGCGATAGACCGGTCGGGGTCGCAGGGGTATCGTGGGCGCATCCGACGGCGGTAGCACATGCGCACAAGGCAAGGAGCATCGTCGCGGTGGTTCGCTTCATACGGTCCTCCGCTGGCTGAAGGGGACGGGCTTTGCGCCCCCAGCTTTCGGCGGGTTGGCCTTTGTCTAGGGCGCTGCTAACTGAGATCTCACATACCTCGCCGTTAGGCAGGCGTCAAGCGACCGTTCGGCTAGTCGCGGGTGCTCGAGATGGTCCACCATCCAGGTCGCGTTGGATGCATCGCATGCCCACTGCCGGCAAGCGACCGCATGGTCGGGCCTTCGTGGGGATCTAGCTGCCCATCTGGGGAGTCGAAGTCATGCGGAGGGAGACGGCGAAGCGCGAGAGGGTGAAGGTCAACGGGGCGACCAGCCGGAGGTGAGGGCAAGACGCACCTCGGTCGGAAGGGGGGCTCGGGTGGGACTGCACTGACTTCCGCCTTATCGGTTGTGCAAGCTAGTGGACAGATATCGGTGCACGCGCTGGGGCGCGTGCACAGCGATATCTCTCCAGACCCCATTCGCGCCCTGGCGGGCGCTCAAGGGGAAGGCCGCGAGAACGGTCCGCGGTGAACGGAAGTACTTGTAGGTGATGAGCCTCGCCGAACGCCTCCGCGAGCTGGCTGAGCGCCTACCGTCAGGAGGCTCGCTGACACTCACGAGAGACGGGTTGCTCACCCTCGCGGCGTCGGACGGCGACCAGGCCGACCAGGCGGTGGCCCCGCAGGCCGACTTCACGGTGGCTGAGCTGGCTGCCCGGTTCCACCGATCGGCATCCACTGTGCGCGATTGGTGCGAGCATGGCCGCTTCGAGAGCGCCTACAAGCTCAATGGTCGCGACTGGCGCGTCTCGCAGGCGGCAGTGGATCTTTTCCTCGCTCAGCAGCGTCGCCAGGGCCCCGTGGCTCAGCTCGGTGCGTGGTGGGCGGTGCGGAGAAGAGCGAAAGACCTCAACATCGGAGGCTGACATGAAGACCAGAACCCACATCTACTGGCGAGACCGCGGCGGCGCGCGACGCGCCTATGCGGACCTGCGGGAGTACGCCGACGTCGGCGGCGGCCGGGAGGCCCTTGTCGCGCGGGGCGAGAAGCGTGCGACCACGGACCCGGCAACGGCGCAGGTGCTCCTCGCGCGCCGGCTCGAGCAGCTCGACGGGCTCAGGCGGGGCAGGGCACTGCACGGGCTCGCCGCGCAGGCGACCCTCGCAGATTTCGCCCGCACCCATCTCGAGGCGAAGGCCAAGAGTGCGAAGGTGACCGATACGTGGCTCGAGCTCTCGCAGCTGCACCTCGAGCGGGCGGTCGAGTACTTCGGGGCGGAGCAGGACTTGGCGAGCATCACGACGACGGACGTGCGCGGCTGGTGCGAGCACTTGCAGGCAGCTGGCCTGAGCGGTGGCACTGTCCGGCACCACCTGAACGCCCTGTCGAACCTCTACGCGCGCGCGCGGGCAGAGTGCGTTGTGCCGTCGGGCTACGACCCCGTGGGGGACCTGCAGGATAAGCCGGCCGCGGGGCGCGTCGAGGCGAGATGGCTGGAAGTACCGGACGCCGCGCTCCTGCTGGAGGCCGCGCGCACGTACCGGCCGGCGCCGAAGGGCGGGCGGCCGCCGCTCCCGTTCGCCCACGAGCTCGTCGCCACGTTCCTGCTGACGGGCGGCCGCGAGACCGAAGTCCTGGGGCTCGAGGTGGACGACGTCTCGCTCGACCGCGGCGTGGTAACGTTCCGGCCGAACGGCTGGCGCCGGCTCAAGACCATCACATCGCACCGCTCGGTCCCGCTGTGGCCGCAGCTTCGGGCAATCCTGGAGCGCTACCTCGCCGAGCGGCCGCCGTCCCGGCTCCTGTTCCCGAGTTACCGGACGGGCGCGGAGGCGATCGTGACCGACTTCCACAAGCTCCTCGACGCCGTGGCCGTGCGTGCGGCGTGGAAGCCGGGAGAGATCCGCTCGAAGATGTTCCGGCACACCTACTGCGCCGCGCGGCTCCAGACACTCGACCAGGGCGCCCCCGTGAGCGTCTACACGGTGGCGAAGGAGCTCGGGCACGGCGGCGAGTCGATGGTGCGCCGCGTCTACGGCCACCTGGGTCAGGTGCGGCACCGGGCCGAGGTCGTGGAGTACCGCGTCCAGCAGCACGTCGCTAAGTTGGGGGAACGGCTGGCGGCCCTGAACCTTGGCACCACCATTGACACCACGGGCCTAGACAGCCAGCCTTATCGCGTAAATTCTTCAGCAGCACCAACGCGGGCGTAATTCAGGGGTAGAATGCCAGCTTCCCAAGCTGGACGTCACGGGTTCGAATCCCGTCGCCCGCTCTTGAAGTCCCGCCGTACAGGAATCGGCGCCCCCCCGACGATCACTGAGTCCGTTTTCCCGTTCGCGAGCAGATCGACCAGGTCCCGCTGGTAATAGGGATCGGCTGGGTCCACCGCCGGCCACTCCCGGTAATGGTCCGGGGCGAACAGGCCCACCATGCTCGCCATGGCGCCGTACAAGGTGTCGCGCGTGGGATTGTCGAACACCCCCACCACGCGGTAGCGGCGCCCGGCCCTGAGGTACAGGCCGTCGCCGCGAATCGCGAGCAGCTTGCGGGGCATCGAGAGCACGTGGCCGACGGAGTCGCGCTTCGACTTGACCTCTACTAGCGTCTTACCGCTCGCGGCATCGACGAGCCGCACGAGCGCACCGTAGTCGTGGATGTGCCCCGTGACCATCAGGAGATGCCCGGAGAGCGGCGGGTTGAACTCGTAACGGATTTCGAAATGGCCCGGAGGGACGTTGAACCGGTTCTCCTCGGGGTTCGTCTGGATGTTGACGTCCAAATAGGCAGGGAGAACCGCGAGTCGGCCGTAACTATGGGGCGCCATGTACAGCACGATGCGCCAGTAGGCGACGGGAATCTCGGGCCCCGAGTCGTTGTGCCACATCGCGTACACGCCGAGGTCCTGGCCGGACCGCATAGGCACGCCGATGGTGCGCGGAATGCGCACGTCGCCCGTATCGCTCTCCTCGGCGACGCCCAGGAGGCGCTCGAGGGCGGGGTAGATGAACTGGCGGCGTGAGAAATTCACCACGATCAGGTGATGCAGCAGGCGATGGGGCAACTCGTGGCCGCGATCGTCGAACAGGTCGATGCGGAAGCCCTGGAGCCAGCCGTCCACTGGAAACGCGAACTTCTGCACCGGTGTGGCGGGCATGTCCATCATCATGCCGGCCATCTCGGGGCTCACCGGCACGCGGTACGGGCCGCCCGTGATGAGGACGCGGTGGCGCGTCGAGTCGACCTGCACGTGCAACGGCGGTGGGACGGGGGGCAGGGGGCGCTGCTGGGCAGCTGCCACGACGGGGATCAATAGGGGCAGGAGGACAGACGGGCGCATTTCGAGACAGACTCGAAATAATTGCCGGACGTCACGGGTGGTCCTCTTTTTGCTTTTTGGTATTATGAAACCTACCCAGAAGGCCTTATGCGCGCGCTTTCCGCCGTCGTCACGCTCGCCATCGGCAGCCTCGCCGTGTCCTCCTCGACACCGCTCCGTGTCCTTCGGGTCACGCCAAGCGATCGCGCGGCCGCCACCGCCGTCGTGTCCGTGACATTCGATCGTCCCGTCGCCGGGTCGCTCGACGCCAGCGTCGATCCCAAGCGAATCTTCACGATCGCACCCGCCGTCGCGGGGCGGG
>Ga0209761_1002545_pt1 | contig 11969 bp, 6 predicted proteins | sample GraSoi013_1_40cm_4_FD_185818 | JGI IMG/M metagenome (GOLD analysis project Ga0209761, IMG submission 185818) | Grasslands soil microbial communities from the Angelo Coastal Reserve, California, USA - Sample 09_25_2013_1_40cm (SPAdes) (version 2) | ecosystem: Environmental > Terrestrial > Soil >... | reverse complement strand
CGCGCGCGTTTCGCTGATGTCGCGGACGGTGAACGCCAGGTGAAAGGGCGATGTCGATGCCACGCGAGTCCCTCCTCGTTGCGCGCGACGATCTGCCTAAAAAGGGACCGTGTCAAGTGGCTTTCGGAGTGCGCCTCGCCCCCTACCGGGTTGCACTTGTGCCGTTCGGCGTGGCCTTCACGAAGGAGCGTGCAACGCCTTTACTTCCTGCTGCCTTGCACCGAGGCATGGCACCAGACTCGGTCGAGGACTCATGACCGAGTCGCGCACCACCAGTTCGGCGACGGGAACGCCCGCCTCGAACCGTTTCACCCAGGTCGTCAGGATCGTACTCGACGCCGATCGGATTCCGATCGAACGCCGGCGACAGCATCCAGTCCTGCCCTTCCTTCGCGGTGGCGAAGACTTTCTACTTCTTGCGCGGGTCGTCAGCCGGATTGATGTAGTCGATGCCTCCCGGACCGACGAACTGAACTTGGACGATCGCCCCCTCTTTTCCTGTCCAAACATAGTGCGCGTGTTTTGCCGGTTGCGCGAAGAGGGCACCCGCCTTGACCATCTCGCCTTTCGTGGAATCGAACTTTTCGCCCATCCCGAAGCCGACGCTACCGCTGATCACGGTGACGGTCTCGGCATATGGATGAGTGTGCGGCGGGACTTTATAGTTGGCCGGCAGCTTGACGCGCTGGACGACCACCTCGCCAGCTTTGGTCGGGTCGCCGACCAGGACAGCGACGTGGGCACCCTTCGGAATACTCGGATTATCCTTCCATGCCAGCGCATCAGGCTTGACCAGGGTCACCTTCATCACATCTTGCGCCGATGCCGAAACCGCGCATGCGATCAAAGCCACAAAAGTCAGAAGCTTTTTCATGAAGTCCTCCTTGGCTGGGACGTGCGACATGGACTCATTGCTCCTTCGCGCCCATCCTCAGCGCATGGTGGTTCTCCTCCCGGACGGTTCGGGTTCTCTTCTCCCGAGGCCCCTCACCTGTCCAGCCAGACCTTCTTGTAGAGGACTTTCCACTCGGCGTTGTAGACGTAGTCCTTCATCCACGGCTGGGCGACCTCGTAGAACGGCGAGCCGGAGATCGTGTTCCAGTAGAGCTTGTCGGTCATGAACTCCTGAAATTCCTTGGCGATGGCCTTGCGCTTCGCCGGGTCCATCTCCCGAGCGTAGCGGGCGTAGTAGTCGTCGACTTTGGCGTCGGTGTGGCGCGTGGTGTTCCACGCCGCGGTGCTGCTCGAGAGGAGGGTGTTCTGATCCAGGGTGAACAGCGACGCGAGGTCCTCGACGTACATGTCGAACGGCCCATCCTGCGTGGCCACGTTCATCCAGCTCACCTTGTCGACCAGCTTGATGTTCGCCGTCACGCCGATCCGGGCGACCTGTTCCTTGATGACGGTGGCGATCACGTGGAACACCGATTTCTCGGTGTTGGTCATCAGCTCGAAGGTCAGCGGCTTCTGCGGGCCGTAGCCGGCCTCAGCGAGCAGCGCCTTGGCCTTGGCCGGATCGTAGGGGCACAGGTGCGTGACGTCCACGGTGTCCGGAGTCCCCGGCGGGATGATCCCGACCCACGGGGTCGCCTGTCCCTTGAAGGCGATCTTCACGATCTCCTTGCGGTCGATGCCGTAGCAGCCGATCGCCTTGCGGACCCTGATGTCGTTGAAGAGCGGATGCGGCGCGCGGTCCTTGGCCATGGGCTTCGCGTCCTTCGGGACGGTGATCTTCATCATCGCCACCATCGGAGTCGTCTCTCTCCCGGTCATGACCTGGGCGCGGGGATTCTGCGCCTTGAGCGTCTCGACGTGCTCCGGCGAAAAGTCGGTGATGAAGTCGATCTCTCCGGCCTTGAACGCCGCCATCTGAGTGACCGGGTCCTTGATCACGCGGATCACGACGCGATCCAGATAGGGAAACCCCTGATCGTAGTACTTGTCGAAGCGGTCCATGACCAGGTGACTCCCCTTCACCCACTCCACGAGCCGGAAGGGCCCGCATCCCACCACCGCCTCCGGCCTCCCGCTCTTCCGATCCTCGAGCGTGTACTTCTGCGTGGCGGTCGGCGAGTAGAACACGAGCCCCATGCGGTACGCGGCCAACATGTGCAGCATGAACCCGTACGGCTGCTTCAGCCGGATCTGTACCGTGTACGGATCGAGCACCTCGACCGAGTGCACAGGCTCGTAGTAGGTCCGCATGCTGGACCTCGTCGCCGGATCCATGATGCGATCGATGCTGAACTTGACGGCGGCCGCGTCGACATTGGTGCCGTCGTGGAACAGGACGTTCTTCCTGAGCTTGAACGTGTAGAGGAGAGCGTCGGGCGAGATCTGCCACGATTCGGCGGCGTCCGGGACGAACTTGCCGTCGGGCGTGATGCCGAGAAGGCCGCAGCCGATGTTCATCGCCACCCAGTTCAGCTCGTAGCCGGGCGCGGTGTAGAAATCGAGGTGGGCGATCTCGTTGCCGTAGGAGACGCGCAGCGTGCCGCCGCGCTTGGGCGCCTGCGCGTCGGTGATGGCCGCCGGCGTGACGATCGACCAGCCGAAAGCGACGACTCCTACGATGAGACCGAGCAGGCCGCGTCGTGGGTGCATGGCGTCTTCTCTCCCTGTGCTGAACGGGGTGGCCGGACTGGCGATCACCTCGGAAGATTGGCGGGTACTTTACAGGAAACGCAGGTTGTCAACAACCGTCGCCCGCGACCCGTTCCTGCTTCTCGCGCTTCACGACCTACCTCGCCCGTGGAAGGGCGGCCGGTCGTTCCGCGACACGCTCGGCCGCCTCGCGTTGATCGACGAGTACTGCCCGCACCGGCGCGTCGCTCTTCTTCGGGCGCAACGAGGAGTGCGGTCTGCGATGCGTCTACCCCACGTTCCGGAAGGGTCGTACACTGATCGTCGGGTTCGACGAAGCCACCTACAAGCGCGTACTCGGCTGAAAGGAAGGCCCACGATGTCGCACAAGGGGTTCTCGCACATCGGCCTCTCGACGCTGGATCTCGACCGGACGCGTGACTTCTACGAGAACGTCCTGAAGTTCAAGGCGGTGCGCTGCGACACCCTCAGGGTCAAGGAAGGCGGGCAGATCCGCCACATCTTCTTCGACACCGGGCGCGATCAGCTCATCGCCTTCATGGAAGCGCGGGGCGTGCCGGGCGTACCGGCGCAGTACGACGCCGGGATCAACCACGGGCTCGGGGTGCCGAACGCGTTCTATCACTTCGCGTTCGAGGCTGGCTCCGAGGCGGGGCTCGACGAGATGCGCAACGCGCTCATCGCCCGCGGCGTCGAGGTGACGGACGTGGTCGATCACGACTGGGCCAAGTCGATCTACTTCAAGGACCCCAACGGGGTTCAGCTGGAGTACTGCTGCTTCACCCGCAACCTGAACGCGAACGACGCCCAGATGCAGGAGCGCGCCGAGATCTCGATCCGCCGGTTGGGACTGACGGGTGCCGGCACGCCGATGCCGGCGGAGAGCGCTAAAGCCGGATAGCGACCCGCTCCGAAACACGCAGGCGTAGGACGGCATGGGGAGACCAGCCGACCCGAGTGCTGCTCGCAGGAGTTGGCCGCGCTGGTCGAGCACGCTACTCGATGACTTGGTCTGCCCCGAGCAGAATCGTCTGCGGGATCGTCAGGCCCAGGGCCTTGACGGTCTTGAGGTTGACGCTTAGTGCGACCTTCGTCGAAGTGGTAGCCGGCGTAAGCGCCACTCTGGACCCAGGTCAACACTCACTTACTTTCTGAGCTTCACATCTACTTTTTGAGCTTCACATCCTCGTACGGCGCCGAGAAGATGTAGCCGGCGACGAGCCCGATCCCCGAATCCTCCACCCGGGGCCCCACGCCGTTCAGCGGGGCGTTCTGCCAGATCGGCGCGACCACGACCTTCTCGTAGATGAGTTGCTGAATGCGGTGCAGGATTGCCTTGCGCTTCTTCGGATCGAGCTCGCTCGCCTGCTCCCGGAAGAGCCCGTCGATGTCGGCATAGCTGCCGTAGACGTAGGTGCCGCCTCCAACCACCAAGGACTCGATTCTCGTGGCCGCGTTACCGAAGGAGCCGTTGCCGCCCTGGATGAGGCCTCGATACTTCTTCTCGGTCCACCCCTTCTGGAATGCCGCCCGCTCGAGCGGCCGGAGCTTCACCCGGATGCCGATGGCGTTGAGGTAGTTGACCACGGGCTCGCCCATGTACGTCAGCGCGGCATCGCAGAAATAGTCTCCCGCGTCGAAGCCGGTGGGATAACCGGCGTCGGCAAGGAGCTGCCTGGCCTTGACGGGATCGTACCCGTAACCGGGCGACTGCCAGTAGAACTCGAAGCTCGCGGGAACGAGGCTCCAGGTGATCCTGGCGAAGCCGAGCCGCTCGGCCTGGTTCATCGCTTGCCGGTCGATGGCGTAGGTGGCGGCGAGTCGCACGCGCCGGTCGTGCCACGGGGACTTCGGATCCCACTGGCCAGGGAAGTTCACCCAGTCCACGACCTGTCCTGCGACAGGCTTCAGCGTCAGTCCCGGGGTTCGCCGCAGCTCCTCGGCCAGCGCGCCGCTCATGCCATACGCGATGTCGACCTCACCTCGTTTCAGGGCGGCGAGACGCGTGGCTTCGTCCGGGATCGCCTTGAAGACCAGCCGCTTCACACTCGGCACTTTCCGCCAGTACTGATCGAAGGCTTCCAGGACGAGCTCGACGCCCGGAGTGAACGAGACGAACCGGTAAGGGCCGGCGCCGATCGGAGCCTTCTTGAAACCTTCGTCGCCGACCTTCTCGACGTACCTCTTCGGCACGATCCAGCCGGCCCCCGTGGCGGTGGTGTAGAAGGTTATGAAGTCGGGCCACGGCTGCTTGAGCCGGAAGCGGACACGTGCCTCTTCAGGAATCTCGATGCCGGTAACCTTTTCTTTGAGCGCCTTGAGCGCGGCGCCCCGGTATCGCTCGAACGAAAACTTGACGTCCTCGCCGGTGACGAGATCGCCGTTGTGAAACCGGACACCTTTGCGGAGGACGAACTCGTAGACGAGCCCGTCCGGGGACGCGCTCCATGACTCGGCCAGGCTCGGGGCCGTGGGGTGACCCGGACTCGGCCTGGTCATCGCGTCATGCAGCGCGTAGAGGACGATGTACGGCGTGGTGGCTCCCGACGTCTCGGCCGGGTCGAACCACGTAGGCGTCAGCGAAATGTGGAGGGCCCACGTCATCTGCCCCTCGGGCGCGGCGGCGCCAGAGGAGGTTTCGATAGTCAGGATCATCAGGGAAACCAACGTGGTGAAGAGGCCTCGAACGTGTTTCATCGGGGAGCACATCGAGTTCCTCATCTCACGCTCAGCTTCACACTCGCGCCGCCCGTCTCCAAGGCGCAGGAGGCTGGGAAGGTCTACCGGGTCGGTTTGTCATCTTAGCCCTCCGCAGCGAGTGACTTCCGCTGCCAGGCTGCTGGGTCCTGCACGCAGCCCAAGGACTCGGCGACCTTGACCGGCAGGCTCAGTTCCAACGACGCAAAGACGCTCTGGCCGCCGCCTCGCTCGACGCCCTGAATCCCGACGACGCTCAACCGAGCTGCGAGAGAAGCTTCAATTCCGCCTCGATGGGGATCTGGGGCGCCGTGGCGTTGTAGACAATCAAGAGCTCGAAGGGGAACCGGCCACCTTTCGTCTTGCGCCACTGCCCGCCCGCCATGCTCGTGATCGACACGTTCTTAACGGGACTATCTTTGAACCGCACCGGACCGACGATCGTATCAACCGATAGGTTCGCGATCGCGGTTCTCACTGCCTCCTTGTTCTTCGGATCCCCGGAGCTCGCAAGCGCTGCGAGACCGACTTCCCAGATCGCGTGCGCGTAGCCGATCGGTTGCGTCCATTGCTTGCCGGTGGCGTTCTCCCACTCGTTCGCAAGCTCCCGGCAGGTCTGGCCAGTGATCGACGATTTGTATGGAAACTTCGGCGTCCACCAGACCTCGGTCGACATGCCGTCGCCGCGCGGCCCCAGTGAAGTAATCGCACTGGCGAACAGAAAGGCCGCGGCCATCGTGCAGACCTGGGGCCGGTAGGCGGCCTGCGCGGCCTGATTCCAGAATGTAGCCCAGTGGCTCGGCAAGACGAGGCCCGAGACGATCTCTGCGCCCGCATTTTTGAAAGCGCTCACCTGGTTCGTGAACTCGTCCGTCGCCATCTTGAAGAAGCCCGCTGGGACTTCACGGTACCCGTACTGGGCCATCCCCCCCGGAAGGCCCGTCCTCGGGTTCGCAAAGGCCTTCCCCGTAGGATTGTCGACGTAGAACGTGCCGACGATCTTGTTGGTGCGGACGCTGTTCCACATCGCGAGGAAGTTCTTGACGACCTCCGCCGCGCCCCAAAAGAAATGGAACGTGTAGGGGAAACTCTTCTCCGTAAGGTCCTCCGGCGTCGCTCCACGTGAGAACTTCCACCCCGTCCAGGGAACCATGGTCGAGATCGTCGGCACGCCTCGCGTGTCGGCCAGCTCACCCATCGCAGCCGCCGGATCTCCGCCGAAACAGAGCACCAGATCGCACTTGTCCCGAAGAATGAGCTCGCTGCTGACCACGGTCGAGCGATTCGGATCCGACTGGTTGTCCTTGATCACAAGCTCGACCGCGTAGGACTTCCCGCCGATCTTCACTCCGTCCTTGACCGCGGCCCGGATCCTCTCGACGGTCCAGGGGGTGGCTTCGCCGAAATTTGCGCCAACCCCCGATTGCGCCCCGATATATCCGATCTTGATCGTCCGCGACTCGGCTCGCGTCAGGCTCGCCATCCCAAAGCTCGAGGCGGCGGCCACGCCGACGACACCGGCGGACTTGAGGAACGCTCGTCGATTGGTCCCGATCGAAATCCTCCCCCGCTTGCGCTCCCCACTGTGCACGGTCATGGCGACCTCCGTCGTCGAGGCTGGTGGGCTCGACGCTTGCCGGCAACTCGGTTCTGATCAACACAATACATTCACCCGGGCCTCACACAGGATGGCTTGTCAGCTCTGAACCCGTCCAGCCATGGTGTCCTCCTTTGGAACCGCATGTCCATCTCGCGGTACATTGTCGTCGTGGTCGTGAGGTGCTTATGTTGCTGCCGCCGGACTGCCCGCCATCACGGCGCCGAAAGCTCATCGAGGAGCACCTTTGCCTCCTGTAGATCCGCCGTATCGAATCCCTCGGTAAACCACCCGTAGATGTCAGCCAGCATTCTGCGCGCCTCTTCGCGTTTGCCCTGGCGTTGCCATAGACGGCTAAGGCTGACCAGGGCCCGAAGCTCTAACGACTTCGCGTTCTGATGGCGCGCTCTCTCTATCGCCTGACGAAAGGATGCTTCAGCCTGAGCTTGGCCATCGCGAGATCGAGCGAGAAGGAACTCGCCCTTCAAGCGGTGCAGTTCGGCTTCCCAAAACCGCTCTCCAGTCGCCCCGGCAAGGGTCAAGGCCTCTTCAAGCAGCTCCGGCCCCTCCCCGGCTTGGTCTTCGCTCACATATGCGTCCGCGATAAGAGCCAACCGGTACGTCGTTTCGAGTTGAGCGCCGGTGTCTCGCCACGCCGTGAGTCCTCGGTGCATCTCCGCAATGCCTTCTGGCCTATGGCCCTGGTCGGCTATGGCCCAGCCGCGGCGAAATATGCCCATCGCCAGCCAGAACGGCATTGCTTGCTCTGTCGCGAGGGTCACCATCGCCTCGGCTCGGTCTTGCGCCTCTCGCGTCTCTCGTCGGAGTTGATGAATCACCGCCGCAAAGCCCAGCGCATACGCCCGGGTTGTTGGATGAGACAGCTGCTCCGCAAGTGTAATCGCCTCACGGCTGAGGGTCAGAGCCTGGTCGGGATAGCCTAGTGACCACAGCGCCCACCCTGCGTGAACCCGGCAACCGACCCCGGGATCCTCCCCATGGAGAAAGGCATGTGAACCGTGCCTCTTCGGATCGTAGATCGCAATACCGTCTCGGAGGTGCGCGTGAGCCGAGGCAAATTCACCTTGATAGAACAGCGTTTGTCCGAGCGCACTGTGTGCCTCGAGGAGCAGCGCGTCATCACCGATCTGCTCAGCGAGTGCCAAGCACTCCTCCGCGAGTTCCCGCGCCCTCTGGATCTCAGCACGGAGCAGAGAGAAGGAGCATAGGCCTAGGGTCGCGATGAGGAACCGGGTGTTGTCAGCGAGTTGTCGCGACAGCTGGAGCGCACGTGCGTAGGCTCGTTCCACCTCAGGAGCGGCATACCCTCGCGCAACGATCAGAGCGGGGCCGAGCGTAGTTTGCAGATCGAGTTCCTGAAGTATGTTCTCTCGCGTGGTCGGAAGTCTTCTGAGAGACTCAATTCCATTGGTCAGATGCGCTATCGCCTCCAGATTCGCTGACCGCTGAACCGCCCGCTCGCCCGCCTTCCGCCAGTACTCAATGGCCCGCTCGTGGAGACCTGCCTCGGCGTAGTGATGCGCCAGGAGCTCGGGTTGGGTTTCGGCAGCCTCGGGAAACCGCTCCGCCAAGGCCAGCGCAATCCGCTGATGAAACTGCTGCCGCCGGCTCTTGAGCAGCGATTGATAGGCTGCTTCCTGGATCAGTGCGTGCTTGAAGAAATACGTCGCTTCAGGGGGCACTCCGCGCTGATACAGCAGCTCTGCCTCCACGAGCTTTGTTAACGTTCGCACCAGCGTCTCCTCATCTTGAGACGAGACGACCTGGAGGAGCTCATAAGAAAACGATCGCCCCAGCGTTGCTCCGAGCTGCGCGACGTCCTTGACTGTTGCCAGTCGATCGAGTCGGGCCATGAGGGAGTCCTGCAACGTGGCAGGGATCGCGAGCGCGGGTAGCGGTCCGGTCAGCTGGTAGCGATCGTCTTGCTCTCGCAACAGCCCCGATTCAAGCACCATCTTGATCAGCTCCTCGACGAACAGTGGAACCCCATCGGTCTTGGCCACGACCTCCTGTACGACCTCCGTCGGCAGGCCCTTCCCGCCCGCGGCGCGGCCGACCAGCAGCTCGGTCTGCCGCCGGTTCAGGCGGTTGAGCGTGAGGAACGTGACGTGCGCACGCTGGGCCCACGGGGGACGAAAGTCGGGGCGAAACGTGAGCAGCACGAGAACGCGGACCGTTGGCGCCTGCTCAACAAGGAGGCTGAGCAACTCGAGCGTCGATGGATCGACCCAGTGCAGATCCTCGATGAGGACAAGCACGGGCTGCCGGCTGGCCAGGCCCACCAGCAGTATCCACACGGCCTCGAGCGTCTTTTGCTTCTGTCGCTGAGGCGTGAGGTTCAGCGGCGAGGAGCCAGCGGGAACCGGCACCGAGAGTAGAGCCGCCCAGAGCGCAACCGTTTCGGGATCGCTGAGACCATATGGCCGCAGTCTATCTTCGATCTTGCGGAGCTTGCCCTCGGGCGGATCGTCACGAGCAAACTCGAGCGCCCGCTGGAAGAGATCGATCACGGGAAAGAGTGCACTCTCCTGGTGATAAGGCGAGCATCTGCACTCCCACCGGGTATGTGGCTCATTTGCCACCCGCTCTCTCAACTCGCGCAGGAGCCGGGACTTGCCGATGCCGGCCTCGCCGCTCAACAACGCCACCTGACCGAAACCGTCCTTCACCTGCTCCCACCGGTCAAGCAGCAGCCCCACCTCTTGATCTCGGCCCACGAGCGCAGTAAGCCCTGTGCCCACCGCCTCAAAGTCGCTCGGAGCATCTCTCTCGCCGAGGACGCGGTACACCCTGAGCGGCGTCGAGATGCCCTTGGCCGTGTGGAGACCGAGATCACGGCAGCCGAATCGGCGCTCGATCAGATGGTGCGTGGCGGCGCTGATCGCCACGGTGTCAGGCTCGGCGATTGCCTGAAGCCGAGCGGCGAGGTTCGGCGTTTCGCCGAGGGCCAGGTGCTCGTGCCTGCCGCCGATCTCGCCTACCACGACCAGCCCGGTGTGGATGCCGACGCGGACGGCGAGTTGGACGTCGCGGTCTCGCCGGAGGCGGGTGTTCAGACGCTCCATGCCATCCATGATTCCGAGCGCCGCTCGCACGGCCCGTTGGGCATCGTCCTCGTGGGCGCGGGGATAGCCGAAGTAGACGAGGAGCCCATCGCCCAGATACTGGGCGATGTGGCCGTCAAAGCTATGAATGACCTCCGCGCACGCCTCCTGGTATACCCGCACGACCTCGCGCATGTCCTCAGGGTCCAGCGTCCCAGAAAGCGCCGTCGAACCCACAAGATCACAGAACATCACCGTGAGCTGACGGCGTTCGGCTTCGGCGGGAATACGGGGCGCTGCCTGTGGCCCACCGAGAGGCCGCGTCGGCTCGGCGGCCTGAACGGGTTCGACTGCGACCGTCAGTACTTGCCCACACTCGTGACAGAATCTGTTCGTGGGCGGGTTCGCAGCCTGGCACGTGGGACAGAGCACTTCGAGCCGAGCCCCGCATGCTCCACAAAACTTCACCCCGGCAGGATTCTCGTGCTGGCACCGGGGACACTTCAAATCCGCGCCTCCAGCGAGCCGGGGCAGTTTACTGCAGGGAGCAGTGGGTCGAGACTAGCCGCCGAACCTATTCCGGTCAACCGGGCCGACCCAGTCGTTTGTGGAGCTCAAGAGTCGTGCCGTGGTTAGCGGAACCAAATACAGGCAGGAAGCCACGGAAGCCTGCGGCCGCAAGGTGAGTCCTAAGGAGAGCCCCGACGCCCAGGGCCCAATCCTTTTTCCGGCAACTACCGGCTTCACCCAGTGGAAGCTTCGAATCCCGGACGCTGAATCACAGGGTCTCAACGCGCAAGAGTTGAGAAGCAAATCAAGCAGCGTCGCGGTTCGTGGCATAGAATCGCGGCGCGCCAATTCGTGCTTTGGGCCCGATCCGTTGGCAACCTCAGCCCGCCAGGAGGAGACGCTCAATGGTGCGCGAACCGAGGAGGTCGATCCTCGTGGTTCTTCTCGTCGTCGTGTTGGGAGCGTGCGCGGTGGTGGGCTCTACCCTCTTCGGCCGCGTTGGACCTCAGCCAGATGGGACGGGAGTCACCCCAAATCATTGGCTGCTCACGCCCGCCGGTCATCAGGTCGAGATCGGAGATCGACCGCTGGGTATCGCGACCACTCCGGATGGCCGATACCTGCTGATCTCCAACAACGGTCAAGGCGAGCAGAGCCTCGTGCTCTTCGATACCGCGACGCAGAAGGTCGTCCAGACGGTTCCGTACCGCAGCCCCGAGGCGCTCTTTCTGGGGATCGCCGTCACGCCGGATGGTCGCCGCGTGTATACCTCCGCCGGCGGCAATAACAAGATCCGCATCTATGACTTCGATGGGCGCGTGATGGCCGAACGCCCGCCCATTTCGCTCGGTGACGCTAAGGCCCGGATCTATCCTGCCGGCCTCGCGATTTCTCCCGACGGCGCCGTCCTCTATGCCGCCCTCAATCTCGAGAACGCCGTGGCGTTCATCGACACGGCGACCGGCCACGTGCGCGCCCGAGTTCGTCTCGCGCCGGCCGCGAGGGCCGACGACATCGGGCCACTTCCGTATGCAGTAGTCCAGGCCGGTGAAAAACTCTATGTCTCTGAGTGGAATGGTGGGGGCCTGAGCGTCATCGACATCGGTCAGCCGCGACTGCTTCAGCGAATTCCGACCGGTGGCCACGCCAGCGGGCTGGCGCTCTCACCCGACCGAATGCGTCTCTACGTTGCGAACGCGACAAGCGACACCGTCAGCGTTGTCGACACATCGACGGACGTGGTGGTGGGCACGGTGGACCTCTCACCATACCCGGGTGCGCCGATGGGCTCGATGCCCAATGCACTCGCGGTGGCGCCTGATGGCAACACGTTGTACGTCGCGAACGGGGGCAATAACGATGTCGCCGTAGTGGACACTGCGACCTTTCGCATCCGCGGACTGATTCCGACCGCGTGGTTTCCGAGCGCCATCGTGGTCTCGCGCGATGGGCAATCCCTCTACGTCGCGAATATGAAGGGCCTCGGCGCCGGGCCA
>Ga0209761_1002536_pt1 | contig 11988 bp, 1 predicted proteins | sample GraSoi013_1_40cm_4_FD_185818 | JGI IMG/M metagenome (GOLD analysis project Ga0209761, IMG submission 185818) | Grasslands soil microbial communities from the Angelo Coastal Reserve, California, USA - Sample 09_25_2013_1_40cm (SPAdes) (version 2) | ecosystem: Environmental > Terrestrial > Soil >... | reverse complement strand
GGACAGTGTAGGGCCGAGTTCCCAACATCCGTTGTGGTGGGGGGGATGACACTTGTCAGCGGCTAGTCGTCTGGCGAAGGCCTTCGCCGTCACGGCAGCCTTGGTGATGTTACTCATGGTCGCCGACTCCACCGTAGTGAACGTCGCGTTTGCCGAGCCTGTCATTTCCCCGGCGGTCGGTGTGAACAACAACACGACGCCCCCACCTCCATCGGCAGTGCCCGTCCCGCCTCCGGACGAGCCCCAGCGTCCGGTCGAACCCGGAACGATAACGCAAGGCTGGGATAACGGGAGCTTCGCACCCGCCCAGATCGCGGACCACCGAGATCTAGCGATGCAACAAATCGGGAACGAAACCTGGTACGACACGGCGGATGGGAACTTTGTCTTGAACAAGAGTTCTCCCTACTTTGTCCACGTTGTCAGCCCCGGTCCGGACTCGGAGGAAATAGCCGAATCGGCGTTCTTAGTCCTCTATCAGGGGCTTAGGCTGTTGAGTCCGTCGAATGGGACCGTCGACAAGGCGACGTCCGACGAACTCTCGTTCCATTATGGGATGTACTTATCCGCCGTGTTGCTGGGCACGATGAAGGTTGACTACCGGTTCCACGGCGACGCGAACAAGATTACGATTTCGTTCTCGCCTTCTGCCGGCCTAGCGAAGCAGTATCAGATTGTCTGGCTGACTTTCACGACGTTCGATGCGATTGACACCGCGTATCCGTCGGACGTCGAGCAACGGTTCGAGGACTTGGACGGCAGATACGGGTCGCTTTTTCTCGGGGCGAATGTGGGCACATTGTACGGCACGGGGACGGTTCAGATACCCGGAGCGTTCATCAGACCCCAAAAAATTGTGGGGAGTCCAGGCGGGCCGGACCTTCGGATGGACGCCTCGGATGCGGCGAGCGACTTCAATGGCACGTACGCCGGCGAGTTGACGTTTGGCGGGCATTCAGGCAATGCGGTCCTGAGCACGTTCGTGGCCGGCAATCTTACGATCGACCCGCAGCTGATCCTCAATGGTGTCGACCAAGACGCGACCGCTTATTCCGGGATTCAACGCAAGACGTTCTTCGACGGAGACCGATACTGGCTTTTCTACAAGTATACCGGCGGCGGAGTCTCCGAAGCACGATACCGGTCGAGCTTGGATGGGAGGAGTTGGACTTCGTTCTCGGATGCGATCCAGATACCCGGTACGCTCTCCTACGATTTTACTGTGGCTAACTCCGGAAAGACGGTGGCCGTGTTCTGGGTAAACAGCGCGTCCTTGTTAGCCATTCAAATCAGGACCGGTCTGATTGTCGGCGATGCGATCCAATGGGACGATGCAGGGCACCAATTGTTTTCCGGCAACAACAACATCCGAAGACCGGTGAGCGCGACCTTTACGAGCCAAGGCAACCAGTTCGGGACCACATGGTCGGATACCGGCGGAGCGGTCGGGTTCGCGCGTTACACATGCACCGGGCAAGGCGCGTCCGGCTTCAGCCCTTGCGCGACGCAAGTTCAGTCCGGCTCAGTCGACTGGGGATACGGAAGGGCGGGAGGGTATCAGTATTCGGTGGTCGCGCCCTTTAACACCGGCACGGGCGACATCGCACGGTTCACGATCGATAGCGTTCCGTTTCCCGACGGCAAGAGCTACGTGCGCGCCAAGGTGTATCATGCCGACGGCACGAACTGCGGAGACGCGGCCGATATCGGTCACTCGAATGCAGAAAACCGCGACGCCTGGATGACGGACGGGCTCTTCACGGCCGCGGCGTCCGGAAGCACGGCGACCATCTTCTTCTTTGATACGGCAGCCTTCACGCTGTATTCATACAACCTCGCTTCGAACTGCAACTCCCAGGCGGACCTCGTGCGCGGGCTTGGGACGGGGAACGCGAAGTATCTAACCGCAGGAACGGAGCAGGACGGGGGCGCTCTCTATCTTTTCTACACCGTACACCAACCCGAATTACGTGACGGCGGCGGCCGTGTCCAGCCACTTCGTCCCGCTGATGTTTACCAGAGCGTATCCGCCCCCTCCGGGGATCTCCGACGGTTGCACGAGTTCTTGGAGCAACTGGTGTCTGTACTATGTGAACTATCCGCTGCCACTGGATGGGGAGGCCGCGGTCAACAATCCGTGGGCCCTCAAACTCGGAGCCCCGTTCATCACGGAGACCGGGGGGGTCGTGAGCCCGACGACTGGCCTGCTTGCCTACGGCCAGGTCCTCGTTGCGGGGATGCCTTCCATCAATCTAGTCTATCGCGAGCCGGGATTGTTCAGTTGGGACGCAACCAATGGCATCGACGTGAAATACACCTCAACCGACCAGCGCTTCGAGATCGTCCCCGGAATCTACTATGACGTACCTTGGCTCGAGGGCGCCGATGCTGGCTTGTTGCATCTGCGGGGCGGCCAGAAGTTTCCGCTGTCACTGACGGGGACCGCCGGGAGCCTTCGCTGGTACAACAATACCCGGGGGGTCCGGTACACGCTCCGCTACGACGGCACAACGACCCAATGGACCCTCACCCTGCCGACCGGAGCCTACACGGTGTTCAATAGCGACGGCAACCCTATTTGGACCTACCTGGACGCGACTGGCCAGAACTACCTCCAGTACAACGGGATACCCGGGGTGACCAATGCCTACATTGCCGATGCATCGGGCAGGAGGATTACGTTCACCGCAACGGGGCTCTCGTATGGAAGCGGACAGACGATCGGCCTGACCAATCTAGGAGTTCCGGCTGGCTGCTCCGGCGGGACGTCCGGGGAATCCGCTGTTCTCCAGGTGACCGATTCGATCGGCCGGGTCACGAAGTACTCCGTGTGTCACTGGAAGCTCACCAAGTTTGAAACGGCGATGGGCGGCCGGGTCGATTACACGTATGCCGCATACAATGCGAATCCGGGAACGGGCAATCAGGTCTGGCAAGGGACGGAGGCTTACTCACTTCCGCTGTTGCGGATGGATGTCTACAACGAAAGCGGGGCCAATGTCAAAGCCAGAAGCGCGGTCTTCAACTACGCGTTCCAAAACGGCGAGGTCGTGAGGGCGTCTGTCAATCGGACGGACAAGGGGGGCGTCGTCGAAGGGACAAACGAGTACGCCTTCAACGCGGCAATGGGGACCGCAAGCGTTCGCGCATACGATTCTGCCGGTCAAGTTCTCTACTTCGACATGCAAACGCTAAACGGCACGAACATAAAGGACCTGTCCGGAAACGCGAATGACGGGACGATCAGCGGGCCGATCGATGCTCTTGGAAAATATGGCAGGGCACGAGACTTTTCGGGTTCCAGTCAATGGATTGAAACGGCATCGTCAATGTCGTCTCTGAGTATGACAGATTTTGCCACCGTCTCGCTTTGGTTTCAGCACGATTATGCCGGTACGTTCCCTCTGAATGACGTCAAGGGACTATTCTTCAAAGGGGCGAATACAGGATTTTGCGAGAGGAACTATGAGGGTTCCTTGACGACGACCGGGGCGCTGTCGATCTCCTGGGACAATTGCTCATCAATCGACTCCCTAGCGACGACGACAACCTATACTGACTCCTCCTGGCACCACATGGTGGGGATGTTCAATTGGAATGCCCAATACTTCGCCATCTATGTTGATGGGACGCTCGCAGCTTCGAAGTCGAGCAGCGTGCCGGTGACGGCGACAACTGCCAAGCTTGTTTTGGGCAAAGTATCGGAGACCAGCGGTGTCAACCGGTTCTTCAACGGGCGCATTGATGAATTCAGGATTTTCCATCGAGCACTCTCCCCCGAGGACGTGGGAGCGCTCTATACCAGGAATGCTCTGAAGCGAGGTGAAGAAACGAACTGGTACTCCATCAATGACCAGCCACATCTGCTGGAAGGGCTGGCTGGAGACGAGATAACTGCTTCGATGGTTACTCAGGATGCGATAGACGAGTGGGGGAATCAAATCTACCGCAAGGACGCGCTCGGGAACGAGAGCTTTGCTTCTTACGCGAATACGAATCACCAAAACCACTTCTACGCGCCCGGTCGCTTGACCAAGAATCCCGGCACCCAGTTCAGCACCGAGTTCATCGACTTCAGCGAAGGGATGTTCCCGCCCGGCGGGACATGGACCTCAAGTTCGAGCATCACACCGAAGATTGACTATGCGCAGTTCAACAAAATGACGCCATCGCTCCGAGTGGACGGTCCGGCTTCCGGAACCGTGAGTATTTGGCACACGAATGTTGTTGCGTTTGCCCGATTCATAGAGTTCAGAGCGAGGGTCGGAAGCTCAAATCAGAGATTCGAAATTCGGCTGGAGGATAACGGAGGCACGATCTGGCTGGGAGTGGCGTTCGACCCCTCCCTTGGTATATTGATTTACAACAAGTATGTCGGTTTGTGGGTTTCGTCCTGTACCTATCCGACCGGTTCCACGACGGCGTCCTATCAGACCAATTCGTGGTATCGGCTTACCTTCGAGATCGACAAGACGGCAACAGACTATCCATGGAAGGCATACATCAATGGCATGGACCTTTCATGTGGTACGGCGAAGTTGACCAGCGCTGCTACCGGATTGCCCCGGCTGGTCCTTGTCGCATATGCAGGTTCCTGGTCGGGCTGGGTAGATGACATCAAACTTTACGACAACAACTGCAACCTGCCCGGCGCTCCTTGCAGCGGTTTCGGCGCTCTCAATATCGGATTCTCCGGGCTTGCAATACGACAAACGGTCGTACTCGTGAGCGAAGACGGCACGGTAATCGACCGGGGGCAGGCATGGAGTTCGGGCTTGGTGTTTCTCTCATTCAATCCGGTTCCCGGAGGATGTGCTCCATCGCCGTGCGACTTGACCTCGTCACACTACACGTATGCCGAAAACGGAGACAACGCGAAGAGTACGGTCAGAATCTACGCCGAAGACGGGACGCTAGAATATCAATCTCCCCTAAGTCGGTTCTTTGTCGGAGAGCAGTATACCTATGGCCGACCAAGGGTATTTGCCGACGAGGTTGTCAAGACGACAAACGGGGCCATGTACTGGCCGAATGCAATCTACGCTGACGAATTTGGTTTCTGCAACGCTCCGATCACTTGCAGCTCGGGCTGGACTTGGAAGGCGGCAGACGTGCAAGGTTCACAGACCGGTGGTGCGGTGCGGGGTTCTTATTCCCATGTAACTCCTTTTGATTATGGAACCCGCGGACATACGTTTACGCTTCCGACGCCCCTTCCGGTGGTGCCCAACTACTTCATTACCTACGCTCGGATTCCGTCTGGTAAGGCTCCAGACTGGATCGAGCTGGAGTTTCACCGTGCTTCTCCAACTTCCACATATGCGTGGAGAACCTGGGGTTCTAGCGGGACTGGGAACATGGGGCCGCTCCCAACCGTAAGAGACCAATGGGTTCAATTGGTTGTCAAATCCACCGATTTAGGGTTCGTGCCTGGCACCGACACTTGGGATCTCATCGGATACTGGGCCGGCGGAGGAGAGGTGGAATGGGACGTCACTACAGCTCAGACAGATGCGTCCCTCGCCGTCTCAGGTCTATCTGCAATCGCCGGATCCGGCCTTACAGTGGGAGTCTACTACGCGAACAATGGCACCCTAATCGCGACCGGATCCCAATCGGCCGATACGTCTACCGTTCTCCTCTATAACAAAGCAAGAGGAATAACCGCCTTTCCCGTCCAAGCAAACATCAAGATTTACGATGCTAACAACGAATACTACTTGGGACCGCTCCGGAACATTTGGCCTGGAGACACTCTCAGATATGTCGGAGCGTCCAGCTTCTTCGATTCCAAGTCCTCTGGAACCACGTACTGGCCCTCGTCCTCGATACATACAGCGCAGATCGGTGCCAAGAAGTTCAGCGGAGACTGTATGGATGCCGTTCTCTGCTATGACATGGAGACAATGACAGAAACAACAACAGCAATCGATACGGGCACGATCGCAGTACAGATGCTGGACCTATCCGGAAAGGGAAGTCATGGCGCAGTCGGTGGTGTTCCAAGGGTCTCCGGTGACGATATCGGCAAGGCGGCAGCAGGTCTAGGCACTACCTTCATTGCCGGTTCCGACGAGATAGCCTTCACCATGCCGACCATAAATACCGCGTCAGGAGGTTGGAATACAATCTCTTTATGGATGTACTGGACCGGCACAACCAACCAGATGCCTTTCGGGTTCAATCTGTACGACCTTTACGTCACGAATAACCACAACTTCGGGTTCAACACTGGTAACGGAGATCTCTGGGGGATTGCCGATACCGGGTTGGCGAATACGCGGGTACATGTTGTTGCGGAATTTTACAACGGGGCCGGTACGACCAGTAAGCTGTACGTTAACGGCGTTCAACAGGCACTGACTCAGAAGCAGGGGACAACGCTATCAAGGACCGCAACGACTAGCGCGAAGCTAAGTGGCTGGCCATACGATAGTGGCTACAAGTTCGGAGGAACGATAGACCAAGTTCAGGTCTTTAATCGCGCTTTGACCAATACAGAAATCTTGGCGCTGCATTATTCAAGGATGCCCGGGGGCCCGCAGGTCTACCTTCGAACCAATGCTCAAGGATTTCCGGTAACGAGCAGAGTGCCCTACGAAGGCACCTATCTAGCCGCTGCCGCAACATATGACGCAAAAGGGAACGTCCGGTCCGTCGTGGACACCGGGCTACCGCAGGCGCTGTTCTACGACATGGAGACCTGTCTCGCCACGGCTTGCGCAACCGGTGGCAGCGTGGTAGACCTGTCCAGCAACTCCAACAACGGCCTGATCGGGACCGGCGTGACAGTGGGTGTGGGCGGGAAGCTAGGGCAGGCGGCAACCTTCCCCGGCACGGCCACCGGCTACGTGTCGGCCGCAACCAGCTTCGTTTTCCCAACCGCCTCCTTCACGATATCATTTTGGACCTACCCCACGGCCCTACCTGCCTCGAACACCTTCTTCTTCGGGGCCACCTCGCCGACCCAGGGGGTCGATGCTGTCTACGCCCTCCAGAACAACGGCGTCTTCCAATGCATCCTCGTAAACTCTGCTGGATCCTACTATTCGACGCCGACTGGCACACTGTCCGTGAACACCTGGGCGCACGTGGCGTGCACGTTTGACGGGGCCACCTACCGGCTCTACATCAACGGCGTCCAGCAGGGTAGCGGGACCGCCTTCAGCGGGACCCCGATAGCCGCGCAAGGGAACTTCGAGGTTGGCGATTACGTGGGCTTCACCGGCATGACTGGGAAAATTGACGAGGTTCACATTCTCCCGCAAGGCCTGAGTCTAGCACAAATCGTATCCGATCTTTACAATGGCGGCACTGCGACGAGCGATGTTTACTCGACCCTAGACGGCCAGGACTATCGGACCCAGATCAATCGACCGGACGGCAAACAAATCTACTATGCCTACGACTTCCAGACGGGTGTGAAGTATGGTACGCTGGATGTAGATTGCAGAAGGTCACGGACTCAGCACGATGCGATCGGCAGACCGCTTCAGTCTTCAATCTACGACATGGATTCCAATGAAGTTTTACACCTAGACATGGAGACGGCAACTTACAATTCCCTGAAGGATGTAAGTTGCGCCGGAACTTCAGATTCTACGCAGGGTCAATCGATATCGCTTTCTGGTACGGCTACCGCTGTTGGCATTGACGGAATGGCCCAGAGATTTGTCGGCAACTCGTACATCTCCATCGCGCACTCGACTTCGCTGTCCTTCACCACCACGTTCACTCTCTCTGGATGGTTCAAGACAAACAGCCTCACGACGCAACAGGGAATTGTTCGCAAGATAGCATTCTCTCCCATTCGTGGCTACTCGATTCAGATGATGAGTGACGCGAGCCTGTACGCCGAAGTCTGGAACAATAATGGTGCCGAGACATGGCGGACGGTCGCGTCAACGATAGTCCAAACGGGAACATGGTATCACATCGCCTTCACGTTCTCCGGCGGCACGGGGCAAATTTACCTCAACGGCGTGGCGATGCCGTCAACGGTGTCCGGAACGCAAACCTCGGTCCAGGATTCCGGAACAGCGGTCTACCTTGGCTCGTGTGAAGGGGGAACTGGTTGTTCGCTAAACGGTGCGCTAGACGAAGTGCGCCTGTTCAATGTTGCGCGGTCCGCCTCCGAGATTGCAAACATCTGGAATTTCAAGTACAAGCTGCTGACAAGTTCATCTGCGGCCTACGATGACAAGTTCCCGACGAGCGTTACATCCTATGATGGCGTCTCTACTCCGCGTGCACTGTTTTACGACATGTCAACGTGTATTGTGATGCCATGTGCGGCCGGAGGAAGCACGGAAGATCTTTCCGGTCACGGACAGGATGGAACAATTAGCGGCACAACTCCTATCGCAGGCAAGATAGGGAATGCGAGACAGTTCGATGGAGTCTCCGACAAGATAACAACTGGCCTGCTCTCATCATTTTCGACGCAAGGAACGGTGTCATTCTGGGCAAAACCATCAGTCCTCACTGGCACAAGATGGGAGTCACCATCCGGTACAACAAAGGACGCAAGTAATTGGTTTGTTATTGGTGTAGACCCTTCGGCCGGCAACAAGTGGGCATCCGCAATCTGCACTTCGCCCTGTGCAGAACAGGATATCATATCTACTACCGTTGCTTCGACTTCTAGATTTGATTTCGTTGCCGTGACATGGGATGAAAGTTCGGGACTGTGGAGCATTTATGTTAACGGGGCTCTGCAAGGGTCAGGAACGAGTACGACCGTAAAACCATCGCTGTGGGCTTCAACGTGGTATGTTGGCGTGGACAACAGCGGAGCGTTCTTTAATGAATTCTTCCCCGGCATCATTGACGAATTTCACGTAATCCCTAGAGCCCTCAGCGCGACCGAAGTGTCCAGCTTCTACGCCGGGTACAACCAAGGAACTTTCATTCCGCAAAACTATCCGACAAGCAACACAGGGACTACAAGCGATTGCGGAGGCACGGACGGCGGAGATTGGACCAATCCAGCCAACGCATACAGTAGCACAGACAGCGGTGCCTCCGCAACAGCAGGCCCGTCCGCGGGTGCAATCATCTGCACAGACTGGAACACGTTCAACTTCAACGTGCCAACCGGAGCCGTGATCAACAGCGTGAAGGTCATCGCCTCGTACAAGGTTTCTGGGACCTCGGGGAACCACTACGGCTTGCACGTCGGCGTGGTAGATACGAATGGAGGGATTACCAACTGCGCCTTTCAGGAGGATTCTTCACAACCGACCGTGCTCACGCAGGTCACGTTCGATTTTACATCGTGCAAGAGCTGGACTTCGGCGGACATCAACGGGAACAACATGAAGGTAGACGTCGGTGGCCACAGGGATACGGGCGGCGGACAGGCGAAGACATTCAGTCTGGACTACGTGAGCGTCCAAGTCAGCTACACGGTGGGGGGCAGCAACAGCATCGACGGAAGCCACCTTTCCCGGACATACATGGACGGACTCGGACGGCCGGTCCGGCAGATCGTCCTGGACATGTATGGGAATAAGATTCAGACGGCAGCGACGCTGGGATGGAATGACGAGCCAATCTATTCCTTCATTCCGAGTGGGGGGTACTTCACCTATACCTACGATTTCCTTGGCAGAACCCTGACAGTCCAGACACCAGGAGATCCGGCAACTTCGGGCGTCTCGAGGACCATCGTGAGCGAGAAGGCACGGATGATTGAGTCGATCGATGCGGTCGGCCGAAAGGTCTACCAGAAGACAGACCTACTGGGCCGGACCGTCGAAACGGCCGTCTGGAATCCACAGACATCCGCGTACGGGAATCTAACCTCGACCACCTACAATGCGCTCTCGGAGGTAACTGTTGGCAAAGACGCGAAGTTGCAGACGACGACGGTCTACTACAACTCGCTCGGCAAACCCAAGATGACCGTCTTCCCGGATGGTACCTACTCGGTCGTCTACTACGACGACAACCTACGTCCATTCCAGACCGTCGATGTGATGGGAAGAGCTGCGGTTTCGGCTTATGACAACATCGGTCGGGTCGCATCCATAACGTTGCAGCCCTCGCTTGGCGCTTCGTGTACCGGAACTCCGAATCCATGTGTCGTTACATACACGTACGACCCGGTTCACGACGATCTACTGACAGTGGACAACAGTACGGCGAAGATTACGCGAACCTACGACAGCCTGCACAGGATGAAGACCGAGAAGCTAGACGTGCCTTCGTCTAGTCCGACGTTTACGGGCACGCTAAGCTATGACTACGATAACGCAGGAAAGATTCTCAACATCACGTATCCCATATCGGGCAGTCCGAAGGCCATTTACACCTATGATTCAATTGGACGAGTTATTCAGGTGGACTACGGCGGCTCCAAGTACGCTGTTCTGACCTATGACGCCTTTGGCCGGCTGGACAACGTCCATTACTGGAAGGGCTCAATAGACACATCGCTGCAAGAGAAGTACGCCTACGACGCACGGGACCGGATCACTCAGATCAAGGTCTTCGACAGCGGCCAAACGTACATGCAACTGGACTACACCACGTACACCAAGGCATCGGAGATTCTCGGGTCAACCGACAACATGTACGTTCTGGATGGAGGGGGAATCGGTAGCAATCCGAAGACAATCACATATTCCTATGACGGAAACGGAAGGCTTTCGAAGGCCGTCGGTCCCTTCGGCGCAAGCCAAACGACCGAATACGATTGCTATGACTACGACCAAGTTGGCAACATCGCTCATTGGGGCAAGGGAACCACATCGTGCCCGACTTCGGGGGCGACATACTACACGTACAATCCGACAGGCTGGAACCAATTGGCCAGCATCACAAACCTTGTCACGTCCTTCGGATACAACACCGCTGGCTCGATGCTCAGCAAGGTCGAGGGCTCCACGACGACGTACACACACGATTTCCTACAGCAGCTTACGACGGTCGTCTATGGGTCAAACACCTCCACCTACAGCTACGATGGACTGGGCCGGCGAGTGAAGACCGTTGATTCGTTGACCTTGAACACCTCATACTTCGTGTACTCGGGCAGCAAGATGCTTTACAGCAAGGTCGGGACTGCCCCGATCGAAACGGCCTTCGTATACGTTGGCGATCGGCTTCTGTTGAAGAAGGAAGGTGCCCTCGATGCCGAATATTACCACAACGACATCTCTGCTGGCAATGTGCGGCTGATAACCCACTACAACGCAGGCATCGTCGTCGATGCAAAGTATCGGTACAAGCCATTTGGGGACATCATTGTTCTCAAGGCGCCGGGAACTGACCCACGATTCAAGTTTGCACGAACCGAGTTCGACTCCGCCGTCCGATTGTACCAAATGGGCGCACGCTACTACGACCCCGTGGTGGGTCGATTCGTGAGCCGGGATCCGATCGGTGGTCACGGATATGCGTACGCCCACGACGATCCCGTGGCCTTCCGAGACCCATCGGGACTGGACCCCTGGTGGCATTTATTCGCCCCGATTGCCGCCCGCCCCGCCGGCGCCCAGTTCATCGCGGTCCACATGGCGCCCCAAACGAAGGAGGCGATGGCCACGGCAAGCTGGTTCGAGGGGGCGAGCCCTCAGCAGCGAACCGCCTTCGTCCTGTCGTTCCTCGTCAACATGGGAATCGGCATCGGGGCCGGCGGCCTCGAAATCGGGGCGAAAATTTGCGGCGCGGTCGGGGCGACCGGATGCGCCGAGGACCTCGCGCGGCACGCGGCCGCGGGCGTCCACTGGGGTGAAGCCGACGCATACAACTACTTCGCGGGCCGCCTGGGGGCCGCTCCGAGCGCCGAAGGCGCCGGCCACTCGGCGTTCTGGGCGCCGACCGCCCGCGCGCTCGGGCCGATCGTCTTGGCCCTCGGGGTCGGGGCGATCACGGACTTGCCGGATGTGGAGGGTGTACTGGACGTGACGGACGTGGCCGCCGGAGAATCCGAAATGGCCCCTGAAGCCGGTGCGGAGGCTCAGGCTGCGCTGGAGCGCGATG
>Ga0209761_1002534_pt1 | contig 11991 bp, 12 predicted proteins | sample GraSoi013_1_40cm_4_FD_185818 | JGI IMG/M metagenome (GOLD analysis project Ga0209761, IMG submission 185818) | Grasslands soil microbial communities from the Angelo Coastal Reserve, California, USA - Sample 09_25_2013_1_40cm (SPAdes) (version 2) | ecosystem: Environmental > Terrestrial > Soil >... | reverse complement strand
TTGTACGGCGCGAACCCGCGCTTCCGGTAATTCGGCAGGGCATGTGGATGATCGAGCGTGCACGTATGGAGCCACACGCGTGCGGGCCCGAGGGCCCAGGCGTCCCGCACCGCGCAGGAGAGGAGATGCTTACCGAGGCCCTGGCCGATCGCGCCCGGGAGGAGCCCGAAGTAGGCGATCTCGACCGAGCCGTCCTCGGGAACCCGGCGCAGCTCGTACCACCCCGCGAGCACGCCGCGGCGCCGCGCGACGTGCAGCGTGATCTCGGGCTGTGCCAGGTGCGCGCGGATCTCTTCGTCGGTCCAGTCCCAGCGGTCGCGCCAGTGGTAGGTCTCGCCGACCCGGCGGTAGCACTCACGATACAGCTCGGGGGTGGGCCGCTCGACCCGCTCGATCACGAGGTCGGGGAACGTGCCGAACCCGGGTGTGAACTGGTTCTGGTGCGAGAGCTCGAGATATGTACGCGTGGCTTCCATGCAGGTATTTTACGTAATGACCTTCAACCGCATGGGGACCGTTCCCCTCCCGCTCGCGCTGCACCTCGCGAGCTACACGGTACTCGGACTGTTCTGCTTCTTCGCGGGATCGCTCAATTTGATCGACCCCGCCAAGATCCCGCACGGCCTGATGTTCCTCGCCGTGTGCGGGTTCAGCTGGGGCTACGTGTTCGGCATCTTGATGGCGCGGAAGGAAGTCGTGATCCTCGGCTTCCTTGCGAGCGCCGCCTGGCTCATCGCCGCCGCCGTCGGGGCCACCCAGTTTGGGTTCGACTGGCGCCTCACCGCGCTGCTGGTGGCTCTCGGGGCCTCCGGCTTGATCGTGCTCGGGCTCTACCGCGCCCGCATCGTGGAGCACTGAGCGCCGGCTCAGCCGATGTGACGCGTCTCCACGTTCTCGGGGGCCGCCGGCAGCTCGACCACGAACCGCGCGCCTCCCAGCTCCGAGTCTTCGATCCAGATCTTCCCGCCGACTTCGGTCACCACGCGCTGGCAGATCGCTAGGCCAAGGCCGGTGCCTTCGTCGGGGCCTTTGGTGGTGAAAAAGGGATCGAAGATGCGGCCGCGGATCTCCCGGGGAACGCCCGGCCCCGAGTCGTCCACCGTCAACCGGACCCACCCCTCGCGCGCCTGCGTCCGGAGCTGCACGATCGCAGGCTTCCGGCCCCGCACCACGTACTCCGCGTTGGTCACCAGATTGATCACCACCTGCTGCAGCTCCTGACCGAGGCCCAATACGGCGGGAGCGGACTGGTCGAGCGTCGTGCGAAACTCGACGCTCTCCGTGCGCAGCACCCGCTGGCGGATCTCGGCCACGTCGTGCACCAGGTCGTTGATCTGCACCCGCGTCGGGGTCGTGTCGGCGCGCCGGGCGAGCCGCAGCAGGCTCCGGACGATGCGCGCGGCCCGGTCCACCTCGCGGGTGATGGTGGCCGCCGTGGTGCTGGTGTCGGGATCCTTGCTGGCGCGGCCGAGCAGCTCCGCCTCCATCCGGATCGCCGCGAGCGGGTTGTTCACCTCGTGCGCCACGCCGCTGGCGATCTCGCCCACGGTGGCCAGCTTCTCGCGCGCGATCAGCTCGCGCTGGGCGCGCAGCTCGTCGGTCCGGTCGTACAGCGCGACCAACAGGCTGTCCGCCCCGACTCCCGACAGACCGGTGATCGTGCAGTCGCAGATGCGGCGGTCGCCTGAGGGTTGCGTCACGAGCACCCGGCCATGCCACGGAGAGCCGTCTCGCGGCCGCGCCAGCACGAGGTGCAGCGAAATCTCGCTGGGGGAAAGCCCGAGCGCCTCCAGGTGGGTCCCGAGCGCCTGTGCTTCGGATGGGATGCCCAGCAGGCGGCACGCCGCCTGGTTGAGCTGCAGGACGCGGCCGCTCCGGTCCACCAGGGCCATCGGGAGCGGGCTGCCGTCCACCATGGCATGCGCCCGCTCCGCCGCCGCGCGGGCGCCGCTCACCGCCTCAGAAAGCTCGAGCCCGCCCGCGATATAGGCCGCCACCGCGGTGAGGTACTGGAGCTCCATGAGCGTGAAGGGGAGCGGCTCCTCCGCGCCCGTCCGCAGGTAGCGCACCACACCCACCGCGCCCGCGACACCGCTCGACGTCCGCAGGGGTGCGATCATCGCGGCCCGCGCCATGCCGGAAGGCGACAGCCCGCGCTGGGCATCCGCTTCGGTCAGGATGTTATCCGTGAGAAAGGGCTCTCCGGTGCGGATCACGCGGCCCGTGGCGCTCGCATCGATCGCAATCTCTGCGCCCTCGAGCTCCACGCACTGTCCCACGGTCGACGCCACGCGCAGCGTGTCGGGGCCGACCCCGCGCAACGCCACATACGCGCCCTGGGCATCGACCAGGCTCGTGACGCTCTGGAGCGTGTAGCGGAGCAGCAGCTCGCGCTCCGGCGCCGCCAGGAGCCAACGCGACAGCTCCACCAGGAACGTGCCGAGCCGGCGCTCGCGCTCGAGCCCGCTACGACGCGCCACCATCACGGCCAGCTGCGTCGCGACCTCGATGGTCGAGCGCAGCACCTCCACGGGAAAGCCGGCAGGAAGTCCCTCGAAACGCGCGCTGACATGGCGCCCCTCGGCATCGTGGTAGTCCGTGAGGAACGTCTCGCCGTCCTTGCCCGGTGCACCCGCTTCGAGGGTCCCCGATTCGCTCAATCCCTTGTACGTGAGCTGGACCGCCGCGCCCCCGGCCCACTCGCTGAGGATCTCAGTGGCGGTCTGCCAGAAGGCGCGGGTCTGTTTGGCTTTGCCGGCTTCGGCCAGCAGGCGGCGGATCGGGTCTAACATGAATAACGTGGAGGAACGACGTGGAGGGACAACGTGGAGGAAAAACGTGGAGGGGCTGCGTAAAACCGGTACGACGAAAGCTCTCCCGACCCTGCATAATCAGTCATGGTTCTACGTGCCAGTGCGGGTTCGCTGGTAGTGCACGACATTGCCTCGTCGATAGCCACGGACGTCATTGGGCAAGTGCGGACCTTCGGTTCATCGGCACGCTTCACACGCGGCGACCAGCTCATCCGAGCTGCGGTGTCCGTCCCCGCTAATATTGCCGAAGGGTGTGGCCGTGGCACAATCACCGACTTTCGTCGCTTCCTGCTCTATGCGCGCGGCTCTGCACAGGAAGTGCTATCGCTCTTGCAGGTTGCGCGGCGATCTGGGCTGGGCCGCCGCGAAACGATCGTCGCCCTCGAAAACAGAACCGCGCTCGTTCTCAAGATGATCGTCAGATTGTACGACCATCCGCCGCCCGATCGCTGAGGCGATACGCCGTCCCTCCACGCCTATCCTCCACGTCTCCCCTCCACGAATTTCTTCTCACGCCTTATGGATTCGTCGGCCGGATGTCGAGTTCGCTGATCATCGCCCGATCCGACACCGTCAGGGTGGAGAGCACGGCATGCGCCACATCGTCGGCGGTGAGGGCGCGATCGCGATCGGGGCGCACGCGCTCCCGCTTGTCCATGAACGGCGTCGCCACGGAGCCCGGGCAGATCGCCACGACGCGGAGGCCGTGCCTGCGCACCTCGAGCATCAGGCTCTTGGAAAAGCCCAGCACGGCGTGCTTGGATGCGCAGTACGCCGTCCCCCCCTCGACGCCGTTCTTCCCTGCGAGCGAGGCGATGTTCACAATGGTGCCGGTCCCGGCGTCCAGCATGCCCTTGAGGAACGCCCGCGTGACGAGAAAGAGGGAGCGCACGTTCACGCCCATCGTCTCGTCCCAGTCCTCGAGCGAGAGCTCCACCAGCGGCCTGAACCGCCCGATCCCCGCATTGTTCACGAGCACATGCGGGGCGCCCCGCTCCCGGGTCACGAACGCGGCGAAGGTATCCACGCCGGTGGGGTCGGACACGTCGCACCGCATGCCGATCGCGTCGATTCCGTCCGCCTTCAGGTCGCGCGCCGTAGCGTGTACATTGGCCTCGGTTCGCGCGCAGATGGCGACTCGCGCCCCGGCCCGCCCCAGTGCGAAGGCCGTGGCGCGCCCGATTCCTTCGGTCGCGCCGGTCACGACGGCGAGCGAGCCGGTAAGGTCCATAGGGAGAGAAATATACGGCGCCCCGGGCGCGCGGCGCGGGAACCCCGCGGCGTTGTACAGGGATATGACCGAGGTCAGAGCCATGAACGCAGCACCCGTACTCGTGTCCGACGAGACGGTCGTCCCGGCCCACGCTCCCCCCCGTTCCGCACCGCCGCGCGAGGACGAGCCGCTCGATGCCTATTCCCGGGCGGTGACCGGAGCGGCCGAGAAGGTCGGTCCCGCCGTCGTGAGCGTGGATGTGCGACATAAGGTCGAGCGGCGAGGCCGCCCTGCGCGCGAGGTGCCGGGCAAGGGCTCGGGGTTCGTGTTCACTCCCGACGGGTTCGTCCTGACGAACAGCCACGTGGTGCATGATGCCACGCGGATCGAGGTCGCCTTCGCCGACGGTCGCCCGGTGCCGGCGGACCTCGTGGGGGACGACCCCGACACCGACCTGGCCGTGATCCGGGTTCCGCCCGTCTCGCTCACCGTCGCCGAGTTCGGCGACTCCGCGAGGCTTCGGGTCGGTCAGCTGGTCGTCGCGATCGGCAACCCCCTCGGCTTCCAAAGCAGCGTCACCGCGGGCGTCGTGAGCGCGCTGGGACGCTCGTTCCGCTCGGTCGGCGGGCGGCTGATCGACGACGTGATCCAGACCGACGCGGCCTTGAATCCGGGCAACTCCGGCGGGCCGCTGGTGGACGCGGGGGGCCGCGTGATCGGCGTCAACACGGCCGTGATCCTTCCCGCCCAAGGGATCTGCTTCGCCGTGGGTATCAATACCGCCAAGGTCGTGACCGGCCAGCTGATCCGCCACGGCAAGATCCGCCGCGGCCGGATCGGCGTCGCGGGGCAGAACGTTCCCCTGCTCCGGCTGGCGCAGCGGGCGCTCGGCATCGACGCGAAGAGCGGTGTGCTCGTGACGGGGGTGGAGCCGGACAGCCCGGCGGCACGCGCGGGCGTCACGTCGGGGGACATCATCATCGCTTTCGACGCGCAAGCCGTATCGGGGATCGACGACCTGCACCGCTTGCTCGTCACCGAGCGGATCGGTGCGCGCACGACGATCGCCGTTCTGCGCAACGCCGACCGGCTCGAGCTGCCGATCGTCCCGGAGGAGTCCGAGACTCGGAACCACTGAGAAAGGAACATCCCATGGCCGACACGAATCCCGTTGCCGCGGGTCCGCTTCCTCCCGGGAGTGCGGCGCCCGATTTCACGCTCCAGAACGCCCCGGATCATACCGTCTCGCTGCATGACTACCGCGGCCAGCCCGTGATCCTGGCGTTCTATCCCGCGGACTGGAGCCCGGTCTGCGGCGATCAGATGGCGCTGTACAACGAGGTCCTATCCGAGTTCGAGGGCTACGGCGCCAAGCTGCTGGGCATCTCCGTGGATGGCGTCTGGTGCCACGGTGCATTCGCCGACGACCGGAAGCTGCACTTTCCCCTGCTCGCGGACTTCGAGCCAAAGGGGGCGGTCGCGCGTCGCTACGGGGTGTACCGCGACGATGACGGGTTTAGCGAGCGGGCGTTGTTCGTGATCGACGGCGAGGGGACCATCCGCTGGAGCTACGTCTCGCCGATCGGCGTGAATCCCGGCGCGGATGGCATCCTGCGCGCCCTCGGCGCGGTGGCCGGCGAGCGCGCCCCCGTGTGAGTAGGCGCGACGCGACGGCGGCGCTGACGCTGCCCGTGGGTAAGCGGGACCACATCCAGGGCCCGGCAGGTGCGGTCGTTACGCTGGTCGAGTATGGCGACTACGAATGCCCGCACTGCGGGCGCGCCTACCCGATCGTCAAAGAGATCCAGAAACGGATGGGACGCCGCCTGCGGTTCGTGTACCGCAACTTCCCGCTGCGCGAGAGCCACCCCCATGCTCAGCAGGCGGCAGAGGCCGCTGAAGCCGCGGGTGCGCAGGGCCAGTTCTGGGAGATGCACGACCGCTTGTTCGAGCGGCAGTTCGGACTGGACGGCGAGTATCTGATCGAATACGCGGGGGACCTGGGTCTCGATGTCGCACGCTTTCGAAAAGAGCTCGTGGGGGGCGTGTACGAGCCCCGGGTGCGGGAAGACTTCCGCAGCGGCGTCACGAGCGGGGTGAACGGGACGCCGACCTTCTTCATCAACGGCGTGCGGCACGACGACTCCTGGGAGCTAGACCCGCTGCTCGCGGCGCTCGAGGAGGCGGCGGTCGCTATGCGCTGAGGGCGCCCGGGAAGCGCGCCGGGTCGGGACTGAAGCCCGGGAAGACCGCGGACAGGTCGCGGGCGCCCAAGTGGCGCGCCAGGAGCTCGGCGAACAGATCGCGGAAGTCGGTGGTCACGGCCACGTCCCGGCCCTCGAAGCGCTGCGCCGGATTGAGCCCGGGCCACTTTCCCAGTACCCTGCCCCCGTTCACCGGGCCGCCCAGCACCAGCATGGCGGTCGCGTGCCCGTGATCGGTGCCCGAGCTCCCGTTCTCCCGTACGGTGCGGCCGAACTCTGACATCGTGAGCACGACGACGTCGCGCATCCATTCGCCCAAATCGCGGGTGAAGGCCGCGAGGGCCTGCCCCAGCTCGCCCAACCGCCCCGCGAGCTGTCCCTCCGTCGCTCCCTGATTCACGTGCGTGTCCCACCCGGTCACGTCCGCAAACGCCACCTGGAGCCCGACGTCGGCCTTGATGAGCTGGGCGATCTCGAGCAGCGCTTTTCCGAGTCTGCCGCGCGGGTAATCGGCCCCGTTCGCGGGTCGGTACTGGCCGGGGTCCAGGCGCTTGAGCATCTGCACCGCCTCGAACGCTTCCCGGGAGGACGTCGAGAGCAACCCTGTCGCCGAGCCGGCGTACAGCTCCTCGAAGGCGCGGGTGAGCCGGTCGCGCGCGGCGGGCCGTGGCGCGCGTATGCCGAATGCCCGCAGGTCGTCGATCGCGAGGCTCGGGGCGGTGCCCGCCAGGATCCGGGGCAGCTGGGGACCGAAGGCGACTGCGCGGAACGGCGTGTCCTGGTGCTCGCGGTCGTGCTGGCAGTAGCGATTGAGCCATCCGTCCGGCGTCGCTTTCACGCCCGGGGTGCCCGACTCCATGTAGTCTTGCGCGTCGAAATGGCTCCGGGTCGCGTCCGGGGAGCCGATCGCGTGGATCGCGGCGAGGGTTTTGGCATCCCACAGGGGCTTGAGCGCCGCGAGACGGGGGTGCAGGCCGAAGTACCCGTCCAAGTCCAGGACGTCTTGCTCGGGCACGGCGATGCGAGGCCGTTCTTGATAATAGATCGGGTCACCATGGGGGACGATCATGTTGAGCCCGTCCACGGCGCCGCGTTGGAACAGGCATACCAAGATGCGGCGGTCCGGCGGACGGGCGGACGGGCGGACCGCGAAGGCAGCTCGGGCGAGGAATAACGGATCCAGGCCGAAACTGAAGAGTGCAAGGCCGCCCGACTTCACGAATACACGTCTCGAAATGGTCATTGTCTCTGAAACTCCGGTCCGCCGATCGCGAGGCCGACTGCCAGGGCACGCGCTTGCACGGGATCGCTGATGCCTGCCAACTCACGCCTGAGGACTTGCTTCGTGTTCTCGGACATCGTCCCACCCAAAATCCTCTCATTGACCACGCCGATCATTTGGTCGACGTCACCAGCCGAAACGATGGAGTCGAGCGCGACCGTCACGCCCTGCAGCTTGCCTGCCGCCAGCGCGACGGCGGCATTCATCCGATCGAGCAACGCACCGCTGTTCACCCACGCCGTTTCCCGTTCGGGATACCCGTCGGGAGCGACATGGAGAAAAAGCGGCTCGCCGAGGCGCGCCACCACCTGCGCCAGGCGGGGAGAGGTGTCGGGCTCGGCGGCGACCGCTCGTGCCGCACTGACTACGAACTCGAGCGGCGTCTTCACCTTGGCGCGCACGTTCTCCGCCGCCCAGAAGTCGGGGCCGTGAAAGATGGCCCGCAGCACCTCGCGTATGTCACCGCTCGAGCGCTTCCACGCCGCCACCGCGTCGTCCACGCAGCCGTCGGGGGGATCGTCGTTCACGAACCGTTCGCACAGTTGGCGGCTCAGGTGGCGCATCGTGGCGGGGTGGCTGGCCAGGAGCTTGAGGAGCCGTCCATGTCGTGGCCGCCGTCAAACCTGACCCCCAGCACCTGCTTTTCCCCGCGGTCATGCGCCCAATCGTGGAACTCGAAGTCTCCGCCCTCTTGGGGACGCTCGATGCTCCAGCCGGTAAAGATGCGCGCCACGTCGATCACGTCCTGCTGTGTGTACCCGCCGTCGACGCCGACCGTGTGGAGCTCGAGCAGCTCCCGGGCGTAGTTCTCGTTGATCCCTTTCGGCGTGGGCCTCACTCCCTGACCCCGCCTCGCGGAGAGGGGGAACGGCGGCGACGCCCCGGGCGCCACGCTCTGCCAATTGTCGAGGTAGAACAGCATCGCGGGGCTCTTGGCGGTGGCGATCAGGAGATCCTCGAACTTGCCCATTGCGCGGGGGCGAATCGTGTGCTCGATGTAGTCGGGCGTGAGGAAGCGATCGGCGCCCTTGGCCAAGTAGACGTTGAAGTGATTGGTCCAAAAGTCCACCATGACCTCGTACAGCTGGCGCTCGGAGAGCGCGGCGCGGACGACCGCCAGGTCGGCGAATTCGCCCGCGAGGCGCCTGCCCCGTTGGGCGATCGGGTTCGCCTCGGACCTGTCGGCCATCGTGTCAGCCGCGGCGGCCAGCTTGCGCTCCCGCCGCTCGCGCTGCACCTCGGTGTACATTGCGGCGAGGTCGCCGCGGTCGTACGCGAGGATGGCAAACTGCCGCTCCTGCTGGGACAAACGCTCGTCGTTGATCCCATCGGGCGAGAGCTGGCGGTCGATCCAGCGCAGCACCCCCCCGGCGGCCACGCGCGGCACGTCGCCAGGTCGGGGTCCGTACGCGAGACGGTTCAGGGCGTGGAACGCCGAGTCCTGCGGGGTGAGGGCAGGCTGCTGCGCCCCGATTGCGACCGGCATCAACCCCACCGTTAGGAGCGACGAAACGATCCGCGTTTTCATGCGGTTATATTGACGCACCGTCCTTTGGAGAAGTTAAGGTCGTGACGGCCTCGACGCCCCGCTTCATCCCGCACGGCATCGTACCGCGGGCCAGGAGCCCGCTCTCCGGGCCCGACGGCAAGCCGCCGACCTGGTCGGAGCGGCTGCAGGCCCTCAAGTACGTGCCGCCCCTCCTCAAGCTCGTGTACCAGACCCACCGGGGCTATACGGTAGCCATTTTGGCGCTCCGCGCGGTCCGCTCGTTCATCCCGCTCGCCGTCCTGTGGATCGGCAAGCTGATCATCGACGGCGTGATCGCCGCCATGCAGGTGCGCGCGGCCGGAGGCGTGGTGGACTGGTGGTCGCTCGGGGGTCTCGTGGGGCTCGAGCTCGGCATCGCCGTCGGCGGCGAGGGGTTGGCCCGCCTCTCGTCGCTGTTCGAGAGTCTGCTCGGCGACCTGTTCTCGAACCGCATCAGCGTGCGGCTGATGGAGCACGCGGCCACGCTCGACCTGGCCCAGTACGAAGACGCGGAGACCTACGATCACCTGGAGCGCGCGCGTCGCCAGACCGTGGGGCGGATCGGACTCGTCGCCCTGCTCCTGTCCACGGCCCAGGACCTCGTCACCCTGATCTCGCTCGCGGCCGTGCTGCTCGTGCAGCTCCCGTGGCTGCTCCTGCTGCTGGTGGTCGCGGTCGTGCCGTCGTTCGTGGGCGAGACCCACTATGCGGCGCTGGGCTACTCGCTGCTCTTCCAATGGACCCCGGAGCGACGGCTGCTCGACTACCTGCGCTACGCGGGCGCGTCGGACGAGATGGCGAAGGAGGTGAAGCTCTTCAACCTGTCGGACTTCCTCGTGGGCCGATATGCGAAGCTGTCCGGCGAGTTCTACGACGCGAACAAGCGGCTGGCGATCAAACGCAACGTGGTGTCGACCGTGTTCGTGACGATCGGCACGCTCGGCTATTACGGCGCGTACGCGGTGACGATCTACCTGACGGTGCTGGGCCGGTTCTCGATCGGCGCCCTGACGTTCCTCGCCGGCTCGTTTCGGGCTAGCCGCGACCTGATCCAGCGCATCCTGCTCTCGTTGTCGCAGGTGTTCGAGCAGAGTCTGTATCTCTCCGACCTGTTCACCTTCTTCGACGTGCAGCCTCGCGTGACGTCCAAACCAGGCGCGCGCCCTGTGCCGGTCCCGATTCGGCGGGGGTTCGAGTTCCAGGATGTGGGGTTCCGCTACCCGGGCTCGGACCGCTGGGCCGTGCGGCACCTGACGTTCACGTTCGAGCCGGAGGAGCGGATCGCGCTCGTCGGGGAGAACGGGGCGGGGAAGACGACGCTCGTGAAGCTGCTCGCGCGGCTGTACGATCCGGACGAGGGCCGCATCCTGCTCGACGGAGTGGACCTGCGGGAGCACGACTTGAACAGCCTCCGGAAGAACATCGGCGTGATCTTCCAGGACTTCGTGCGCTACGACTTCGTCCTGAAGGAGAACATCGGGGTGAGCCAGATCGAGGCGCTGGAGGACGACGCGCGGGTGCGCGAGGCGGCGCGCCGCAGCCTGGCCGACTCGGTCGCCTCCCGTCTGGCGAAGGGGTACGACCAGATGCTCGGCCGGCGGTTCGACGGCGGCGTTGAGCTGTCGGGAGGTGAGTGGCAGAAGGTCGCGTTGGGACGGGCCTACATGCGCGACGCCCAGGTCCTGATCCTCGACGAGCCCACCGCGTCGCTCGACGCACGCGCCGAGTATGAGGTGTTCCTGCGGTTCGCGGAACTCACCAAGGGGAGAATGGCCGTGCTCATCTCGCATCGCTTTTCGACGGTGCGGATGGCGGACCGGATCCTGGTGCTCCAGGGCGGCGAGCTGGTGGATCAGGGCACCCATGAAGAGCTGGTTGCAAGGAGGGGGCTCTACGCCGAACTTTTCTCCCTCCAGGCGGCCGGGTACCGGTAGCCGGTCAAAGCGACCGGCAGGAGCCGGGCCCCCGTCGGGAAGCTGGGAGGAGACGAACATGCGTATCGCAGCCATGAGATTGCTCGCGCTCGTGGTCGGGGCTCTCGCCGTCGGCGCGCCGCTAGGTGCGCAGCAGCGCCGGCAGAAGAATGTCCTGACGGCCGAGGAGATCGACCACTGGAAAGCGAACATGAGCACCGCGTACGACGTCGTGTCGATGAACATGGGTTCGGCGGAGTTCCTGAAAACCATTCCGCTGGAGGACGTCCTGGAGATGCGCTGGCTCAGCGCGAACGAGACGGCGAGTCGGTTCGGGCCCACCGACGGACAGGCCGCGATCGTGGTGACGCTGAAACGCTAGCGGGCGTCGGGACCGAGCCTGTAGCACCACGCCTCGCCCTCGAGCACCGTTTCTCCCGTTTGCCGCGTCACTCTGATCTTCAGCTGGCACACCGGCTTCGATTCATGCACGCTCACGATCTCCGCCTCGGCGGTGATCGTGTCGCCGATGTAGACCGGTGCGGTGAACTTCCAGCTCTGACTCAGGAACACCGTGCCCGGTCCGGGGAGGTCCATGGCGACCAAGGCATGCAGCAGGCCCGTCGTGAGCCCGCCCTGGACGACCAGCTTCCCAAAGCTCGTCCGAGCGACGAACTCGGGATCGAAGTGGAGTGGGTTGTAGTCCCCTGTGAGCTTCGCGTAGGTCGCCACGTGCTCGGGCGTCAATGTGAGGCCACGACGCGCCTTCTGGCCGACCGCGACGCTCACGCGAGGTAGCGCTCCCGCAGGATCGCGACGTGGTGGCGCTCGTGTCCGGCAATGATCCAGGCGAGCGCGCGCACGGTGATCGGGTTGTTGTTGGCCGTCCCGCGGCGCGCCAGGGCATCCGCGTCGAGGCCCGAGAACAGCGCGATGGTCGCCCGGCGCACCGCATCGAGCTCGGCCGCGAGATCCTTGAGGGATCGGGTGTCGAACTGGCCGGCCGGCACCCACGCCTTCTCGTCGAACCCCTGGAGG
>Ga0209761_1002533_pt1 | contig 11995 bp, 8 predicted proteins | sample GraSoi013_1_40cm_4_FD_185818 | JGI IMG/M metagenome (GOLD analysis project Ga0209761, IMG submission 185818) | Grasslands soil microbial communities from the Angelo Coastal Reserve, California, USA - Sample 09_25_2013_1_40cm (SPAdes) (version 2) | ecosystem: Environmental > Terrestrial > Soil >... | reverse complement strand
TGATGGGGTTCTACGCGTTCGTCTTCGTGGGGCTGGCGCCGCTCGGCGCCTTCCAGGTGGGCGCCCTCGCCGAGCGGATCGGGACGCCCCACGCGGTGGCGCTGGGCGGGGCGTTGACCGCGCTCGCCGTCGCGCTCGCGGCGTGGCGTGTGCCGGAGTTGCGGCGCACGCTGTAGGCGTAGCAGCTTTGGCGCCATGCACACCACGCCCAGCCTCCACGCCACGCAGAGCATCCAGGACCAAGTCTACGCGCAGTGGGCCAAGGACCCGGAACGGTTCTGGGCCGAAGCCGGCGAAGCCGTCCACTGGTACAAGCATTGGGATCGCGTGCTCGACGGCTCGCGCGCCCCGTTTTACCGCTGGTTTCCGGGCGGCGTGGTCAACTCTTGCTACAACGCGCTCGATCGGCACGTCGAGCAGGGCCGCGCCGACCAGCCCGTGCTGATCTACGACAGTCCGGTCACGGGCACGATCAAGACCTTCACGTATCGGGAGCTGCGTGACGAGGTCGCCCGCTTTGCCGGGGTCCTGAGAGGCCAAGGCGTCCGAACCGGCGACCGGGTGATCATCTATATGCCCATGGTCCCGGAAGCGGTGGTCGCGATGCTCGCGTGCGCGCGCATCGGCGCGATCCATTCGGTCGTGTTCGGGGGCTTCGCGTCGCACGAGCTGGCGGCCCGCATCAGCCACGCCGAGCCGACGCTGATCGTCTCCGCCTCGTGCGGCATCGAGGTGAACCGCGTCGTGCCGTACAAGCCGCTGCTCGACAAGGCGATCGAGCTCGCCTCAGGGAAGCCGCGCTCCTGCATCATCCTCCAGCGCCCCGAGGAGCGGGCGCCGCTCGTCGCCGGGCGGGACTACGACTGGTCGGAGCTCATGGCGGCGGCGCAGCCCGCGGAGTGCGTGCCCGTCGCCGCGACGGATCCGCTCTATATCCTCTATACGTCGGGCACGACGGGGATGCCCAAGGGCGTCGTGCGCGACAACGGCGGCCACCTCGTCGCGCTCAAGTGGAGCATGACGCACATCTACGGCGTCGAGCCCGGCGAAGTCTATTGGGCCGCGTCCGATCTCGGCTGGGCCGTCGGCCACTCCTACATCGTCTACGGCCCCTTGTTCAATGGGAACACCACGGTGCTGTACGAGGGCAAGCCGGTCGGCACGCCCGATCCCGGCGCCTTCTGGCGGGTGATCTCGCAGCACCGCGTCAGCGTATTCTTCACGGCTCCCACGGCGATCCGCGCCATCAAGCGCGACGATCCCACCGGGGAGCACGTGCGGCGCTACGATCTCGCTCGGTTCCGGACGTTCTTCCTCGCCGGCGAGCGCTGCGATCCCGACACGCTCCACTGGGCGGAGCAGCAGCTCGGCGTTCCCGTCATCGACCACTGGTGGCAGACGGAAACGGGGTGGCCGATCGGCGTGAATTGCGTCGGGCTGGGGATGCTCCCGGTGAAGCCGGGCTCGTGCGCCAAGGCCGTCGTGGGCTACGACGTGCGCGTCCTGGGCGAGGACGGGCAGGAGCTCCCCTCCGGCCAGACGGGGAACATCGTGATCCGGCTGCCGTTGCCTCCCGGTTGCCTGCCGACCCTGTGGCACAACGACGAGGGCTACGTGCGGTCATACGTGAGCCGGTACCCCGGCTACTACCTCACCGCCGACGCGGGCTACAAGGACGCGGACGGCTATCTGTGGGTGATGGGCCGCACCGACGACATCATCAACGTGGCGGGCCACCGGCTGTCCACCGGCGCCATGGAAGAGGTCCTCGCCTCGCATCCCGACGTGGCCGAGTGCGCGGTCGTGGGCGTCGCCGACAAGATCAAGGGGGAGATCCCGCTGGGACTCGTCGTCCTCAAAGCGGGCGTGCAGCGTCCTGCCGCGACCATCGCGGACGAGGTCGTGGGCATGGTGCGGGAGCGGATCGGTCCCGTCGCGGCGTTCCGGATAGCGGTCGTGGTGCAGCGGCTCCCCAAGACTCGTTCCGGCAAGATCCTGCGCGGCACCGTCAAGAGGATCGCGGACGGGACGGAGTACCGCGTGCCGCCCACCATCGACGATCCCACGACTCTCGACGAGATCGCCGCCGTCCTGGCGGCCGTGGGCTATCCGCGACGTTAGGCGGGTGCTGTCACAGCAAGCGCCGCAGCTTGAGCGCCACCCGCATGGTATCGGAGGCACGGCGCAGCACGAGCCGGCGGACCACGCCGTCGACGCGGAGGACCGTCCGGACGTCGCTCAGGTTCGCCCCCGCCACGGCGCGTCCGTCGATCAGCAGCACCTCGTCGCCGGCCCGGATCCCGGCGTCGGCGCTCGGGCTCCCCGGGACGACGTAGTCGACCACGAGGCGGCTCAGCCCCGGTCCCCGGGCGACCAGCCGCAGGCCGCTCGTGTCGTAGTCGCAGCGTGACCGCGGTGCGGCTCCGGCCTCGATGATGACGCGACGCCGGGCGTAATCGACGATCAGCCGCGACCCCTCGAACGCGGCGTTGCCGATCACGCCATCGATGTCCGTCCGCGCCAGGAACCCCCTGCGCTCGCCGCCCAGGCCGGTGGTGGGGGAGGGAACCTTCACGTCGCCGAGTCGCAGCTCCTGCACGCGCGCGATCGTGCCGTGCAGCTCGCCCGCCAGCCCGGTACCGATGGGTGTCTCGATGGCGGGCGACAGGCCGGCGAGCCCGTGTTGCTCCACGAACGGCGCGGTCAGAATCATGCAGAGGCCGGACGCCCCCGTGTCGAGCAGCAGCCGGGCGGGGATGGGAGGTCGGCCCCGGATCTTCACGTACGCGCGGAGCAGCGGCCGATCGGCGTCCGGCGTGAACGGAATCGCGGCTCCCGGGCCCGCGTAATGGTACCGCGCCGGGTCGAACAACCGCACGCGCCGTTGCGGGTAATCGATCTCGATCGTGAAGCGCTGCAGCACGTCGTGTCCCAGGAGGCCCTGCTGCAGCCGCCCGCTCGCTTCACTCAGGCCGCGGAGGGGGTAGAGCGCTACCTGATGGTCCGGCAGCTCAAGATCGCCGAGCCGAATGGTGGCGACGACCGCCGACGCGGTTTCCGCGACTTGCCCGGCCGTCGCGACGGGAACGGCGTGGATGGTCGCGGCCCAGTCCCGATCGAGCCCGGTGCGCGAGAGACCGGTGTCCAGCATCAGCCAGGCGGAGTCGCCGTTGATCACCCCCGGCACGTAGATCGCGCCGCCATACGGGTCGAACGGGATCACCGCCAGCGGCGGCTCGGGCGCCAGCGCCGGACCGCGCCAGCATCCCAGCACCAGACCCGCCGTCAACGCCCCCCACCGGGCTCCGGCCCTCAGCTCCATTTTCTCCGGCGCGCCTCCGTCACGATCAGCTGCGCCGCCCCTTCGACCGACAACCGCTCCGTATTCACGACCAGATCGTAGTTGCCGAGGTCCTGCCGCTGCCGCCCGTAGTACGTCTTCACGTACTGATCGCGCTGCCGATCGGTGTCGTCCACGACGCGCTCGGCGGTGGCGGGATCCGCGCCGAGGCGCCGCACGGCGAGCTGCATACGCCACGGCTTCGAGGCGACGACGTACACGTGCAGCGCGTCGGGACGCTGGGCGAGGAGCGCCTGCGCTCCCCGGCCCACCAGGACCGCGCGCCCGTGCGCCGCCGCTTCGGCGATCACGCGCTCGGTCATCTTGACGATCGTGGCCTCGTCCGGCTCGACGCGCGGTACCGCGGGCGCGGTCATGAACAGCTCGGGGGACCCGACCGCGAGCGTTCTGGCGAGCCGCTCGAGCAGCCCCGGCGCCCGCTCGTCCCGCTCGGCGACCTCCTCGGGCGCGAGCCCCGCGCGCCGCGCCACCTCGTCCACGAACTCGTTGTCGATCACCGTCCAGTCGAGGGCGGCGGCCACGAGGCGCGCGACGTCGGAGCCGCCCGCGGCGTACTGGCGGGTGACGGTGATGACGGGCGGCGGCATCTCAAGGCTTCAGGTTCTTGCGCAGGTCGCCGATGTTGAGCAACGGCAGCCCACCCTCGGTCGGGACGAAGATGATCAGGTTGCTCGAGCTCTTCATGTCGTGCAACACCTCGATCCACTGCTTGGTGAGCGCCTCGGGCGAGAGCGTCTGGTTCAGGAGGCGCTGCTGCTCGGTCTGGAGCCGGGCGACTTCGACGCGGTGACGCTCCGTCTCGATCTGCTGCTCCTGGGCGATCTTGTTGTTGATCGCCTGGACCACCTGGGCGGGCGGCTGCAGGTCGCGCAGGAAGAAGGCGGTGACGGTGGCGATGCGGAACTTCCCGCCGCCGGCTCGCGGGGTGGTGACGAGCGCCGAGTCCACGAGCCCTTCCATCGTGGTGGCGATTTGGGTGCGCTTGGAGATGTCGTTGATCGAGAACTGCACCATGCCGTCGCGGACGCCCTTGCGGATCGCGTTGAGCACGGCCCCGCGGATCTGGTTTTCATCCCCGATCTCGGTGAAGATCTTGGGTGCCTGCATCGGGTCGATCTGCCAGCGGATCGATACCTCGATGTGCATCCCCATCTGCTCGCTCGACAACGCCTCGATGGTCTCGACATTCTCGCCGCGCGCCGGCCATTGCTCTTCCCGGGTCGAGTAGCGCTCGATCGACGACCAGGGCGGCACGAAGCGGATCCCGGCGAGCAAGGGCGACGGGTCCACGTAGCCGAAGGCGTGTCGCACGCCCACCTCGCCCGGGTCGATCACGACCATGGTGGACCCGATCGCCACCAGCAGGCCGACGATCGCCACGACGTAGCCCGCGTAGCGGAGCAGGTTGGCGATGGGACCGGGTCGCTGGGAGCGAACGGTGGCGGCCGAGAGCAGGAGCGAAAACGCGATGACGACGAGGACGGCGGCGGCGACGAGCTTGCCCATGAGAACTCCGGAAGGGGTCCGGAGAGGGAAGATACTCCTGAGGGTCGTCGGTCGTCAGTTATCAGCTATCCCTACTGGAACAAATTCGGCCCTCCGCTCCCTCCCGTCTTCCCGTAGCCCGGCCCCTTCGACTCTCCCCGCACGCGGGTGTAGCCGAGCTCTTCGCTGCGTGAGATGCGCTTCTCGGCGACGAGGCCCTCCAGCACCAGCTCCGACGCGGCCACCATGGTGCCGGGATCCTTCTTGGCCGCGAGGCCCACCTCATCGATCAAGCCGAGCAGCCCCGGGACCACGCTGAAGCCCTTGAGGCAGGTCTCCGAGCGCTCGTCCATCGAGATCTTCAGCGCGCCGCCCTCGTCGAACCAGTGGACGATGTCATCCACGTTGGCGCCGCCGACCCGTGCCTCGAAGGTCTTGCCCGCGGCGCGCCGGATCAGGTCCTTCGCGATGACCTCGGGGCCCTGCAGCTCGCCCTCGTACTCGAGCTCGAGCTTCCCCGTGATGGCGGGGAGCGCGGCGTAGACGTCGGAGACGCGCGGCACGACCGTCTTCTCCTTGGTGACGATCGAGCGCCGCTCCGCGTTGGAGACGACGTTCTCGAGCACGCTGATCGGCAGGCGCTGGGACACCCCGCTGCGACGGTCCACCCGCTTGTCCTCGCGTGCCTCGAACGCGATGCGCTCGATCAGCTCGAGCATGAAGTCCGGGAGCTTCAGCGGCCGGCCGTTGCGCTCGAGCCACGACTCCTGGCGCGTGATCGCGCCGCCCAGCTCGACGGTGTGCGGGTAGTGGGTCCCGATCTCCGACCCGATCCGGTCCTTGAGGGGGGTGATGATCTTGCCGCGCGCCGTGTAATCCTCCGGGTTCGCCGTGAACACGAGCGCCACGTCGAGGTTCAGCCGGACCGGATAGCCTTTGATCTGGACGTCCCCTTCCTGCATGATGTTGAACAGCCCCACCTGGATCTTCCCCGCGAGGTCGGGCAGCTCGTTGATCGCGAAGACCCCGCGGTGCGCGCGCGGCAGCAGGCCGAAGTGCATCGTGAGCTCGTCGGACAGCAGGTGCCCGCCGCGGGCCGCCTTGATCGGGTCCACGTCCCCGATGATGTCGGCGATCGTGACGTCCGGGGTGGCGAGCTTCTCCACGTAGCGCGAATCGCGTGGCAGCCACGCCACCGGCGTGCGGTCGCCCAGCTCGGCCACGAGCTCGCGGCCGAATTTCGAGATGGGGGCGAACGGATTGTCGTTCACCTCGCTCCCGGCGATGATCGGGATCTCCTCGTCGAGCAGCGTGACGAGCTGGCGCAGGATGCGGCTCTTCGCCTGGCCGCGCAGGCCCAGCAGGATGAAATTGTGGCGTGACAGGACCGCGTTGACGAGCTGCGGGATGACGGTGTCCTCGTAGCCCAGGATGCCGGGGAACAGGGGCGAGCCGTTCTCGAGCAGGCAGATCAGGTTCTCCCGCATTTCGTCTTTCACGGTGCGGCGGATGCGGGCGTCGCTCGCCCACTCGGTCTGGTGCAGCTCGCCCAGCGTAGTCGCTTTGGTCATAGGTCCATAGTTAACCGGCCCGCTCCCGCGATGTAAAGAGTCGCAGCGCCCCGACGCCCCACGCGGCGAGCTCGAGGGTGGCGCGCCCGTCCGCTGCGATGGGCACCGGGTCGCCGTTGTTCTCCACGAAGTTCGCGCGGCGCGCGGCTCGGAACCCGTAGGCCCCGGGCCGGACCGCCACCGGGCGCGCGACACCGGTCACGTCGAGCAGCTTCACCACGGCGCCCGAGCGGTCGTCCGCCGGCTTCGCGCCCACCACCGCGACGCCCGGATCCGCGACGAAGAGACCCGAGTCCTTGCGGGGGAGGCGGCCCGACCCCGCGCTCGCGTACGGCGCGCTCACGTACAACGGGTCGCACGCGGCCCAGCCACGTCGCACCGGTTCCGCCGGATCGCCGCCCGCCGCCAGCGGCGAGAGGCGGAACCGGCAGGTCACATCGCCGCCTTGGCGCGCCGCGAAGTTCGTCGGCCAGTAGTTGTGCAGGACGTACGCGAACAGCGTGCCGTCGGGCTCAAGCGTGCGGCGCCACTGGCCCCGGAAGATGTCGTTCAGTGTGAGCAGGGGGGTGTCGGGGCCGCTCCAGAGCATCCCGTCCGCGGCGTCGTGCAGCCACACCCAGTGCGCATGGGCGTACCAGTCCCGGCAGCCGCCCCGCTGCTGGTCCCGGTCCACCGTCATCCGACCGAGCGGTACCTCCACCTCGACCGTGGGCCGGGTGAGGGCGAACGGGAACGCGACGTACAGCGCCTCCTTTTCGAGCGTGGCGGCCTTGGTGATGCGGTTCTCGACGTCGAGCCACGGCAATTCGTCGTACAACGTCACGACCGACGTGACGTCGCCCGCGCCCTCGACCTTGCGCTGCACGACGAGCTGCACCCCGATCCCCGGCAGCCGCTCGCGGCGCGCCGACACCAGTTGCGCTTGGCTGACCGTGAGGTCGGGTGCGGCGCGGAGGAATTCCCGGGACGGCTCGGTCCAGAGCGCGCTGTGTCGCCCGCCCCGCACGTACACGAGCTGGTTCAGCCCCCCACCCGGCCAGCCGGTCGGCCGGACGCGCTCCTTGCCGTCTCCCGTCGTGAGCGAGCGGATGGCGCCGCTCGCGGGGTCGAGGACCACGTGGAAGCGTCCGGCCTGGGCCTCGAGCGCCGTGCCGTCGTCGCGCGGCGGGTTCGCCGCCCGCTCGCTCTCCGCGAGCGCCACGTAGCCCAGCGCCGGGACGTCGCGCGCGACCACCAGGGCCGAGCCGTCGGGCAGATCCACGGCAGGCCAGTCGCGGCCGTCGTGCACCAGCCGCCGGCCAGCGCCGTTGGGCACTCGCAGCACGTCGCTCCGTACCCAGCTCGAGGCGTTGAACACGACGCGCCCGGGGCCCCCCCCGCCCCCAGTGCTGAGGCCGATGCGGAGCAGCGCAGCCCCGACCTGGGCACCCGCGGCAGCGGCGGCGCCGTCCAGGAAGCGCCGCTTCTCCCGCCACTGCGCCACCGTCTCCGCCCCGTCGGGATCCGACCCGCTCGCCGCCGATCCCCAGGTGTGCTCGCCGAACAGCAGCAGGTCGCGCCACATTCGGCGCCGCTCCTCGGCCCGATGCGCGATGCGCCCGGCCGCGCCGCCGTCCGTGGGCTCTGTCTTCTCGTCCCACAGCGCCAGCAGCTCCGCGGCCCGCGCGGCGAGCTGGGCGGCCCGATAGCGCGCCAGCTCGGCCGCCGTCGAGGCGGCGCCGTCTTCCCGGTACGTGCCGCTGTCTCCCCGCCGCACCGGTAGCGTCGCGCCCCAACGCCGCTCCACTTCCCGAAAGAAGTCCTCGGCCCGCCCGGGCACGAGGCGGGGGAACGCGTAACGCCGGTTGAACTCTTCGAGGTTCGCGACCAGGCGCTCGTCCATCAGCCCGTTGTCTCCCACGGCGCCGTGCAGCAGGGCGACGTCGTAGGGATAGTCGGGCGACAGCAGCACGGGGTGCGTGAGCAGCCAAGCGGAAAGCCGGCGCCCCATCTCGCCGGCGTCCACGTCGAACCCGAAGCGCAACGCGTCGCCGTAGCCGTAGCTGCGCCAGTGGAGCACGCGGCTCCCGTCCGGCCCCGCCCACCAGTAGAGCTGGGGGTAGCTCGTCCATGCGCCCGCCAGCTGGGCGCTCGCGCCGTCGGCGGGCGAGAGGAGCGGCACGGCGCGCTCGGGGTTCACGCCGCTCACGAGGTAGCGCACGCCGCTGGCGGCGAGCAGGGTCGGCAGCGTCGCGACCTGCCCCGGAACGTCGGCGATCTGCGCGGTGCGGAACCCGAGGCCCTGCTCGCGCGCGAACCAGCCGGCGGGCCACACGGCGCGGGCGAGCGTCTCGTGGTCGAGGATCCCCGTGAGCAGGTTGGCGAACAGGGCGGAGAAGCCCACCTTGCCGTCGCGGATCGCCTGGGCGAGGGTCTGGCCGGCCGCCGGGGACCGGTTCTCGACGTAGGACAGCACCTGGAGAGCACACTCCGCGGTCCAGCGGTACTCGGGATGGTCGGCGAGTCGCGCGAGCGCTGCGTCGAGGTTGGCGCGGTGCACCTCGAGGCAGCGCTCCTGCCGGTCGGTGTAGCCGACGTCGGTGTGGCTCGAAGAGAGCCAGTACAGGGTCCAGCGGCGCGGCGGGGCGAGCCGCACGCGCCGGCGGCCGACTCGTTGCTTGCCGACCTCGAGATCGATCTGGAACTCGGCCGGCCCTGACAGCGGGATCCAGACCTCGCCCGCGAACGCGGCCGGCGCGCCCGGGGACGGCGCGGTGGGGAGCAGCCCCGCGGTGCCGACGAGCGTCCCGCGGCGATCGGTCACGCGGGCGCGCCCCGCGGGCGCCTCGAGCCCGGTGACGGTGATGCGGACGAGGTTGTTGCGGCCGTCCGGCTGCTGATACAGCGCTGTGGGCGTCGCGTCGATGGTGACAGCCGGAGGGGGGGAGGGGGAGGGGGAGGGGGAGTGGGAGGGGGAGCTGTACCTTCGCAGCAGCGGCAGACTGCCGAGCCACGCGAGAAAGCTGCGGCGGTCCGTCGCGCATCCAGCGCCCTTGACTCCCCGGGTCCCCACGCTAGGTTTTCCCCCGCCGAACGCCCCCGTTAACCGCCACTTCCATCAGGAGTACGCATGAAGCGTCTTGCAATGGTCCTCGCCGTCGTAGCCCTTGGCGCGTGTTCCAAGCCGCAGCAGCAGCCGGCCGCGCAGGGTCAGATGACGCAGGACACGTCGCACATGATGATGGCCGACACGTCGCACAAGATGATGGCCGACACGTCGCACAAGATGGCGCCGGCCGCACCCGCTCCCGCCGCGAAGCCCGCGCCCAAGAAGAAGCCGTAAGCGACGCGGCCAGCGCCGTGACGATGCCCGGGACCAGCTCCCGGGCTTTTCGTTCTCAGGCGGGGCCGACCGCCGGCAGGACGAAGGGCAGGTCCACGACCCGTGCGTCCCGGCCGGCGGCGCGCACCATCGCCCCGGGGGTGACTTCCCCGCGGATCACCGCGAGGCCGACCCAGCGTCCTCCGCCGCTCACCGCCGCGCCCGGCTCCGGCACCCACGCGACGCTCGTGACGCGACCAACGTCGCGGTCCAGATGCGTGACGGCGCTCCAGCCGTCCGCCGGCGCGGCGGGCGGCTCGACGTCGAACAGGAGGCCGCGCAGCTGGCGGTTGGTGTGACCCCGGAAGTGGAGCCGCGCCACGGTCTCCTGGCCGGTGTAGCACCCTTTCGTGTACGACACGCCGCCGATCTCGTCGTAGCGCACTTCCTGCGGAATCGTCTTCTCGTCCACCTCGGCGCCGAGCCGCGGCCAACCGGCGAGGATGCGGGCGAGCTCGAGGGCGACCGGGTCGGCCTCCACGGCGCCGGCCGCGACGAGCCGGACGGCGAGGGCGGCGGCCTCGGGCGGGGGCGCGGTGAGCTGCACGACGAACGGCGCGGCGTCACTCCCGCGCGCGGTTTGGACGCCGGGGGGGGAGTCTTCGAGCACGCGACCCGGCGCCGGCGGAACGCCGAGTCCCGCGGTGGCGGCGATGGCGAGGGCCCGCGGGCCCGCGAGGCGATAGACCGCGACGTCGGGCGTACGGTCGCTCACGCGTGCGAGCCGCGGCGGCACGGAATGCGTGAAGATGCCGAGCGCGCGTTCACGCCCTTCCGCGGGTACGGTGTAGCTCACCGTCGTGCCGAGTCGCCCGGCCCAACCGTCCACGACGATCATCCCCTTGGGCGTGAGCAACGCGCCGTACACGAAGGCGCCGTCGCCCGGCTGCTCGATGTCGTTCGTGAGCAGCCCCTGGACGCACGTGACGGCCCCGGGCCCCGCGAGCGTGAGCACCGCCGCGTCGACGCGAGCCAGCAACGCGCCGCTCCGCAGCGCCGCCACGAACGGTGGCGCGACGCTACCCGGCTCGAGGCGGAACAGGTTCGAGGCTCCTTCGACCATAGTGTGTTCAAGCATAATAACCCGCCGTTCGGTACGACTCGTCGAGCAGCTCGACCGGATGGCGCACCGCGGCCGGGATGCCCGCTGCGGCGAGACCGGCCCCGAGCTGCATCACGCAGCCCGGGTTCCCCGTCGCCACGACCTGCGGCCGGGCCGCCTTGAGCGAGGCGAGCTTGGGGGCCAGCACGGCGCGCGACATCGCGGGCTCCACCAGCGCGAACAATCCCGCGCTGCCGCAACACTGCTCGGCGTCCGCGGTGCTCGTCACGCGCAGCACGGGGATGGCACGCAGCACCTGGTGCGGCGGCTCCGCGATGCGCTGCGCGTGCAGCAGGTGGCAGGGAGGATCGTACGCCACGGTGACGTCGAGTGGCGCCCCCGGGCGCGGCCCCCGCGCCGCGAGGAGCTCGGTGACGTCCTTGACGCGGGCGCCAAACGCGCCCCCGCCGTCGTCGCCCAGCAGGTGGCCGTAGTCCTTCAGCATCGCCCCGCACCCGGCGCTGTTCACGACGATGGGCTCGTCCGCTCCCCCTTGCCCGAACGCCGCGAGGTTCTGGCGCGCGAGCGTGCGGGCCTCGTGCGGGAGCCCCGCGTGCGCGTGCAGCGCGCCGCAGCACACCTGCCCCGGCGCTTCGCGCACGGCGTAGCCGTTCACCTCGAGGGTGCGAATGGTCGCGTCGTGCACGTGGGAGAAAAGGCCGTCCATGATGCAGCCCCGAAACAGCCAGACGGTTAGGCGGTTGGGCGGATGGGCGGTTAGTGTATCCGCGGCGCGTCTAACCGCCCAACCGCCTAACCGCCTAACCGGCTTCGTTGCCGCCAGCATCCCCATCGCAAAGCCGATCCGGCTCCACCCGGCGAGCCGTCGCGGCAGTCCCGAAGCGCGGAGCAGTCGCGCGAGCCGGTAGACGACCGGCGACACGCCCGAGCCTGTCAACGCCGCGAGCGCCAGGCGGGCGAGGGGCGATACGCCCCCCTTCCGGTGCTCGGCGAGCAGCGCGCGCGCCGTCTCGAGCCCGCGCCCGTACCCCACACCGGACGGGCACACGGGCTCGCAGCCGCGGCAGCCGAGGCAGCGGTCGAGGTGGAGGGCGACGCAGGGGTCGTCGGGCGCGAGCTCGCCCGCCTCGAGGGCGCGCATCAGCTCGATCCGG
>Ga0209761_1002526_pt1 | contig 12015 bp, 11 predicted proteins | sample GraSoi013_1_40cm_4_FD_185818 | JGI IMG/M metagenome (GOLD analysis project Ga0209761, IMG submission 185818) | Grasslands soil microbial communities from the Angelo Coastal Reserve, California, USA - Sample 09_25_2013_1_40cm (SPAdes) (version 2) | ecosystem: Environmental > Terrestrial > Soil >... | reverse complement strand
CCTCTCCGTGACGCTGGTCCCAGTGCTGTGCAGTCTGCTCATCGGAGGCCGGATCCGCCGTGAGGAGTCGAACCCGATCATGCGCCCGCTGGTGTGGGCGTACCGGCCGGTGCTCGCCCTGGCACTCCGGCAGCGCCTGTTGACCCTCGCCGTCGCGGTGCTCGTCGTCGCCGGGGCGGTCGCGCTCGTGCCGAGGATCGGCAAAGAGTTCATGCCCCCCCTGAACGAGGGCGACCTCATGTTCATGCCGGTCACCGACCCCTCGATCTCGCTGGCCCAGGCGATCGAGATCACGAAGAAGCAGAACGCGGCGATTCGGCAGTTCCCGGAGGTGGCGTCGGTGGTCGCGAAGATCGCTCGCGCAGAGACCTCCACCGATCCCGCGCCGGTCAACATGACCGAGACGATCGTCAATCTGAAGCCGGAGGCGGCGTGGCGGCCGGGCATGACGCGCGAGCGGCTGATCGGCGAGCTCGACGTGGCGACGACGTTGCCGGGCGTCTCGAACATCTGGACCCAGCCGATCATCAACCGGATCAACATGCTGACGACGGGGATCCGCTCGGAGGTCGGCGTGAAGGTCTTCGGCAACGACCTGGACATGCTCCAGGAGCGTGCTCGCGCCATCGCCGACGCCCTCCGCCAGATCCCGGGCGCCGCTGACGTCTACCCGGAGCAGATCACGGGCGCGCCTTACGTCGACGTCCGGGTGAACCGCGCGGCGGCGGCGCGCTACGGCATCACGGTGGGTGCCGTCCAGGACGTGATCGAGACGGCCGTCGGCGAAACGAACCTCACGCTGACGATCGAAGGGCGCCAACGGTTCCCCGTGCGGGTGCGCTATGCGCCGCAATACCGAGCCAGTGGCGGGGTACCGCTCGCCCAGCTCGCCGACATCCGGAGCGTGAGTGGCCCGTCGATGATCTCGAGCGAGAACGGGCTGCTGGTGGTGACCGTTCTCTTGAACGTCCGCGGCCGCGACGTCGGGAGCTTCGTGGACGAGGCGCGCCAGCTGATCGCCGACCGAGTCTCGCTTCCACCCGGCTCGTACCTGGAGTGGAGCGGGCAGTACGAGAACGAGGTCCGCGCGCGCCAGCGGCTGCAGATCGTGGTCCCGATCGTGCTGGTGGTGACCTACATCCTGCTCTACCTGACGTACCGCTCGTTCCTCGACGCGGCGCAGGTACTGCTGGCCGTGCCCTTCGCCCTCGCGGGCGGGATCTACCTGCTCTACGCGCTCGGCTACAACTTTTCGGTCGCCGTCTGGGTCGGCTTCATCGCCCTCTTCGGCACCGCCGTCCAGACCGCGGTCGTGATGGTGATCTACCTCGAGGAGGCGGTGGGCCGCAAGCGCGAGGAGCTGAGCGGACGCCTCACACGTGAGGCGCTGCTCCAGGCGGTGAAGGAAGGTGCGCTGCTCCGGCTGCGCCCGAAGGTCATGACCGTCTCCACCGTGGTCGCGAGCCTCTTGCCCATCATGTGGAGCCACTCAACCGGCGCCGAAGTCATGAAGCCGCTGGCGACGCCGGTGCTCGGCGGCATGGTCAGCTCGCTCGGCCTCGTGCTGATCGTCACGCCGGTGATCTTCTACTGGCTCCGCGAGCGCGATCTGCGCCGCGCCGAGACCGAGAAGGGCGGACGCGAAGCTCTCAACCATCGGCCGGCGATAGGGTCGGCCGACTAACCAAGACACGGAGGACAACATGCTGAAAGGTCTGATGATGGCACTCTCCCTTGGGGTTCTGACGATGGTTGGAACTCTCGCCGCAACCGCGGCGGACATGAAGCCCATCCATACCCAGAAGACGAAGGACGTCACCGTGACGCTGCAGAACGAGTCCGGTCAGTGGAAAAAGGGAAAGAACGATTTCGTTCTCGAGATCACGTCAGCTCAGGACAAGAAGCCGGTCGACGTGGGCAAGGCGTCCCTGAACACAAGCATGGCGATGCCGGGGATGGCGCCGATGGTCACGGGCGCGACGCTGGCGCCGGAGGCCCTAGGTCGCTACCGCGGCACGATCGACTTCCCCGACCGGGGGACGCGACAGGTGACGGTGACGTGGGACGGCCCGGCGGGCAAGGGGTCGACCAAGTTCTCGGTCCCGGTACGTTAGGGACGCCGGTCATGCGAGGCGGCAAAAGGCTCGCACTACTTCTGATCGGGCTCGCGGCGATCGCGCCTGCGCCCGCGCGGGCACAGGCGGTCGGCGAGGTGACCGTTGACGAGCTAGTGGCTCGATCTCAAGGCGGCGCGGCTCGAGGTCGACGCTGCGGCGGGGCGGCTCCAGCAGGCGGGCCTGCGGCCCAACCCGATGCTCGAGCTGGGCGGCCAGAAGGCGCTGAGCCCCGATAACAACCTGACCGTCGGCGTCTTGCTCCCGCTCGATCTGAACGGACGCAAGGAAGGGCGCATCGGGGTCGCGGAGCAGGAAATCGAGACGCGGCGCCGCCAGGTCGCCGAGCGTGAGCGGCAGGTGCGGGCGGAGGTGCGCATGAAGGCGGGTGAGCTGCTGGCGGCCCAGCGGAACCTCCAGGTCACCGACGATCTCCTGGGCGTGAACCGGAACGCGCTCGAGGTCGTGGGGGCACGGGTGCGCCAGGGGGCCGCACCGTCGCTCGACGAGGGCCTGCAGCTCGTCGAAGTGAACCGACTGGACGCGAGCCGGCAGCTCGCCCAGAGCCGGGTCGAGATCGCCGGGCTCCAGCTGAAGCTGCTCGCCGGGATGGCGCCCGATGCTCCGCTCGCACTGAAGGGAGAGCTGGCGCTCGCGCCGTTGCCGCTCGATCGTGCGGACGCGACGCAGCGCGCCGTCCGCGACCGGCCGGACCTGGCCGTCGCGCGGGGAGAGGCGGCGATGGCGGCCGCGATGATCAGAAAGGAGCAGGCGGATGGCCGGTGGGACGCGACGATCAACATCGGCTACCAGCGCCAGGATTTCGGCTTCGCGCTGAACGGGCTGACGGCGAGCGGCACTCAGCGGCCGATCCAGGACGTCTTCCACTATTTCGGCGGCGGCGTAAGCATCGTGCTCCCGGTCAGGAACCGTAACGAGGGCAACGTGGCGGCCGCGACGGCGGCGACTCGTGCGGCGGAGCGCCGGGTGGAGTTTGCCATGCTCACGGTGCAGCAGGAGGTCGGGGCTGCCTTCACCCAGTACGAGGCCGCACGGCGATCACTCGAAATCTACGAGCGTGGGGTGCGCGACGTCTCGCGGCGGAACCTGGACGTGATCCGGCAGGCCTACCAGCTCGGCCGTGGATCGCTTCTGGACGTCATCGCGGAACAGCGGCGCTTCATCGAGGTCGAGAACGGCTACACGGACGCCCTCAAGCAAGTCTACGACGCGGCGGTCGGGATCGAGCGCGCGGTAGGGACCCTGGCTCGATGACCCGGAAGCACATTGCGCAAGGCGTCGGCGCCGTCGCGCTGATCGCCGTCGGAGTAGTGGCCGGCGTGGCCTGGACCGAGCGTCCCAGCCGTGGTCGGCCGGCCGGTGGCGGTGGGATTTCAGCAGGGCCGGAGACGGTGCAGGCCAGTCGAGAAGCCGCGAAGAGTGACGAGAGCGTCGAGGTCGTGCTCACGCCTGAAGCGGTCGAGCGGGCCGGGATCAAGACGACGGCGGCTCGAAGCGTGCCGGCGAGCGCCACGCTGACGGTTCCGGGGACGGTCATGTCCAACGCCTACCGCGACACGAAGGTGAACGCGCTTGTCGGGGGCGTCGTCCGTCAGGTGACGGTCGAGCTGGGCACGGCCGTCACGCGCGGTCAGCCGCTGACCGTGATCTTCAGCGCGGAGCTGGCCGAGGCGCAGATGAAGTATCTGGCGATGCAGGCGATGCTGAACGCCGACCACCAGAAGCTTGAGCGAACGCAGAAGCTCGTCGCGCTCGGCGCGGCGAGCCGTCAGGAGCTGGAGGAGATCACTGCGATCCACACCGGCCATGAGACCGAGGTCGCCGCGGCACGCCAGCGCCTCCTGCTGCTGGGGCTCGGGCCGGACGACGTTTCCCCTCTCACGGATGCGTCGCACGTGGTCTCGGAGGTCACGGTCCGAGCGCCCGCGGACGGGGCGGTGATCGCGCGAGGCGTGAATCCGGGCCAGGTAGTCAGCGCGGGGCAAGAGCTCTTCACCGTCACCGACCTCGGCACCGTCTGGGCGATCGGCGATCTCTACGAGAAGGATTTCCCGGCTGTCCGCGTCGGAAGCGACGCGACGGTGACGGTGCCCGTGAGCACCGGGGCGCCGCTGCGCGGGCGCGTCGCCTACATCGACCCGCGGGTCGATCCCGCCACACGAACCACCAAGGTGCGCGTGGAGGTGCCGAACAAGGGCAGCGATCTGCGACTGGGTATGTACGTCACGCTCAGCTTCGAGGCACGCTCCGGCGGCCACGTCACGCTCGTGCCGCGGGACGCCGTCCAGGCCGTGGGCAACCGCAACGTCGTCTACATCTTGGTGGAGGGCGGCGAGGGGCGTTTCGCGGAACGGGTCGTGAAGCTGGGCTCTGCACTCGGGGACTCGTTCGAAGTGCTGGATGGCCTGAAGCCCGGCGAGTTCGTGGTGACTGCCGGGAGCTTCTTCTTACGGGCCGAGGCGGCGCGCACGCGCTCGGGTGGATAACCGTTGGACCGGGGAGTCTAGCTGAACGCCTCCAGGCACGCCAGCGCCCCGGCCAAGGGCACCGGGGCGCAGATTGGTCCAATCACACCCGGCCGAGTTGACCTGACTGGATCACGTCAACTAGGACGTTCCACTCCGCCTTCTTGAGGACGACGATGTTGTCGACCTCGCCAATACGGACGGTGTCACCGTCGATGACGACTTCCGGGCAGGCCGTGCAGGCAGGGCAGAGCGAGACGACGGTCTTCTCCATGACGTATCACCTCCCTTCGCTTCGATGTTCGGACAGATCGCGGCGTGGCGGCCGTTCGCGCCCCACGAGCCGAGAATGCTGCGGACGCCAGCGAGCATGCCTTCAAGGTCGGCGGCTTTCTGCTCTAGCAGCGCGCGGATATGGACGCACGGCGCGGCCCCGGAGCGGCGGAGTGCGACGATATGCTTGATCTCCGAGAGCGTCAGGCCGAGTCGACGAGCTTGACCGACGAATGTGAGCAGCTTCAGCACATCGGCCGGATACCGCCGGTAGCCTGATGGCTCGCGACGCGGCGGCGGTAGAATGCCTCGCGCTTCGTATAGCCGAAGTGCCTTGCGACTCAAGCCGCTACGCGCTGCTACCGCGCCGATGAGCAGCCCGTTCCGCTCCATGTGGACAGGATAGGCCTTAACCCTAGGGGCAAGGTCAAGTGTTGCCTTTCTGTCGCGCTACTTCGCCTTCGATGACGTTAACCACGTCTGCCCTCCTGCCCTCAGCACGCGCAGGTCGCCGGTGTTACGATCTGCGGCAAAACCACTGCGTCAGCAATCGGAGATCTATCCGGTGGCGGATCGAGGGGAGGAACATATGGCAGAAACCGTCCGGGAGGCGATCCGTGAGTTGATGGAGCAGACGATGGGGACCATGGACGCCTTGCTCGAGGCGTCGGATCGGGAACTCGCGATGTCATCGTCGCACCCGTGTGCGCAAGGGAAGGATGTGTGGACGCTCATCACCAACGACATCGACCACGAAAAGATCCATACGGGGCAAGTCCTCGAAGGGCGCTACGAGTCGCGGAACACGGCATCGCCGATGGAACGCCTGGTGGCCGAGTGGCTTGCCGAACGGGCGCGGTTCATAGGATCGCTCATCGGCCTTACCGACGCGCAGTTCAACAGCGAGACGGCCCCCGGCCAGTGGACTTATCGGGTTATCGCTAAGCACGTCCTCACCCTGGAACAGCATTCGCTAAAGACGATTGCCGAGGACCAAGCGGCAAGAACGGCCGATCGGTAGAAAAAAGGGGAGAGCAATGGCCACAATTCTCTACGTCGGTACCGCAGGCAGTGACGATCCCACGCGGGCGGGGCTGCCATTCAATTTCGCGTTGGGCGCGGTCGAAGCCGGTCACCAACCAATGATCTTTCTCGCTGGCGAAGCCGCCTACCTGATGAAGGACGATGTCGCCGGGGCGGTCATGCCCGTCGCGATGCCACCGCTAAAGGACATGCTGGCAGCAGTGATCGCTCAGAGAGTGCCGATCTTCGTCTGAGGGAAGTGCTCGGTGGCCCGTGGGGTTACCGATGTGGATCTCAAGAGCAAGAATGCTCAGTTCATCACACCGAAAATCTTTGCCGAGAAAACCGCAGCAGCCGACAAGGTGGTGTCGCTGTAGAACTCCACACTCCTCGCGGCTATCTGATCGGCGGTCGGTGGCCGAGAACCAGCTGACAGCGACGGGGCGGAGGGGCGCGCGTGCGTCACGGATGATGGCGACGGCCGACGTGACGAACATCGCGGCGTCGTCGGTGGCCCTCATCGGGCTCGACGTCGATTCGTTTTTTGTGGCAGTGCGGCCTGCTCGAGCAGTTCCATAAACGCGCGTGCGCTCGCGGTGACTCTCCGGGCTTCGTGGTGGATGACGTGAAAGTGTCGCTGAATGCGAACACCTCGAAGCCGTAGCTCGCAGAGCCGGCCGGTCGTTGTTTCGCCTCGTACTGCGAAGCGTGAAACAAACGCAACTCCCAGGCCAGCCATCACGCCTTGCTTGATCGCTTCGGGATGGTCAAGCTCCATCGTCACTCGGAACTTGACCCCCGCCTGCTGCAGCGCGCGTTCCGTCACGCTGCGGGTCGCGGATCCTTCCTCCCGGACGAGCAAAGGCTCATCGGCGAGGGACTCGGGGGCGATGTCCCGGCGTCTGGCCCACGGGTGCTCGGGCGACACGATCAGAACGAGCTCATCGAGCATTCCGGCCGCTAGACATTCCTGGCCCGGCCTGATGGAATGCCCGCCCACGATCCCAAGATCCAGCTCACGTTCTCGGACTCGTCCCTCGATGGCCTGAGAATTGGCGATTTGGAGCTTCACGTCCACGCCGGGGTATTTGGTCCGAAATGCGGCAACGATTCGAGGCAGCACGTACAGGCCCGGAGTCGTGCTGGCGCCAATCAAGAGCGACCCGTGAGCCAGGCCATCCAGGTCAGCAAGCGCCTGGCGCGCGCCCTCGACCGCGGAGACGGCACGCTCTGCAAATTGCTCGAAGACACGGCCAGCCTCGGTCACGGTGACGACTCGGCGGCGACCCTGGCGGAAGAACAGCTGCTTCCCTAGTTCGCTCTCGAGCTCGCTGATGTGTTCAGAGAGCGTCGGTTGCGACGAGTGGATTCTCTTCGCCGCCAGGCTGAAGCTCTTTTCCCGGGCGACCGCGAGAAAGACTTCGAGCTGCCGCAGCGTCATTTCGGGTTTTCCCTATGCTTAAGATCCAAAGTTCGTATTGGACCCTATAGCACAGCCTGGCGTATGACAAGCCCAGAACCTGAAAGGAGGCCCCTATGATTTTTCGCCATTTTCTGTCGCCGAAGACCGGCTGCGCCAGTTACCTGTTCGGCTGAGGGGGTGCAGCCTGCTGCGCTGTGGTGGATCCACAGCTCGACATCGAGTCCTACCTCGAGGCGGCCGCCCAGAAGTCCATGCGGATCACCCATATCTTCGAGACGCATGTCCAGGCCGATCACCGCTCGGGCGCCCGTCGCCTCTCAGAAGCCACGGGAGCGCCGGTGATCTTCCACAAATCGGCACCTGTCGCCTTTCCTCACGTCGACGTCGGGGATGGTGAGCGGCATGAGCTCGGCAACGTGTCGCTCTCAATCCTCCACACGCCGGGGCATACCCCCGACAGCGTCTCGATCCTGGTCACCGACAAGACCCGGGCTCCGGAACCCTGGTTCGTCCTGACCGGCGACACCCTCTTTTCCGGTGGCGTCGGCCGCCCGGACCTCATCGGCGCCGGCTCAGAAACGGCGTTCGCCGAGGAGCTCCACGAGAGTCTCCACGGCAAACTCTTGAAGCTGCCCGATCATGTCGAGGTCTTCCCCGCGCACTTCGGGGGCGCGGCGTGCGGCAAGGGGCTGAGCGGGAAGCCTGGGTCCACGATCGGCTTCGAGCGCCGTTTTAACCCGGCGCTCCGTCTCACCTCGAAGTCCGAGTTCGTCGACTTCGTCCTGGCGGACCTTCCGCCGCAGCCGGAGGCTTTCGCCGAGAACCGGCGGCGCAATCTCAGCGGAGAATGAGCGAGCTGCGGCTCGGACTGCGGGAAAACCTCCCGCAGTTCGCGCTCCTCGTCGTCCTGAACGCCTTCGTCGGTGCGATGGTGGGCCTGGAGCGGACGGTGCTGCCGCTCCTGGGCGAGCAGGAGTTCGGGCTCAGCTCGAAGACGGCCATCACGTCGTTCATCGTGAGCTTCGGGGTGACGAAGGCGGTCATCAACCTGATCGCGGCCCGTGCGTCGGAGCGCATCGGCCGAAAGCCGATCCTGGTCGTCGGTTGGCTCTTCGCCCTGCCCGTACCGTTCCTGATCATCTACGCACCGGCCTGGTGGTGGATCGACCTCGCCAACGTGCTACTCGGCGCGAACCAGGCGATGGCGTGGTCGATGACCGTCATCATGAAGGTCGACCTGGTTGGACCGAAGCGCCGGGGCCTCGCCCTTGGGCTGAACGAGTTCGCGGGCTACTTCGCGGTGGGGGTGATGTCGTGGGTCACGGGCTACATCGCCGCGCATAGCGCGTTGCGCCCCCAACCCTTCTATCTTGGGATTGTCATCGCCGTTATCGGCCTCGCTGTCTCCATTCTGTTCGTGAGAGAGACGCGTCCCTACGCGCACCTCGAAGCGGCCACGGCACCCCACACGATGAGCAGCGTCCGTCCGTCGCTTGGCCACGTTTTCTACGTCACGACCCTGGGGAACGTGAGCCTCTTCGCGGCTTGCCAGGCGGGCCTCGTCAATAACCTCAACGACGGCATGTCCTGGGGGCTCTATCCGCTGTTCTTCGCCAGCTATGGTCTCGGCGTCGCCAGCATCGGCATCATCAAAGCGGTGTACCCCATGGTGTGGGGCGTTCTACAGGTCGCGACAGGGCCCCTGTCCGACCGCTTCGGCCGCAAGGAGTTGATCGCGGGCGGGATGATCGTGCAGTCGGCGGGGATCTGGGTGACCGTCCTGGTCCCGACCTTTGCAGCGTGGGTGGTCGGGGCCGCGCTCCAAGGACTCGGCACGGCGATGGTCTATCCCACGCTGCTGGCGGCGATTACGGACTATGCACACCCGACGTGGCGAGCCACGAGCCTCGGTGTCTACCGATTCTGGCGCGACCTCGGCTATGCCGTGGGCGCACTCGTCTCCGGTGCCGTCGCGGACTTCGTCGGGCTGGCGGCGGCGATCCACCTGGTCGCGGCGCTCACGCTCATGTCCGGTCTCGTGGTGGTCTGGACGATGAGGAGGCCGCGCCCTGCGCCGGTCGCGATCCGCGCGTGAGATCGGCGCCACCCCCGGGAGGCACTCGTTTCACCGCGCGTGCGCCTCGCCCGGGTTGTCACACTCCCGGAAGTGATGTGTCCAAGGGATTGAAGAAGAGGAGGAGGACACGTCATGGATGAGGCAGCCCTTTTACAGTTCTTGCTGGATGCCAGCCGGCGCGGCTATGCGGCCGGCGGTAGCGTTGTCAAGGTCCAGGAAGCCGATCACTCGACGACCATCGTCCTTGAGCATGGCAAATGGAGGTTTCACGACAACTACTTCGGCGGGGAGCCTTATGGCGGAAGGGAAGTCGTCTTCCTCGAGGGGCGGCCCGTCTGGATGGCCGTCTACTACGGATGGGTCGAAGGCGCGAGCGCCGACCCCGAGCGGGTGTACGTGTTCTTGCAGAGGGCCCTGCGGGAGGCGCCGGCGGCATTCCCGGTACGCGGTCCCGATGAGTTCTCGGAGGGGCGATCCACCTACCGGAACGCCCACGAAGGCGGCGTGGCCAACTTCTCGGGCGAAGAGACCATTCACGAGGGCGGCCGGCTGGTCTACACGGCCCGCTACGTCGGGGGGCTCGTTGATCGACGACCAGGCGACTGAGTGACAGGAGACCCGGTCATGGGCATTGGCAATCCCCTTGCGGAGAATCCCGTCACGGACCCCGAGGATCGAGTCCTCGTCCTCCGCGCCAAGTCCGGTGACCGCGACGCGCTCGAGGAGCTCGTCGGGCGCCATCAAGCCTGGATCTACAACATCGCCCTCCGCATGCTGTATCACCCGCAGGATGCGGAGGACGCGACGCAGGAGGTCCTCGTCAAGGCGGTGACGGCATTGTCCTCGTTCGAGGGACGCAGCAGCTTTCGCACGTGGCTCTACCGGATCGCCGTCAACCATGTGCTCAACGCGAAGCGGGGGCGGCTTGAGCCAGCGAGATTGAGCTTCAACTGCTATGCGCACGCGCTCGACAGCACGCCCGACCTGGATCTGCCCGATCCACGCAGCGTCCCCGTCGATCTGCGCCTGCTCGTGGATGAGGCGCGGCTATCGTGCACCTCCGGCATGCTGCTCTGCCTCGATCGGGAACAACGCCTGATCTACATCCTGGGCGAGATTCTCGACGTGACCGATGCCGTCGGAGCCGAGCTGCTCGAGATCAGTCCCGAGAACTTCCGCCAGCGACTCGCCCGCGCGCGCCGCGACTTGCACAGCTTCATGAACGACCGCTGCGGGCTTGTGAATCGGTCGAATCCTTGCCGTTGTGCCAGGAAAACGCGGGGCTTCATGCAGGCGGGCTACGTTGATCCGGAAAGCCTCCTGTTCGCGCGCGAGCGCGTCGAACAAGTCCATGAGGTCGCGCGGGCCCGGGCCGAGGCCCTCACAATACTCGACGCCCAGTACGCAGCGGTGTTTCGGCGGCACCCCTTTCATCAGCCGTCCGATCTGGTGCCGGTGCTGAGGCGGCTGCTCGCTGGGCCGGACATCAGTCGGGTGACCGATTCCCCCTGACGCGCCCTCGTCCCTACAGCTTGATCAGGCGATGCTTCCACGCGTGATGGAGCGCGAGTCCAGCGAGGTAGGCCGCGCCCATGTTCCAAAGCGCGAGGCCCGCCGTCACGACGAGCACGGTCCGTTCCGCCGGCGAGAATCCGTCACTGGCGACCGACGACGCAAGCTCGAGGCCGCCGAAGAAGAGGATCACGCCGAGGACGGGCATCGGGAACAGGCGCAGAAGCGTGCCGATCGAGTCGGCCAGAAAGAGCGCGGCGATTAGCAAGAGGGTGCCGAGAATGACGAGGGCGCCCCCGGTGCGCGCCCCGAACCGCACGTGGCCGGCCATCCCGCCCGCTCCGCGGCACATCGGCACCCCGCCGAGAGCGGCGGCGGCGAGGTTGATAAATCCATGGTCCAGCGCCAGCAGGCGCACGCTCACGCGGCGCGCCGGGAAGAGCGCGTTGTGCTCCTCGGCGGTGGCGATGACCGCGTTTCCCAGGGTGAGGGCGGCTTGGGGGATCGCGAGGACCAGCGTGCCCTGGACCAGATCCGTCCAGGTCACGGCAGGTGGTCCTGGCGTCGGCAACCGAAACACCGGTGAGAGGCTACCGAGATCCCGAGCCAGCGTAGGGTCCAGCAGCATCGCCGACCCGGCGCCGTACGCGACGAGGGCGAAGATGGCCGGCAGACGCGACTGCCCGAGGAGCAGGAAGGTCAGCACGACCCCAGCGACGGCCAGCACGGGTCCCCCTCGCATGAGCGTGACGCCCTCGAGGATGAAGCTCAGGCCAAGACCCAAGACGATGCCTCGTACGACGGGCCGCGCGGTTAACGCCGCTAGCCACGAGACGGCGCCGGTGATTCCCATCACGAGCCAGAAAATCGCAGTGGTGAGGACCGACGCCCAGAGCATCCCAGGCGTCACCGTGCCGGCGTGGGTGATCGCGGTCGTGGCGATCGCTTTCATGGGCTGCACCGGCATCGGGGTCCGGAAGTATAAGCCGCTCACGACCCCGACGAGACCGAAGCCGAGCAGAACGCTCTGGGCGTCGAGTCGGTTGATCGTGATGTAGCCGACGACGAACGGGACGAGCGTGCCGAGATCGCCGAACGCCCCGGCGG
>Ga0209761_1002524_pt1 | contig 12018 bp, 10 predicted proteins | sample GraSoi013_1_40cm_4_FD_185818 | JGI IMG/M metagenome (GOLD analysis project Ga0209761, IMG submission 185818) | Grasslands soil microbial communities from the Angelo Coastal Reserve, California, USA - Sample 09_25_2013_1_40cm (SPAdes) (version 2) | ecosystem: Environmental > Terrestrial > Soil >... | reverse complement strand
GCTCGTCGCGGCGCTGCCGCACGGCGGGATGCACGATCTGATTGAGCGCGTCGAGCGCCGCCTGGTCGCCCATCACCTTGGCGCGCAGCGCGGCGCGATCGAGCGCTCCGTCGGGGGCGAGCACGTCCGCCCCGAAGCGCCGCACGATCGCGGCGAGCACCTCGCCCCCCGGCGCCTGCGCCTGGCGCGCCAGCTCGTCGGCGTCGATGACCGTCGCGCCCCAGCGCCGGAACAGCTCCACGACGCTGGACTTGCCGGCCGCGATGTTGCCGGTGAGAGCGACGTTCAGCATCGGGAGCGGGGAGCAGGGAGCCGGGAGCAGGGTCTGCACCCGAGGGTACTGCTCCCCGCTCCCGGCTCCCGGCTTCTAGAGCAGCGCCGTCTGGTCTTCATCCGCCCTCGGGACCTTGTGGCAATGCCGGCACCGGGCTTCGTACGACTCCCGGCCGCCGACCATGATCGTGGGGCTGTTCCACACCGCCGGCTTGCCGTTGACGAGACGCTGGTTGCGGCTCGCGGGACCGCCGCACACGACGCAGATGGCCTGCAGCTTGTCCACGATCTCCGCGATGGCGAGGAGCGTGGGCACGGGGCCGAACGGGAGGCCGCGGAAGTCCATGTCGATGCCGGCGAGCACGACGCGCACGCCGCGGTCGGCGAGCGTGTTGGCCACGGTCACGATCCCGTCGTCGAGGAACTGCACCTCGTCCACCGCTACCACCGCCGTTTCCGGCCGCCACAGCCGCATGACCTCTTCAGAGGAATCCACGGGGGTCGCTTCGGCGGTCTCCCCGTCGTGTGACGTGACCGAGTAGAGCCCGGCGTAGCGGGCGTCGAGGTGGGACTTGAAGAGCTGGACCGGCTTGCGGGCGATCACGGCCCGCCGGACTCGCCGGATCAGTTCTTCACTCTTCCCGGAGAACATGACCCCGGCGATCACCTCGATCCAACCGGGACGAGTACCATGAAACATGGGGCAGCCTTCAGTGCGCAGGTCGCTGGGTGCCAGCGGAGTTGCAAGACGCCAAGCTAACAGCGGTCGCCAGTGCCAGCTGGTCGGTCTGGCGACTGTAACCTTGTAGCTGCTTGCGACTTGGCGCCGGGCGACGGGGGTCTGAAAACGGGGTGGCGGAGGGTTGCGAACCGGGGGGGTGGGTCGGGAAAGTGCAGCTATCTTGCGGACTTTCGGCGAGGGAGCCCATATTGTGGCGGTTTTATGCGGGTTTTCTCGTGGCCCCCCGCGAAAAGGGGCATACTTGCAGGGGTTTCTCACGCCCTGGACCCTCACAAGGAGCAACCGTGAACAAAGCCGAGCTGACCGCGGCGCTGGCCATGCGGACCAAGATGTCCAAGGCCGACGCGACCCGTACGATCGACGCCCTGTTCGACGACAAGGGCATCATCGCGGGTGAGCTGAAGAAGGGTGCGAAAGTGCAGATCACCGGCTTCGGCAATTTCGAGGCGCGCAAGCGCGCGTCGCGTCAGGGTCGGAACCCCAAGACCGGCGAGATGATCACCATCAAGGCGTCGATCGCCCCGGCGTTCCGGGCCGGCAAGCAGCTGAAGATGGCCGTCAATAACCGCAAATAAGCCCGTCGCGCGCGCGACGGGCTTGCTGTTCACGGGCCGCCCCGCTGGGCGGCCCGTCGGCGTCTGGGCCTAGCGCTCGCGATCGAGCCGTGCCGCGACGCGCCTGCCGCGGATCGTCACGCCGGTGAGCCCGCGCACCACCCGCTCCGCCTCGCCCGCCGCGACCTCCACGACGCTGAACGTTTCGCGGACCTCGATCTTGCCGAGGGCGGTTTTCTCGAGTCCGACCTCGCGGATCAGCGCGCCCACGAGGTCCTTCGGCCCCGCTCGATCCTTCTTCCCGACGTTCACGAAGATCTTGGTTCTGCCGGGCGCCGCCGCGGTGGCCGGAGGGCTCCCCCCCGTGGCCGACGGCCGGTGGCTCATCCGCAGCAGCGCGGCCGCCACCTCCGCCGGATCGTAGCGTTCGAGCAGCGGGGTGAGCAGCGCGAGCTCGGGTTCGACGTTCTCGGTTTCCAGCAGGGCCGCCACACGCGTGCGCAATGCCTCCGCACGGTCGAGCGCCCGCTCGGCCGCGCCGGGCAGGGGCAGCGGCGTGAGTGGCGCGGCGATGGTGCGCAGGTAGGTGAGCTGCACGGCGCTGACGAACACGGTGACCGGTGCCCCCGCTCCCGCCACGGCGAGCCCCCGCAGCTCGTCGCGGCTGGGGAGGCGGAGGCAGAGCACCGCGTCCGGTGGCGGCGTCCCGGCGGCGGGAGCGATCGGGCCGCCATCCCAGATGAGGGGCCGCATCGCGTTCAGTGCGTCGAGTGCATCGCGCACCGCGACGGAACGACGGAAGGACGGAACGATCGCGTAGCGGGCCGGGCAGACCGGTGGGAGGGGCGCGCCGGTGTCGCTCACGGGCGGCGTGCCGATGACGAGGGCGCGGCGCGCGTGACGCTCGAGAAAGTCTCCGAGCGCGCCGGGATTCCAGCTCAAGACGATGCGACGCGCGTCGCGCGCCTCGGCGAGCAGCGCGTCGAGGGCGGCGGCGTGCTCCGGTGCGACCAGCGTCTCGGGCCAGGCCACGACGACGCTCGTCACCCGGTCGAGCTTGAGGACGGCTCGTTCGACCAGGGCCGCCAGGCTCGCGACGGCGCCGGCGAGGATCTCCATGGGGCGGTCCGTGAGGAGGCGGCGCGCGCGGGCGAGACCGGCGACGGCGTGGGCGCGCCACCCCGGCGCAGCGGCGGCCTGGGCCGCCGCGGCCCACTCGGCGGCGCTCGCGTCGTCGGCGCAGATGATGAGCGCGCGTAGGCCGACCCCGGGGCCGAGCCCCGGAGTTTCCGGCGTGATCAACCCCCACAGCTCCGCCGCCTGCTCCACCGCCGGCGGCCGTACCAGCACGACCGGCCGGCCGCGGTCGAGCGCGGCCTTCGCGTCCGCAACCGTCACACGATCCTCTGTTGTCAAAGGGCGGCTTGTCTGGGGGATGGTACGGTCTGGTGGACGGAAAGGCAACGGTTGCGGGGCCCGACTGCCCGTGGCTATCCTGTCGCCCATGAGCCCGGCCTCCGGTTTCTCTCCCAACCTGCAGCACCTTGAGACCTCCGCGACGATCGCCATCTCACAGGAGGCGAAGCGTCGCAAGGCGGCGGGCGAGGACGTGATCGACCTCGGCGCCGGGGAGCCCGACTTCCCGACGCCGTCGATCCCCGCGGACGCCGGGGTTCGCGCGATCCGCGACGGGAAGACGCACTACCCGGCGAACGAGGGGATCCTCGAGCTGCGCGCCGCGGCCGCGAAGCACCTGTCGCTGCTCTCGGGCGGCCGGCCGGTGAACGCCGACAACATCGTGGTATCGAACGGGTCGAAGCAGTCGCTCTTCAACGTGTGCTTCACCTTGTTCGGGCCGGGGGACGTCGTGGCCATCCCGGCGCCGGCGTGGGTGTCGTACCCGCAGATCGTGCACCTCGCGCGCGCGCGGCCGGTGCTCGTGTCCGGCGAGCCGGAGTGGAGCCTGAAGGTGAGCGTGCGCGATCTCGACCGTGTGGTGCCGGGCGCGCGCGGCCTCATTCTCTGCTCACCGTGCAATCCCACGGGGGCGGTGTACACGCACGCCGAGATCAAGGCGATCGCGCAGTGGGCGCGCGAGCGGAAGGTGTGGGTCATCGCGGACGAGATCTACCGACGCATCCATTACGGCACGGGGCCGGCGCCGTCGTTTCTCGACCTGCCCGACGATCTGCTGGAGCGCGTCGTCGTGGTCTACGGTGTGAGCAAAGCGTACGCGATGACCGGGTGGCGCATCGGCACGGCGCTCGCTCCCGGCCCGGTGGCGAGAGCGATGGCGGCGTTGCAGTCGCACACCACGACGGGCGCGAACCATCCGGCGCAGCTCGCCGCCGCGGCGGCGCTCGGCGACGGACGGGTGGAGCAGGACGTCGCGCGGATGGTGGCCGAGTTCCGCAAGCGGCGCGATCTCGTGGTGGCGCGGTTCCGGCAGGAGCTGCCGGGGGTCGAGTTCGTCGACCCCCTGGGGGCCTTCTACTTCTTCTTTCGGGTGGATTCCTTCGGCGGACTGAGCGGCACGGAATTCTGCACTCGGCTCATCACCACCACCGGCGTGGCACTCGTGCCGGGGGCCGCGTTCGGAGACGACCGCTACGTGCGGTTGTCGTACGCGGCGGCGACGGACGACCTGCTGCGAGCATTGGACCGCATCGTCGCATTTGCGAAGAAGCTGGGGGACTAGAGCTTCGCCGCCCTGTGTGACAGCACCTCGACGCCGTTCTCCGTCATTAAGCAGTCGTCCTCGATCCTGACCCCGAACTTCCCGAGCTGGTAGATCCCGGGCTCGATGGTGAACACCATGCCGGGCTCGAGGCGCGTGGCGTTGCCCTCGACGAGGTAGGGCACCTCGTGCCCGTCCATGCCGAGGCCGTGACCGAGGCGGTGGGTGAAGAAGGGGCCGTAGCCCGCGTCCGCGATCACCTTTCGCGCCGCGCGGTCCATCTCCTGGCATTGCGTGACCCGGGGGCGGCCGAGCTGCATCGCCGCGGTCTGTGCGTCGTGCACGACGTCGAACACCTTGCGGAACTCGTCCGACGGGTGGTCGCCGAACCAGGTCATGCGCGTGATATCGGAGTCATAGCCTGAGACCCGGCAGCCGCAGTCGATGAGGACGACCGTCTCCCGCTCGAGCGGCGCGGCGGCGGGACCGCCGTGCGGCAGCGCGCTCGCCGGCCCGAACTGCACGAGGCCGCCGCCCTCGGCGCCGCGCTGCTGCATCTCGCGCGACAGCAACCGCGCGACGTCGCGCTCGGTCATCCCGCCGGCGAGCTGCCCGAACGTCGCGGCGATTGCCCCCTCGGTAATCTCGATCGCCCGGCGGATGAGCGCGACTTCCTCGGCCGCCTTGATGATCCGCAGCCGCTCGGTGACCGGCGCGCCGTCGACGAATTGCCAGCCGCCGCCCAGCGAAGCCGCGAGCCGCAGGTACGTCTCGTAGCCGGTGGAAGGCTCCAGCGCGATCGTCCCCCGGCCGCTCGTGGCGAGGCTGCGCACGGCGTCACGAACGAGCGGGTAGGGATCGGCCTGCTCCTCCCAGCCGCGGACCTCCGCGATCGTGCTGTGGCGCTTGATGCGCTCCACCTCGAACGACGGGCACACGACCACGGGCGCGCCGCCCGCCGGCAGCACCAGGGCGATCAGCCGCTCGCTCCGGCCGGGATTGTAGGCGGTCAGATACTCGTAGTTGGTCGAGGGCGTCGCGATCAGGAAGTCGAGCCGCCGCGTCGCCAACTCCGCCTGGGCCCGCGCGAGGCGGCGGGCGAAGACGTCTGGGGAGAGGGAGGGCTCTTGGGCCGGAAGAGTGCGGAATGCGGAATGCGGAGTGCGGAATCGGCCGTTCGGGGGTTCATTCCGCATTCCGCATTCCGCCTTACGCATTGGATACGCCGCCGCAATCGCCCCCGCCGCCGCAACAAATTCCCGCCGTTCCATGCTGCTAGCCCCCCTCCGGAGTGCGGCCTATATTATCCGCCCTCCGCGAACGCTGGAAGGTGCCGTTCCCGATGAACTTCGAAGCGCGCATCGAGCCGCTCGACGGCCGGCTCCCCAAGGTCAGCTACCATTGGGATCCCGAGACCGACATCCTGTCGGTCGCCTGCAAGGGCGCGGGCAAGGCGAGCGGGCTGAACGGCACGGTGGACCTCGAGGGAAACGACGGGTCGTTCGTTGTGATCGACGTCGCCGGCGGATGCCTGCGCGGCGTGGACGTCGTTACCTGGCCCGACGACATCCGCACGCGCGACGACCTCGCGATTCCCGAGGCGGCCAAGGAGGCGCGCGTGGTCTTCCCGAGCCGCCGATCGCAGCCCGGCATCGCGGCCGTCGAGGTGGACACGGCGCTCACGGTGGAGAAGAACCAGACAGAGTCCGTCTTCCATATCCGCGTGGGGCGGGCGCGCGTGGCCGCCGTCGTGCGCGTCGCCGACCGGCTGCTCGTGGAGGTGGACAAGAGCTCGCGTCTCGCCGGCCTGTGGTTTCTCGACGTGCCGCCGTTCCCGAACGTGGAGGCGACCGCCTGAGCGTGGAGGAACGGCTCGAGCGCTACGTCACCGAGCTGTTCGCCCCCGAAGACCCCGTGCTGTCCGCCATTCGCGCCCGGCACGACACCCTGAAGCTCCCGCCGATCCATATTTCCCCCGACGAGGGCAAGCTCCTGTACGTGCTGCTCCGCGCCGTCGCGGCGGCGCGCGTGCTCGAGCTCGGCTCGTTGGCCGGGTATTCCGGCGTGTGGCTGGCGCGGGCGCTCACCACTCGCGGCACGCTCACGACGATCGAGATCGACGCGCGCCACGCCGCGCTGGCGCGCCAGGCGTACGTCGAGGCCGGCGTCGCCGAGCGGGTGCGGCTGATCGAGGGTGCCGCCCTGGACGTGCTGCCGACGCTCGCGCCCGGCTTCGACGCCGTGTTCGTGGATGCTGACAAGGCGCCGCTGGCGCAATACTTCGAGTGGAGCGTGCGGCTGCTGCGGCCGGGAGGGCTCTTGCTGTGCGATAACGCGTTCTTTCACGGGGCGGTGGTGGACCCGGGCGACCACTCGGCCGAAGCCGAAGGCGTGCGCGCGTTCAACCGGCTCGCGGCGAGCGACCCCCGCGTCGTCGCGGCCGTGGCGCCGATCCGCGACGGCCTGGTGATCGGCGTCAAGCTGCTGTCGTGAGCGACCAGCTGCCGCGGCTCGGCGGGCTCTCCGAGCGGGAGAAGTACGATCGCCTGGTGGAACGCCTGCCCGGCGTGTGGTGGGACGACGCCGGCCCCTTCGTCGGCCTGCACGAGCTCAACGTGGTGCGGGTCGCCTATTTTCGTGAGGCGTTCGGGGGGTTCGGGGGCAAGCGGGCCCTGGACGTGGGGTGCGGCGGCGGCCTCCTGGCCGAGGCGCTCGCCGCCGAGGGCGCGCGCGTGACCGCGGTCGACCCGTCGGAGAAGTCGCTCGCCGTGGCGCGGGAGCACGCCCGGCGCGCCGGACTCGCGATCGAATATCGCCTCGGCACCGCCGAAGACCTCGCGGGCGGCGGGCTCGAGGGGACGTTCGACCTCGTGTTCGCCGTGGACGTGCTCGAGCACGTGGACGACCTCGACCGCACGCTGGCGGGCGTTGCCACCGCGCTCGCCCCGGGCGGCGGCCTCGGCTTCCTCACCCACAACCGCACGATCGCCGCGTTCCTCCAGCTCGTCTGGGACGAGGAATATGTGCAGCATACCATGCCCGAGGGGTTCCACGACTTCAAGCGCTTCATCACGCCCGCCGAACTGACCGAGGGCCTGGCCGCGAACGGCATGATCGTGCAGGAGATGAAGGGGGTGGCGCGTGCCGGCGACGGCGGCGGCCGCGTGCTCACCGATGACTTGAGCGTCACCTACCTCGGCTGGGCGCTGCGGACGCGCCGAGCGTGACCCGCTCCTGGCTCGACGCGATCGTCGCGGCCGGCGCCGTCCCGGCCTCCCACGTGCCCGAGGCGAGCGTGGGCCGGACCGACGTGGCGGAATTCACCGGAGCCGATCCGGTGGAGGACGACGAGCTCCGGGTCCATCCCCTGGCGGATGCGCGACCGCTCGCGCCGGACGCCGCGTGCTTCCTCGACGGCATCGAGCAGTGGTGCGTGGCGGCCTATGCCGGCGTCACACCGATCGTGCGGGCGTACGTCGCGGCGGCGATCCGCCGCCGGGGGTCGAACCGCAGGCTGCGCACGGTGGCGGAGGATGCGGAGGAGCTCGTCATCACCCGGCTCGATCGCGTGCCGGACGGCGTGCGGGGCGCCCTCGAGGCCGCGGGTGTGCGCGTGGTCGAGGTGCCGGCGGAGGCCGCCGGGCCACCGGCGCGCGCCCTGCCGGCGGCGCGCGTGGAAGTTCAGAAGGCGCGGGCCGCGCTCGAGCGGCGGCTGGCGGAGCGGCACCTCGCGGCCCTCGGCGCGGACGAATGGCTCGTCGTCGACGGCGTGCTCTCCGACTCCGCCGCGCTGTCGGCGCACCCTCGGGCCCTCGGGATCGTCAAGAGTCACGGTGCGGAGTACTTCGAGGGCGCCGAGTTGGAACGGGCGCTCACGCTGCCGGACGGCCATCGCACGGGCGTGTTTCGGCCGCGGAGCCGGGGCGCGCGGCGCGACATCCACTCGTGGTACATCCGCCTCTGGCCGTGGCAGGGCAACGACCTGCTGTACGGCCTGCTGCGCGTGGAGGCCCGTGCCCATCCCGACACGATCGCCCAGGCATCCGGGATCTCGGTCTGGCTGCGGCGCGAGCGCGCTCCGCTGTCGACCCCCGACCGGCGGTGGGATCGGTTACTTTATCCTATCCATGACGTGGAGACGTACTTGAGAGCGCGCGCACCCCGGGACCTGCTCCCTGCGGCCGGGTCCCGTCTCCCGCGCACCGGGACGTGATCGACAAGACCGCGCCGCCCCCCCCGTCCCCCGCGCCGTCCCCGACCCCCGTCGGCCGCGTGGTCGCCACCGAGCTCAAGCCTGCGACCCCGCATCAATTTCATTTCTGGACCGCGAACGAGACCCCCATCGGGATCGGGGCGATTGTCAAAGTCGAGGGAGCCGCGAGCGGGGAGCTGGGAGCGGGGCGGATCGTGTACGGGGTTGTGACGGACGGGTTCGCTTACTCCGATCTCGCGACCCCGCTGCACGACGTCGTCGGCGCGGAGGGAGATCCCGCGCGCGCCGCCGAGAGCCCGACGGTGCGCCAGGAGATCCGGTTGTGGACGGCGGCAGTGCTGCGCCAGGAGCCCGCGGAGCCGCTCCAACCCGTCCCGCTCGGCCGCGTGTTTGTGGCGACGGACGCCGACGTCGCGCAGGCGCTCCGCATGGACGCCTACCTGGGCGGCGCGCAGCCGACCGCGATTCCGGTCGGCCTCTACACATCGGGCGGGCTCGAGGCGCCGGTTTACCTCGACGCCGATTTCCTGCTCGGTCCCGAAGCCGCGCATCTGAACCTCTCGGGCGTCTCGGGGCTCGCGACGAAGACGAGCGCGGTCGAGTTCCTGCTCGCGTCGGTTTTCCAGCACTTCCCGGGGCACAAGGGGCGGATCGCCGCGGTGTGCTTCAACGTGAAAGGGCCGGACCTGTGCTTCCTCGACCAGCCCGGCCCGCTCGACGACGAGGACCGCCGGCGCTACGCGCGGCTCGGCGTCGCGGCGCGGCCGTTCGAGCGCGTCCGGTATTACGCCCCCTTCAAGGCCGACGGCGTGAACCTGAACACCCTGCGCACCCATGCCGACCTGGTGGGAGACGTGGAGCCGCTCGTGTGGGGGCTGCGCGAGGTGCTCGACTACGCGGAGGTGCTCCTCAACCGCGATGACATCGATGCCAAGGCCGACGCGTTCATCGATTTCCTGTCCGACCGCGTGGTGGACAAGGAATTCGAGGACGGCTTCGGCGGGGCGCACCGGGTCGTCACGTTCGCGGATCTGGAGCGGCTGTTCCGGGCCATCTTCGACGGGCTCGAGTTCGCGGGGCGGAGCGACACGTGGCGCACCCATCACATCGCCACGATCCGCAAGGTCCGCAACCGGCTCGCGAACATCTCGACCCGGGCGAAGGGCCTCGTCACCGACGACGGCCCGTCGAGCGACCTGCCGTGGGGGCGGTTCGAGGATCGCACGGTGTACGTCGTCGACGTCGCCAACGTCGACCCGCTCGCCCAGGACCTCGTGTTCGCACGCGTCGTCTCGCAGCTGCGCGAGCACCTCGAGCGCCGGGATCTGGGCGTGGACGCGGTAGTGGTCTTCGTGGACGAATTGAACAAGTACGCCCCCGCCGACGGCCCCGAGACGTACGTCAAGAAGATGCTCCTCGATATCTCGGAGCGGGGACGGTACCTCGGGCTGGTGCTGTTCGGGGCCGAGCAGTTCCGCTCCCAGGTGCACCGGCGGGTGGTGGGGAACGCGGGGACGGTCGTGTTCGGCCGGATGGACTCGGACGAGCTGGCGACGCCCGGCTACCAGGTGCTCTCGCCCGCTACCAAGATCAAGCTCGCCACCCTGCCGATCGGGGAGCTGATGGTGCGGCATCCCCACTTCACGCAGCCGATCTTCGTGCGCTTCCCGCGGCCGGCCGTGTTGCGCGGCCGGGACGGGGTGGAGCGCTTCGGGCCGGCTGCGGACCTGCCGTTCGACGACGCGGTCGTGCGCCAGCTCGTGCGGCTCGACCGGCGCATCCGGCCCAACCAGGTGAAGGACCTGATCGCCGAGCGGCGGCCGGAGGACGTGCGCCGCGCCCTCGCCGCCGTGCGGCGCGAGCGGCCGCAGGATGCGCTCGCGTACTTCCGCCGACAGCTCGGCGGGCGCGTAGCGGCGGCGCCCGCGCCGGCGCGGGAGAGCGTGCCGCCACTCAACCCCATCTCCGACGAGCCATACTGACCGACAGGAGTCGTGCCATGCCCGCTCCCCGCCCCCTCACCCTCGCCGCGACGGCGTTCGCCGCGCTGGCGGGCTGCCGCGCCGCGAGCGGCCCCAAGCTCACGCTGCGCTACCATCCACCCGCGGGCGCCGCCTATCACTACGCCCTCGAGCAACACAACACGATGCGGTTCGAGGGCGGGCCGATGGGCGCCATGCCCGAGCACTCCGTCACCATGCGCATGTACTACACGCAGCTCGTCGGCAGGGTCGCGGCGGCCGGGACCGCGGTGACGGTGACGTTCGACTCGACGGCGCTCGAGTCCTCCAGCATGGCCACGGGCGCCATGCAGCCGGCGCTCGACCGGATGCGCGGCCTGAAGAGCGACCTCCTGTACGACGACCGCATGCACGTCGTGAGTGCGGCCTTCACCGGCCTCACGGGCGCGCCGTCGCCGGTGACCGAGCAGATGGGAAAGAACCTGAAGGGGATGTCGTTCTCGCTGCCCGATGGCCCCGTCGGCGTGGGCGACTCGTGGACGGCCGAGAACGAGGTGGCGCTCGCCGAGCAGCTGGGGGCGAGTGCTCCGATCAAGTCGAAAACGACGCTCACGGTGAAGGAGATCCAGGTCGCGGGCGCGGACACCGCGGTACTGCTGCACGTCGAGACCGCGTTCCCGGGCGAGCCCATCACCCTGACCCAGCAGGGGAAGCGGGTCACGATGAAGCTCTCCGGCGGCCTCACCGGCGAGCAGCTGTATTCGCTCTCGAAGAGCGCGCAGGTGCACGCGGCGATGGGCGGCACGATGCGTATCAAGGTGAAGGGGGCGCAGCCGGGGGAGGGCGAGATGACGGTGGCGATGACGCAGCGGACCTCACTCCAGCTCACCGGGGCGAAGTGAGCTGGTGAAGCTCGCTCACCTCGCCGATCTCCACCTCGGTTTCCGCCAGTACGACCGGCAGACGCCGCGGGGCGGGAACCAGCGCGAGGCGGACGTCGCCGAGGCGTTCAAGCGGGCCGTGGACGACGTGCTCGAGCAACGCCCGGAGCTCGTTCTTTTCGCCGGCGACGTCTTCCACTCCGTCCGCCCCACCAATCCGGCGATCCTGTTTCTCTTCCAGCAGCTGCACCGGCTGCGCACCGGCCTTCCGGATACGCCCGTCGTCATGGTTGCCGGCAACCACGACACGCCGCGGTCGACGGAGACCGGAACCATCCTCAGATTGTACGAGGCGCTCGGTGTCCACGTCGTGGTCGATGAACCGCGCTACCTCACCTTTGCCCGGCTCGATTGCTCGGTCCTGGCGGTGCCGCATCAGGCGCTGGTTCAGTCTGAGCGGCCGGCGATGCGACCGCAGCGCGGGACGACCCACAATGTGTTGCTGGTTCACGGCCAGGTGCCCGGCGTGGGCGAGAAGCGCGGCACCATGGAGTACGGCGGTGCGCTGGTCGATCAGCACGACCTGGCGCCGGCGCAGTGGGACTACGTGGCCCTCGGGCACTACCACGTGGCGCAGCAGATCGCCGCCAACGCGTGGTACGCGGGGAGCCTGGAGTACGTGACGCCCAACCCCTGGGGCCAGCTGCAGGACGAGGA
>Ga0209761_1002522_pt1 | contig 12020 bp, 12 predicted proteins | sample GraSoi013_1_40cm_4_FD_185818 | JGI IMG/M metagenome (GOLD analysis project Ga0209761, IMG submission 185818) | Grasslands soil microbial communities from the Angelo Coastal Reserve, California, USA - Sample 09_25_2013_1_40cm (SPAdes) (version 2) | ecosystem: Environmental > Terrestrial > Soil >... | reverse complement strand
AGACACAGCGAGCGCGTGCTCGCGTTCAGCGGGACTGGGCAAAGCCAGGGTCAGGATGCGATGGACTACGAAGAAGAAGACCACCGCATTCGCGGCGTGCAGGACGAGGCTCGTCAGATGATACCCGACGGGATTCATGCCCCAGAGCAGGTAGTCCAGGCCCAGGGTCATCCACGTCAGAGGAATGTAGTGGCCCATGTGCGTGGTCCACATCCAGCGGAGCTGGGTCCAGGCGAGCCCTCGATAGTGAGGGTTGTCGAGGAAATTTTTGTCATCGTCCCAGCTCACAAACTGGTTCTGGAGCGCGGGCAGGAAGGCGGCGAAGGTGATGAAAGCGATCAGCAACGGGACGGACCGAGCGAGCCACGGAGAAATGGCCCTCAGGGCGGGCTGGCCCGGATCGGGCGCAGCAGGCGAGGCAGTTCCGCCTCGTCGATGCGAGACTGGCCCCCGCGGCTCACTCGTTGAGATCTCCGTTTGCTAGTTCTACGGGTCGAGGGTCCCTTCCGTAGCTGATCTACATTATCCCCTACGGCGGGGTTGTAATCGCGTAAGCGAAGCGGGGCCCGCCGCGGTACTCAGGAGCGCAGGAGCGCAGGAACCAGGACCAGAACCACTGTGTCTCAACAAGAATGAGACAGTAGGTTCGCGAGTTTAGTGTTGGAACGTCTTCTGCCGCTGATAGCGCCCTCAGTATTGGCGCGACCCGGGAACGAAGCGCGCGCCACGGCGTTAGCACAGATGGAACGTGCGAATGCTTCCCGGAGGGATACCATGCTGAAGCGCGTCGCGGCGGTGTTGTGGATGCTGGCCCTAATGAGCGGGTGGGCGGCCGGGCCGGGCTCTCCCTCGGCGGACGGAGCGCCCAAGGCCTATGTGGGGCTCTTCAAGGACGATGCGGTGGCTGTCATCGACACGGCCCAGAACAAGGTCCTCGGCACCATCGCGGTCCCCAAGGGGCCGCACGGGCTCGTGGCGACGCCAGACGGTCGGAAGGTCTATGTCAGCAGTGATGGTGCCTCTACGGTGAGTGTCATCGACAGCGCCACAGATCGCGTGGTCGCAAGTCTCGAGGTCGGCGCCAATCCCCACGGGCTCGCAGTCTCGGGCGACGGGAGCCGGGTGCTCGTCTTGGGCTGGGGCTCGAACCGCGCGCTGGTCATCGACACGGCGACGGACCGCGTGATCGGCGAGGTGCCTGTCGCCCAGCCCCACAACGGCACGCTGAGCCGTGACGGGCGCACAGGGTGGGTGGCCTCGCAGCAGCAGGGCGCCACGGCGCTCGTCCGCCTGGATCTCACGATATGGAAGGAAGTGGCGCGGGTACCGCTAGACAAGACGCCCCGCGGGCTCGAGCTGAGCCCGGACGGCCGGAGAGTCTTTTTCACGCTGGCCGGCGTCAACGCGATTCAGGTGCTGGACACCGCCACCAACCGGATCGTCACACAGATCCCGGTGGGCGCCTCGCCGCACTACGCGCCCTTCACGCCCAACGGCCGGTGGGCGCTGGCCGTAGTCCAGGGCCCCGGCGAGCTCGGCATCCTTGACACGGCGAACAACACGCTGGCCGGCACCGTCGCTGTGGGCAAAGCCCCGCACTGGAGCATGTCGAGTTCTGACGGCCGCACGGCCTACGTGACCAACGAAGGCTCCAACGACGTCTCGGTGGTGGACTTGGCGAGCCGCGCCGTGACGGCCACCATCCCCGTCGGAAACGCTCCGCGCAAGATTGCCGTGCAGCCGGCTCCGGGTGTCGGGGTCACGGCCCCCGCGCCGGGGCGGACCGCCGCCGCGCCGTCGGGAAAGAGCAAGTCCATCACCCTGGGCGGCGTGACCTACGCCGACCATGGCATCAAGGACTTGCGGACTCTATCGAAGCTCGAACTGGAGGCCGATGACTACTACTTCTCGCCGACGTTCCTCCGGGGCAAGCCCGGGCAGAAGCTGACGCTACTCATAGAGAACGAGGCGAGTACGCTGCACAACATCAGCATTCCGGCGCTCGGTATCGACAAGGACATCCCGCCCAAGGGCAAGGTAGAGGCGGACGTCACCTTCCCGGCCTCAGGGGTGCTGGCCTTCGCCTGCAAGTTCCACGGGTCGCTCGGTATGAACGGCCAGCTGCTGACCGGCGACGCCGCGCCCAGCGGGGTGCGCTAGATCAGATCGACCTCGTGCCTGTAGGACGATCCTCGAGCGCGGCACTCAGCGAGAAGCCCGTCAGACCGCGGGAGGAAAACTCGGCCACCGTCTGGCCGTCGTTGAGCCGACGGTCCTCAACCGTTGATGATCGCGTACATGACGCGCCAGAGCGCGAGGAAGTCGCGCGCGTCCTGCCACCCTGGACCACCCTCCACGTGCTCCAGGACACCGACGAGGACGAGCGTGGTGCGCTCGCGCCGCGCCGCCGCGAGCCTGAGGCTCTCCGTGTAAGGCACCGCCCGGTCGTCCCGGCCGTGGATCAGGATCAGTCGCGCCTTGAGGTCGCGCGCCACGCGCACCGGCGAAAGCTCGTCGAGGTAACGCTCGAGGTCGGGCGAGAGCCGGGCCAGGAACCGCGCCGCGCGCTCGGGGTCCGTGGCCATGAGTTCCGCGCGGGCCGCGGGCTCGAGCAGGTCGGCGTTGGCTCTGACGAACGCTTTCACTAGCTCCGGATCGTGGGCAACGCGGCCCTTCACGTCGCCATACTCATAGATACCCGTCAGCCAGAAGCGCAGCACCTCGCGCGCCGACGCGTAGCCGCCGAGGCTCACGACGGCCCTGACGCGATCGCGGACACGGGGATCGGCCGCCGCGAGCAGCGCAGGCCCGGCGCCGACGCTCACGCCGAGGACGACGGACGGCGCCGGGCGCGCCGCGAGGGTCGCCACCACGGGCGCCACGTCGTCGGACCGCAAGCGCCCGCGCGTGAGCCCGGGGATCGCTGGCACGGCGACATCGAAGCCGGAGCGCGCCAGGAGCGCCGCGGCCTCGCGCACGCGGGGATCGTCCTTGCCCTCGGGTGCCAGACCGTGGACGAGGACGAGCGGCGCTCCGCCGGAGTACCCGGCGGGGGCGTAGCGGTCCACGCTGGCGCCGGGAACCGCGAGCGGCTCGCGCCTCGGCGTGGACGTCAGCGCCGAGAGCGGCGCGTAGCGGCCCTGGCTCAGGAACTCGACGAGGAACGCCCCGGCCCAGAGCATGGAGCGACCGGCGTGCGCGACAGGAAGGAGAAGGACGAGTGCGAGGAGGAGGCCGGCGAGCCGGGCTAGGTCCGGTTGACGCACTTCACGAGGCGCCACCCGTTGAACATGTTGACCTTCGCGACGAGCTCGGGCTCGAGCCGGACCTCGGCCAGGAGCGGCGTCAGCGCGAGGTTCGACTTCCAGCCGAGCCGCGTGCAGAGCGGTGCGACCAGGTCCTCGAGCCATCCCATGACCCGGCGCACGCTGCGAAAGTGACTGAGGATGACGATGACGCCGTCCGGCTTGACCACACGCCGCATCTCCCGGAGCACCGCGACGGGATCGGGGACCGCGGAGATCGTGTACGTCGCCACGGCCTTGTCGAACTCACTGTCCGCGAAGTCCATGGACGTGGCGTCCATGACCTTGAGCGTCACGTTGGGCATCGCTAGCGTCTGCACGCGCTCGACGGCCTTGTCGAGCATCTCCACGGAGAGGTCGATGCCGGTCAGCCGGCAGGTGGGGGGATAGAACGGCAGGTTCAGGCCGGTGCCGATCCCCACCTCGAGCACCGAGTCACCCCGCTGGACGTCGAGCTGCCTGACGGCGGCGGCGCGGCCCGGGGCGAAGATCCAGTCGAAGATGAAGTCGTAGACGGGGGCGTACAACTCGTATGCGCGCTCGACCTGCCTCTTCTCCAACGCCGCGTCCACTCAGAACCCTCCAAGACCTTCGGATTCGAGGCCGGCCAACGGCGGATCGAACTGCTGGTCCAATTCTAACCGCTGGCCGGAGGGGTTGCCAAGAACCTTGTCAAGTCAGAGCAGGAACCGGATCAGGACGGTGGCCAGGCCCAGGAACGAAAAGAATCCGCACACATCCGTGAAGGTCGTGATGATCACGCTGGACGCGATCGCCGGGTCGATCCTGAACGCCTTGAGCGCCACCGGGATGAGCGTACCGACGACGGCGGCGACCAGCATGTTGAAGACGAGCGCGACGCTCAGGATCACTGCCAGGAGCCACTGGCCCTTCCAGACGTAGGCGATCACGCCGAGCACGAGAGCGTTCGCGACCCCGGTGGTCAGCGCCAGCCACACCTCCTTCCAGAGCACGCGCCCCAGGACCCCCTGCGTGACGTCGCCGAGCGCGATCCCGCGGACCACGAGCGTCGCCGTCTGCGTCGTGCCGATGCCGCCCATCGAGGCGACGATCGGCATGAACACGGCGAGCGTGGCCAAGGCCTGGATCGTCGGCTCAAAGATGCCGACGACCGTGGAAGCGAGGATCGCCGTCGCAAGGTTGATCAGGAGCCATACGAGCCGCTTCGGGAAGGCCTTGCGCGGCTGATCCAGCACTGTCTCGTCGCCCGCGACACCCCCGAGGCGCTGGATGTCCTCGGTCGCTTCCTCGCGCATTACGTCGATCACGTCGTCCACACCGATCGTGCCGAGGAGCCGGCGGTTCGCGTCCACCACCGGAACCTGGGTCAGGTTGTAGCGCTGGACGAGGCGCGCCACCTCCTCCTGGTCGGTGTCTACCGTCACGCTCTCCACGTCCTCGGTGCGGATCGCGCTGATCGTCGTGGCAGGGTCGGCGGCGATGAGGCGGTGGAGCGGAACGAAGCCGACCAGGTGGTCGTGGTCGTCCACGACGTAGACGTAGAACGCGCCGTCGCCCGTCTTCGCCTTGCGGATGTGCTCGATCGCCCTGGCTACCGTCACCGTCTCGAGCACGGCGATGAAGTCGGGCGACATGAGGCGGCCGGCGGTGCGCTCGGGGTACTCGAGGAGCTCCTGGACCTCCTCGGCCTTCTGCTCCTCCATGAGGTCGAGGATTTCCTCGGCCTGCTCCTTCGGGAGCTCCTCGACGACGTTCACGACCTCGTCGCTCGGCATGCGGTCGAGGGCGCGTGAGACCTCGCCCTCGTCGAGCGAGCGGACCAGCTCGCGCAGGGTCGGATCGTCCAGCTCGCCGAGGACGGCGCCGGCGTGCTGCGGCGTGAGCAGCCGGAACACGCGCACCTGATCCTTGACCGGGAGCTCGCGGATGGCGCGCGCGACGTCGGCTGGATGCGCCTCGGCCAGGAGGTCGGCGAGGCGCTCGTCCCGGCCCGCGTCGAGCAATTCCCAGATCGCCTCGATGACTCGCGCCGTCTCTTCCATCTCAGCTCCGGAGCGCCTGGAGGAAGCGCGTCACGATCGCCTGCCGGAGCGCGTCCCCCGCGGGCTCGCCGACCCGGGCCTGCCAGTCGCGCAGGCGGATCACGGCCTTCGCCATCGCGCGGTGGCCCCCGGCGCGGCCGACGTCGCCGAACGCGCGGCGCACCACGTCACCCGCGGCGCGCACGTAGCCCACGTTGCGCACGCTGATGTGGAGCTCGCCGTTCACGGTGCCGGACACGACGGACCACTCGGCGCCCTCGATCTGGAGGAAGAAGTCGGCGAACTGGGCGACGAGCTCGGGGTACGCGACGGGGCCGAGGTGCGAGAAGACGACCCCGTGCGTGAGCTGGCGGCGCGCGATGCCGAGGGCGAGCACGTCGAGGGCCTCGTTGGGGAGCTCGGGCCGCTCGATGCGCCGGAGCGCCGCATGGTTCGCCAGCTGGTGCAGGTACGCGAACGCCTCGAGGTCGGCCTTGATGGCGCCGCGCTCGAGGTGGAGCGTGTCGGTCATGATGCCGTAGAGGAGCGCCGTCGCCAGGCGCTGCGTGATCTTCACGTCCGCGGCGCGCAGGTACTCGGTCATGATTGTCGAGGTCGCGCCCCACGAGGGTCGGATGTCCCGGAGCCGCGCCCGCGCGGGCGTCTCCTCGGGGTGGTGGTCGATGACGAGGTCGACCTCGCCGAACGGCTCCTCGAAGAAGCTCGGCTGGGCGTCCACCATCGCGACCATATCGTACTCGTCGATCGCGCGTCCCTTGATCTCCTCGACGTCGATGTCGAGGATGCGGGTCATCGCCCGGTTCTCGGGACGCGTGATCGTGCCGAACGTGGCGATGGGCGCGGCCGCCTTGGTCCGCCCGAGGAGCGTCCTGAGCGCGAGCGCCGAGGCGATCGCGTCGGGGTCCGGGTCGTCCTGCATCATGATGAGCACCCGGTCGGCGGACGCGAAGTGGCTGCGAAGCCGGTCCACCCGGGCCCGTGCCGAGGCACGCCGCAACGTCCGTTGACGCATGGCTGTCTCAGAAGTATGCGCCGCCCGCGTCGCGGCACAAGCGGATTTATCGGAGGAACGTCGCCCGGAATGCCTGGTAGGCAGGGCTCGCCTGGACCCGCCGGCGAAGGGCCCGGTCGGTCGCGCGCGGCCCGGTGAGCGCCCGCGGGGTGAGGAGCCGGGCGAGCGCCGCGGGCGCCATCAATCCGTGCGCGAGGACGACGTCGGGGATCGTCGTGGACCGCGCCTGCGCCTGCTTGACGACCTCCGCGGTCACGTCGTAGCCGAGGTAGGGCGAGAGCGCGGTGGCCTCGGCGTGGCTCCGCGCGAGCAGGTCGCGCACCCGGGCGCGGTCCACCCGGAGCCCGGCGATGCACCGCGTCCGCAGCAACCGCGTCGCCCGGGTCAGGAGCTCGAGGCTCTCGGCGAGATTCGTCGCGACGAGCGGCGTCATCACGTTCAGCTCCAGCTCGCCCGCCCCGGCGGCCAGCGCGATCGCGTGGTCGTTGCCCGACACCTGGAAGCACGCCATCTGGACCGCCTCGGCGACGGAGGGGTTGACCTTGCCCGGCATGATCGACGAGCCCGGCTCGACCTCCGGGAGAATCAGCTCGCCGAGGCCCGCCGCGGGCCCGGAGGCGAGGAGCCTCAGGTCGAAGCAGATCTTGCCGAGGTCCACGGCGAGCCCGCGAAGCGCGCCCGAGCACGCCACGAGCGGCCGCAAGCTCCACGTCGCCGTGACCGTGCTCGGCGCCGGCCGCAGGCGCAGGCGCGTGATTCGGGAGAGCTCGCGGATGACGAGGACGCGGAAGCGCGGGTGCGCCGTGAGCCCGGTGCCCACCGCCGTGCCGCCCAGGCCGACGACGCTGAGCTCTGCCTCGGTCGTCCGCAGGGCTCCGTCTGCGGCGCGGATCGCCTCGGCCCAGCCCGCGAAGACCTGACCGTAGGTGATCGGAACCGCGTCTTGCAAGTGTGTGCGTCCCACCTTCACGACCGCCCGCTCCCGGCGGGCGAGCCGGGCGAGCGCGCGCTCGAGCTCTCTCAGTTCGCCGTGCAGCGGGGGGAGCAGCTCGAGGGCCATGAGGCGGATCGCGGTGGGCGTCACGTCGTTCGACGACTGCGCGAGGTTGACGTGGTTGTTGGGGTGGATCGGTACCCAGCGGCCGCGGCGGCCGCCGAGGCGCTCGTTGGCGAGGTTCGCGATGACCTCGTTCACGTTCATGTGGATGGGCGTGCCCGCGCCCGCCTGGAAGGCGTCGAGCACCGCTGCGTCTGGGACAGTGCCCTCGGCAACGCGGTCGGCCGCCCAGACGATGGCGCGCGCCCACCTGCGCGGCAAGAGGCCGAGCCGCGCGTTCGCCAGCGCCGCCGCCTGCTTGACGCGCGCGTAGGCGCGGATCAAGGCGGGATGGGGCGCGCGCCCAGAGAGCTGGAAGGTCTCGCGGGCGCGCTGGGTGAAGACGCCGTAGAGCGCCCGCGCCGGAACGTCCTTGGCGCCGAGGCTGTCGCGCTCCCGACGGGTCCGAGCTACGCGCCGAATTTGGTCAGCCGGAGCGCGTTGGCCATCACGAGCGGCATCAGGTGGTGGGACGGGAGGACGCCGAGGCTGCCGGCCGCGCACGCCCGCTCGGTGAAGGCGGTCACCGGATCAGCGCCGCAGTAGCGGCTCCAGAGGAGCACGGGCACCGGCTGCCAGCCGTGCGCGGCGAGCACCGACGGCGTCGCATGATCGCCCGTGACCACGAGGACGTCCGGCTTGAGTGCACGAATGTCGGGGACGGAAGCGTCGAGACGCTCGAGGGCCGCGACCTTCGCGTCGAAGTTGCCGTCCTCGCCGGCCTTGTCCGTGTCCTTATAGTGCAGGAAGAAGAAGTCGTACGCGTCCCAGTGCTCGCGGAGCGTCGCGAGCTCCTCGCCGAAGGTGCCGCCCGTCTTGAGCACCTCCATGCCCACGAGCTTGGCGAGACCGCGGTACATCGGGTAGGCGGCGATCGCCGCGGCTCGGAGACCGAAGACCTCGGGGAAGCGCGGGAGCTTCGGGAGCCGGTCGAAGCCGCGCAGCAGGACCATGTTGGCGGGCGCCGTGTTGGCGAGCCGGCGGCGGGCGTGGGCGACGAACGCATTCACCCACCGCGCCGTCGCCGTCGCCTTCGGCTCGAGCGCCTTGACGGGGAGCGGAGCTTTGCCGAGTGCCTGCGGGTCGGTGTCGGAGAGCCGGCCCGAGAGCGCGCCCCGCCGGCCCCGGGCGCGCAAGACCAGGACGAAGCGGTGCTCTTTCACGGGCTCGACGAACAGCTCGACGCCCGGCAGCGGGATCCCGCGCAGCCGCTCCGTCAGGCGCACAGAGACCTCGGTGGGAATGCGCCCGGCGCGCCGGTCGGTGATGCGGCCGCTGGCATCCACGGTGCAGAAGTTGCCGCGCGCGGCGACGTCGCCGGGGCGAAGATCGAACTCGATCCCGAGCGCCTCGAGGACGCCGCGCCCGACCTGATAGCGGAGCGGGTCGTAGCCGAAGAGCCCGAGGTGGCCGGGACCGCTGCCGGGCGTGATCCCCGGCGCCACGTGGCGGATGAGGCCGCACGCCGACTCGGCGGCGAGCGCCGACAGGTTGGGCAGGCGCGCGGTCTCGAGCTCGGAGCGGCCGGTCTCGGGGCGCGGCAGGCCGCCCAGGCCGTCGAGCGAGAGCGCGACAATCTTCGTGGTGTTCTGGACGACGAGCGGCGCGATCAGCCCCAGCATGCGCCGGCGCTCACGCCTCCTTCACGGGGTTCTCGAGCCGCCCGAGCCCGGTGATCTCCATCGTGACGACGTCGCCGGGCTGGAGGAACACGGGCGGCTTCTTGGCGAACCCGACGCCGGGCGGCGTGCCGGTGGCGATGAGATCGCCGGGCGCCAGCGTCATGAGCCCGGAGAGATAGCTCACGAGGTAGCGGACGTCGAAGATGAACGTCCTGGTGTTGCCGCTCTGCATCTGCTTGCCGTTCACCCACGTCCGGAGATCGAGGGTGTGCGGGTCGGTGATCTCCTTGCGGTCGGCGATGTACGGCCCGACGGGCGCCGCGGTCTCGAAGATCTTCCCGGCCATCCACTGGCTCGTGATGAACTGGAAGTCTCGCGCGCTCGCGTCGTTGATGATCGTGTAGCCCCAGACGTAGTCGAGCGCCTGCTCCTTGGCGACGAAGCGCGCCGTGCGGCCGATCACGACGCCCAGCTCGACCTCCCAGTCCAGCTGCTGCGAGCCGCGCGGCCGGAGGATGGGCTCGCCGGGGTCCAGGATCGCGTTCGACCACTTGGCGAAGATCGGCGGCTCCTTGGGGATCGGGTTGCCTGTCTCCTCGGCGTGGTCCCGGTAGTTGAGGCCGATGCAGATGAACTTCCCCGGATCGGCGATGGGCGCGTGGAGCCGGGCGCTCGAGGCCGGCACGGTGACCCACTCGGTGATGGAGGCGACGGCCTCGTGCGAAGCGGCGCCGCCCTCGAGAAAGCCGCGCGTGCTCTGCGGCACCAGAGTCGCGGCGATCTCTTGGGCCCGCACGACGCCGCGCCGGGCGAGGGTGTGGGCGAGGCTCGCGTGGAGATCGGCGATGCGATCGCCCTGGAGCGCGCCGAGGCGGGGGAATTGGCCGTTGACGGAAAAGCGGACGAGCTTCATGGGTCATAGCCTCCCGACAGAAGTAGTGGCCAATTATAGCCTTGTGCGAATTTTCCCGCCGGGGGCCGTTTGAGATATGCTGGATTCCTCCCGATGGGGCGCCTTACCAGGGACCAGGAGGTTACGCGATGAAGCTCGTGGCTCGATCGCTCACGCTCGCGGTCGTGGTGTCGCTGATCGTCGGAGGACCGCTCGCGACGTTTGCCCGCGCGCAGCAACCCGCCGAACCGGCGCAGCCGCCGGAGCCCTCGCGAGGGGTGGTGAAGATGATAGGCGGCTTGAGCGAGGCGGCGTTGTACACCGCGGGCGCCGGCGTCGCGAACGTCGTCCACATCCCCGGAAAGGCGGTGCTGTGCGGCCTCGGTGTCGTCGTCGGCGGGGGGCTGCTGATCCTCACCCTGGGCGCCGCTTACAAGGGTGCGGCGGCGTTCGGCAAGGAAGGGTGCGGAGGCAAGTGGGTCCTGACGCCCGGCGACCTCAGAGGGACTGACTTTCTCCTCGGCACCGCGGAACGCTCCGAACGGGATTAAGCCCGGAACGCTACAAGGAGGGAACATGCCGAACATCATCGAAACCGCCAAGGCCGCCACGGTCGCCTACAACGACAAGAACTGGGACAAGGTGAAAGCCGCGTTCGCCGAGAACAGCGTCTACGACGAAAAGGGGACGGGGCGGCGCCTCCAGGGCGTCAAGCAGATCATCGAGGCCTGGCAGGGCTGGGGCAAGGCCATCCCGGACTCGAAGGCGACGTTCGTCGCCGAGCACGCGAGCGGCGACACCGCCGTTCTCGAGGTCGTGTGGAAGGGCGTCCACACGGGCCCGCTCCAGACGCCGACGGGCACGATCCCGGCGTCGAACAAGCGCATCGAGGTGCCCGCGTGCCAGGTCTTCAAGATCGAGGGTGGGAAGGTCAAGAGCTTGACCCACTACTTCGACATGGCGACGCTGCTGGCGCAGATCGGCGCGTTCAAGCGCTAGCCCGCCGCGAACGATCGCCTCAGCGCCGCGCTCGACCGACCGAGAGCTGGGTAGTCCCCTCTCCTCGGGCTGGCGACGCTCACCGATTAATCGACGCGTTCCTGTCGCGCTGCTGTTCGTCGCGCTGCTGGCGGCGTTCGCCGCCGGCATCTGGGGCACCATCCTCCGGCCCGCCGCTTACGAGGTACGGGGCACGATCGTCACGCGCCCCGCGCCGAATCTCGTTCTCGTCAGCCACGACGCCGTCCAGGGGCTCGGGATGGGCGCCATGGAACTGATGGCGATCGCGGCCGAGCCGGCGCTGCTGGATGCCGTGAGCCCGAAGCCCGGCGACCGCGTCAAGCTGGCCGTCCGTCAGCAGGACGATCAGGTCGTCCTGCTCCGCATCGAGCGCCTCCCCTGAATCAGCGCGCACGACTGAGCTCGCGCACGTAGGCGACGAGCTCGCGGATCTCGTCCTCCGAGAGGGCGGCGCCGAAGGCCGGCATGCCCGGCCGCCCGATGGGCGCGCCGCCGTTCTTGATGATGTCGAAGAGGTACTGGTCGGAGCGCTGACCGAGGCGGGCGCCGTCGGCGAGGTTGCCGGGACGGACCAGGAAGAGCGTGGCGCGCCAGGTGCCGCGACCGTCGGTGCCGTGACACGTGGCGCAGAGCTCGTAGAAGAGGCGCTCGCCCCGCGAGGCGCCGCGCGGCGGGCGCGGGGTGTCGAGCAGCGCTGCGAGGCCCGCCGCCAAGACGCCGATAGCCGCGATCGCGAGGACGAGCGCCAGGAGCGGCCGGCGCATGGCGCCGAGGATAGCACCCACGGCCGGGGGCGCGCGTTTACCTCAGATGCCACTTGACAAGAGGTGCCCCGGAAGCATAAAGAAGTTAATTCTTCAGGGGTTGTTGCCCCGTGGACCAGATCGGTTTCCGGATAGTCAAGGAGGCTCACGATGAGTGACCCGCAACCAGTCAAGACCTCAACCCTCAACCGCCGGAAATTCCTCACCGTCGCCGGTGCGGGCGTTGCAGGAGGCTCCCTCCTGACGATGCTCGAGGCCCGCCAGGCGCCGGCACAGATCAAGGGG
>Ga0209761_1002521_pt1 | contig 12022 bp, 10 predicted proteins | sample GraSoi013_1_40cm_4_FD_185818 | JGI IMG/M metagenome (GOLD analysis project Ga0209761, IMG submission 185818) | Grasslands soil microbial communities from the Angelo Coastal Reserve, California, USA - Sample 09_25_2013_1_40cm (SPAdes) (version 2) | ecosystem: Environmental > Terrestrial > Soil >... | reverse complement strand
ATGCCGCATGGTCAAGAGCGATCATGAAATCGCTCTGATGCGGTTGGCCAGCAAGGTCACGCTCGCGGCGTATGAAGCTGCATACCATGCGCTGAACGAGGGAATGACGCAGCAACAGTTTGAAGATCTAATCGAGGCCGCTCACAAGCAGCTCGGTTTCAGCGGCGGCGCCGACGTGCAGGTCGGCGAGTACTCGGCATTCCCGCACGGGTCAGTGGCTACACAGGTAATTCGGGAAGGCACGATTGTGTTAATGGATGGCGGATGCAAAGTGGAAGGCTACACCTCCGACATCACGCGCACGTTCGTTCTTGATAGGCCTTCCGACAAGATGAACAAGGTGTTCGAAATCGTGCACCGCGCACAGACCGAGGCTCTGAAAACGCCACGGCCTGGGCTGGAGTGCCAAGCTGTAGATGCCGCTGCTCGCAAAGTGATCACAGATGCTGGCTATGGCCCCGATTACAAGTTCTTCACTCATCGCCTGGGTCACGGCATGGGCATGGACGGCCATGAGTGGCCGTATCTGCTCCGCGGGAACGCTACGAAGCTGGCGCCTAACATGACTTTCAGCGATGAACCGGGAATTTATCTTCGTGGCGAGTTTGGCATCCGGTTAGAAGATGATATGCACATCACGGAAAACGGCGCAGAGTTATTCACGCCACAGAGCACGTCATTAGAACATCCATTCGGCTAATCTTATGCTTCGGGTACTGGCGGACAGCCGGCAAAACTCTTCATGTATTTGTTCCCGATGTAGCCGAGATACTTTATACCGATTTCACTGGTGAAGAATCCATCTACGGTCATCATCCGCAAAAAGGAAAAGAAATCGACGCCTTGGCTCAGGCTGGGATCGCTGAGGGCATTCCTCCGATAGGCGATCTGATCAAGTATTTGTTTCTGCTGCTCGGAAGCGCATTCGAGAAAGACCTTCCCGTAACGATCTGTACAGGTTGAATCCAGCCACATCAAGCCACCACCTAGTTTGAGTTGATAATCAGGATTCTCGCTGGTGAGCAGATCAATGAACTCGGGCGCGCCCGCTTCGATTGCGCCACCCGTCCCGTCTTCGGCAGGAATAATGGTTTCGCAGAGCGCCTGAAGAATCTTGTATTGATGCGGCGGAAAGAACTTCGGAGTGTATCCGCCGGCTGCCGACGCCTTCTCAGCCTGCACCATGTTGTGCGCGTACTCGGCGGCTTGCATGGGAATAACTCGCAGGACTGAGCCTGCCATCGCGCCCATTCCAAGCGTCCTTAGGACGTCGCGGCGGGAGATAGATTTGGTCATGTGCTAACTTCGTCCCTTTTTTGAACAATTCACACTGAGAACTGAGAACTAAAAACTGAGAACTGGATTCTTGGAATAAAAACCAGATCTCCGCAAAATCAATATCAGGCCAAGTGGAAGGAAACAAGTTCTCGATTCCGCAGTCACCAGTTCCCAGTTCTTAGTTCTCAGTCACAGGCGCGATTGGAATTCACAGATTTCCTTTCTTCGCCTGATCGAGCAAGTAATCCGAGGTTCGCCACGAAAGCGCCATAATCGTGAGCGTCGGATTTTTGTCCGCATTGGTGACAAAGGGCGCCGCATCAGCAACGAACAAATTCCTCACATCGTGCGCCTGGCAATATTTGTTCAATACCGAAGTCTTCGGATTCACTCCCATTCGCGCGGTGCCGAGTTCATGAATGATCACGCCGCCATCGGCGATTCCGTAGGGCCGTGGCGCGTCAGGGCTTGCCTTCGTGGTATAAATTCCGCCCGCGGCCTCAACAATGGAGCGAAACGTCTCCTGCATATCCTTCGCCATCTTGATCTCGTTATCGCTCCACTGCCAATGAAAGCGCAGCACGGGGATTCCCCATTGATCGACGGTGACCGGATCGATATCGCAGTAGCTTTGCGGGTTGGGAATCATTTCACCACGGCCTTCCAAGCCGATATAGGTGCCGTACATGGAGCGGCAAATCTGCTTGAGTGTGAGGCCGTAGCCCTCAAATTCTTCACACACGCCATCAAATTCGCCCACCCCCGGCATTCCCCTACCACCATACATCTCGATGTGATACCCCCGCAGGAAATCGTTCTTGCGATCGAATTTCCACCAGGGGATGTACATGTGCATCCCGCCGACTCCGTCGTGATTGTGCGGCGGCATTTTTTCGAGCTGGGGAAAATATCCTCCGCCTGAGGTGCCGACACTGTCAGTGAGATACCGGCCCACCGCTCCCGAGGAGTTCGCCAGCCCGTCAGGAAACAGCGCGGATTTCGAATTTAGAAGCAGGCGCGCCGATTCGCAGGCGCTTGCTGCCACAACGAACGCTTTCGCGTTGACTCGTTTTTCTGTGCGCGTGGTTTTGTCTATGTATGAAACTGCTTGAGCTTTCCCGTCTTTGCCGACGACGATCTCGCGGGCCATTGCGTTTGCGATCAGCGTTAACCGGCCCGTCGCCTGCGCAGGCGGAATCATGACCTGGCTGGAGCTGAAATTCGAGGCGGTCAAACATCCGCGATCGCACTGCCCGCAGTAGTGACAAGCTGCGCGGCCGCTCAGCGGCTTGGTGATGATGGCCATGCGCGACGGAATGCAAAGCACGTTCAGCTTATCGCAGGCTTTCTTGACGACCGTTTCTGTGCAGCGCGGCGGAGGTGGTGGCATGAAGATTCCATCCGGTGCGCTGGGAATGTTCTCCTTGGTGCCAAAAACGCCGATATAGGATTCAACCTTGTCGTAATAAGGAGCGAGTTCGTCATAGGTAATTGGCCAGTCATCGCCCATCCCGTCGGTGGAACGCGATTTGAAATCTATAGGAGCAAATCGCAGCGCGATGCGTCCCCAGTGATTGGTGCGGCCACCGACGATGCGAGACCGAAACCAGCGAAAGCGCGATCCCGGCGCCGAGGTGTAAGGTTCGCCATCGATCTCCCATGCGCCGTTCGGCGCCGTAAATTCGTCGTTGATTTCGCGGCGAAGCTTGCCGCCAACGCCAATGCCACGGTGCGGCAGATCGTAAGGCCAGAGGTGTTCTTTGTAATCTTTTTCAGGATTGAGCGGCGGGCCGGCCTCGAGCATGACAACGTTCAGCCCGCCTTCGGTCAAAATCTTGGCGGCCGTGCCACCCCCAGCGCCTGACCCAATAATGCAGACGTCGTAAGGCTTGGGCGAACGAACGACCTGGGGCATCGATATCTCCCGGGAAACTGGCAATTATAGTAAATGACGTTGTAGGCGCGGGCGTCATCGCCCGTGCTCGTGGTTAAAAGCGCAGGCGTTCCAGGTATGCATAGCTGGTGCGAATGCTGTCAAACGGCGCCTTGGGATTGTCGTGCTCGACGAAATAATGCTTGAGTCCTGCTTTTTCGGATTGAGCGAAGATGCGCTTCCAATCGATCACGCCGCTGCCGACCTCGGTCATCTCCTTCATCGAGTCGCCAAAGTCCTGCTCGCCCGCGGCGGTCACGGAAGGGATTTTCGTCACGTCTTTTACATGTACCAGCGGGAAGCGTCCGGGATAGCGGTCGAAATACTTCACCGGGTCCTGACCGGCGACACTGATCCAGCATAGGTCCATTTCCATCTTGACTAAATCCGGGTCGCTTTCCTGCAGCAAGGTATCGTAAGGCAGTTTTCCGTTCACCGGAAGATACTCGAACCAATGATTGTGATAGGCAAATTGCATTCCCGCTTGCTTGCTGGCTTTTCCCGCGCGATTGAATGTTTCCGCAGCGCGCTTGAATCCATCGGGCTGCTTGCGAACACTGTCCTCGATCCAGGGATTCACAATGTACTTGTGGCCGATTACCTTGCTGGCCTCGATTACCCGCTGAAAATTGTCTTGGCTTAGAGCTGCGTAATCCACGTGCGTGGAGGGCGCAGTCAAGCCATATCGATCAAGGGATGAGCGCATCTCCTGCGGGGACCGATCAAAGTATGAGACTTTCCCATCTTTCATCTTGAATCCGGCGAGCTCGACTTCTTTGTAGCCGATGGACGCGACTTTGGCGAGTGACCCTTCAAAATCTTTCGCGATCTCCGAGCGCACCGTGTAGAGCTGTACGCCAATTCTGTCGATTTTGTGATCGTCCGCGGCCCAGCCCAATCGCCGGGTCAGCAGAGTTGCAGCTGTCACGGTTCCCAGAAAGCTTCGCCGATCCATTTACAGTTCTCCTCGCTTCATTTGATCGACAGCAAAGTCGCAAGCACGCGCGGTCAGCGCCATGTAGGTGAGAGAGGGATTGACACAGGCTGAAGACGTCATGCATGCGCCATCAGTTACGAACAGATTCTTCACATCGTGTGCCTGATTGTGAGCGTTCAGCACTGAGTTCTTGGGATCACGCCCCATGCGTGCTGTGCCCATTTCATGAATCGTCAGGCCCGGCGCATTGTCTTCAAGAAATGGCTCGATCTGCTTTGCGCCAGCGGCCGAAAGCATTTCCGAGGCAGTTACCGTCATATCGTGCAGCAGAGCACGCTCATTTTCTCTCCACGAGCAATGAATCTTCAGCGCGGGAATTCCCCACGCATCGGCTTTTTCTTTATCCAGCTCGATGTAATTTTCGCGATTGGGCAGGCACTCGCCGAATCCATAAAACGTGAACATCCATGGACCGGGGCGGCTCAGCATGCGCTTGAAGTCCGCTCCAAAACCCGTCATCCAAGCGCCTCGTTCCCAGTTTTGCCGCGATCCCCCACCTTGGAAACCGTATCCACGAAGCAAGCCCGAATGCTTTTGCTTGACATTACGGAAGCGCGGAACATAGATGCCGTTAGGGCGATGCCCGAGCGCAATCTTATCTTCGTGCCCAGGGATAAGGCCGGTAGCTCCGCCGCCCATACAATGATCCATCAGGTTGTGCCCAAGCTCGCCGCTGGAATTGGCAAGCCCATTGGGAAATTCCGTGGTCGAGGAGTTCAGCAGAATGCGGGCAGATTCCAACGCCGAAGCGCAGAGGAACAAAATACGCCCTCGGAATTCGAGAGCCTCCCGCGTCTGGCCGTCAATAACGCGAACGCCAGCCGCTTTTCGAGTGTTGGAATCAAAGATGACGCTGTGTACTACGCTGTGCGGACGGATCGTAACTTTCCCCGTGGCCTGCGCAGCCGGAAGCGTCGAATTCAGACTACTGAAATAAGAGCGCGTAATGCAGCCGCGCGAGCACGGCCCGCAATAATGGCAAGCAGCGCGCCCGCGATGCCGCTTCGTCAGAACCGCCGCGCGACCGATCGTCATCATGCGTTCGTTTGGAAAGCTCTTCGCGATCGCATCCTTTACGACCACCTCGGCGCACGTCATCTCCATTGGCGGTAGAAATTTCCCATCCGGAAGCTGCGGCAGTCCCTCCACCTGACCCGTGACTCCGATAAAATCCTCGACATAGTCGTACCACGGCGCAATGTCCTGATAGCGAATCGGCCAGTCAATGGCGATCCCTTCGCGCAGGTTGGCTTCGAAATCGAGATCGCTCCAGCGATACGACTGCCTTCCCCACATGATGGATCGCCCGCCCACATGGCGGCCGCGAATCCACAAGAACGGCTTACCTAGATCGGTGGTATACGGGTTCTCACGATCATTGACGAAGAACTTGCAATTCCATTCATCCACTCCACTGCACGTCTGCTGAATCGGCTGATCGTCATCGAAGCGCTTGCGATCGCCCAGACCGCGGAATCGCTTCTCCCAGACGGGAACGTGCTCCACGTAGTCCGTATCAGGATCAATCGGGCGGCCAGCCTCCAACACCAGCGTTTCGAGACCCTTCTCGCTTAGTTCTTTGGCAGCCCAGCCGCCGGTTATACCGGAACCGACGACAATTGCGTCATAGACCTTGGTTGGCATTGTTATTTTGCCGCCTCTTCTTCGACGGGAACGCATCCGGCATGGCTGGACGGAATGATCTGCTCGTGTAGCTCCTGCTCAAATCCAGCCTGGGAGGTGTAATAGCCAACCAAAGTAAGGCGCTTCAACATGTAAAAAAATTGCTTTTCGGTCGGAGCAAATCTTCCCTCGCGATGCAGATCCAGCGGCTGCCGGATTCCCGCCAGCTCCTCGTCGAAACTACCGAGAATCTGGATTTGTTGTTTTTCCGAACAGTCGATGAAGCTCTTTCCGAATACATCCCGGCTGCGGAGATCAACGTCGTCCAGACCCGCCAGAAAACGCGCTTTCTCATCGCCCTCATACCACTCGGTGAGAATGAGATCGATGAACTCATTCACCCGTACGGCTTTCGCTCCCGGGGTATCGGTCTGAGGGACGATGAGCTCGCTGATCGCTGTCACCGTCGCGTTCTGGTGCGGGTTCAGCGTCTTCAGCGCGGGGGCTTCAGCCAATTGCTGGTGAACCTCGCGAAAAAGCGAAAATGCGTCACGCGAGAGGATTGGGAGAGCGGCAGTCGCAGCTAGCAGCCTGAGGGCTTCACGCCGTTGCATGTTTGCTCCTGACGTGCCTGGTTTGACATGCTTGGCTTGTCAGCTTACTTCAGCGCGGAAATGCGGTCAACGTTGAACCGAGCGCATGACTAGCTCGCGCGCAGAACGTAACGCGGCGACCGGATCGCCGGCTGGCTCAAACTCCATCGCGGCATAGCGGTCATACTTGAGTTCCGCTAACTTGCGGAAGATGTTCGCGTAATTAATTTCCCCGGTCCCGGGCTCGTGCCGTCCGGGCACGTCGGCGATGTGTACCAGCCCGACCAGATCGATGTTCTTCTCCAACTTCTCTATCAGATTCCCCTCTGCAATCTGCTCATGGTAGAAGTCGTACAGAAACTTCACGTTGGGATGGTTAACTTTGCGAACGATTTCAAATCCCTCCGCTACAGAGGTCAGATAGTACTTCGGATTTTCTTCCTGATCGATATTCTCTAGCAGCAGTGCGGCTTTTTGTTTTGCCGCGAGGTCTGCCCCGCGCTTGAGCGCCTCAATGCATGCCTCATGATGCGCATCGTGGGAGAGTCCCTCGACACGATTGCCCGAGAGCACAATAATAGCGGGGCACTCCAGCTTTTCGGCGATTGGCAAAAAATTCTTCAGATCGGCAACGAACTTATCGCGAGCGGCTGGGTCGGCGGTGCCTGTCCACACTCCGGCGGTAGCATCGAAAGTAATCCCAAGCGAACGTTTCTTGGAGTTCGCGCGCCGAAAATCTGCATCCGTCCAGTTTTCGAATTCCTTAACCAACTCAACTGCTTGATAACCAGCTTCTGCTACTTTTTCCAGGCGCTGCTCGAATGGAAGATCCTTGTAGACAGTCCATAGCATTACGGAAAGGTTGAACGGGAGCGAGTTGGAGCCACTGGGCTGCGCAGAAGAGAGCAGTGATGGGATCGCCGCCGCTCCCAGAGCGGCGGCGGCAGTTTTCGCAAATCGACGACGATCCATTGATAGCTAGCTCGTGCCCAGCAGTTCACTCCGAACGTTTTTCAGCACGTACAGGGCGCGCTCTACTCCAACTTCGCCGGACAGAATAGGATCTTCATTTTCCACGCTGAACATTCCCTGATATCCAACCTCCATATATGCCCGCATGATTTCCTTCCAGGTGCCCGCACTGTGGCCATATCCGACCGCGCGGAAAGTTTCCGAGGCCAGCGGCAGGTCTTTCTTCTCGAACGCGAAATTGAGCACGCCGTAGCGGTCGACGTTCTCTTTGTAAAAGGTGGTGTCCTTCATGTGAGCGTGAAAAATCGCGCCCTGCTTGCCCAGCATATGAATCACTTCAACCGCATCGCACTGCTGCCAGAAAAGATGGCTTAGATCGCAGTTGGCCCCAATTTCCTCGCCAACAGCGTCGCGCAGCTTCAGCAACGTCCTGGGGTTATAGACCACGAAATTGGGGTGCATCTCCAAAGCGATTTTGTGAATGCCGTGCTCGCGCGCGAATTTGGCTGCTTGCTTCCAATAAGGAATGACTTTTTCTTTCCACTGCCAGTCCTGTATCTGCGCATATTCCGGAGGCCAACGATACGTAACCCAGTTCGGCACGGTGTCGGTTGGGCTGCCACCGGGACATCCCGAGAAGCCCACGATTACGCTCACTCCTAATCGCTCCGCCAGCAGCACCGTTCGTTGAAAGGTCTGCCAATCGCGCTCAGCAATCTTCCCATCAGGATGAACCGGGTTCCCGTGACAGCTCAGTGTCATCACGCGAATATTGCGGTCCTCAAATTTTTTATTCCACGCGCGCAGCTTGGCTGGATCAGCCAAGAGCTCTTCCACGGGACAATGTTTCGATCCCGGATAGCCGCCCGTCCCAATCTCGACCGCCTCCACGCCCCAGCCGGCAAATTTTTCGATCATCTGATCGAGGGGCATGTCTGGGAACGCAGGATCGAAAACTCCAATCGGAATCTTCCGTGCTGCCCCCGGGGATAATGGACGCGAGCCGGACTCCTGCGTTGCTACAGCACCAAACGCTGATGGGTTTCCGGCAGCGGCCGCGGCAACCAATCCGCCTGACGCCGCCAGAAAGCTTCTACGGCTGCGAGAACCAATCGTGGAGCTTCGGCCCATGTATAGCCTCCGGCCTGCCTTAATACTGGCCGCTGGACTATCAGCGGCACTCAACGACGCAGCATTATACGCATTCGCTCAGTGAAACAAATAGAAACGCGTATTTCTCCGCTCCCCTCGCGCCCGCTTGGCAGACTCAGCGGGCAAGAATTATCCGCCTTCGCAGAGAAATCCTCCAACATTGTTTGTCAGGATATTGACAAAGGCTCCGGTTTCCAACATGCTGTCATGCGCGAAATGCCACTTCGTCGAAAGGCAACATCGCGCTCGACCGCTCCATTAAGCTTGGCCGCTCGACTCGGATTGTTGAGCTCGAGACGACAAGAAATTATCCGTCCCGCTTTCGAGCATCCGCGCGGATTCGTTCTGCTCAGCGTGCGCGCGCTGGCCAAGCGGCTGAAGACCGATCCCGCGACCATGATCCGCATTGTGCGGGGGATGCAGTTCCGTTCGTATCGTGAATTTCAGCACTATCTGCATGAACTCTCTATCGCGCACGCGACCTCACTGGACACAATGCAAACGGGAGGCGCCGGCAAACATACCGTCCCGGCGCAGGCGCGAGCATCTCTCGACCAAGATGCCAAGAACCTTGACGCGGTCATCCAAAACCTGGACTCTCGACGTGTGGCTGCGCTGACGCGCCGCTTTTATTCGGCAAAGAAGGTCATTCTGCTGGGTGGCGACCTGGCCGCGAATCTAGTGAAATTTCTTGAGCATCATTTGATTATGCTGGGGCTTCCGGTTTCCTGCGCCACCACTCCGGCCGAGGTTGTCCACAAAGTGCGAATGACCGGAAAACGGGATTTGGTGATCGCCGTCAGCTACGGACGCGGTCTGCGCCAGACGGTAGAAGGTTTGCGCCAGGCACAGGCGAATGGCGCTTATTGCGTCGGCATCACCAACACTCTCATATCCCCGCTCAACCAATTCGCCAATGAATGTTTTCTCACGTCAGTGGACACGCCTTCCTTCGGCGCCTCATATGTGGCGCCGATGGCATTCCTTAACGTGATTATCGCGGCTTGCGCCAACTATCGGCGCTCTCGAACGCTCGCCCTATTGAAACAAGTCGAGGACGAGCAGAAGCACGGGTTCCGCTGGTACGAGTCCAGTTGAATGGGATGGAAAAATAGCTCCGTTTGCTGTGGACTGGGTTATCCGCCGATGTGCACCATGGTTCGCGACGCGGGGACAAAGTCTGGCTCGCCGATGTGGTGCCGCTCTTCTTTTTTCTGCACTACGCCGCGGATGAAATCGACAAGCTGATCATCCGTAGCGCCGCGACGCATCAGTCCATAGAGGTCGTGATCCCACACTGAAAATAGGCAAGTGCGAATTTTGCCGTCGGAGGTGATGCGGATGCGGCTGCAGTGTCCACAAAACGGGTGCGAAACCGGAGCGATGATGCCAATTTCACCGATGCCGTCATCAAAGCGATAACGGCGAGCAGTCTCACTGCGGGAATGAGGAATTTCAACGAGCGGCCTGTACTCAGCCATGCGGCGCAGAATTTCGTCGAGGGTGACCACGGTCTCCGGCGCCCAGACGCGGTCTTCTTCCAGCGGCATGAACTCTATAAAACGCACGACCACGCCTTCTTCGCGCGCGAACATTCCGAAGGGGATGATCTGGTCCTCGTTAAAGCCGCGCATGAGCACACAGTTAACTTTCACCGGCCAAAGACCGGCACGACGCGCAGCACGGACCCCGACCAGCACATGATCATAACCATTTGGCACACGCGTGATGCGAGCGAAGCGGTCGGGATCAACCGCGTCCATGCTGACTGTGGCGCGGCGAAGGCCTGCATCTTTGAGCGGCTGCGCCATGTCGGCGAGCAGGTGTCCGTTGGTGGTGATAGCGAGGTCGAGCGGCTCGCCGTCTATATTGCACAGTTTGGCTAGCTCGCGAGCGAAATCCACCACGCCTTTACGCAGCAGCGGCTCGCCTCCGGTGATGCGAATCTTGGTGATGCCCAAGCCCGTCAGCACGCGTGCCATTCGCAGGTAGTCAGAAAATGGCAGGTCGCCATATAAGGCGCCTTCATTGCCGGTGCGACAGTAGACGCACTTGTAGTTACAGCGGTCCGTGATCGAAATCCGCAGATCCGTAATCGGTCGGCCGAATTTGTCAGTCAGAATAGGCATTAGCAACTGGCCATGAGGTTTTGCCCAAGCCAGTTAACTCAATAATGTTTGATTCAGCAAAACCTAGAAAGGAGACAAGAAGGCGGATGTCAGGCCAGCCGTTTCCTTTCCAAGCACGGGAGGCGCAGGCGTTTCCACCCTCACCCTCGGGACGGCGTCCAAACCCATCCCTCGCCGCCGCAGCCAGGGTATGCCCAAAGGCCGAGGCGGTCGGAAACTCACTTTGATTATAGACGTGAGGGGCGGCCTTACCAAAACTGCGTAGGGGTGGGCGTCCTCACCTGCTCTGCCGAGCACAGCTCGGCTCGTTAAAAACTTCGGCACGGCACTCGAATGAATCTTACCTGCCGGGCTCGGCCCCGTCTGCCCAGACGAGGACGTCTGGCCTACGTGAACCGGGCAAAACGGGACTGTCGGGTTAGGGCCTGCTGGACAATGCGCGTCCAATCGCTGCCTGTGCCAGGGGAGCCATGATCGCGTATCCGGCCTTGTTGGGGTGCAGGCCATCTTCTGCGAGATCGCGTTTCAGCAGCCCTTTTTCATCAACCATCGCGTTGAAGTAATCGAGATAAACCACACCATTCGAAGCGCAGTAATCCTTCAGCCAGCGATTAAGTCGCAGAATCTTTTCTGGCGAACGCTGCGCGAACAAGTCCTGTGACTGCGGTGTGTAGTTGTGCACCGGAAGCACGGACGAAAAAACCACATTGATCCCGTTCGCGCGCGCCAACTCCGCCATAGAGGCGTAGTTGGCTTCGATGTCTTCCAGTAAAATCGGCCCGGTGTTGCCGGCAATGTCGTTGGTGCCCGCCAGAATGACAACAACCCTGGGCTGAAGATTGATCACGTCTTGCCGAAAGCGAACGAGCATCTGCGGCGTGGTCTGCCCGCCGATGCCGCGGTTGATATAGGGCTTGTCGCGAAAATATTCATCCAGCTTCCACAGGTCGGTGATGGAATCGCCGAAGAAGATCACTCGCTTCTCACCCATGGCGGGCGGTTTGAGGGTGGCATTCGCCTCGCGGTAGCGGTCGAGTTCGCCGAAATCGTCTCGCAGAGTGACCCACTTGGACTCACGCCACTTCTGCAAAGACTCCTGTGCCGCGGTAGGTTGAGTGGGCGGTTGGGCGGAGGCAGAGAAGGCGAGGAGCACCAGGAATATGGATTGGGTGAATTTTCGAAGTGATCTCAGATGTGTGTCTCCCGCTGGCAGAATAGCGCGGGCACAGTTCCAAATCGAAGATGTGAGACTGCTTCACCGAACCACACGCTAACCAGGGCATCAATCGGCAGGTGTAAATCCGTGAAAATCCGTGGCCACAAGTTCTCGCGGGCGGGGGCGCCC
>Ga0209761_1002516_pt1 | contig 12033 bp, 8 predicted proteins | sample GraSoi013_1_40cm_4_FD_185818 | JGI IMG/M metagenome (GOLD analysis project Ga0209761, IMG submission 185818) | Grasslands soil microbial communities from the Angelo Coastal Reserve, California, USA - Sample 09_25_2013_1_40cm (SPAdes) (version 2) | ecosystem: Environmental > Terrestrial > Soil >... | reverse complement strand
AGAGCCTGCGAAAGGACATGCCCGCCGCGATCGACCGGAGCGTGCTGCGCGACGGCCGCTCGGGCCAACAGGCGTACGAGCTCGACACCGGGCTCCGGTTCCTCGGATTGAAGAACGCGGACGACACGCCGACCGAGCTCCTTAAGCAGCTGGTTACCGCGACGGACGAGGCGGCGACCCTCCGGGAAGTGCTCGTCCGCGCGTATGAGCCCAAGCTGAAGCTCGCCGCGCTCAAGACGATGACGCCGGCGCTCATCCAGCAGCACCTCAGTCAATTCGGGAACACGGGCAGCACGCTCCGCAAGGCGCGGAAGTTCATCTTGGAGGCGGCCCGCGCCGCCGGGGTCGAGCTCTCCCCACGACTGAAGGTCCGCGCTATGCCGGCTCGCCGCGCACGGGGGCCGGGAAAGCCCCGCCGCGCCAAGGCTGAGCTGCCGTCGGGACGGGACGGCGCCGCGGGGTCCGGCCCAACGGCGCGCGAGGTCGGGCTGCTCGAAGAGATTCTAAAGCGCCACAAGGACAATCCCGAAGGCCTCGACCAGTGGCTCGAGGGCGTGCTCTACATGATGCGGAAGGAGATGACGCAGCAGGCGTAAGCGAACAACCCCGTCCCGGGTTTCCCCCGGGCGGGGCGTCGGATGACCAAGAGGGTGGGGCCGTGCAAACCAGCGTCGTACCCCGTGTCACCGGGGGCGGGGCAAACCAGCACGCGCTCCGCCCTTCTATCATAACGCATTGGCCCCCGGCGGAAAACCCCGGTAAGGAGACCTTGATGGCCGACCCCGACACCTTCATCCCGATCGACCTCCGGAACGCGCTCGACGCGGACGCGGATCGGGCCGCGCACGCCGGCGACCGGAAGTGCGCCGAGATCCTGCGACAGCTGGCCGCGTACGCGGGCCCGAACGCACCGCAGCACGCGCGGGACCTCGGCGTGGAGCCGTGCACGCGCCACTACGCGTCGGCGCGCGAGCTAATGCGGTTGGTCGTGATCGCCGAGGCGGAAGCAGAGAAGCGACGGCAACGTCCGAAGCGCGGGTGATTAACCGGAATGTTCAAGACGGTACCCATCAACGGCGCCGGGCTGCTGGAACGCTCGCTCGTGCTGACCTATGATGATGGGCCCGGGCCGAACACGCTCCCGATCGCCGAATACCTCCGGGCCAAGAACATCACGGCGACGTTCTTCGTCATCGGGAAGCACGCCCGCGAACGGCCTGAGGTCGTCGTCAGGGTACAGGGGCTCGGTCACCGGATCGGGAACCACACCTGGTCACACCTGGATCTTATCGAGGAGGTCCGGACCGGGCGCGACGTCGTCGCGGAGGTGCGGCAGTCGGCAGATCTGCTCGCCGCGATTCCCCGGCCGATCGCCTTTCGGGCTCCGGGTGGGGCATGGAACCCCGACGTGGCCGACGCCCTAAACGACGACGCCACCGTTGCCGCTGGACACGTGGGGCCGTTCTGCTGGGACATCGAGGGCCGCGACTGGGAGGCGTGGCGGGCCGACAGCTCGCCGGCGGCGGTGGCGGAGCGTTACCTCGCGGAGGCCCGGACGAGGGGGCGTGGCATCGTCCTCCTGCACGACAGCTCGGCCGACGGCCCGGAGTTCGTGGCGACGAACCGGACCTATGAGCTGACACGCGCCCTGGTTCCGCTGCTCATCGCCGACGGCTTCCGCTTCGTTCCGCTCGACGCGGTTCCCGTCTAACGGACGTCGTCATCCGGTAGCATTTTTGTGGCCGTTTCTTGGGGAGTCGCGGGCAAACCCGGGGAGTCGATCGCCGGTTTTCCGCCGCAGACCACCCCGGACGTCCCCCGACGTCCCCGCCTAATGCCGACTCAAGATCCCCTGCGAATGATGACGAACCTTTTGAGCCTGCCACCATTATTGCCACCACAGGTGATTGCGGTGAGACGGTTCTGCCTCCAACTCTTGCCGAACTCTTAGTGAGTTGCGAGCTTACGTTTCTCTCGGCGCCGTAGCCAAGTGGTAAGGCAGAGGTCTGCAAAACCTCTATTCGTCGGTTCGATTCCGACCGGCGCCTCTTTCTGCCGCACCGACTTGCGCGCTGCCTTCCTGAATCTTGGGCAGAAAAATGGGCACATAACACGGGGAGAGACGGGGACTCTAGCTCCTCGGGCATTATCATGAGGGGGCGCAGCTACATTCCGCAGCGGCCGGGCAGGAGGTGGACCGTGTGGATCATTCCGAGCTGGGCCATCGGCACCGCGTTCATCATCGTCGTGGTCGCGGCCGCGCAAGTCGTGGTGCGACGGCTCGTCGGGCGCGCGGACCGCAGCGCCGGGCAGAATCCTACCGAGCCGGATGTCGCGCGCCTCACGCAGGCGCTCGACGACGTGCAGCACAGGCTCGGCGAACTCGAGGAGCGTATGGACTTCGCCGAGCGGGTGTTGGCGAAGGAACGAGTCGCTGAGCGCTTAGGCCCACCGCACGGGTGACGCTGGGGTCTCTATTCGTCGGTTCGATTCCGACCGGCGCCTCTCGAGAAGTGCTTGCTAGTTGCTGGCTTTTCTGCTTCCTACCCCCCAATACCGCCCACCAAGCCACAGCTCTGTGTGATCAATTGTGGTGCTTTCACAAGCAAGTTGCTTGCTCGTGCTGGCAAATCACGTAGACTTGGAACCATGGCCCGACGCAAGCGCCCTGCGCAAGGCCGCTGCGGCGCGCTGGCGCGGCCATGCAAGGTGCGGATCGTGAGGGCGGCGTTCTTCGACGGCCAATTACAAGCGGGCAATGATGTCCGACCCCCGCGGGTTCCCCGGCAACGAGCGATTCCGGATCCAGAGATGCCTCGGCTCCGGCGGCATGGGGGTGGTGTACGAGGCCCTCGACCGCGATCGGAACGCGGTCGTGGCCCTCAAGACCCTGCGGTGGACCGATCCTTCCGCGATCTATCGCCTGAAGCGGGAATTCCGCACGCTGGTCGGCATTGTCCATCCCAACCTCGTGGCGCTGTACGAGTTGTTCGGGGAAGCGGACGAATGGTACTTCACCATGGAGCTTGTGAAGGGCAGTCGCTTTCTCGAGTTCGTCCGACCCGACGTCCTGTCCGTCGAGCGGCTCCGCTCGGCGCTCGCCCAGCTGGCGACCGGCCTCGTCGCACTCCACGGCGCGGGCAAGCTGCATCGCGACCTGAAGCCATCGAATGTGCTAGTGACGCCGGAAGGCCGGCCCGTGATCCTCGATTTCGGCATTGCGGCGGACATGGTGGCCGGCGAGGACCCACTCCGCACCGCGGAGGATGGGATCTGGGGGACCGCGGAATACATGTCGCCCGAGCAAGGGCGAGGAGAGGCGAGCGCGGCGAGCGACTGGTACGCGATGGGCTGCATGTTGTACGAGGCCCTCACCGGCCGGCTGCCATTCGTGGGAGCGGCGCTGCGCGTATTGTTGGAAAAGGCGCAGCAGGACCCTCCCGATCCGAGCAAGGTCAAGCCCGGCCTGCCGGCGGATCTCGTGGCGCTGTGCCGGGACCTGCTGGCGCGGCGCCCCGAGCGGCGCCCTCGGGCCGAGGAGATCCTCACACGGCTTAGCGTCGCGTTGCCGGCGCCAGGCACCGTGGCGACCGCCCCCTCTCCGGGGAGTGCGCTGCTCATCGGTCGCGATGCGCAGCTCGCCGAGCTCGAGCGGGCATTCGGGCTCGCGCGGAGCGGCCGTGCCGTGCTCACGATCGTGCGCGGGCCGTCGGGGATCGGGAAGACGGCGCTCGTGCGCACGTTCGTCGAGCAGTTGGTGGCCGAGAATCGCGCCGTGGTGCTTTCGGGCCGCTGCTACGTGCGCGAGTCGATGCCGTACAAGGGACTGGACGGCGTGATCGACAGTCTCACGCGCTTCCTGCGGACGCTCCCGGACCGAGACCTCGACCGCCTGATCACCCGGGATCTCGCGACGGTGCTGCAGCTGTTTCCGGTGCTCGGGCGGGTCCCGAAGCTGTTGCAACTCCCCGCCCCGGAGCGCGACGTGGTGGACCCGGTGGAGCTGAGGCGCCAGCGGTTCAGCGCCCTCCAAGGCCTGTTCCGGCGCATCGCGGCGGAGAAGCCGGTGGTGGTGCACATCGACGACCTGCAATGGGGCGACGCCGACAGCATCCTGCTGCTCGATTCGCTCCTCGGCCCCCCCGACCCACCGGCGCTCCTCGTGATCGCGAGCCTCTCAAGCGAGGACACGGCCTCGCCCCCACCCTTCCTCCGCACGCTGCTGGGCCGCACCGGGACCGAGTCGTGTCGCGAGCTGCGGCTGTCGCCCCTGTCCGAGGTGGACACGCGGCGCCTGGCGCACGCTCTCCTGGAGAACGAGCGCCGCGAGGGGAGCGGTGGCATGCGCGGGAGCACGGGGCGCGCGGGGCCCGACGCGCGCGAGGGGAGCGATGGGGTGGACGCGATCGTGCGCGAGGCGGCGGGCAATCCCTTCCTGGTGGAGCAGCTCGTGCACTACCTCGCGCTGCTGCGCCCGAACGGGAAGGCCGCTACCTCGGGTGTGAGCCTCGGCGACGTGCTCGAGGCCCGGCTCGCCCAGCTGCCGAGCGGGGCGCGCACGCTACTCGAGACGCTGGCGCTCGCGGGGCAGCCGCTCGACGCCACGGTGGCGCGCGACGTGGCGGGGCTCCAGGAGGACGAGCGGCAGCTCGTGGCGCTGTTGCAGGCCGAGCGGTGGCTCAAGGCCACCAGGAGCGCCGAGCGGCTCGAGCTGTACCACGACGGGATCCGCCGCGCCTTGTTGGCACGCATTGATCCGGTACGGATGCCGCTGATGCACTTAAGTCTCGCCACCGCGATGGAAGCGCGCCGCGCCGACGATCCCGAGACGCTGTACGAGCACTACCTCGAGGCGGGGCAGCGGGTGCGGGCGCACAGCTGCGCCACGCAGGCGGCGGTGAAAGCGGCCCGGGCTCTCGCGTTCGAGCGGGCGGCGCTGTTTTACCGCCGGGCGCTCGCCTTGACGCCGGAGGGCGGGGCGGAAGCCGGGGCCCTCTACGCCCAGCTCGGCGAGGCGCTCGCGAACGCGGGCCGCGTCCGCGATGCGGCTGAAGCGTACAGTCGCGCAGCCGCCCTGTCCGGTCCCTCGGACGCGCTGGAGCTCCGGCGGCTCGCGGCCGAGCAGTTCCTCATCGGCGGTCGGGTGCAGGAGGGGCTCGACATGCTCAAGTCGGTCCTGGACGCGACGGGCCTGGGCTTCCCGAAAACGAAAGGCCGGGCGGTGGTGTCGCTCGTGTGGCACCGCGCCTGGTTGCGGCTCCGCGGGCTGCGCTTCGTCGAGCGGCGCGCCGCCGCGATCCCGTCCGCCCAGCTCGCTCGGCTAGACGTGTGTCGCACCGTGGCCGAAGGGCTCGGTCACCTCGATACGATTCGCGCCGCCGATTTCCAGACGCGGCACCTGTTGCTCGCGCTCCGCGCGGGGGAGCCGGATCGTCTCGCCCGAGCCCTCGCGCTCGAAGGCGGGTTCTCGGCAGCACTCGGGGGCCGGAGCCGGTGGTACGACCGATTGTTGGCCGAGGCGGAGGGGCTGGGCCGCCGCATTCAATCCCCCCACGCCTTGGGCCTGTGCGCCGTCATGACCGGGGCGGCGGCCTACTTCGCGGGGGAGTTCGAGCGCGCCCGCGACGCGACGAAACAGGCGGAGCGGCTGTTGCTCGAGCACGGGATCGGCGTCGCCTGGGAGCTCGTCACGGCGCGCTTCTACCACACGGTGTCGCTCTATTACTTGGGTGAGGTGGAGGAGCTCGGCCGCTGCGCGGCGGCGTATCTCAAAGATGCCGCGGAGCGCGGCAACCGGTTCGCCGCCCTCATGTTCCGCACCGGTCCTACGAACGCGACGTGGCTCTTCGCAGACGACGTCGCGGGCGCCCGGGGAGCACTCACGGAAGCCCTCGGCGAGTGGCCTGAGCAGCCGTTTGGGAGCCCACACTACATGGCGCTGACGGCGCAGGGGCGGATCGAGCTGTATGCCGGCACCCCGCGCAACGGCTGGGAAGCGGTCGAGCGGTCGTGGCCCGCCCTCAAGCGCACAGGGCTGTTCCGGATCCAGTCGGTGCGGATCACCGCTCGCCAGATTCGCGCGAGCTGTGGCGTCGCGGCGAGCCACACGGCGCCCTCGGACTCGGCGCCGCTCCTCGCGGCTGCGGAGCGCGACGCGGCTGCCATCGCAGCCGAGCGCGCGCCCTATAGCGCCCCGACCGCGGCGCTCCTCACGGCCGGGGTCGCCGCGCGGCGCGGGGACGAGGCCGCCGCGGCGCGCGCGCTGCGGGTGGCGCTCGCGGGGTTCGAAGCCTGCCACATGAAGCTGTTCATGGCCGTCACCCAGCGGCGGCTCGGCGAGCTCGTGGGCGGGGACGAGGGGCGCGCGCTCGTGAGCCAGGCGAACACCTGGATGACGACGCACCGGATCGTCAATGCGGACCGGATGGCGGCGGCGCTCGCCCCGGGGTTCCCCGAGTGAGTATCTTTTCCGCCCCGCCTCTCCCCTCCATCCCGTCGTCGTTACGCGACTACCGCCACCGCCCCGGACCAAAGAACGGCCGGTAGTAGTACGGCGTCCGGAACCCGAAGCCGAGCGCTATCCGCGAACCGTACCAGGGGCCCCACCAACCAGCCCAGGGATAGGGCGCATAGGCCCACCCGACGTAGCGCGGCTGTGGTGCGACGGCATAGGTCGCGACGTCGTAATCGAAGTGCTGCCCGTCACCGTGCATCCGTTGCACGATGTCCAGGAGTCCCGCCTCGGCATCGTCCTGTACGCCCGGGTCGAGCGCGCTGTAGTCCCAGCGCCCGTCTCTTGCGAATTGGTCGAATTGGAACGGCGTCTTGGAGAAGGCCGCGAGCACCGTCCCGTGCCCGCTGGTGTCGTCCACCACGAAGGCCTCCCGGCCGCCATGACCCTGCAACTCGGATTTCTTGCCGCCACGCAGGCGCTGATCTCCGCTGGGATCGATCGGGAACAATACGCGCACCCGTCCGGCGTCGGCGCGGAGCACGACCAGAAAACGCAGACGGGCTCCGCGGTCAGGGAGCCCGTTCCGTCTCTGTAATTGAATACGGGAAGCAGCGCGTGCCTGCTGCCCGGGCGTTTCAGTCTGCCACCAGCTCCAGGAGGCCCCTGAGATGCGCCGCGTTTCTCGCGCTGAGCGACTGCACGATGGCCCGCTGCTCCTCGGCGACCGCCCGCCACCGGCGGCGAGTTTGCCGCGTTGACGGAGCGTTGATGCTGCGCGGCGAGCCTGCGACGCCCCAACGACGTGCAGGCTGAAACGCATCGGTACCTAGCCCGACAGCCCGTGAGCACTGTCACGGACCGGGGCTATTGCCGTCGGTTATGTAGGCGGGACCTAGAGCCGACGCCTCCGTGCGCGCGGATCCAACCCAAGCGCCGCTCGCGGACGGAATACCGCAGTTGCCGAACCATAGCGCCCCAGGAGCATGACGCCGATTGAGGCAACCTGACTCGCCCCGAGCTAGGTGGGACGCTATGGAGCGTGTGTGCCGTACCGCGTAGCCCTCTACTCGCACGACACCATGGGGCTGGGCCACATGCGCCGCAACCTGCTGCTGGCCCAGGCGCTCCGGCATTCCCGGCTGCAGGCCGTGGTGCTGATGATCGCCGGGGCGCGCGAAGCGAGCCTCCTCACGTCGACCGCCGGCGTAGACTGCGTGGCGCTGCCCTCGCTCTGGAAGGACGGCGGCGGGCAGTATCACCCGCGCCACCTTGCGGTGTCTTTGGAAGAGCTCTTGGCCCTGCGGGCGAGAACCGCCGGCGCCGCGCTGGAGGCGTTCGCGCCGGACGTCCTGATCGTTGACACCGTCCCGCGGGGAGCCTTGCGGGAGCTGGACCCCGTCCTGGAATCGCTGCGCGCGCGAGGACGGACCCGGCTCGTGCTCGGACTGCGGGACGTGCTCGACGAGCCGGCCAGGCTACAGCGCGAGTGGGCCCACGCCCGGAACCAGGAGGCCGTGCGCACCTACTACGATGCCGTGTGGGTCTACGGTGACCCCGCAGTCTATGACCCGGTGCGCGAGTATGCTTTCGCTCCCGACGTGGCGGCGAAGGTGCGTTACACGGGATATCTCGATCAGCGAGCGCGGCTCGAGTTCGGTCGACGCAGCGTCAAGGACCCGGTTACGGCGCTGGGATGGTCGGGCGGCCGGCTCGCGCTCTGTCTGGTGGGCGGCGGACAGGACGGCGCGGAGCTGGCGGAGGCCTTCGTGGCAACGGACCTCCCGCCGGACACCAACGGCTTGCTCGTCACCGGCCCATGCATGCCGGCCGGCGTGCGGCGACGGTTAGTTCGCAGCGTCGCGAGCGATCCCTGCCGGCGCGTGGTCTCCTTCGCGCACGAGCCGACGCGCCTGGTGCGTCGCGCGGACCGCGTCGTCGCAATGGGCGGGTACAACACCGTCTATGAGGTCCTGTCGTTCGACAAGCCCGCGCTCATCGTGCCCCGTGTCACGCCCCGACAGGAGCAACTGATCCGCGCCGAGCGGCTGCAGGCGCTGGGGCTCGTGGACGTGCTCCATCCGGAAGCATTGAGCGCCGCGGCCCTGAGCAACTGGCTCGCTCGCGAGCGGGCCCCGGTCCGACCGGCGAGGGAGCGCATCGATTTCAACGGTCTCAGCCGCGTCCCGCAGCTGCTGGAGGAACTGCTCGGCATCCGACCGCCGCCGCGGCCGCGCCGCCGCGTCCGTGCTGAGGTCCACCATGCAGCGTGACGCGCCGCTGCGCGTCGGCGAATCGGATGGTCGGCTTGCGATCGCCTACATCGTCAAAGCCTGGCCGCGGCTTTCCGAAACATTCATTCTCAACGAGATCGTCGGCCTGGAGCGCCGCGGGGTTTCCATCCGCATTTTTTCTGTGAAGGACCCGAATCCTGGTCCGATCCACGACGGGGTTGCCCTGGTGCGGGCGAACGTGACGTACCTGTCGCCGCGGAGCCACTGGAAGTCCGCCTTGCCGGCGAACTTCCGCTCCCTGCGCCGGCGACCCGGCAGGTACCTTCGGACGTTGTTCATGGCCATCGTGAAGGTCTTGAGCCATCGTCGCCGGCATCCCAACTCATCGCCGCTCGGGCTGCGCGCTCTGGCCGCCCTACGCCATTTTCTGGAAGCCGGCTACCTGGCGGATGTGCTGTTCGGCCAGCCGGCGACGCATCTCCACGCGCACTTCGCTTCGTCACCGGCGCTCGTGGCGCTGCTCACGGCGCGAATCACAGGTGTTCCATACACCCTCACGGCGCACGCAAAGGACATTTACGTGAGCCATCCCGACGATCTCCGTGCCAAGTTCCGCGAGGCTCGCGCGGTGGTCACCTGCACCGAGTACAACCGGCAACACCTGCTGAGCCGCTATCCGCGGGAATGCGGTGGCAAGCTATTTCGCGTCTATCACGGACTCGACCTTGCGCCGTTCCGCTGCGCCCCGTCGCACACGCCAGAGCCGCGGGAAGCGGTGATACTGTCCGTCGCCAGGTTGGTCGAGAAGAAGGGTTTGGACGACCTGCTTGCGGCGGTCGATATCCTGCGGCTCCGGGGGCGCCGACTTAGGTTGGAGATCATTGGCACGGGGCCGCTGCGAGAGAGGCTCAAGGCCCAGGCGGCGCATCTCGGTCTGGGCGATCGGGTGAGGCTGCTGGGCGCTCAACCGTACGAGGCGGTGTGTCTCGCCTACCGGCGAGCCTCCGTGTTTGCGCTCCCCTGCCGGGTCGCTGCGGATGGTGATCGCGACGGGATCCCCAACGTGCTGCTGGAGGCGGTGGCCAGCGGCGTGCCCGTCGTCTCGACCCCGGTGTCAGGAGTTCCCGAGCTGATCGAGTGCGACCGGAGCGGCTTGCTCGTGGAGCCGAACAATCCCGCCATGCTCGCGGACGCGCTTGACAGGATTCTGGAAAGCCCGGAGCTGCGGGCGCGCCTGACCGAAGCCGCCCGCACCAAGCTCGACGCGCATTTCTCATTGGATCGCTGTTCGGCCCGATTGCTGGCGCTGTTTCAAGCGGTGCATGCTGCATGACGTCAGAGATCTTCATCGGAGCGGAAGTCGCCGTGCACGAGGCCACGGGCTGATGCGGATCGCGTACGTCTGTGCCGACCCCGGCGTCCCGGCCTTCGGGCGCAAGGGCTGTTCAGTCCACGTGCAGGAGATGCTCCGCGCCTTGCAAGGGCACGGCGCCAGCGTGGACCTGTTTGCCGCCCGCGTGGACGAGGCGCCGCTGTCCGGACTCGAGTCGCTGCAGATTCACCACCTGACACCCTTAGGCGATGGCGACCCGTCCAGCCACGCAGCTGCGATCGCTGCGCTGAACGACGAGCTCGCCGCCCTGCTCGATCGTGCAGGGCCGTATGACCTCGTGTACGAGCGCTACTCGCTCTGGAGCCTCGCCGCTATGGAGCACGCGGCCACCGCCGGCGTCCCGGGGCTGCTCGAAGTGAACGCGCCGCTGATCGAGGAGCAAGCCCAGTACCGGGGGCTGCGCGACGCCGGGGGTGCCGAACGCGTGGCCGCGCGCGCGTTCCGGGCGGCCAGCGTGCTGATCGCCGTGTCCGCGGAGGTCGCCGCCTGGCTCGAGCGCCGCGGCGTCGTGCGGGGTCGCGTGCATGTGATCCCCAACGGGGTGGATGCGGACCGGTTCCGGCCCGATGTGCGGCCGGCCGCCCCCGGAACGCCCGGAAGCTTTACCGTGGGTTTCGTCGGCTCGATGAAGCCGTGGCATGGACTGGACGTCCTGGTCGAGGCGTTCGCGCGCCTGCACGAGCGCGCCCCCGACGCCCGGTTGCTGCTCGTGGGCGACGGGCCGGCGCGGGCCGGCGTCTGTGCCAACCTATCGGCCCGCGGGCTGGCCGGGGTCGTGCACTGCACCGCGGCGGTGGCCCCGCTCGAGGTTCCTGGGCTCCTGACCTCGGTCGACGCTGCAGTTGCCCCCTACGCTCTCGCGAGCGGCTTCTATTTCTCGCCGCTCAAGGTGTACGAGTACATGGCGGCGGGTCGAGCGGTCGTGGCAAGTCGCGTGGGACAGCTGGAGACCGTGATTCGGCATGATGTCAACGGGTTGCTGTGCCCGCCGGGGGATGCCGCAGCCCTGGCCGCGGCGCTCGAACGACTGCGGTGCGAGCCGCCGGTGCGCGCGCGCCTGGGGCGAGCCGCGCGGGCGACGGTGCTCGGCAACCACACGTGGGACGCGGTCGCGGCCCGCGTGCTGGAACTCGCTGCCGCGGTGGAAGTCTAGGTGGGACAGCCCGTGACGCTGCGCGCGGCGCTGCCCGGCCTGGGGCGGCTGGTGCGGCGGCTCTGGCCGTACGTGCGGCGCGAGCGGCCGCTGATTGTCGTGTCGCTGCTGGCGCTCTATGCCGAGATCGGCCTGCGCCTGCTCGAGCCGTGGCCGCTGAAGGTCGTCCTGGATCACGTCGTGGGCGCCGGCCACCACGATCGCTGGGTGGACCGTGTCTTAGCCGCACTCGACCCGGGGACGCTGCTCGCGCTTGCGGCGGTGGCGGTGGTCGCGTTCGCGGGCCTGCGTGCTCTGGCCGCCTACTACAACACCGTCGGCCTCGCGCTCGCTGGTAACCGGGTGCTGACCGCCGTGCGCAACGAGCTGTACGCCCAGCTGCAGCGCCTCTCCCTCTCGTTTCACACGCGGGCCCGCACCGGCGATCTCATCGTGCGCGTGACGGGGGACGTGGGGTTCCTGCAGGACGTGGTGGTGACGGCGTTCCTGCCGCTGCTGGCGAGCGGGCTCACCTTCGTCGGGATGGCGGCGGTGATGCTCTGGCTCAACGCACCGTTAGCGCTGTTGGCGTTCGCGACGGGGCCGCTGTTCTTGCTGAGCACGGTGCGCCTCAGCCGGCGGATCCGCGACAACGCGCGGCGGCAGCGCCAGCAGCAGGGGGCGATGGCCGCGACCGCGGCCGAGTCGATCGGGGCGGTGAAGGTGATCCACGCGTTGTCGTTGGAGGGGACGTTCGCGCAGGCCTTCACCAAGCAGAGCCGCAAGAATCTCGCGACGGGCGCGGCGGCCACGCGGCTGGAGG
>Ga0209761_1002512_pt1 | contig 12042 bp, 13 predicted proteins | sample GraSoi013_1_40cm_4_FD_185818 | JGI IMG/M metagenome (GOLD analysis project Ga0209761, IMG submission 185818) | Grasslands soil microbial communities from the Angelo Coastal Reserve, California, USA - Sample 09_25_2013_1_40cm (SPAdes) (version 2) | ecosystem: Environmental > Terrestrial > Soil >... | reverse complement strand
CCGCCACGCCTCGAGCAGCTGGCGCCACGGCTTGACGCGCGACGGGCGCTGCACCAGGTCGTACCGCGCGGCCCCGGGGACGGTGTCCAGCCGGCGGGCGTGCGGCGCCAGGCGCGCGACCAGCTCCGCGCTCGCGCACCACCCTTCGGTCTGGAGGAACTGCGGCGTGTCGCGACGCAGCGCCTGCCGCAGCACGATCAACCGCAGGGCGAGGAACCCCGACACCGTGTCGCGCAGCCCCGCGACGCGCAGCAGTCGAGGGGTCCAGCGGCGCGCGAGCCCCAGGCCCCGAGAGACTCGCCCCCGTTGCTCCAGGAGCTCGGCGACCACGAGGTCCGCCCCCGACTCCAGATGCTTCACCATGTCCTCCATGCTCTCGGGGGAGTGGACGAAGTCCGCGTGGAGCGTGATGGCGCAGTCTCGCTTCGGCCGGTCGGTCCGCTGGAGCGCGAGTCGCAGCAGCTCCTCGAGACTGCGCGCGTACCCCCGACGCTCGCCGTGCGTCACGATGGTCATCGGCAGCACCTTCGCGTACGACCCCAGTACCTCGTGGGTGTCGTCCGTCGAGGCGTCGTCCAGGACCAGCAGCTGGTATTCACGCGGGAACGCCGTGAACACCTGACGTACCTTCCACAGCACGAGGCCCGCCGTGCGGGCCTCATTGTGCACCGGGACGCAGACGTAGATCATGGCCCTGCAATCTAGACGAGCGAGCGATACACGGCCAAGACGCCGGCGGCCATGGCGGAGGCCGTGTACTGCTCGCGCAACGGGACGGGGGAGGGGTGGTCCAGTGCCTCAATTACTCTCCGTGCGAGGGCGTCGGCGTCTCCCACGGGCACGAGCCACCGGGGGGGCACGATCTCGACCAGCCCGCCGCCCGCGGTCGCGACCACCGGCTTGCCCAGCGCCAGCGCGTGGAGGACCACGCTCCCCAGGCCTTCGGCCCGCGAGGACATCACGACGACGTCGCTCTCGCGCAACAGGGCATCCGCCTGCGCCACATGGCCGAGCAGGTGCACGCGGTCGGCGAGGTCGAGGTTCTCCACCTCGGCAGCGAGGGCGCGGCGCTCCGGCCCGTCACCGGCGATCAGCCAGTGGAGGTCGGGCCGGGCTGCCCGGGCGGCGCGTGCGGCGTGAATCAGCGTACGTTGATCCTTCGTGGGCTCGAGGGCGGCGACGTTGACGACCACGGGAGTGCCGGGCGGGAGGCCGAGCTGCGCACGGATGCCGAACGACGGTTCCGCGGCGCGGCGCACCTCCTCCTGATCGATGCCGTCGTGCACGACCACGATCTCGCCCGGAGGAAACCCGGCCGCGACCAGCGTCGAGCGGACAGCCGACGAGACTGCCACCACGACATCCGCCTGGTGCAGCGTGCTCCGGGAGCGCACGGGGAACACGACTCGGCGCGTCGCCACGATGCGCGGCGCGGACCCGGCCAGCTCGAGGATGCGGCGCGCCCAGACCGCCAGCGTGACGGCGTGGCTGTTGTGTGCGTGAATGAGATCGGGGGGCCAAGCCAGGGCTTCGACGACGAGCCGCCACCAGGCCCGCGGGTCGAGCCCGAGCGCCCAGGGAATCTCACGGACGGCGACGCCCTCGGCCATGGCGCGACGCGCTAGCTCGCCGCCTCGCCGCGTGGCGAGCCGTTGCTCGACGCTGGGCTCCCGGGCCAGCTCGCGGGCCAGCAGCCGGACCTGGTTCTGCCCGCCCCGGAATTCCCGGCCGGAGTCGACATGGAGGACGCGCACACCCCTCAGGCCGGCTGCTTCGCGGCATGGCCGAGGGCGGCGCGCAGCTCGGCCAGCGTGAACGGCTTGTGCAGGTAAGGCCGGCCGAGCGCTTCGAGGAACTGGAGGGTGTCGCCGCGCACCGTGTCGCCGGTGGCGAAAATGATCCGTTCGGCGACCCGCGGGTCCTGCCGAGCGAGCTTGCTGTACATCTCGCGCCCGGAGAGGTGCGGCATCCGCAGGTCGCAGATGATCACGTCGAACGCGCCGGCCAGGGCGCGCTCGAGCGCGTAGGTGCCGTCGCTTGCCACCTCGACGGTGTGGCCCCAGCTCTCGAGGGTGGCCCGCATGTAATGCAGGATGTGCGGTTCGTCGTCCACGACCAGGATGCTGAGCGGCTTCGACTCGCCGGGCGGCACCGGCGCGGCCTCGGGACGCGCGGCGCGCGCGCCGATCGGCAGCTCCAGAGTGAAGGTCGCCCCGCCGCCCGGCCGCGTGTCGAGGGTGATCCGCCCACCGTGCTCCTTCATGATCCCCTGACTGATGGAGAGCCCCAGTCCCGTGCCCTCGCCTTCCCGTTTGGTCGTGAAGAACGGCTCGAACGCGCGGGCGGCGAGGTCCTCGGTCATGCCGGGGCCCGAGTCCGTGACGCTCACCGCAATGCTGTCGCGCACGCGACGCGCCGTGATCCAGATCCGGCCGGACGGCGCATCGCTGGCGATCGCCTGGCACGCGTTGTTGATCACGTTCACGAACACCTGCTTGATCTGGTTGGCGTTCACTTCGACGTCGGGGAGCCCGGGCTCGACTTCCAGGGCGGCCTCGACCTTGTGTGCCATCAGCTGGTTGCGCAGCAGGGCGAGGGTCGAGTCCAGAAGCGCCCGAATCGGCTGCCGGGTGCGCTCTCCCTCCTGGCTGCGGGCGAAGGACAGCAGGTTCTTGACGATCGTCGCCGCCCGCTCGGCCTCCTGGCGGATCACCTGGAGCGGCTCCTGGAGCGAGGGCGGGACGTCGCCCGCCTCGGCGAGGAAGTCGCTGAAGCCCACGACCGAGGCAAGGGGGTTGTTCAGGTCGTGCGCCACCCCGGCGATCAGTTGACCGATCGCCGACATTTTCTCAGACTGTATGAGTTGTTCCTGCAGCCGGCGCCGGTCGGTCTGGTCCTCGAACACGAGGACCGCGGAGCCCGGCTCGGCCATGGGGATGGCGGTCAGGAGCAGCACGCGCTCGCCGACACGGATCTCCGCCGTGCTCCTCGACGGCTCGGCGATGGCGCGCGCCACTGGGTCCGACCAGGCGGGTGGCAGGAGGCCGAGCCACGGCCGGCCGGGGATCGCGGTGACCGCGACCTGGATCAGGTCGGCGAACACGCGGTTGGCGCGGCGCACGGTGCCGTGGGCGTCCACGATGCAGATCGCCTGGGAGATGGCGTCGACCGTCTTCTCCCATTCGCGCTTGGCGGAAGAGAGGAGCTCCACCAGGCGGGCATTCTCGAGCGCGATCGCGGCCTGAGCGAGCACGGCGGAGACGAGCGTCAGCTCGGCCTTACCCAGCACGCCGGGCCGCTCGCTCGAGAGGGACACGGCGCCCATCGTGCGACCGGCGGCGATGAGGGGCGCGCCGAGCCAGGAGCGGGGGTAGGACGCGTCGTCGGGGAGATCGGCCCCGCGGCGGCGGGCCTCTTCGCGTACGTCCTTCGGGAACGCGAGCGGCCCGCGCCGCAACGCGAGCTGGAGCAGGGGGTCGTCGGTGCGCGCCGGAACGGGGTGCGTGTCGTAGGTCACCGCCAGACGGTTCGACTCGGCGTCAAGTAGTATGACCGAGAGCCGGTCAGGCTTGAGCAACTCGGCGAGCGCGCGCGCCACCAGCTCGATGACGGTGGCCGGCCGGAACGCCCCGGCCAGCTCCTGGGCGAGCGTCGTGAGGCGCGCCAGCAACTCGGGCGCAGGTCGGGGGGTAGCAGCGCTAGAGGGAGGAGGTTTGGGCATGATCCTGGCCAACGTCCGTGGTCGCCTGCGCGCACAGGACTTCCTGCTGGTCGCGCTCGCGCTGGCGCGCGGTGACGCCGCGCGCCGAGCCCGGTACGAGCGGCTGCTTCTCGAGGAGGGACCCGACGAGCTGCTCGACGAGCCCGACCTGCTCGCCGCCTTGCTGGCCCTGCGCACGCTCATGGTCCCGTCGCCGGCGCTCTTCGCCTACGTGGCGGTGCGCCATACATTGCGCGCCGCCGGCGTCGACGACCGCGCACTGGCCGACTACCTGGCGGCGCTGCTGCTCGAGTTCGGCGATCATGACCGGCATGTCCGCATCCGCCGCACCGACGACGAGACCTACCACTACCTGGTCGACATGGTGGAGGACCTCACGGGGCTCGACGACGCCGGGGAACGGGCCTTTCTGCTTCGTGCGCATCTCGGCAACTACAGCCTCTGGCTCGCCGGCCTGTTTCCGGACTACATCGCCGCCCGGCGATCCCGCAAGGGCGGGCCCGACCTGCCGTACTACGACGAGCTGGGCCGACAGGGCTTTCGGCTCGCCGCGGAGCACCGGCTCGCCGAGCACCTCGGCGTCGCCACCATCTACCGCGCCGCCGCCGAGCGGTTCCCCACCCTGCGGGTGGCCTTCAACCGGCTGAGCGACCGCGTGTTCTTCCCGAACGTGTCGACTCCCGAGAAGATACTGCGGAATCTGTAGGCGATGGAGGTCGGGGAGGTCCCACCGACCTCTCATTCATCCAGAAACCGCGTCGGCACCGTCGTCGCCGCCTCGACCAGCTGCTCCGCGGACTTCACGAAGCGCACTACGATCGGCAGCGACCCCTTGAGCATGAGCTTGCGCTGCATGATCCCCGCGATGGGGCCGAGCTCCTTCCGGATCACGCGCTTCCAGTGCTGATAGTCGCCCGAGATCACGAACGCGGCCTGGTCGGCCTCGCCCTGCGACACCACCTTCGCTTCGCGGCAGGCGCCTCGGTCGAGGTCGAGCCAGATGCCCACCGGCTCGCCGATCCCGATCTCCGGCTGAGGATTCACCACGAGGGCGACCGGACCGTGCGTCCACTCGAGCGATGCGGCACGATACGCGTCGCTCGCGTTGATCGCCGAACCGTAGGCCCTTACCCATTCGGCCGACGGGAACGGGATGCTCACGCGATCGCTGCCGCGAAGCCGCGGAACAGCGCGTCCTCCACATCGTCCTCCGGATGCCACTGGACCGCCAGCGCCCACGGTGCCCCCGGATCCTTCCGCTCGGCCCCCTCGATCACCCCGTCCTCCGCCCAGGCGTTCGCGCGCAGCGCCGGCGCCACGTCGCGGATCGCCTGGTGGTGCCGGGTGTTCACGCTCGCGTGCACGGCCTCGAGCGTGCGGTAGAGCAGCGTGCCGGACTCGATGCGCAGCCCGTGACGCGAGCGCGCATCCGCGTGGTCGACGGGGCCAGGGAGCTCGCTCGCCAGATCCTGGTACAGCGTGCCGCCCAGGGCGACGTTCAAGATCTGGATCCCTCGGCAGATGGCGAGGACCGGGAGGCGGCGTCGCTCGGCGCCCGCGATGAGGGAGAGCTCAACCGCGTCACGCGCCCGATCGGTTTCGCCCAGCTTGGGGTGGGGCGTCGCCCGGTAGCGGGCGGGCTCCACATCCTCGCCCCCCGTGAGGACGAGACCATGCACCCCGTCGAGCGCGGCGCAGGCCGCCTCGGGGTCGAGCATGGGGGGCACGAGGAGGGGCACGAGGCCGGCGCGCATGAGCGCGTACACGTAGGCGGTATTCAGGGCGACGCGCTCCCGCCCCGCGTCGGTGCGGCGCGTCGCGCTCACGGCCACGATGCGCGTCACTGCGCCGAGCTTGGGGGGCCCGGCGGGGCGCCGAGCAACGGGCACTTCGGGTTCGAGACGCTCGCCCAGTCCACCCGCACGCCGTACAAGGGGATCGTCCGGTCTTCCCCGGTGAGGGCGCCGATGCTCGGATATCCCTCGGGCGGGCGACGCGACTCGTAGATCAGCACGCCCTGGGCTCGCTGCGTGGAATCGTCCACGACGAGCAGGGCGTAGGCGGTAGTGTCGCTGACCGAACCGGCGGGGAAGCCGGCTCCCTGATGCTCCATCGTCAACGCGCCCTTGGCGTAGCTGACCAACACAGTGCTCTGTTGGCGCGTGCCGACAACCCGGACGGGCAGCGTGCCCGGCAACCCGCGTGGCGCGTCGGTGAGGACGAAGGGCAGTTGCCGCAGCCGGTCCTGGATCAGGGAGGGCCCGATGAGCTGCGCCATGCCGCAGGTGGGAGAACGGGACTGATCGGGACTGCAAGACAAAAACAGCATCACGCAGGACAACGTCAAGCAGAAACGGAAACCCGTCATGGAGGAGTCACCACCTCGAGGACGCTCGCCGGGTATGGGGCGTCGGGGCTGACGCGCTGTAGCTCCAGGCTGTCGGCGTCGGGGACGAGAGACGTGCCGAAGCGCAGAGTGTCGCCCACGAGCCACGCCGCGGTGCGCGCGCGTGCCCAGGCCGGCTTCTCGATCTCGACCCCGATGATGAAACGCCCTTCCCCGCGGAGAGGGCCGGCTTCGACCTTACTCCGGTCGGGCGCGCCCCGATAGCGCCGGTACAGCCGCCCCGAGATCCAGTCACCCACGTGTGTCTCGAGGGTGATGCGCAGGTAGACGGTGGAGTCGATCGGCACGGCGCGTGTGGAGGGGACGGGGCCCGCGCGGAAGATGCGGGTCAGCTCCCAGGTGCCGTTGAGGGGGGACGCCTGGCCGGCGTGCAGCAGGAGCATGGCGACGACGCCACAGGGTCCCATCATCCTACCAATCTAATACGTCCACGTCAGGACCACCGAAGCCGTGCGGACGGGCTCGAGCGTGCGGGGGACCAGGTTGTAGATGTAGTTGAGCGCGTTCGTTACGAGCAGTCGCGCCGACAGGGACCCGCGCTGCCAGCCCGCCCGGAGGTCGAGCACCTTGGCGGATACGCGCGGATCGCCCCCGAACACCGGCTCGAGCTCGATTCGATCGATGCGACTCGTATAGCGGAAGTCGCCGCCGACGGAAAGCGCCCGCCAGCGGTAATCGGCGGCGAGCGTGAGCAGGTGCTTGGGGCGGAACGCCAGCAGCGAGTCGGTCGCCAGGTCGCGGGCATCGACGAAGGTGTAGGCGACCGAAGCGGAGAGCGGCGAGGCGAATGGCGTGATGGTGAGCGAGGCGTCGAGCCCGCGGAGCCGCGCGCGCGAAACGTTCCGGATCTGGATCTTCGGCACGGTGTCCGGGGGGACAAGGACGAAGGTGGGCTCGAGCAGCCGGCGGGCCTCCGTCCAGAACAGCGCGCCATCGAGGCGCCCCCACGACGCGAGCGGGAGCGCGTTGCCGACCTCGAACGACCAGGCGGTCTCGGGATCGAGGTTCGGGTTGGAGACGACGTCGAAGCCGAATGCCCGCGTCGTGACGAATCGCTCGGCGAGTGTCGGGGCGCGAAAGCCCCGCCCCGCGGACGCGCGCCACGTGCCGGCCCCCGTCGGCAGGACGGCGCCGATCCGCGGACTCAGCACTGCCGTTTGCTTGGCGCCGTCCACGCTGAAGTAGTCGAGCCGGGTCCCCGCCGTGAGCCGGGCGGGCCCGACCAGCTGCTCCGCCTCACCGTACGCAGCCAACTCGACCTGCGAGTGGTCGCCCACCTGCCCCCGGTCGCCGAAGATGTCGCTGGTGACATCCGAATGCGCACCCTCCAACCCGAACGTCACGACGCGGTCGTCGCCGCCGGACCCGCGTCGTACGCCCCGCAGCTCGGCCCCGAGCCGATTCGACACCGACCAGTCGTCGGGGTTGAAGTCCGTGAAGTGTGTGCGCAGCCACGAGCCGCGTGCTTGCCAGGCGAACCGTGCCGAAGGCGTACGGTCGAGCGTGGCCGCGAAATACCCCTTGTTGGAGCGCGTGTAGCTGCCGCGGCCTGACCGGTCGATCATGAACGGCTGGAATGCCTGTCCGCGCGTGTCGCAGGCGCCGGGGACGCACCACGTCGGGAACACCTCGTACTGATGACTCGTCCACGCGCCGGATGCCATGACGCGGGTGCCCGGCTGGGGAAGCCACTCGGCCTTGCCGGCGGTCTCCCACTGGTCGCTCCGGTCCTGCTCGCGATAGCCGTCCGAGTGTCGTCCTCCCAGCGTGAGGCTACCGCGCACCGCCTCCGTGCCGTACGAGCCCGTGACGTCCAGGCCGCCCAGCCCCCCCGTGTAGTCGCGGAATCGCCACGCGTCGGCCGGTGGGTTGGCGTAGGCTCCCCCAGTGGCGCGGACGCGGCCGTGCCACCCGACCGGAATCTCGTGCGTGATCAGGTTGACCACGCCGCCGAAGGCGGACGAGCCGTAGAGCGACGACCCGGCGCCTTTCACCACCTCGACCCGCTCCACCTGCGCGAGCGGCACCATGTCCCAATCAATGCCCCCCCGGTCACCCTGGTTCGCCGGTACGCCGTCCACGAGTAAGAGCACGCGCGACCCGAGACCCTCCACGAAGCCGCTCGAGCCGCGGATGTTGACCTGGCCGTTGAGAAACAGCACGCCCGGGGCACGGTTCACGGCCTCGTCCACCGTGGCCACGGCGCGGTGGGCGAGGTCGGTGTCACTCACCAGCGCCACGCTCGTCACGGCCCGGTCGAGGAGCTGCGACCGCTTGGCCGCGGTGACGATGGTTGGCTGCAACTCCACGGCCGCCGCGGGGAGCAGGTAGTTGCGCTCGAGTGAATCGCCGGCGGCCACGGTGACCGTGTCCACGATGGGCCGGAACCCGATGTGCGTCACGTGCAGGATCACGCGGCCGGCCGGCACGCCGAGCCGATAGTGTCCACGGCCGTCCGCGACGACCGGGCGTCCACCGCCGTCCGCGCGCACCGTGCCCCGGAGCGGCTGCCCGAGTGTGTCCGCAACGGTCCCGACGATCACCGCCGTATCCTGTGCGCCGGCGGTGCGGGAGGGCGCGGCCGCCAGCACCGTGAGGATGAGGAGTCGCTTCATGGGCACGGCGGGTTGTAGTAGCGGCAAGGGGGGTGCATCTGCCCGAAGTCGATCACAAAGTCGATCGAATCAGGTTGCTGCGCGTTCACGTTCACGACACCTGGCTGCGCCGGGTCGGCGGGATCGCGGTAGTAGCCCGCTTCGCGCAGCGTGGAGTCCGCGTTGGCGAGATTAAAGCCCTGCTTTACCCACACGGCCGCCACCCACTCGTAGCGCCCGTTATCGACCGGGAGGGCATAGAACGCCGGGGCGCCGTCGAGGGGCAGGGCCCGCAGCAAGGTCACGGGTGGCTGGAACGTGAATAAGCTGTCCCGCGAACGAGGGAAGGTGTGGTAGGCCACAACGTAGACAGCCTGGGTGCTGTCCGGCAGGGCGCCCCGGAACGTCACGGTGCCGCAGATGCCCGGGCAGGTGTTGGGCTGCAGCCCTTCGTTACACGCAAGGGCGGCGGCCACGAGCGCGGCGCACGCGACGCGACTCCGCATGGGTGCAATCATTGCGGCGCGCCCCGGCAGCGTCAACTTGACCCCGCTTTGGGCGGGGAATATCGTACAGCCCGCCATGCCGATCTACGAGTATCGCTGCACGGAGTGCCACACGCGCTTCAGCCAGCAACAGGCAATCGAGGAGCACGGACGCAAGCGGCCGGCCTGTCCCAAGTGCAAGTCGCACGCGGTGGAGCAGGTGTTCTCGCCGTTCTTCGCGAAAACGGTCCGGAAAAGCTAGCCTCCGGTGTTCGAGCGCTTGCGAGACGCGTTGCGCGCCGCCCTGGACGCGGCGACGCCACCGGGAGACTTGCGCGACCTGGCGCGGCAGATGCGGGAGGCCGTCGTCGAAGCGAAGCTGGCCGTCGGCGAAACGCGCGATGCCCTGGTACGCGCCGAGAGCGCCCTCACCCAGGAGCGCCAGCGGCTGTCTGATGCCGAGCGCCGCGGCCGGCTCGCGTCCGAGATTCAGGATCGGGAGACCGTGGACGTCGCCCAGCGGTTCGCCGCGAAGCACCGCGAGCGCGTCGAGGTGCTCGAGAGGAAGCGGGTGGCCCTGCAGGCCGAGCTCGCACTGTACGAGCGCGAGCTGGGGGACATGCAGGGGCAGTTGGCCCGAGCTGAGCGCGATCGACCGCTCACCGAGGCGGAGCGGTCGGCCGAGCGCGCGTGGCGCGACCTCCAGGCCGCCGGGGGACCGCGTCCCGGCGTGGACCCGGAGGACGCGCTGCTCAAGTCGCAGCTCGACCGCGCCGCCCGTGAGGCGGCCGCCGACCGGCAGCTGCGGGAGCTCAAGAAGAAAATGAAGAAGGACTAACCATGAGCGTGATCCGCGGCGTGCTGTCCTGGTTCCGTGACGCCTTCGGGCCCGGGCCACGCACCGCGGACGGGCGGCGCTCCGGAGGCAGCATGGACATCAAGCGCGACCGCATGGTCTTTCTCGGCTACGGCAAGTACTGGCGCTCCGACGCCATCATCGGGTTGATGCCGATCGAGGAAGAGCGTGGTCCCAAACGGCGGACCAACGTTTTCGTGCAGGGGCGCGCGGAGCCGATCATCGCCTCGCGCACCGAGCAGAGCATCCTCGAAGACATGGGCGCGACCGAAGGAGGGTTCCAGGCACAGGCGCTGCGGGAGGCGGTGACGGATCTGCTCGCCGGGTTCCACGAGGTCTCGCCGGCGCTGCGCCGGGCCCTTCAGAACGAGCACCACCTCGACGTCGAGCAATGGGAGCAACGGCTGGGCGAGCTCCTGCGCGCGCCTCAGACTCGCGAGCCCGTTGAGCAGAACGAACTCTTCGAGTGACGACGCCTCCACCCGGCTCTTCGTGGTTCGGTCACCCCCGCGGTCTTTCCACGCTTTTCTTCACCGAGATGTGGGAGCGCTTCAGCTACTACGGGATGCGGGGGTTCCTGATCCTCTACATGACGAAGGCGCTCGGCTTCACCGATCCGCACGCGGGCGCCGTCTATGGCAACTACGTCGGCAGCGTGTGGCTGGCGGCGATCTTCGGCGGGATCATCGCCGACCGCTGGCTGGGGCACTACCGCAGCGTCTTGATCGGCGGAATCATCATTGCGCTGGGCCACTTCACTCTCGCGTTTCATGCCCTGCCGTTCTTCTACGCCGGCCTCTCGTTGATCGTCATCGGTACGGGGCTGCTCAAGCCGAACGTCTCGACCCTGGTCGGTTCGCTGTACGAGCAGGGGGACGAACGACGCGACGCCGGGTTCTCGATCTTCTACATGGGGATCAACCTCGGCGCGCTCCTCGGGCCGGTCATCGCCGGTAAGCTGGCGGAAGGGGTGGACTGGCATCTCGGATTCGCATGCGCTGGAGTCGGCATGACGCTGGGACTGGTGCAATACGTCCTCGGCCGTCGGCGGCTCGAGCCGGCGATCGAGCGTCTCGCGGCCCGCCCCGGGACTGGGACCGCCGCCGTCACTGCACCGGTTGCTGGATTCACCCCCCAGGACTGGAAGCGCATGACGGCTGTGGTGGTGTTCTTCGCGTTCGCGTCACTGTTCTGGGGAGCGTACGAGCAGGCGGGGTCCACGCTCGCTCTGTTCGCTGACCGCTACGTCCGCCTCGAGCTGCTCGGCATCAAGCTGTACGCGTCGTGGTTCGTGTCCATCCAGGCCGCGTTCGTGATCCTCCTCTCCCCCCTCTTCGCCTGGCTGTGGGTGAAGCTCGGGCCGCGGCAGCCGTCCTCTCCCGCGAAATTCGCCCTCGCGCTGTTGTTCGTCGGCCTGGCCTTCGTGCTGCTCGTGCCGGCGGGGGCGATCGCACAGGGCGGGGTGAAGATCAGCCCGCTGTGGCTCGTCGGCGTCTATTTCATCGAAGAGCTGGGCGAGCTGTGCCTCAGTCCCGTCGGGCTGTCGGTCGTGACCAAGCTTGCACCGAGGCAGGTAGTCGGGCTCATGATGGGCGTGTTCTTCCTCTCGAACGCCCTGGGCAACAAGCTGGCCGGCTGGTCGGCGGGGTTCATCAGCACGACGCCGCTTCCCACGTTGTTCGGTGTGACCGCGGCGGTAACGCTGGGCGCCGCGGTGGTGATGTTCGTGCTCATCAAGCCCGTCCAGCGGCTGATGGGCGGGGTGCGGTAGGTGGCTCCGTCATCCCCGGGTGGCGCCCGGGGTCAGTAGAGGCGCTCTCCCTCCTTCGGGGCACCCTCCTCACTTCAACCCCGGGCTTGCGCCCGGGGTCAGTTAAGGCACTCCTCCGGAGTTCCGCGGGAGCAAGTCCGGGTGGCGCTGGAACTGATCGGCGACGTACCGGGTCACGCGAGCAAGATCGCGTTTGTGAATCGTGGTC
>Ga0209761_1002511_pt1:10000-12044 | contig 12044 bp, 4 predicted proteins | sample GraSoi013_1_40cm_4_FD_185818 | JGI IMG/M metagenome (GOLD analysis project Ga0209761, IMG submission 185818) | Grasslands soil microbial communities from the Angelo Coastal Reserve, California, USA - Sample 09_25_2013_1_40cm (SPAdes) (version 2) | ecosystem: Environmental >... | reverse complement strand
AGCCGTCGTTCTGGCAGGCGGGGCAGATCTCGTGGAAGTGGCGATTCCCTTCTACGCCGATATCCTCCCACAGGAGCCACGTATTAGGGTCATTGGGATCATACGGGGCTGACCCGTCCGGCTGAGGCTTCCCCTGGACGCCGAGCAGCAATTGCCCCGCGTCCGCGACCGCGAAGCGCACCTGGTGCGCATGATCCATGCGGATGTCCACCGAGCCGCTCGTCCAGACGTACCGCGCATCCACGTATACCGAAAAATGATCGGTCATGTAGTAGTCGACGCCGCCGATGGCGTGCCACTCCCAGGTATTCTTGACGTTCGCCTGAAGCGCATCGGGATGGAAGTTGGTGCACCCCACGTCGAACGGAAGCCCCTCGCGGTTGCAGCGGTTGGTGGTGAACTCGCCCTCGGCCGCCGACGTCACGCGGAAGTCCGGGTCTCCGAAGAACGCCGCCGTCCGGTTGAACTCGTCTCCGGTCTTCAGGTTGGCGATGATGTACCCAAAGCCCAATCCGATGTACGGATCGAGCGGGCTCTCCGGACGGAAGCGGATCAGGCCGCTCAGGTTGACCGGGATCTCGGTGATCGTCCCAACCGGCAGGAACGTGTTGGTCTTCACGTCGTCGGAGGAGAGCGGCGTCCACGCCCAGCAATCCGACGGATTGAACGGATCCGGTCCGCAGTTCTTGAGAAACGTGTCGGTCTGCCCGGCGATCCCCTGGTGCGAGTTCTTGGTGTAGAACTCGATGTTGCCGACCGGAGCGTTCATGTAGGAGGCCGCGGCCTCGATGGCGAGCCAGCGGGTCAGGCCGTAGCTGGCCTTGAAATCGAGCTTGAAGTCGTCCCGGATGCTGGCCTGGTTCATGATGTTGATGTCGGGCCGCTCGTCGACGAACTGAACAGGCGGTAGCGCATTACCGCCGGTCCCGACAACCTGCTGGGCCAGCGCGATGTCGGAGTTGCTGCGGATGTAGTCCGCTGTCGCGAAGTAAGACAGGCCGAACCCGAACTGCCACTTGCCTTTCGTGTCCTCGGCCATGACCCTGCCTGAAGGGAGGAGCGCCGCGGAGAGAACAAGCGCCAGATAGGAAACGGTCCTGAGTGGCCTCATAAACCCTCGATCGGCGTCATGTGGGTTCAGCGAAGACTCGCACAGAATACGCCGAAGTGGCTGTCCGATCAACGGGTTTCTCGGCTGATCGCTGCACGATCACAGCACCCCGGAGTCGAACCGCTGTCCGCTTCTGTAATCGTTCTGTGTCGGGGGTGGATGTTCTGTCGTCCGAAAGTTGAGCGGGCGCACAACGACCCGGATCCGTCGACAACCGACCCGGTAAACTCGCAAAGGCGGGGCGAGATATGGTCAAGCCTCACGGCCGATTAGTACCGGTCAGCTGAGTGGGTCGCCCCACTTACACCTCCGGCCTATCAACCTGGTCATCTCCCAGGGGCCTTCAGTCCGCCCGAAGGCGGAAGGGATACCTCATCTTGGGGAGGGCTTCGCGCTTATATGCTTTCAGCGCTTCTCCTTTCCGGACATAGCTACCCAGCGCTGCTCCTGGCGGAACAACTGGTACACTAGTGGTCCGTCCATCCCGGTCCTCTCGTACTAGGGACAGATCCCCTCAAGTATCCTACGCCCACACCAGATAGGGACCGAACTGTCTCACGACGTTCTAAACCCAGCTCACGTACCGCTTTAATGGGCGAACAGCCCAACCCTTGGGACCTGCTTCAGCCCCAGGATGCGATGAGCCGACATCGAGGTGCCAAACCTGGTCGTCGATGTGAACTCTTGGACCAGATAAGCCTGTTATCCCCGGCGTACCTTTTATCCGTTGAGCGACGGCCCTTCCATGCGGGACCGCCGGATCACTAGGGCCTACTTTCGTACCTGCTCGACTTGTCGGTCTCGCAGTCAAGCTCCCATAATGCCCTTACACTCTGCGGCTGATTTCCAAACAGCCTGAGGGAACCTTCGCGCGCCTCCGTTACAATTTAGGAGGCGACCGCCCCAGTCAAACTACCCACCTAACAATGTCCC
>Ga0209761_1002511_pt1:0-5000 | contig 12044 bp, 4 predicted proteins | sample GraSoi013_1_40cm_4_FD_185818 | JGI IMG/M metagenome (GOLD analysis project Ga0209761, IMG submission 185818) | Grasslands soil microbial communities from the Angelo Coastal Reserve, California, USA - Sample 09_25_2013_1_40cm (SPAdes) (version 2) | ecosystem: Environmental > Terrestrial >... | reverse complement strand
CGGGCCGGCTGATCCGCCTCTCGACCCGCCTGCCCCAGGAGGGCCGGCGGAACTTTCGGGGACGCCTCGACGGAATCGTGGATGGTTCCGTACGGTTGACTCTGGAAGACGGGCGCCAGGTTGCCATCCCCCGCGAGCATGTGGCGGAAGCGCGCCTCGAAATCGAACTCTAGGAACCGGAGTTGATCGTACCCGCGGAGAGGACGTCGCGAATGAGCAACGAGATCTTTCAGGCGATCGAGCAGGTCGGACGCGAAAAGGGAATCGAGGTCGACATCATCATTCAGGCCGTCGAGGACGCCTACGCGGCCGCCGCCAAGAAGTATTTTCGCACCAAGGAAGACCTGGGGGCCAAGTTTGACCGGGAGACCGGGGCCTTGGCGGTGTTCGCGCGCAAGAAGATCGTCGAAGCGGTGACCGACCCCGACCTCGAGATCTCTCCGGATGAGGCGCAGGAGATGGCCCTGCCCGCCAATGAGGAGGGGATGGTCGAGATCCCCAAGCCCCGGGAGGAGCTTGCTCAGCTGGGACGCATCGCCGCGCAGGCCGCGAAGCAGATCATCTTCCAGAAGGTGCGCGAGGCCGAGCGCGACAACGTCTACAAGGAATACATCAGCCGCGTCGGCGAGCTCGTGAACGGCGTGGTGAAACGCTTCGAGCGGGGCAACATCATCATCGACCTCGGCCGCACCGAGGGTGTCCTTCCGAAAAAAGAGCAGTCGAAGGCCGAGCGCTACAGCCAGGGCGACCGGGTCCGGGCCGTCATCGTCGACGTGGATCGGAACGCCAAGGGACCCCAGGTCATCCTGTCGCGCACTGATGAGCGACTGCTGATCAAGCTGTTCGAGATGGAAGTCCCGGAGATCTACGATGGCACCGTGGCCATCGAGAGGGCCGTGCACGATCCGGGCGACCGCGCCAAGGTCGCCGTGCGCTCCAAGGACCGGGACGTCGATCCCGTAGGTGCCTGCGTCGGCATGAAGGGTTCGCGCGTCCAGTCGATCATCCGCGAGCTGCGAGGCGAGAAAATCGACATCGTCGAGTTTTCAGACGACGTCAGCACCTTCGTGACCAACGCCCTCAACCCGGCGAAGATCAACCGGGTGCAAATCACCGACACCGAGAGCAGGACGCTCGAGGTCGTGGTGGACGACGAGCAACTGTCGCTGGCAATCGGCAAGAAGGGCCAGAACGTTCGTCTCGCCTCCCGCCTGGCCGGATGGAAAATCGACATCAAGAGCGAGCAGGAGAAGAAGCGCGAGGTCCAGGCCGAGATGGAGCGCATGGCCCGGGACTCGCGCGAGATGGCCAACCTTTCGGGCGTGAGCGAGAAGACCGTGCAAAGACTGCAGGAGAACGGCCTCCAGAGCCTCGACGCCGTCCTCGCGGCGGGTGTCGAGGGCCTCACGGGTGTGCCGGGGATCGGGCCGAAGACTGCCGAGAAGATCCTCGCCGCGGCGCAGACCGGGCTTCAAGAGAGAGCCGAGCGCGAGGAGGCGGAGCGGGTCGAGGTGGAGCGACTGGCCGCCGAGGAGGCCGCCCGACAGGTCGAAGAGCAGGCGCGGCAGGCGGAGGAAGCGTTGGCCGAGGAGGCCGCGCGGCAGGCGGCGCTGGCCGATGCCGCCGCGCGGGATCAGTCCTCGGCCTCGGACGACGACGAAAGCGGCGAGGGTGCGGCGGAGCCGACGTACACCGGCGAGGAATCCGCCGCCCCCGAGGCGGACGAGGCTGCAACACCCGGAGCGGAGCCTCTCGAAGGTGGCGCCGAAGAGCGCAGGGAGGGTGACTAGATGGCGAAGATCCGTGTCGGACAACTCGCCAAGGAGCTGAACCTCAAGGTGGGTGAGGTGCTGGCTCGCCTGCGCGACCTGGGTGCCGAGGTCAAATCCAATCTCAGCACCGTTGACGAGGAGATGGCCGTCCGTTTGAGGTCGGCCGCGTCGTCCCCTGAAAAGCGCCCTGCCGAGGCTCTGAAGGCCGCGTCGCCGGCGGGCAGCCCGGCGGCCGGCGGCCGAGCGACGCTCAAGTCGGCCCGCCCCAAGGACCAACCGGCCACGCCGGCGGCAACTGCAGCTCCGGCCACCCCCAAAGTGACTTCCACCGCGTCCCACGCGACACCCCAGACCGCTGCCGTGAGGACGCCGGCGGTCAAAGCTACCGCCGCCCCCGTCAGGCCCGCACCTAAACCGGTCCCGACAGCCCCGGCGGCGCGACCCGCCGCTCCTGCGCGGACGGTCCCTATCGGGCCTGCCCGGCCCACCGCGGCCGGCGGGGTCGCGCCGGCCGCCGACTATCTCGCGCAGACCCGCCCGGCGACGACCGCCCCGGCCAAACCCGGGGTCCTCTCCACTCCACAGCGTCCCCAGGTCGCGACCGGGCCACCGAGACCCGGCATCATCAGGGGTGCGGTCTCCCCGCCGTCCCGGCCGGTGTCGCCTGCGCTGCCGACGACGCGTCCCACGGGATCGCCCGGCCCAACCGGCCTTAAGCCGGCTTCCTTGACCGGGAGGCCTCTGTCTGGGGCCGGGCAGGCGCAGCGCCCGTTGCCTCCGAGGGGGGCGAGCGCGCACTCCCCCGCCACCTCGGCGGGCGCGAAGGCCGCCGTGCCAGCGCGTCCAGGGGCGGCACATGCGCCTCTGCGCCCGGTCCTCCGGGGCGAAACGGCAAGGCGGCCTGCATCGCCGTCGGCGCTCGCCCCGGCTCCCGCAGCAGCCCAGGCCACGCGTCCGCAGGCCGTGCCGCCGCCTGTCGCGCGACCGGCCGCGCCTGTCCCGGTGCCCGAGATCCTGCAGGAAATCACCGTCACCGAGGGTGTGACGGTCAAGGAGCTGTCTGAGAAAATGGACCGCAAGGCCAAGGACATCATCACGAAGCTTCTCGGCCGCGGCATCATGGCCACGATCAACCAGCCCCTCGATATCAATGTGGCCAGAGAGGTTTGCCGCGAGTTCGGCTTCGACGCAAAGGTCATCTCGTTTGAGGAGGAGGTCTCCCTCGAGCAGAACCGGGAGGCGGTCACGGCCGACCTGCGGCCCCGGGATCCGGTCGTGACGATCATGGGACACGTTGACCACGGCAAAACGTCCCTCCTGGACGCGATCCGCGAATCGAATATCGCGGCGGGCGAGGCCGGCGGAATCACGCAGCACATCGGCGCCTATCACATCCGCCGCAAGACCCGCGGCATCACGTTTATCGACACGCCCGGCCACGAGGCGTTCACCCTGATGCGCGCGAGGGGGGCGAAGGTCACTGACATCGTTGTCCTGGTGGTGGCGGCCGACGACGGCGTGATGCCCCAGACAATGGAAGCCATGCACCACGCGCGTGCGGCGGGCGTCCCGATGGTCGTGGCGATCAACAAGATTGACAAGCCCGGCGCCAACCTCGATCGGGTCAAAAAGCAGCTCTCCGACCAGGGACTCCTGGTCGAGGATTGGGGTGGCGACGTCGTCTCCGTGCCGATTTCTGCCAAGCAGAGGAAAGGCATCGAGGATCTCCTGGAGATGATCCTCCTGGTCGCCGACATCCTCGACCTGAAGGCCGATCCCGCATCACTGGCCTCAGGCGTGGTCCTGGAGTCGCGTCTCGACCGGTCGCGCGGGCCGGTGGCCACTGTCCTGGTGCAGCGCGGCACGCTCCGGATCGGCGATCCGTTCATCGCGGGCGCGATTCACGGGAAGGTGCGTGCGATGTTCGACGACCTCGCCCACCGTGTCCGCGAGGCCGGCCCCTCCATTCCGGTGGAGGTCCTTGGACTCGAAGGCGTGCCTGAGGCTGGCAACCCTTTCCAGGTGCTGGAGGACGAATGGAAGGTGCGGCAGATTGGTGCGTTCCGTCAGCAGAAGCTGCGCCAGGAAGCGATGGCGAAGTCCTCCCGTCTGACCCTCGATCACCTGTACCAGCAGATTAAGGAAGGGATGGTCAAGGAGTTGCCCCTGGTGGTCAAGGCAGACGTTCAGGGATCGGTCGAGGCTCTCTCCAAGAACCTCACCGACCTCCCGTCCGACAAGGTGAAGATCAGGATCATCCACGCGGGGTCCGGGGCGATCACCGAGACCGACGTCCACCTCGCGTCGGCCAGCAACGCCATCATCATCGGATACAACGTGCGCCCCGAACGCAGCGCCCAGGAGCTTGCCGACAAGGAGAAGGTCGACATCCGGCTGCACTCGGTCATCTACGACATCACGAACGAGATCAAGAATGCCATGCTCGGCCTGCTCGAGCCCGAATCGAAGGAGGTCTACCTGGGAAGGGCCGAGGTGCGCCAGGTCTTCAAGGTGCCGAAGGTCGGGACCGTCGCCGGCTGCCACGTGTCCGACGGCAAGATCATACGCAGCGCCGAGGTGCGCCTGCTGCGCGACAACGTCGTGGTGTACACGGGGAAAGTGTCCTCCCTGAGGCGCTTCAAGGACGACGTCAGCGAGGTGAAGGCGGGGTACGAGTGCGGCATCGGCCTGGCCAACTTCAATGACGTAAAGATCAGCGACGTCATCGAGGCCTTCAAGGTCGAGAAGATCGCCGTCAAGAACCTCTGAGGATCTGTCCCCCCCCTTTCCCGGGTCGAAGAATGTGAACGTCGCTCTGTGCGTCATCCAGATCCATCTGCCCGCTGTCGGCTCGCTCAAGGAGAAGCGGCAAGTTCTGCGCAGCCTCAAGGACAGGCTGCGCGGGCACTATAATGTTTCGGTCGCCGAGATCGATCACCAGGATCTCTGGCAGCGCGCCACGCTGGGGATCGTCGGAATCGCCGCGGCGCGGCTGCCCCTGGAGCAGACCTTTTCGTCGATCCAGGGGGAGGTTGAACGCAAGGTCCCCGGCGAGGTCCTGAGCTGCGAGGTCGAGTACCTCACCTGATGCGCCGGGGCGAACGGCCGCCCCTGCGCCGGGAGATGCCGTGAGCACACGCACGGACCGCGTGTCCGACCTCATCAAGGGTGAGATCTCGCGTCTTCTCCTGCGCGAGGTGCGCGACCCGCGCATCGGGTTCGTGACCA
>Ga0209761_1002510_pt1 | contig 12049 bp, 10 predicted proteins | sample GraSoi013_1_40cm_4_FD_185818 | JGI IMG/M metagenome (GOLD analysis project Ga0209761, IMG submission 185818) | Grasslands soil microbial communities from the Angelo Coastal Reserve, California, USA - Sample 09_25_2013_1_40cm (SPAdes) (version 2) | ecosystem: Environmental > Terrestrial > Soil >... | reverse complement strand
AACCCGAACACATCGATCGCGTCGAACTCATGGTGGGCCGGCTTCCCTCCGAGATTCGCGACGTGGCCGATGTAGGACGAGAGGCCCGTAGCCCCGGCGAAGATCGTGAGTGCCAGCCCGGACACGATCTGGCTGGCACGCAGCGTGACCGTGAGAAATGCGTGGATCAGCGAGGTCGCCGCCCCGGCCAGCGCCGCGACCGCCACGGCGCTGAGCAGGCTGAGCCAGCCTGGCCCCCCGACGGTTTGCACGGCCCAGAACCCGCTTACCGCGCCGACCAGCATCATGCCTTCGACGCCGAGGTTGAGCACGCCGGAGCGTTCCGCCAGCAGCTCGCCCAGCGAGGCGAACAGCAATGGGGTGCCGTAGAAAACGGCTGATGCGGCGATCACGACGACGAGACTGTTGTTCACGCAGGGCGCGCGGCGACCTCCGGCGGCCGGACTGACGAACCTCGCGGGCGCTGGACTCGGATGCGGTAGCGCACGAGCAACTCGCCGGCCAGGGCACAAAAGAGAATCAGTCCCTGGAGCGTGCCAACCAGGCCGGCCGGGAAGTCCGCCCCCTGCAGCGAGAAGCCGCCGTTCGAAAGTCCCCCGAGTAACAGGGCGACGAGAATCACCGCGAACGGGTTGAGCCGGGCCAGCGCGGCGACCACGATCCCGCCGTAGCCGAAGCTCGCCTGCTGCAGCCCGCGCGGATCGAGGACGTGACGAAAATCGCCGATCTCAGCGGCGCCGCCGAGCCCGGCGAACGCCCCGGACAGCGCCATGACCGCGACGATCTTTCGCCGGGTCCGGATGCCCGCGTAGTGCGCTGCCGCGCGTGAGTCGCCGATCACGCGCGCCTCGAAGCCAAAGCGGGTGGACCGATACAGCAGCCAGAGACTCGCTGCCGCAACCATCCCCAACAGGAAACCGAATGGGATCGCGATACCGGCGATCCGCAGGCTCGGCCAGGCAGCCGCCGCCGAGAGGTACTTGCCCTGCGGGAAGACCCGCGAGGTGAATGTCGACAGCTCGCGCCAGTACGAATGGCTGTCAAAGATCAGGTAGGTGACCAGCAAACCCGCGACGTAGTTGAGCATCAGGGACGTGATGATCTCGTTGGTGCGGAACACGGCGCGGAGCGCCCCGGGGATGGCCGCCCAGCCGGCACCGGTCAGCAGGCCGGCCAGCACCATCGCCGGGATGACAACAGTGGCGGGTTGACTTCCCAACGCAATGCCGACTCCCGATGCGCCGACCGCACCCAGGTACAGCTGCCCCTCGGCGCCGATGTTCCAGGTCTGCATGCGGAAGGCCGCCGCGGCGGCCAGCCCGGTCAGCAGCAGCGGGGTCGCTTGCACCAGGGTGGCGGACATCGCGCCTTCCGACAAGAAACCGCGGTCCAGGAGCCGCTGCCAGGTGCCCAGCGGATCATGCCCGGTGGCGAGCAGAATGACGCTCGACAGGATCACCGCACCGATCAACGATCCCACCGGAACGGCCACGAGCAACCAGCGGGCGTCGGTGAGTCGACGCTCGATCCGGATCACGCGGCGCCCGCCATCATCAGGCCGAGGTCTTCGACGCTGGCGTTCTGCCGCTCGACCACACCCATGATGTGGCCGCGGTAAATGACCGCGATCCGATCAGCCAGCGCCAGGATCTCGTCGAGGTCCTCGCTAATCAGCAGGATCCCCACGCCTCCTGAAGCCGCCTCGAGCAGGAGGGCCCGCACCGAGTCCGTGGCGGCTACGTCGAGGCCACGGGTGGGTGATGCCGCTACCAGGATCCGCGGCCGGCTGGAGAGTTCTCGGGCCAGCAGGACCTTCTGAACGTTCCCGCCGGATAGCAGCCGGGTGGGCGTTAGAGGCCCCGGCGCCGTGATGTTGAATCGACGTATCAAGTCGATCGCGTTGGTCCGAATTCGCCCGGCGCGGAGAAAACCCTGGGTGGAGATCGGTGCCCGCCGATACGCCTTGAGCACCAGGTTGTCGGCGATGCTGAGCGAGGGCGCGACCCCAGTCCCCATCCGATCTTCGGGGACGTGGCTCACGCCCCGCCGAATGGCGGCGAGCGGGTCGCCCGGGCGCATCGGTTTGCCCGCAACCACCACGGTGCCAGCCGTAAGCCGGCGCATTCCGGTGATGACTTCGGCCAGCTCGCGTTGCCCGTTACCAGCGACGCCCGCGACGCCGACGATCTCGCCAGCGTGGACGCTCAGGTCGACGTCGCGCAGAGCGACGGTACCCAGGTCGCCCAGGGCGGAGACGCCGCGCAGCTGGAGGATCACCTCGCGCTCCACCTGTGCCGGGCCCTCTTTCTTCTGCGTGAAGACGACGTCGCGCCCCACCATCATGCGGGCAAGGTCGCGTGGATTGGTTCCTGTCGTCAGAACGGAGCCAACCACCCGTCCGCGACGGAGGACCGTGACCCGGCTCGACACCGCCATCACCTCCTCGAGCTTGTGGGAGATGAAGATCACGGTGCGGCCCTCGGCGCTCATCAGGCGCAGCGTTTCGAAGAGGTTCTCGGATTCCTGGGGCGTGAGCAAGGAAGTCGGCTCGTCGAGGATCAAGATGCGAGCCCCGCGGTAGAGCGCTTTCAGAATCTCGACCCGCTGCTGCTCGCCGACGGATAGCTGCCAGACTCGGGCGCCGGGATCGACCGGCATCCGGTAGCGCCGTGCCAGCTCGGTGACCCGGCCTTCGATCACCCTGGGCTCCAGCAGGAAGCCGCGGTCGGCGGCATCGCGATGCCCGAGCACGAGGTTCTCCGCCACGGTGAACGAGGCCGCCAGCCGGAAGTGCTGGTGCACCATGCCGATGCCGGCTGCGATCGCGTCGCGCGGGGCATGGAAGGTGACCGGTTTGCTGTTGACCAGGATTTCGCCCTCATCGGGCCGGTAGAGCCCGGTCAGGATGTTGGAAAGGGTCGATTTGCCGGCGCCATTCTCGCCGAGGAGAGCGTGAATCTCGCCCTGGAGGGCTTCGAAATCGACCTGCTCGTTGGCGACAACGCCGGGGAACCGCTTGGTGATCCCCCGCATCGTCACGGCTGGGGACGGCCCAGCCGTGACGGATTCAGCGGCGATGGGGGTGAAGCAATCAGCCGCCCTTCGGGCTGCCGATCACTCCTTGCACGAACCAGTCCATGGACAGGATCTGCTCCAACGTCATCTTCGTGCCGGCAGAAATCTTCACCGCGCCCGTCTGGTCCTTCAGCGGCCCGGTGAACTCATAGAAGGTGCCGTTCTTGAGGGCCTCCTTCTTGGCACTGATCTGGTCCCGTGCGGCCTGCGTCACCGACTGCCCGAAGGGCGCGATGTCGATCATGCCGTCGCCGATGCTGCCGTAGTAACTGCCGGTCTTCCAGCTGCCGTCCATGGCTTGCTTGACCCGCTTCACGTAGTACGGTCCCCAGTGGTAAACGGTGCCGGTCAGCCAGATGTCGGGGGCGACGTTTGACTGGTCGGAGTCGTATCCACTCCATTTGACGCCGACGGCCTTGGCGGCCTCGCCGGTGGCCGGGCTGTCCTGCCCCTGGCCGATCGCGTCGACGCCCCTGCTCAACAGGCTCTGTGCCGCTTGCTTCTCTTTGGTGGGATCGAACCAGGTGTTCGTCCAGACCACCTGTACGGTGGCACCTGGATGGGTGGTCTGGGCGCCCAGCGCGACGGCATTGATCTCGCGGATGACCTCGGGAATCGGGAATGGGGCGACGAAACCGATCTTGCTGGCAGCGCCCAGGGCCATACCGGTCAGATAGTCGGCGTCCTCGGCCGCGCCGAAGTACTCGGCCAGGTTGTCAGCGGTCTTGAAGCCGGTGGCCTGCTCGAACTTGACGTCGGGATGTTTCGCCGCCTCATTGGCCATGGCGTCCTGGAACCCGAATGAGGTGGCGAAAATGATCTTGTTACCGTCGCGGACCAGGTCCTCGACCACCTGCTCAACCTGGGGCCCTTCGGGAACGTTCTCCTTGAAAGTCGTCTTGACGGCCGTGCCCAATTGCTGTTCGACCAGCTTGCGGCCGTCGTCATGGGCCTGTGTCCAGCCATGATCGCCCGCGGTCCCGACATAGATCCAGGCCGCCTTGAATGGTTGGCTGGTTGACGTCGAGTTTGTCGTGCCGCAAGCTCCGAGCGCCGCGGCGGCCAGCATGGTCGCGGCCAGTCGAGCGGATTTCTTCATGTGGCTCCTCTCCCTCCGAAAAACCCCCTGCTCCAAGCGAGAATTCTATCGTCTGCGCCGGGCCCTTACCGCAATGGGTTTACAGCCGGATCGCCGTTCGAAGTAACGCCTTGAGCCGATCGGGCTGACGCCGGTAGCGTTCCCACTCGGACGGCAGCTTGGTCGCCTTCTCCACGATCGCCCAGAGCACCGAGTTGACGGGCGTCGGCACATCGTAGCGACCGCCGGCGTCGACGACTGCCCCGTTCAGGAAGGCCGCCTCCGTCTTGCCCTTGGCGCGGCTGAGGTCCCACCAGAGGGAGGGCATCTTGTTGCCGCGGGCGCCGCCCAGCCGCGGTTCCAGCAGCATCTGGGCCAGCAGCGGCGGCAAGTTCATGGCGCGCCGCAGGTTGGGCGCCGGGAGGCCCGGAAGCGCGACCACAGACAGCCGCATTCGGTCCATGACCGTGACCGCCTCCAGGAAGGCGGCCCGCTCGTAGCGGAAGAGCTCGCTGTCGGCGAAGACGTGGCTGGGCGGCAGATCCAGGATCGCGCTTTGCGCGTTCCCGATGATATTGAACAGCAGCTTCGACCACTTCATCGCCCGGAAGTCCGCGTAGCGGCGGGACTTCAATCCGGCATCGCCCAGCTTGCGGACCAGCGGCGCCACGTTGACCTCCGGCGATACCGGCGCAAGCGCCACACCGCCGCGCCGCGAGTGCAACTGGATGGTCCCGGGCTCGTCGAGGCTGACGGGCACCGTCAGACTTCCAGCTACCAGCGCCTGTTCTGGCAGCGCCAGCGCGATGGCTTCTTCGTTGCCCACGCCATTCTGGAAACTTCCTAGGATCGTGCCTGGACGGAGCACCAGCTGCAGCTGGTCGATCGCGTCCAGTGTGTCGTAGCCCTTGACGGTGAGGAACACGTAGTCGAACGGTCCGCCGGCTTCCGCGATGCTTGGCCGAGCCGCCCGCACCGGCTGGTTGCTGACCTTACCGGCCACGACCATGCGCACCCCATCGCGGGCAACGGCCTCGACGTGCGATGGCCGGCCGATCAGCGTCACCTCGCAGCCGGCCTGCGCGAGCCGGGCGCCGAGCAGGGAGCCGACCGCCCCGGCGCCAAAAAACAGAAATCGCAGCGGCGGCGCGGGCGCCGGTCGCTCCGGCATCAGTGGGTGGTGATCTTCAGCTCTCGGCCGGTGGCGAGCCGCCCGATGTTGCCCCGATGCCGGTACAGCACCAGCCCGACGAGAGCGACACCTAGGACGATCACGGGCCACCCCACGGGGCGCCACGCCTGCCAGCCAATGAGGTGAAGCGCAATCAAGCTGACGAAGCCGACCGCAACAGCGATCAGCGAGGAGAGCGACGCCAGCCGGGTGAGACGCACTACAAGGAACCAGCTGACGAGGGCGAGCACCAGCGCCACCGGGGCAAGCGCCAACAGGACGCCGCCGGAGGTCGCGACGCCCTTTCCCCCGCGGAAGCCGAGGTAGAGCGACCAGGTGTGGCCCATCACCGCGGCAAGGCCGATCAGGGCCAGCGCGATTTCCTGATCACCCAACCCGAACGCGATGCCGAGCATGACGGGAATGAAGCCCTTGAGGCCATCGGCGATCAGGGTGGCGGCGAAGGCGCCCGGGCCGCCGGCGCGAAAGACGTTGGCAGCCCCGATATTGCCGCTGCCCAGCTTGCGAACATCCTGGTTGCGGTAGACCTTCATCACCAGCCAGCCAGAGGGGACGGAACCGAGCAAATAGGCGAAGGCGGCCAGCACGAGCACTTGAGGCATGAGGGTCCCCGAGGACGCCTCAACTATAGATCGGCGGCTTTACGGTTGTCACCAAAGCCGGTATCACCTTCTCAGCCGCCTCCGCGGCCGTCGAATATTAGCTGCGGGGCAGTTCCAGCGTGAATTCGCTGCCCGCTCCTGGCCGGCTGTCGACGAGCACCCGCCCGCCGTGGGCTTTGGCGACCTCCTCCACGATGTAAAGGCCGATGCCCAGGCCCAGGAGATGGCTGGTTGCCTCGGTCTCGATCCGGGCGAAGCGCTTGAAGAGCTGGCCCTGGTGCTGGGGGTCGATGCCAAAGCCATCGTCGAGGACGCTGATGGTCCAGCTGGTGCCCGACCCGGCCAGGGCGACGTCGATCCGGCCGGTGGGTCCTGGCCGAAAGCGGACGGCGTTGTCGAGTAGCTCGCGGACCGCGAGGTGTAGCCAGTACGGGTTGGCCCTGACGTGCGCCGACAAAACGTCCAGGCGCAGGTCGATAGCCAGGTCGGCAAAGCGTCGCTGTTGCTCTTTGACCATCGGCTCGACCAGGTCGACCAGGTCCAGGTCCTCTTTGGCCATCGCCGATCCCAGCTCGTCGAGCCGGCCGACCAGGCTCATGTCCATGATCAGGCGGCTCAGCTGCCTGGCCTTCTCGTAGATGCGAGCCCCGGCCAGCTTCTGATGCTCGCCATTCAGCCCGCCCTGCGCCAGCAGGGAACCATAGCCGAGGATCACGCTCAACGGTGTCCGCAGCTCGTGCGCGGCCACGTTCAGAAACTCCGTCTTGGCCGTGCTCATCTCGCGCAATCGCGCCACGTCCACATCGAGCGGGGCCGCGGGCTGGGCGACCATGCCCGTGAGCAGGTGCTCGATGGTGCGACCCTCGCCCTTCAGTGGCCGAATGAACCACTCCCAGGTTTGCCCGTCGATCACGATCGTGGCGCTATGGGCTCGACCCTTGACCGAGACCGAGCGATACGGACGGGGATCCGAGAGCGGATGCGCCGGCGGCAGCAAGGCCGAAATCGTCAGCCCGGCGGCGTCGGGCCGGTGGTAGACCCGTGCCATCAACTCGTTCAGCGCGAGCACGCGAAGGTCGGCAACCTGGACCACCGCCACCGGGATGGGGGTCGCCTGAAGGAGCTCGATGACCGGCGTGGCGAAGCGCTCCGAGAGCGCCGTCTCGAGCAATTGCGCCAGCGCCTCCGAGCGTCGGTCCAATACCGGTGCCCTCCAAATCGGCTGATAGACTGGTCGAAGGCCGTGCAAGACCCCGACAAACTCAATGATGAAACCACATACCAGCGCTGTTTTGCCTGCGGCCATCGGAATGAATCCGGGCTCAAGCTGACCTTTCGGCGGGAGGGGGAGCGAATCGTCGCGAACTACACGCCCGCCGAGCGCTACCAGGGCTTTCCGGGTGTCCTCCACGGGGGCATCCTGGCGACGATGCTCGATGAAACGATGGGTCGCACCGGCGCACTGCGTCAGGAGTGGTTGATGACCGGCAAGCTCGACATCCGCTACCGGCAGCCGGCGCCGATCGACCAACCGCTTCGCGTGTGGGGCGAGATCGCCCGCGAACGCGATGGCGCGATCGATGCCGTCGGAGCTGTGGAGCTGACGGACGGCACCGTTCTGGCCGAGGCGCGCGGCATGTTTGTGCGCTTGCCCGAGCCCCTGGCGAGCGCGACGCTCGATCAATACCCGGAGTTCATCAACTACTGGCGAACGTAGCCACGCCGCGTTCGCATCTCTTTGGGCCCGAGCACCAGGAGTTTCGGGACACTGTCCGCCGCTTCATCGACAAGGAGGTCCGTCCGCATGTCGATGAGTGGGAGGAAGCGCAGCAGTTTCCGCGAGAGCTCTTCCGGCGGTTCGGGGCACTCGATCTGCTGGGGCTCAACTATCCCGAGCAATACGGTGGCACGAACGCAGGCGTCATCTACGAGGCCGTGCTGTTCGAAGAATTAGCCCGTTGTGGGTCCGCTGGCGTCGCCGCCGGAATCGGCGCGCATGTCGCCATCGCCACGCCGCCGATCAACGATTTCGGCGAGCACGCCCAACGCCTCCGCTGGCTGGCGCCGGCCATCAAGGGCGAAAAGATCGTCGCCCTGGGCGTGACCGAACCTTCCGGTGGCTCGGACATCGCGCACGTGCAAACCATCGCCGGTCGCCAGGGTGATGCGTACGTGGTCAACGGCGCCAAGATGTTCATCACCAACGGCGTCAACGCCGATCTTGTGGTCATCCTGGTGCGCACCAAGCCGGAGGGTGGCCATCATGGGTTGTCGCTGCTGGTGGTGGAACGGGGGACGCCGGGCTACACGGTCGGGCGCAAGCTGGACAAGCTGGGATGGCGGGCGTCCGACACCGCGGAGCTGGTGTTCCAGGACTGCCGGGTGCCGCTCGAGAACCGCCTCGGCGAGGAAAACAACGGCTTCAAAATGGCCGTCGCGAACTTTCAGTGGGAGCGGCTCTGGATCGCGATCTCGGCCGTGGCATCGGCGCAGCGGAGCCTGGAGCTGGCTGTCGATTACGCATCGAATCGGGTGCAGTTCGGCAAGACGCTGACGTCGATGCAGGTGATCCGGCACGAGATCGCCGACATGGCGCTGATGATCGAGCAGGCCCGGCAACTGACCTACTACGCCCTATGGCTGCACTCACAGAATTTGCCCTGTACCAAGGAGGTTTCAATGGCGAAGATCGCCGCCACCGAGGCGGACGTGCACGTAGCCGACCGGGCTTTGCAGATCCACGGCGGCTACGGCTACATGATGGAATACCCGATCCAGCGCGCCTGGCGCGATGCACGATTGGGCCCGATCGGCGCCGGGACCAACGAAATCATGCGCGAAATCATCGCCAAAGAACTCGATCTCTGACGTGCGACCGGTGCCCAGGCGCGGCCGGTCGGTCTTTGCGTGCGTAAGCGCGCAGAATGCTGGCTAGACTCTAGACGTGCCGTTTGAACTGACGTTGCCGTTCAGCGCGATCGTGGGCCAGGAGCAGATGAAGGAGGCGCTCCTGCTCAATGCGGTCGATCCGGCGATCGGCGGCGTGCTGATCCGCGGCGATCGTGGCACCGCGAAGTCGTCGGCGGTGCGCGCCCTGGCGCGGCTGCTGCCGGACTACGATGCGGTCGACCTGTGCCCGTACCGCTGTGACCCAGCGGTCCCTTCCCGCTACTGCGACGATTGCCGGCGTCGGGCAAGCGCCGGGCGATTGCCCGTGGTCCGGCTGCCGATGCGGATCGTGGAACTGCCGATCAACGCGTCGGAAGACCGGCTGGTCGGCTCGATCGATATCGAGGCGGCGGTCAGGGCTGGGACCCGGCGTTTCCAGCCCGGCGTGCTGGCCGAGGCCAACCGCAACCTTCTATATGTGGACGAGGTCAACCTGCTCGACGACCACCTCGTCGACGTCCTGCTGGACGCCGCGGCGATGGGAATCAACGTCGTCGAACGCGAGGGTATGTCGGTCGTACATCCGGCGCATTTCATCCTGGTCGGGACCATGAATCCGGAGGAAGGCGAGCTTCGTCCCCAGCTGCTCGATCGATTTGGGCTTTGCGTCGAGGTCACCACCCCAACGGACATCGACCAGCGGCTCCGCGTCATGGAGCTCGAGCGGGAATTCATCGATAACCCACAGGCGGTGCAGCGGGACTATGTGCCCCAGGAAACGGAGCTTCGTGGCCGGCTGCAGGCGGCAACCACGCGCCTCGATCGCGTGCAGGTGTCCGACGCGATTCGGGCATTGATTGCCCGGCTCTGCCTGGACGGTTCCGTCGCCGGCCACCGGGCTGACCTCGTGGTGGCGCGCACCGCTCGAGCCATCTGCGCCTTGCGGGGCGCGGCGCTGGTCGAGCTGGCCGACGTGCTCGAGGCACTTGACCTGGCCATGGCGCACCGCCGCCGCGAGCCGGTCTCCGACAAGCAAGAGCAGTCGCAGGAGCTGGCCTCCCGCGCGGCGGAGCAGCTGGCTCAGATTCAGGCGGCGACGCCCACCGAGACGGCGCAAGCCGTCCGGAGCGATGCCACCCAACAGGAAGGTGCCTCCGGCGGAGAGTCGAATGAAGGCTGGACGACGGCCGAGGCGCGCGAGTCGCCCAGCACCGAGGCGGTCGACGTTGAGCCGGATACCGTGATCCAGCTGCGTACTTTCGCGGTCAAGAAGCTCGACCTGCCACGCGAGCGCCAGGCCCGTCGCGCCGCGGGCAAGCGGACGTCCACGAAAAGCGAGACGAAACGCGGTCGCTACGTGCGCAGCTCGCAAACGGAGAAGATCACGGACGTCGCCTTCGATGCCACCGTCCGGGCCGCGGCCCCGCATCAGTTGCGCCGGCGGCAGGCTACACCGGATGCGCCGAATCAGCTGCAGCTCGAGAGTCAGGATCTCCGCCAGAAGGTCCGCGAGCGCAAGACCGGCAACCTGATCGTTTTTGTGGTGGACGCCTCCGCATCAATGGATGCGGAGCAGCGGATGCTGGCCACGAAAGGGGCCATCCTCTCGCTGCTTCGTCATGCGTACGTCCGGCGCGACAAGGTTGCCCTGGTCGCCTTCAGCGGGCGCAACGCGCGGGTAGTGCTGCGGCCGACCTCCAGCGTCGATCTGGCCGAGCGGCGGCTGGAGCGGCTCAACATCGGTGGCACCACACCGCTGACCCACGGCCTCATGACGGCCCTGAAGTTGATCAAAACCGAGCGACTGCGCGACCCGAGGGTTTATCCGTTACTGGTCTTGATCAGTGATGGCCGGGGCAACATCAGTCTCTTCGGTGAGGAGCCGCTGCTCGAGGCGCAGCGCACCGCGAGTCAAATCAAGCAGGAAGGCATCCGGGCCATGGTGATCGATTCGACCCGCGACTTCAGCAGCCAGCCCGGGTATCCGCGGAACCGGGTGACCAGTCTCTACGGTGCGTATGCCTTCAACGTCTGCGGCGACCTGGCCGAGCGGCTGGGTGGTCGCTACTACGGCCTCTTCGACCTGTCGCAGAGCGCGATCGTCGACAGCGTGCAGCGTGAGATGCTAAGGACGGGTTCCGCCTGATGGAGCGCTTTGTCTATCCGTTCAGTGCGATTGTCGGGCAGGACAAGATGAAGCTCGCGCTCATCTTGAACGCCATCCATCCGGCGATTGGCGGTGTCCTGATCCGCGGCGAGAAGGGCACCGGGAAATCGACGGCGGTGCGGGCACTGGCTCGACTGCTTCCCGAGCTGGCAGTCGTCGCCGACTGTCCCTACCGATGCGACCCGGACGCGCCTGAGGCTCTCTGCTCGGATTGCCAGGACCGGGTGGCTCGGGGTGAGACGCTTCCCCGGTCGCGCCGGCGGATGCGAGTCGTTGAGCTGCCGATCAATGCCTCGGAAGACCGGGTGGTGGGCGCGATCGACATCGAGGCCGCCATCAAGAGCGGCGAGCGCCGCTTCGAGCCGGGGGTGCTGGCGGAGGCGAATCGCAACATCCTGTACGTCGACGAGGTCAACCTGCTCGATGACCATCTGGTCGACGTCCTGCTCGATGCCGCCGCCATGGGGGTCAACGTTGTTGAGCGCGAGGGGATCTCGATCTGGCACCCGGCGCGTTTCATCCTGGTGGGCACCATGAATCCGGAAGAAGGCGATTTGCGGCCACAGCTGCTGGACCGATTCGGGCTGACGGTCGACGTGGAAGGCATCAAGGACATCGGCCAGCGCGTGCAGATCGTCGAGCGCCGCGAGGAATGGGAGTCCGACCCCGCGGCATTCAGCCAGCGGTTCCAGGACCAGGATGCTGAGATCGGAACCCGGATCGCGGAGGCAATCGTCCGGTTCCCCCATGTGGTAATGCCGGCCGGCATCCTCAGGGCGCTCGCGGAGTTGAACGTCAGCCTCCAGGTCGACGGCCATCGCGCCGACCTGGTCGGCCGCAAAGCGTCCCAGGCCCTGGCCGCCTATCGCGGCATCGCGGAAGTCGGCGTTCCCGAGGTCAACGAGGTAGCGGACATGGTTCTGGCCCACCGCGTCAAGGCGGGGGGCCGGCGAGAGCTCGGTAGCGTCACCCAGAGCCTTCCCAGCGCCTCCCGGGCCTCCCGCAGCAGCCAGGGCTAGGCGGGTCCCGGCGGCGGAGACCGGTAT
>Ga0209761_1002509_pt1 | contig 12049 bp, 8 predicted proteins | sample GraSoi013_1_40cm_4_FD_185818 | JGI IMG/M metagenome (GOLD analysis project Ga0209761, IMG submission 185818) | Grasslands soil microbial communities from the Angelo Coastal Reserve, California, USA - Sample 09_25_2013_1_40cm (SPAdes) (version 2) | ecosystem: Environmental > Terrestrial > Soil >... | reverse complement strand
TGGATCTTGCCGTCGGTTCGCTTCTTCAAGATAGTGTAGAAATACTTGTTGATGGCGGTGCTTAGCACCGCCCCGCCGTACTTTTCATAATAAGCCGGCAGGTCGGTACCACCACCGCCAAAGCTAATCCGCACTGGACTGCGCACTATCAACATGCAGAGCCTCTCGGATTGCGAACGAAGAGCGATCGGCCGGCTTTACGCCGTGTCCCATGCTCAGGCGCTTTCTCTCAACCAGCCGGAGCATCAAGGTCCAGGCCGTTTGCAGCAGGAGCGAGAAGTCGAGGAACAGAGACCAGTGATAAATGTACTGCAGGTCGAAATGGGCCTTTTCTTCTGACGAGTGCTGCTCGCGAAGGCCGTGGACCTGGGCGAGCCCCGTCAGCCCAGGTTTGACGCTCAATCTTTGCCTCTGCCACACCGAGTAATGCTTCACGCGCCCGGGCGATTCCGGCCGCGGCCCCACCAAGCTCATCTCGCCGCGGAGCACGTTCCAGATCTGGGGAAGTTCGGTCAGGCTGAACCGCGCCAAGAGCTGCTCGTACCCGACGAGATTATCTGCATAACGGTTAACGTTGAGCTGATACATCGAAAAGGGCGCAGCGTTTCTTCCGCAGCGAATCTCCTGCTTGAACGCCTTGCCTTTCTTCCGATGAAGCGCACCCGCCACGAGCCCGAGAAGTGGTGAGAGCACGACGAGGAGCAAAAGTCCTACGACAAGATCAACCGCTCGCTTCAGCTCCAGCGCGGCCGGCGGGAGATTGCGCGTTTCCACGGAAACGAGCGGCACATCGTCGATCTCGGTGAGGCGAGCCTTTGAGAGATAGAGTTCGTACCATTGCGGGACGAGGTAGACCTGCATTCCGGCCTTTTGGCAACTCGTGATCAGCCACTCGATCTCGGATCCCGGAGGGAGCGGATCAGTCACAATGAGCTCCTGAACCTTTATCTCCTGCAAGAGCTCTAGCGCCTCCAGCGTAGGGACCCCGGTCATTCCAATCTTTGCACACGGCCCGCCCTTCAAGGACCCTGCATCGGACGGATACAGGAAGCCGGCGACTTCGATCATCATCTCGGGGTGGCGCCGGATCTTGCTTGCCAGCTCACGTGCCAACCGGCTGCTGCCTAGGATAACCACGCGTCGGGCGGCTCCTGTGCGAGAACGCGTTCTGACCAACCACCAGGCGACGCAGCGGATTGCGACGAGCCCAATGGGCAAGAGCAATGCTAGTAACAAAAGCGCCAGCCGCGAATAATCTTTCTTCGCTAGGAATCCGAAAGCCAGCAGAGAGCCCATCAAAAAGAAAACAGCCACAATCACTTGCGAAAAGATCGTGGGAAGATGCCAGCCACGGGAGAACCCTTCTAGGTTCTTGTTGAAATAGAGGAAGGTCCAGACGGCAAGCGCGGCGCCCGCCGAACCGACGTAGAAACGCAAAGGCTGCTCGAACATCGCTCCGCGACCGCCCAGCGCGTGGCGCAGCAGGTGGGCCAGAATGCTGGCCGCGGTGATCCAGAGTAGGTCCGCAGTCAGAATTCCGTAGCGCAGCCTATCGCTCATTTCTTGTCGGCTCCATTTCCCTATCGGGACCCAACGCCCACCCCAGCGGAGGGTTGCTGGTCCACGGAGTTCTGATCGCACTGCGCCTGCTCCCATTCCCAGGCGCCCCGGATGATTTCCTTCAGATCAGAGTGTTTCGGTCTCCAATGGAGTTCCTTCATGAGCTTTTCGGGGTTGGCACAGAGAACCGATGGGTCGCCCAGTCTCCGAACTGCCTTCCTGGTGGGAATCTTCCTCTCGGTGACCTCTTCGGCGGTTTTCAAGACTTCGCGAACCGAATGGCTCGTGCCGGTCCCGATGTTGTACACATGAAAGCCAGCCGATTCCGTCTTCTGCATAGCCAGAATGTGTGCTTCGGCGATATCCAGGACGTGGACGTAATCGCGGAGGCAGGTCCCGTCCGGCGTCAAATAGTCTGTCCCATAGATTTCGAAGTGCTGACGTCGCCCGGAGGCAACTTGCAGAAGCAGGGGAATGATATGGGTCTCGGGTTCGTGACGTTCCCCCCATGCGTAGGCTCCGCCGCAAGCGTTGAAGTAGCGGAATACGACCACGCTCCAGCCATAGGACGCGGTGTACCATTTCAAAATTTGTTCAAAGATGAGTTTGCTTTCGCCGTACGCATTCACTGGCTCTTTAACGTGGTCTTCAGGGATCGGAATTACGTTGGGCGATCCATAGACAGCAGCCGAAGAGGAAAAGACGAATTTGCGGATACCGTGTCTCCGAAGAGTTTCCAGCATCGCCACGCCGGAAGCGACGTTGGCATCGAAAAAAAGGCCAGGATTGATCACCGACTGGGAAATCAGCGCCTTCGCGGCAAAGTGGAACACCACATCAAACTTCTTGTAAGCGAGCAAGCTTTCGAGCGCGTCGCGGTCGCCCACATCGAATCGGTGGACAACCGCTGGCTGGGGAACGGCGTCGGGGTGTCCGGCCGATAAGTCATCCACCACTTCGACCGAGAATCCTCTCGACAAAAGTTGAGCACAGCAGACGGAGCCTACGTAGCCAGCGCCTCCCGTTACCAGGATGGGGTTCAATTAGAAAGCCCCTTCCCTCTTAAAAACCTTCCTTGGTGTCTCGAAGAGGATCTTCAGATCCATGCTCAAGCTCCACTTTTCGATGTAATGGAGGTCCATTCGGACCCGGTCTTCATAACAGACGTTTTGACGGCCGCGGACCTGCCAATAGCCTGTCAGGCCAGGCTTTAGCGAGAGCAGGAGTTGTTTGTAGGGGCCGTACTTGTCGAGTTCGGCGGCGGTGATCATGCGGGGACCGACCAGGCTCATTTGCCCTCGTAGCACGTTAAACAGTTGGGGCAGCTCATCCAAGCTGAGCTTCCTCAGGAAAGCTCCCACTCTTGTGGTCCGCGGATCGTCCTTGAGTTTGAAATTGCACTCGAATTCCGCTTTTAGAGCGGGATTCGCGGCCAGGATAGAATCCGCGTCCCGAATCATGGTGCGGAATTTGAAAGCGTCAAACTCACCCGTGGTGCCGACAACGCGCCTGCGGTAGATGAAGGGCCAACCATCGTCAAGAACAACAAGGAGGCCGATGACGATGAGGACCGGAAAGAGCACAACGATTAGAATCCCAGCACCAAGCAGATCGATGCACCGCTTGACAGAGCGCTGCAGGTGTGGGTTCCTTGCGTTGCCGGGATGTTTAAGACCGGGACAGCTTTCAAATTCGTGTTCGGAAGCAAACATCAAAGCGTACCCCAAACGCCGTGGCAATGATTGGGCCCAGAAAATCAGGGGGCGGGTGGAAAATCCTTCTCCTGGTGAGAGCCCCGGCTATTTACGGCATGCACGCAGCTACTTTGTTGAACCCAAGAACATTCCCTGCCGTCTTCGTAGATTCGATGCCGAACCATAGTAAACAAGGCGTGCGTGATACTGAGTTGGAAGTCCTCGATGATCTGCATGTTGTCCGACGGAATGATGATGCAGAGATCGCACAGCCCGGGCATCTTTCCGCCTTTGAACCCGGTCAACCCGATGTTGAAAGCACCCGATTCGCGCGCCACTTGGAGAGCCAGCAACACGTTGGGCGAGGATCCGCTGCCGCTTATTCCAAAGACAACATCGCCGGGTTGAACGAAGGTGCGCAGCTGCTCCGCAAACACCTGCTCGTAAGAAGTATCATTCGCCCAGGCCGTGATGAGCGGTACATTGTCGGTCAGCGACAAGACCCGGAACCGTTTATGGTGGTTGCCGGGCACGGTGGTTCCCTTGCCGAGATCGCAAGCAAAGTGCGAAGCCAAAGCGGCACTTCCACCGTTTCCGAACAAGAATACTCTTCGCTCTTGCTGGTACGCTCGGTGAAGTTCATCGGCAACTTGTTCAATCTTGGCATAAGGGAGTTCTGCCACAACTCGACTGTAGTTCTCAAAGTAGCTGTGAGAGTCGATGATGGGGGCATGCACTTGCGGACGGCGCGTAATAGTGAGGACCAGCTTCGGGTTTAGCATTTGGCGGATCTCCTTCAGGGTGGGGTCGTCGAGGCTTAGCGTTCTTTCCTTGCTTCGCAAGGCGAGAAGGTGTGGTCACAGGCTAGAGGCATGACGCCCGCCTGTGAAATCTGCGATTCATGCAGGTTCTGCAGGATGGGATGCAGCAAGATCACGGAGAACCTCTCTGCGCGATTTCACCGATTGTCTGCCCCTTATCCAAGAGCATCTCAGGCCGCATTTGACGGAGCGTTGGCTTCCAGGTGAGAGTTTGGCGACCGCTCAGATATCTGAGCAATCCAAGAAGCAGGGCCAAATTCATGGAACAGAAATACAAAGGCAAGGAGAACAGCCGTGCTGGTTTTCCTTTCTTCTTCAGGCAATATCCCAGGCCGGCCATCAAGTAAAAAACACACTGTGCTGCGAGCAATACGGCATATCCGGGCTGTGTGGCCAGTAAAATACTGCAGAAAAACGCAGCCAGCAGGAGTACCGGCACGAACCAGCGGAGGACTCGATGTGAGAAGAAGCAGAATGTCACTAAACCTTTCAGTGGGTTGAGGAATCCGAGGTTGCAAAACAACGTTTGGTAATTGCCCGCGCTAATGCGGACTCGACGCGCAAATTGGGCCGAGAAGGTTGGCGCAATTTCCTCAATTGCAACTGCCTCCGGATCATAAACGACACGATAACCCTCAAACCGGATTTCAAGCGGAATTTGGAAGTCTTCAACAATTGACCGCTTTCTCGGGTGAAAAAGAGAACGACGGACAGCAAGCGCGGCGCCGTTTCCGCCGAGCGAGCAGTCTAGGCGGCTTTCCAGGATTTTCAAGGCTGATTCATACCGCCAATAAAGAGATTCCGCTCCCGGGTCAGTGCCTGGAGTGACAACCCGAATCTCCTCCCCACTGACGGCACCCACCCGCGGATCAGCGAAGTGGCGCACGAGATTGCGAATGCAATTCTTTTCAAGCATTGTGTTGGCATCGGTTAACACCAAGATTTCTGCTGAGGTGTGCCCTGCCAAGTCGCACAACACCGCCAATTTTCCGCGCCGGGTCTGGAAGGGGAAGACACGAAGCCGACTCGATGGGATCTGACTTAGAAGCTTGCCGGTGGAATCGACCGCCGCATCAAGCCCGAGCAAAAACTCCAGTCGGTCGAACGGATAATTGGTTTCGAGAAGATTCCTCACCTTCACTCGGATGACAGCTTCTTCGTTATATAGGGACATCAAAACAGCCACGCGTGGAACGTAGTCGGTTTGAGGGGAGCAACGGCGATTGGCTCGACGAATTAAATAGATGAAATCTGACTTCGCCTGGGAGAGCGCCGAGAAGATGAAGAGCATCAAGGGATAACCAATGTGATGAAAGACTATGAGTGCTAAACATATCCAAACGGCTAGTTCCGTTCCTCGCATACTCGTAGGGTTCAATTCGCGGCAGCTATACGCCGTGATGAAGCGAAATCGCCAGCGGGTGCGAGTGATATGGCTTGCATTGTCCGAGCAACTTGTTGAATCCCGACTCCAATTGCCACCAAATAAAAGAGGAAGTATTCGTAGGCGAGGTGCGCGAACAGCGCTCCAAATGCAAATGACACCAGGCTGGCCAGTGTCGCACGCGCCATCAGGTTCAACTCTGCGACTTCCGGGTTGTTGAGCAACGTTTTGCCTATTCTTTTGATGTTACGCAAGGCAGTGGCCAGCAGCCCAAGAAATAGGAATAGCGCCGGAACACCCGCTTCCGAAGAGATCTCTGTGAATGTGTTATGTGTCCCGACCCATGCGCCGGGCTGACCGACGTCGGTTCCATTGGCGACGACGAAATTCCCCAGGCCCAAGCCAAACATGGGGTGCTCGAGAGTGTACTCGAGCGACCGGGTCAACAGAGTCCCACGTTCCTCTTCGGACTGCCGTGCCGATGCCGCGACCTTGTTTGTGGAGGCGCCGGGCCCGTCCCACATAGTTCCTACCCGCTCCCAGAACACTTGGGGTGCCAGGCTAATGGCCACAACCAGCGCCAGGGCAATCGCCGCCCCAATGATCTTGCCGCGCGAGCTGCCGCGTAAGACCAGAAGGGAGGTCAATGCTGTAGAAAACACCACGTCCAGGAAACCGCTGCGGGAGGCAGTCAGCACCAGCATCCACGTCATCGAGATAAGCGCCGCGGCCAGCACACTTGTTTCAAGGACGGAGCGCCGGGCAACAAAGATCGCCGCCATGTAAGGGATCGTCACAGCTTCAGCAATGCCCAGGAAGTTCCATCCGAGTATCCCAAGGTTGAAGCCTAGCATGCGCTCCCCCAGCCAGATAGCCTTGGAGGACAGGACGATTGAGAGGCTCGCCACCGCAAGTTCGCTGAGGATGATGGCCCAAAGCAGCTTTCGAATTCGCTCCAGGGTCACGAGCGCCTGTGTGAGCAGGAAGAATATCAGAAGCGTCTTTAGCCACACATCGGTCAGCGTTTGGAAGCTCCCGCGTCTCCACAAAGCAAATGGCACACCTGCGATATACCAAGCGGTGAGCAGCAGGACGATCGTCAGTTCCCGCGTCCATAGCAGACGAGCATGGCCCCACAGAAGGGCGCCAAGGTATGTCAGGCCTGCGCAAACACCGAAAACGAATGTCAGATGAAGAGGAGCAAGGGACGGAAAGATGTCCTCCGGTCGTGCAAAAACGGCAACGGTGAAAAGCCAGAGGAAGAAAAAAGTCAATTTGGCACCCTGCTCACGAAATTGCGGAGGGACGAAGTTCTGCTGCCAATTCGCTTTATTCACTGAGAGTGATTCTGCTTTGTTCATGCATTCCCCTGAGCTGAGTAACGTCTTCCCTAGGCGACGACCGCCAGGGTTCGAGGCCGCGTCACCTGCTCCAGAATTTCTTCAAGCCTATCCACAACCACGTCCCAACTGTACTGGCTGGCTACTTCCTTAAGGGCAAGCGTTCCAATCGAATTTCGTCTGGACGCGTTACGGAGAAGCTCAACCACTGCTTGCGCGAATTCTTCGGGCTGCTCCGCGATGCGAATTTCACGGCCATCGCAAAAAGGTAGGCCTTCGGCGCCGACGGGAGTTGAAACCACAGCCTTGCCCATGGCCATGGCTTCGGGGATTTTGATCCGGGTTCCTCCGCCCACGCGCAAGGGAACCACCACCACTTCCGCCTGGGAAAGATGGGGGCGAACATCAGGAACCCATCCGGTGATTTCCACGCCGGACTCGCTCGCAGCAACGGCCCGTAAGTGCAAAGAAGGATTGCGGCCGACAACAGAGAGGCTGACATCCGGCACCGCCTGACGGATCCGTGGATACACCTCACGCAGCAGCCACACGATTCCATCTTCGTTCGGATCCCAATCCATCGATCCCACGAAGACCAAGCGCCCTGGTTGCGGTCGATCATCGAGTGGACGGAAGAAATCTGTATCGACGCCTGTCGGAATCGTGGACACGTTCTTGATGCCAAATTCGTGACCCAAGATTTGCTGATCCTGCCCTGACACCGTGATGATGTGGTCAAAGGAGCGGCACACTTTGGCTTCGATCGTTCGCGTTTTCTTCCACTCAGCGCCCAAGACGAGCTTTCGCAGGGGATGTTTTTCCACTTCCCATTTGCGCTTCCTCAGCAAAAATTCAACGTTGTGCTCGAACACTATCCGTGGCCGGAACGTAGACTCCAGCAAGGGTGCAGCCGTGTGCAGAAAATCACAAAACATCAAGTCAAAGTGCTTGCGAGCTGCCAATTCTTCTACCGTCGAACGAAAGCGCGGGCGATGGCACTTGGCCAGGAAGTACGGTAGAGCGCTGCATTGATTTGTCAGAACCTCCCGGTAGAACCTTAGTGACCGCTTCTTGGCTTCTCGCCAGAACACCGGTGTATAGCTTTCGAACGTGCTCCTCATTTTGGCTATGGCCACGGCATCGAGGATCGGGTCGGCAAAAGAAACGGCATGAACCTCAGCTCTCCTCGCCAAACGCGCAAGGATATTCAGCGATCGTATCTTCCCGCCCGTATCTGGCGGAAAAAGAGGGCGAGGTAACGTCAGCAAGATCTTTCTTGTCATCGTCCTAACAGCCACGAGGAAGCACACACGGCTCAGGCAAGCGCCAAGCCTGTCAGGCGTGAAGGACCGCTGCTTCGCTCCGAACCACCTGGGGTTCGAGCAAGCGGCTGTCACGGTCCAGGAATACGCGGTTCCAAAGCTCAAAATTCAGGAGCCGCCAGCAACCCTCGGTGGCGTGCGAGTCGCCGCGGCGATGCGCCTGGAGGAGCTGTTGCACGTAGCCGGCTTTGATGAGTCGCCGTTCCGCCATCCGCCCGTCCGTAAGGACTGCTGACAGCTTATCGACCAACTGATTCCGCAACCATGGTCGAATGGGCGTGGGAAAGCCCTTCTTGCTGCGTCGAAGGACTTCGGGAGGCAGTCGATGCGCCATGGCTCGACGGAGCAAATACTTCCCGGAAAAGGCGCGCACTTTGTAACGTGCGGGAAGGCGCGCGGCAAACTCGACAAGTTTGTGGTCCAGAAACGGAACGCGGCTCTCGATCGAAGTGGCCATGCTCATCTGGTCTTGCTTCATAAGAAGCTCGACCAGATACGTTTTGGTGTCGAGGTAGAGCAGCTGATTCAGTAAATTTCCATTCGACCCGCTGGAGGGAAAGAATCGCATAGAATTCACATAGGCATTAATGTCGCAAAGTTCTTCAGTCAGTTCGCTGGTGAACAACCCGGACTGCTGGTCCTGAGGAAAAACAGAGTAGAAATTGTCGAAGTAGATTTTTTCGAAACTGTCCGGATAATAGAGGAAAGAATGCCGCAGTTTGCGCCGCGCCCAATCCGGGATCAATTCCGCGCTCAGTGTCTTCTGAGCCAACTGCTGGAGCGGCCCCGGGACGAACTTTCGGTAGAGCGGTCCAGCGCGCGCGTTCCAGAGCATGACGCGATACTTCAAGTAACCGGCGAAGATCTCATCTCCGCCCTCGCCGGTGAGCACCACTTTCACTTTCTCGCCAGCCAGGCGGGAGACGTAATAGAGGGCTACGCTCGACGGCCACACGAGCGGCTCATCTTCGTGCCAAATCAGTTGCGGTAAACTCGCAAAGAATTCTTCCGGGCCAAGAATCAGTTCGTTATATTCAGCCCCAATGTGCTTGGCGACTTGCCGGGCGTAGGACAGCTCGCTGTATTCGTCTTCCGCATATCCCACCGAGAAGGCTTGGATGGGCTCTTTCCGAAGGTCCGCCATCACGGCCGCGATGGAACTGGAGTCGAGCCCCCCACTCAAGAACACTCCAACTGGAACGTCGCTCATGAGGTGAGCACGCACTGTCTCCGTGAATAGGTCACGAAATTGCGCGACGTAATCGGATTCAGAGAGCGAGGATTCACACGGAGAGATATCCAAGTCCCAGTAGGGTTTGACCTCGGGGTTTTTGTCTTGTGCTTCCAAATCAATGCGCAGGCAATGCCCGGGTAGGAGCTTGCGGACGCCTTCGAAGAGTGTTTCTTCTGAAGAGAGATAACCAAAGGCAAAAAACTCGGGAAGAGCACGCCGATTGAGCTGCGGCCGGAAGTCCGGGAGTTCAAAGAGCGCCTTGATTTCTGAAGCGAAGGCGAAGCGATCCCCCACGATCGCATAGTAAAAGGGCTTAATGCCCAAGCGGTCGCGGGCGCAAAACAACCTTTGGCGGCGGGCGTCCCAAATGGCAAACGCAAACATACCCTGCAAGCGATGCACACAATCCTCCCCATATTCCTCGTATAGGTGGAGGATCGTTTCCGTGTCGCTCTTGGTCGCGTAGCGGTGACCCCGCTGCTCCAGGTCGGGGCGGAGTTCGAGGTGGTTGTAAATCTCGCCGTTGAACACGATCCAAACAGTCCCGTCCTCATTCCTCATCGGTTGGTGTCCCCCGGAGAGATCAATAATGCTCAGCCGGCGAAACCCAAGCGCTACCGAGCCGGAGACAAGGCTACCTTGGTCGTCAGGCCCGCGGTGGCGGAGGACACGCGACATAGCCTCCAAATCTCGGCCTGGAGACTTACGACCTCTTATGGCGACAATTCCGCAGATTCCGCACATCGCTCTAATTTTGCCTGGTTAGAAATCGATACTTCGGCGGCATTTTGCCGGGGCGGCCGTTCCTACAAAGGTGCTCGTTTATTCGTACAAAGCTAGACAGGTAGAAGCACATTTTCTGGATGCAGGGAGGATTCGAGGTCGGCTCCTGCGAGGTGCTTGGGTGCGCCGGAGAGCCATTCGCTGCGCATGAGAGGCGCCTCGGACGTAAAAATCTGGCGGCCACTCAGCTCAACATAACTGCCATCACAAATAACAAGCTGCGTGACTTTTTCGTCGCCACTCGTCGAGCAAAACAGAAACCGTGCGTCGCTAACCCACGGCCCAACCTGCCAGCTCCCCGCCTCATTCGCGAAAAACATGTAGTTGGCCACATCCGCGGCGGAATATCGATAAGCTCGAACGGGCACGCCCTTATGTCTTGGTTCGAACAACTGGAGGAGACCTAGAGCCGCGTCGGCCTTCGCGACGGGAATCAGCACTGTTGCGAACTCTACCGGCAACTCCGCCCGGGAGCCAAGCCGAAGAATCGGGGAGGGCTCTTTTCTTCCATACACCGGCGAGTACCAGTCCTGGATTATCTCCCGCGAGCAGTCTTGACTCGATGCGATCAGCACGGCAAGGGCTGCCTGTTCGCCGTTCACGAACGTGGCGCCTCCGGGAATTGGAGAAAGTGAGCCAGGGGCAAAGTGCCAGGAAACTTCAAGGCGATGCACCCCATCGCCTTCAAGAACGTCGCGAATCAACCAGAAGTTTGGCTTTGAGTAGAAAACATAACGGCGATGTCGAACCGGGTGTCGCAGCCGGCAATAGCCACGATGCGAGCCGACGAAGAGGTCAAAGGTTTTGCCGGTCACCCAGCGATCCACACTCACATTGGGTAGACCGTCCCACCCAAATGGACCGCTAGGCTCGGCCTGGCTCAAGTCGTCCACCTGCGCCGTGTTGTGACCGGCCGTCCCGCGGAACCGGTTGCGCTCACCATTCGAGTCGACGTAAGCAAACGTACCTGGATCAATCAGCAACGGTTGCCCGTTGACAGCCAACTGCACGCTCAGCGCATCGGCATGGCGGTGGCCCCCCCGGCCTGCTCCGTGAGAGCCGGCATCAATCACGAGTTGACGTGTCAACGGATTCGGACTGGACATCACGTAGATTCCGCTGTGCTCCAAAGGAAAGGAAGTCGCCGCCGGTTGCCGGGGAGAGAGTTCCTCGAACCGTCTCGCACCCGCAGCTCCAAGCAGCCAAATTGTTTCTTCCCGAATGCCGCCAGCCACTGCCTTAAAGTCGGCCCGGTTGAACAGCACCGCTCCGGTGGCGAGGGGATCGAGCAAATGTCCCGCGCGGTTGCGCCTTGGGTCAAATACTCGCCCTCCGTCATCATCTCCAAATTGGGGAGGAGATCCCACCCGACCCAAGGCGCAGAGGACGTCAAGCATTTTTCCCATGGTTCGGTCCAACATAGCGGGGACCGCCATTCCGTTTAGACCCGCCAGGATTCGGGAGTGCAGGAAGAAGTCGAGCGCGTAAGTGTGGTAGTAGGTCGATTGTTCAAAGTGCATGCCATCGGGCCGAACCTGGCGTTCCGCTTCGCGCAAGACAATTTGCCACCCAAGCTTTTGCCACCGCTGAGCCAATGTAAGCCGGGAACACAAAGTACCGATAAAAAAGAGGCCTACTCCTTCGCCGAGGAGGTGCGTGTTGGGTGAGAAATAGGTGGAAAGAAATCGCTCGATGTGTCGCCCGTTCAGCATCAGCGCCCGCTGGAGGTCGGAAGGGAATCGTTCCGGGACCGTGGAGCAGCCATTCAGCAAATACCAGACCCACAGCCAGGAAAGACTTCGGAACGCCACCTCGAGGCTGCTTGCCCAGTTGATTCCGATCCCATATGGATTTTGCTCATGCCAGTCATACCACTGCCGGAACACCTCGCGTGCGTAGCGAGCTTCTCCC
>Ga0209761_1002507_pt1 | contig 12052 bp, 6 predicted proteins | sample GraSoi013_1_40cm_4_FD_185818 | JGI IMG/M metagenome (GOLD analysis project Ga0209761, IMG submission 185818) | Grasslands soil microbial communities from the Angelo Coastal Reserve, California, USA - Sample 09_25_2013_1_40cm (SPAdes) (version 2) | ecosystem: Environmental > Terrestrial > Soil >... | reverse complement strand
GGCCTCCGATTCAGAGATTGAGGAGAGCGTGACGATCTGATTGAAGAGCGCACCAGCCACTACTAAAACAACCACTACCGCTCGCCCAGCAAAAGTGAGAGGGCCCCGCCTCGGCCGCTTTGACCGGTTCACGGGCTTCGCCTTCAAGCTCTTCGGGAAGCAGGGGAAGCGACTCGCCTCATCTCGCCCTAAGCTTGTGGACGAGATAATGAAGTCGAACATCAGAGTCACCCCCGAGGGGCTGATATCTGTCGTCCTCCTCTGCACGACGATCTCGACGCTAATCGGGATAGCCCTCTTGGCCGTGGCGTTTGCGACGGGTATCCTCTACTTCGCCCTGGGGATGCTCGCACCACCCCTAGTCTTCTTGGTTACGTGGAAGTCGCCAAAGATCAGCCAGTCTGGAAGGTCGGCGGCACTAGACAATGAGTATCCGTTCATGATAGGTTTCATGGAGGTCCTCGCTGGCGGGGGTGTCTCGCCGATCTCAGCCCTCCGTCGAATGTCCAAGATGGAGAAGATCTTCCCCGCGGCCTCGAAGGAGGCGAAGAGGATCCTTGTCGATATCGACGTCTTTGGGACCGACCCTATCACGGCCTTCGAGAAGGCGGCGAAGTTCAGCCCTCACAAGGCGTTCACAAACTTCCTCTACGGCTATACCACAGTTCTCAAGACTGGCGGCAATGTGACGAATTACGTCGGCATGAAGATGAAGGAGACCTTCGACCTCAGGGCATCGAAGATAAAGAGGACGACGGACTCGATCGGCACTCTCGCCGAGGCTTACCTGACTGTGACTTCCGTCCTCGGCATAAGCCTCTTCACCCTCTATCAGACTCAGGCCATCCTTACGCGCGACTCTGGGGGGATGACGAGCCTATTCATTTTCTCCTTCCTGGGGATACCCGTCATCTCAGTCCTCTTCGTCTGGATCCTCGACGGCCTTCAAGCGAAGCAGCCTTTCGTCGACATGAGACCCTACAAGCTCTTCGCCTACTGCCTCCCGCTCGGCGTCCTGATCTACCTGCTCCCCATCCCCGTGAGTTACCCGCTTAAGGTCTCGATGGCCCTGATTTCAACCGTCCTCGGACCCACGATAGTGACCAACAGATACACGCGTGAAACGCGAGGGTTGGAGAACGCGCTCCCCGATTTCATTCGTGACGTCGCGGAAGGCAGGAAGGTAGGTCTGCCCCCGGAGGGGAGCATCGAAGCGCTCGCCACGAAGGACTACGGGAAACTGACGCCGGCAGTGAGGAAGATGGCGTCCCAAATCTCTTGGGGACTCTCCATCGGGAAGGTTATCTCCACCTTCGTCTCCGATGTGAGAAGCTGGATCACAAAGGTCGCTGGTACGCTGATGGTCGAGGTCGTCGATGTCGGGGGAGGGACCGTGAAGAGCTTCTCCGAGATGGCAGACTTCACTCGCAAAGTGAACGAAACAGAGTCGGACAGGCGGGCGGCACTGAGACCTTTCGTCTTCGTCGTCTACATGTCGGGGATCTTGCTCGTCTTCTCAACCTTCACTATGGTCTACTTCCTATCGGAACCTGCCGCTGTCCTGGCACATTCTCCGTACACCGCGAACCTGGGGCTGCCCACGGTCGACCCGGGTACGGTGTCAGTCTTGCTCGTCACTTCAATCTTTGACAGCTGGATCGTAGGGTTCGTGGCCGGAAAGATGGGGAACGGGGCCGTCTCGGATGGTTTCAAGCACGCCCTGTCACTGGTAACGATAAGCATAGTAGCAATCTACGTAACCGGACTCTTCATTCCGATAAAGTTCTCGTAGGGGTGGGGGAGGATTGCGAATCTGTATCTCCGCCTCTGCTATGACTAAATATCAAAAGAAGCGTGAGAGTGAGCGAACTTGATCAGTGGAGGAACCCGAGGGCTCATGGCACTCTTTGTCGTCATCCTGCTCTTCAGCCCTTTGGGTGTCGCCTCAGGGGCGCCGCAATCGTCTGGAACCCCGTTTTCAATCGCGCTCACGATCCTGCCTCAGAAATTGCCAGCTGACGGGAACGTCTACCCCGCAGTCCTCGTCTCCCTCATCGATTCCGCAGGCCTACCGACTATCGCCTTGAACGACACCACCGTGCTGCTGACCTCCTCGCTCGAGAGCGTGGGGAGGGTTCAGAGCTCGGCTGTGATAGCCGTAGGGAGGGCCTTCACGGCTGCCAATTTCACCACGACGAGTGCCCCCGGGACGACGGTGATCACCGCCACGGCGGCGGGGATTCGGACCGTCTCGGCCACCGTGACGACAGTCGTCGCGACGGGCTACCCTACACACCTGAGCATTATCGCGCTCCCTGACACGGTTCCAGCGCGCGGCTCCGGCAGGCTGGAGATTGAGCTTCAGGATGACCTCGGTCTCCCCGCGAAAGCCATCTCCGACACAACGGTCTCTCTCTTCTCATCGAACACCAAGGTCTTGAACCTCACCCAGTCTACCTCGCTCATCGCTTCGGGAGAGTTTGTCCAGCTGGCAGACTACACGACGGGCCTCGTTCCCGGCTCTGCCTCCGTAACGGCATCTGCCTCCGGTTTCGCCTCCGGGGTAACCATCCCCCCCGTCACCGTCCTGGGGCTAGCCCCCCTGGCCTTGAAGTTGTTCGCGCAACCCGACAAAATCGTTCAGTGTGTCCTCCCGGCAACTTCGTGCACCGGACGACTCGTCATAGCGCTCACCGACCTTCTTGGTGATCCGGCGAGGGCGCAGCGAGACATAACCGTCCAGGTCCGTTCGTCTAACAACACCGCCATCACCGCTCCGTCATCTGCCATCATCAAGGCTGGGAACATCTCCGTCGTGAGTTCATACACCGCGTTGACTACATCATCAGGCAGCGGGCAGGCGGTCATCGCCGTCTCCTCACCTGGTCTCAAGTCCGACTTCTCGACGATATACACTAACAAGCCGGTTGGTCTGCCAACTCAGCTCGCCCTCTTCGTCGGTCCAAACCCACTCCCCGCCGACCACCATTCATACAGCTCCGTCGAGGTGTCCCTCTTGAATAGCGCGGGTCTACCGACGGTGAGTCAATCCGGAGGCACGAGCGTTACCCTCACCTCATCGGTGGTGGGGGTAGGCAACTTCAGCAGTATAATGCTCACAGTTCTCAGCGGAAGCAATTTCCAGGCGACCTCGTTCACTTCGACGTTCGTCGTCGGAGCGACCGATTTGACGGCGACCGGTCAGAATCTCTTGCCCATCCAGCGTCAAGTCACGACCTTCGGCTCGGTCCCCTCGAAGGTAGTGCTCAAAGCGATTACCCCGACCCTCCCGGCTGACGGTTCGACTCATCCGGCGCTAGAGGTCGTGCTGCAAGATTCCGCGAACGCACCGGCGATCACCCCGACGGCCATTCACGTGAACATCTCGTCCTCACAGAGAGGGATAGTCAAGGTCGCCTCCGCGACAATAGGGGCGGGTCAGACCTTCGCGATTGTCAACGTCGACACTGGAACGGTAGCAGGTACCACGAGTGTAACTGCGCTCGTGTCCACGCTCACCTCAGGAATCACCATCTCGACGGTCATCTTGCAGACGGTTCTTCCGGCCCCCTCCTCTTTGGCCGGTTTCGCGCCCGCTAAGATAGTCCTACCGACTGCGAAGGAGCACCCATTCCTCGCGGTGCAGCTTCAGGACTCGAGCGGGAATCCCGCGAGGGCGAGGGTAAGGACGAACGCCACGGTCACGTCATCGAACACCACAGTCATAAGCAAGCCTTTCAAAATCACCTTCAAGGGAGGGGAGGACTACGTCCTCGCCCAGCTGAGCCTTCTAGCCGCGGGTACCACCCAGCTCACGGTCTCCTCCGAGGGGCTGGCCACCGCTGTGATTCCCATTACCGTCGTACCGTATCCCCTGCAGGCGACCATTTTTGCCTCCCCTCCTTCCATCTTCACAAACCAGACGTCGAATGTCATCGCGAATGTCGTCCTAGCAGGGAAGGGTTTCCCAGGCGCAAAGATAGGATGGCTGGTTCACTCGGGGTCGATTAGCTCTCTCAACTCGACGACTGACAAGGGCGGTTCCGCTCTTGTGACCTTCTCGCCAAAGGCCCCGGGCGTAGGGTCCGTCACCGCGGTCATTTCTAGCGGCGCGTTCGGCGTTCGCAACCTTACCGCAACAATAGCAGTGCTTTCAACGTCATCAACATCAAAGTCCTTCACTACGTCTCTGACTCAGCTCCTCTTCTCCTTCCCGTACGTTCTCATCCTGGGTGGGGGAATAGTCGCAATAGTTGCGGTCGCAATCCTACGGATAAGAGGACGCCGGACGGGTGCGGAGATTGCGGCGGATGAAGCAGGGTTAGAGTAGCCGAACAAAGAGCCAGAGAGGGGAACCCGACTTCAAGGGACGATCGGGCTCAGCCCTTGAAGAAGCCGACTGCTAACCCAACGATGAAGGTGAGGGAAGAGTAGGGGAGGTACCCCGCAATCTGCCTGACCTTGTCGGTGTACGTCGACCCTGTCCTGAAGAGTCCAACCACCGGCCCGATGACTTCCTGCGGCGAAATCATTCCGAGGACGATCAGGAGCAGCACGAGCACGCCTGCGGCCACAGCCACCTTGAATATTCCTTTGGCGATTGTTCCCACCAGAAAACCGAGAATCAGAGGGACGACGATCGCCGCTAGGAAGGTAGTTGATCCATCTGGAGGGAGAAGCGTAACCATCTGGTTCATCTTCAACCGAGACATCTTAAGAATTTTGTCTCCTCATATCATGGCATGATAGCCACGGGTCTGATCGCCTTGGTCCCGTCCCATAACCTCCTGTTTCGCAATATCCTTCATGCCTCGCGAAATGTCATGGCACGAGAAGCCGATCCGGTCATGCTCTAGTCGTGGAGATCTTTCGACCTTCGAGAGAGCTCGGCGCACTCTAATCGACCCCAGCCTCTTGGGTTAATCGTCCCGTCCCAGAGGGGTCTTGGTGGCACATCGCGGGCGGACTCATTCCGGGCCTGGCTGATGGGTCGTTCCCAAGCGTCACGGGTAATCTGCGAGGTTGCAAACCAGCAACCACCGACTCGATCGTGGCACTTGAAGCGCAGACGCGGGTGGGGACCTATCAACCGCCCCGTATGAATGGCCGCAACATTTGAGTCGACTGGCCAGGTTGGCGTAGGAGGGCTGAGCCGCATTCTTTCCTCGGTCAAGGGGCGTGACGAGAGAATCGGAAATCAGGGAAGCTCTCTGGATCTTCACACCCGTCTGCTGAAGCCGGCGGACCGGTCTCTCAACCGGAGGAGGGAGATTGACACTAAGAGTGTCCAGAGGATCAAGAGAGAGTTCCCTACGAGGACAAGGGCGTCTGGTATTCCCAGCGGAATCCCCAACGTGTTGAAAAATTGATACACGCCCACAATCAAGGAGAACCAGCCGAGCAAGTGAGCGAAGACTCGCGTCCTCAGGATCACCAACCCCAGGAGAAGAACGTAGCCCCCTTCAATCCAGTATAGGAGGGAGTTGTAGAGGACGTCATAGATTCTGTAGACAACCACTCCCGAGACTTCAAGCGCTATCCGAGTTGAGTTGTCCGCCACAACCCCGTGCTGCGCCGTGATGCTTACGAGGGTCCACTGCAAGGCGGTCCGGGTCAGCAGGACGGGCACCTCCATGAATGCGACAGCGACGGCAGCGAGCAGAAAGATGCTCATACCGGCGGAGGCAGCCGCGTCCCGAAGCGCCAAGTAGATCCCCAGGACGAACAAGACGAAGAGAATGAAGACTCCGGCGGGCCAGAAGGTGCCCACGAGGGCAGGGTTGCTGTATGTTGCGAGCAGGGAGCCGAGACTCGAACTTCCAGTAAGCCTTGGACCGGATATTACGTACGGAAAGGCTATCTCGAGAAGGGCAACCTGAAGGACGGTTGCGAGACCGCAGATTCCCGCAACTGTGTTATTCGAGACCAACGTGAAAGGTTGCGAGTCTGAGCTCTTAAATGCTGTTCCGTGATGGCGGCACTCAGGGCAGCTGCCAAGTCGACTGGAGACGCCCCTGTTGCGTTGTTCGGTAGTGGGCCGAAGACCACTATCACATCCTCAAACCCAACGTTCACAAGAATCCCAGGGGTCGGAAGAGGGCGAGCAGGGGAGCAGGGACTCCTTGGTAAGGGCGACAGGGGAAGTCGCTGTCCTGTCAGCTTTTCGCTGGCTCCCGTGCATCTTCCTCGTTGTCCTACGCTGAACGGATTCGGAGTAAGGATTCAGTATCAATCTCACTTAACTACCGAAGTCGAGATTACCCTTCAAAATGAGGTCAGCAGGCAGCGGGGGTTCGATTTCGCTTGTGGATTTCGGCCAAAATCGTTATTTTCGGAAAACGGAGTGAATACCCGTTTGATACTTACTCAGAGAGCCAGACGGAGGCGTGCAGTATCGGAACTGACGGGAGTCATGCTCTCCCTAGGCGTGACTCTCGCTGCGGGGGTGGCTGTGTGGGGGTTCGCCAGGACGCAGGCGGGCGTCCAAGAGCAACAACTGGGGGCCGCCTTCAACGGCAACGTGAACTCCCTGAATGAGCAATTTGTCGTAGCGCAGGTCGTCTATGCGGCGAGCTCGATTACAATCTACTTCTACAACAGCGGTCAGGCTCCGGTCCAATTCGCGCAGATAGAGGTGTACAACTCCACAAGAACCAAGATCGACCTAACGTATACTGCCACAAAGGTGACGGACCTGAATCATGTGGGGACGTGCACTGTGACTCCGCCCGGCGCGCTTGAGTCCACTCTTCTCGGCGCGTCCCAGACAAGCTTCACTGTGAACGGTGGGACGGTCTCATCCATCACGCTGACCTTTCCGGCTTGCTACACTGGGACATTCAAGTCTGGTTTCACGTACTTCCTGAACGTCTTGGGGCGTTACGGTAACACGGCGACTTATTTCCAGGCGATGTAGCGAATTGAGCCTCAAGGGCGAATCGCGCACGAAGAGACGCGCGGTCTCGGGAGTAGTCGGCGGGCTGCTTCTCTTCAGCATGCTATTCTCCGTTGGGACTGGTTATTTCATGTTCGTGATCAACGGAGAATCCCAGTACAGTCAAGCGCTGGCCAACAGGACACAAGGCTTGCAATCACAGTTAACTGAAAGTTTGAAGATCACCCCCGCATCAGGGGCGAGCAACCACCTCGTCTTCACCGCGACGAACATCGGTGGCACGGCCGCGAACATCACGGACGTCTTCGTCCTGGACCCCAGCGGCGTCACGCGCACCTACGGCTTGGGATTTGGTCCGAACACGACGCCCGCCCTACCCGGAGGCGTTACGCCGCAGAAGACATCCGCGTCGTACGACACGGGCATCACGATCGTGCCGGGAACTTACACGATAAAGGTCATCACCCACAGAGGAAACGCCTACACCGCAACCTATCCGGTGCCTCCGGCGACAAGTTTCGCCTCTTCGACAGGCTCCCTGACAGTCGACCTCTCCTCTTTCAGATGGGTTCAGCTGACAGGGACCAGCTCCATCAAGCAGGAGAATTACGTCGCGAACTGCAACGCCGCCCTGTGCGGAGTCGGATTCTCCTCGAACGTCGCCTCCGGAGATACCCTCGTCTATGCCGTGGGATGGGCCAATCACATCGCCCCGGCGACTCCGACGGACACCCGTGGCAACACATTCACTCTCGGGGCAGCCAACACAGTCACAACTCCGAGCACGACTCCCCCGACTCTCGTCCAGCAGCGGTACACCTCGAACTGCGCCTCCTCGCTGTGCGGTCTGGCATACAGCTCGAACGTCGCCTCGGGGAACACGCTCGCGTTCGCGCTCGGGTGGCTGAACCAGAGCCCTCCCTCGACACCCACGGACACACTCGGTAACACCTACACCCTGGGTGTCTCTCAGTCGCTGGCGGACCCCGCGCCCACGCTCGTCCAGAAGAACTACAACTCGAACTGTAACTCTGCGTCCTGCGGTCTGGCGTACTCCTCCTCAGTCACCGCCGGTAACACTCTGGCCTTCGCGCTGGGGTGGTACGGTCAGAATCCTCCCTCGACACCCACGGACACCCGCGGGGACACCTTCACTCTCGGGGTATTCAACTCGGTCACTGCTGTGAGCCCTAATCCGCCTACGCTCGTCCAGAAGAACTACAACTCGAACTGCAACTCTGCCTCCTGCGGTCTGGCATTCTCCACGAACGTAGCCTCGGGGAACACGCTCGTCTTCGGCCTGGGCTGGTCTGTCGTCGCGCAGTACTACGTCCCCATCACACTCACGAACAATCAGGGGTCGGCCACACCGACCACCTTCCAGCAGAAGATAACGTGGAACCCCTCCACCTACTCGGCCTACGAATCATCGACCTTGGGGAACATCCGCTTCTGCGCTGACATCCTTTGCGCCACGACCCTCAACGCGTGGCTCGAGTCTTGCACACCTTCGTGCTCCACGAGTGCAACCTCCGCCTCGGCATGGGTGAAGCTGACATCAGCGATAGCGGCCAGCGGAGGTACGCAGACCGTGTACATGGCGTTCCTCGGTACGTCCGTAGACTTCGACGGCAACTTCTGGGGAGAGGCCCCCACGATTCCCGGGGTGTATGGCCAGAACGACAATGGCGCAAACGTCTTCACATTCTACGACAACTTTGCGGGAACATCCCTCTCCGTCAAGTGGACGGTCGTCAAGAGCTCAGGCGGCTCAGTGACGGTCAACAACGGGGCCACGTTCACGACGGGCTCCGCCATTGACTACGCGTTCGTCGATTCCGCCCCCCAGACGTATCCTCAGGTCGCCGAGTCTTACATGGTGTCTAGGACCGGCTTCACAGCCCTGGCGCTCGGCATCACGACTTCCAACTCGGTCAATGGCGGCATCTATCCTTACAACGGCTACGTAGTCGTCCTGTTCAAGTTCAGCGGCGTAGATTACCTCGCCCTGGGCTCCGAGACCTCCGCAGGCTCAAGTACGGTGTCGTTCCAAGCAGAGCCAAATTTCAACGCAGGAATTTGGCAGATCTCATGGTCGTCGACATCGGTCCAATCGGCTACCGATGGGTCCGTCTCCCTCTCCGGAACCAGTGGCAGCCCAGCCATCGCGAACTATGGGATCTACGTCGGCCAATCCAACAACAACCCCGGCAGCGACGTGGTGGACTGGGGAAGGATGAGAGCGTACCCCCCAAGCAACGTGATGCCCTCCACTTCGTTCGGGAGCGTTGGCAGTGGTGTTCCCTCCGTCACTGACACCCGCGGGGACACCTTCACTCTCGGGGTATCCACGTCCGTAACAGCGGCTAGCACCACGTACTACTCCTACATCTGGTACGCAACCGCCGGCAGCTCAGGCGCTGACACGATTACTGCCTCCTTCTCTTTCTCGGTAACCGGCTCGGTCTCCATCTATGAAATCAACGGAGCCACGACAACCAGCCCATCGACCTCGACGGGAAGCTCCTCTGCGGGCTCTACGGCAGTCTCGGTCACCTCCTTCACGCCGGCCGCCAACTCATTCGTGATCGGGAACGCAGAGACGTCCTCCAGCGCGTCCACCTTCACCGTGGGGAGCGGTTACACTAGTGTCCTAACAGGCGCAGGCGGCTGCGACCCAACAAACGCAGCTCGAGGATGCAGTGAGTATCAGACGGGAGTAGGGTCAGCGACGACCGTTCCCTTTACTCTGGGCGCGTCCGCTTCTTGGGTGGAGTCGGCTATCTCATTTACCCCTTCTGCCGTCTACTACTCCTACATCTGGTATGCCACCGCCGTGAGCTCAGGCGCCGACACGATCACCGCTTCCTTCTCCGGCACGGTGACGGGCTCGGTCTCCATCTACGAGATCAGCGTCAACGCTAATCCCAGCATAGCCTCTTCGACGGGAAGCTCCTCAGCGGGGTCTACGACACCCTCAGTCGCCTCCTTCACCCCTGTCCCCACCTCAATCGTAATCGGGAATTTGGAGACGAACACACCCTCCTCCACCTTCACCGCGGGGAGCGGTTACGTTAGTGTCATTACAGGCGCAGGCGGCTGCGACCCAACAAACGCAGCTCAAGGATGCAGCGAGTACGAGACTGGTGTGAGCACTTCGACGACCGCCCCGTTCACGCTAGGCACCTCGGCCCCATGGGTGGAGTCCGCCATCGCCATCGGCCCCAACACCTACTACTCCTACATCTGGTATGCTACCGCCGGCAGCTCAGGCGCTGACGCGATTACAGCTTCATTTGGAAGCACGGTGGTCGGGTCCGTCTCCGTCTACGAGATCAGCGGTGCGACCACGGCGGGCCTGCTTACCTCGACCGGGAACTCCCCAGGGGGCTCTACGACGCCGTCGGTTGCCTCGTTCACGCCAATCGCCTCATCATTCGTGATAGGGAACGCGGAGACGACCTTACCCTCCTCCTCCTTCACCGCGGGGAGCGGATTCACGCTCAGCGGCACCTGCAGCTCGGCGTACGGATGCGCCGAGTATCAGACCGGCGTGAGCTCCGCGACGACCGTCCCGCTTACAATCGGCACTTCGGCCCCGTGGGTAGAGTCGGCGATCGCCTTCGGCCCAGCCCCCAACGTGTACTACTCGTACATCTGGTTCGCCACCTCCGGCAGCGCAGGCGCGGACACGATTACCGCCTCCTTCTCCTCCACGGTAGCGGGCTCGGTCTCCATCTACGACTTTGCGGGCTACACCACCGCCGGGCTGCTCACGTCTTTCGGCTCGTCCGTGGCTGGCTCGACGACAGCCTCGGTCGCGCCTCTCACGCCGGCCGCCAACTCGATCGTGATCGCGAACGTCGAGACGCCCTCCGCCTCCACCTCGTACGCTGCCGGGGTCGGGTACAACCTCGTCAACAAGTTCAGGTGCAACCCGAGCTACGGCTGCGGCGAATTTCACGCCGGGCTGGGCACGACGACGACGGCTCCTATGACGCTCAGCTCGTCGACCCCCTGGGTTGAGTCGGCGATATCCTTCGCTTCTGGAACCACCTACCAGAGCGGGGTTTCGGTGGGAGGCTATGCCGCCGTAGGCGTGCCTAACGACGTCTCCCTCGTCTTCCAGATCACGTTCACGAACCAGGACCCCCAGGGGAGGTCGGTCACGCTCTGGCCACAGTCCGCGCTGGCCGTCACCGCGGTCAAGTGCTCGGGTGAGGAGGATGGGGGCGAATGCGGGGAGGAAGAGGGCTCTTCTATCATCACTCCGTACTACATCGTCGACTCGATCAACGGCGGCGTCAACGGAATCGTCAAGTACAACTCGACACAGAACTTCGTCACCCTCGCGCCCGGCGCGAAGGTAACCCTGTACTTCGGCGCTCGCACCCCGCTCGGGTCGGACGTGAACACCTTCGAGGAGGAGTTCAAGTCGCTCTTCATGGCGTTCTTCTCCCTGACGGGACAGTTCAGCGACGGCACCCTCTACGGCCAGACGATCCCGTATCCCGTCGGAATCGTAACGAGTGCAGTCGCCTCGACCTCGATTACTACAGGCGGGACCGGGGCCTCCGTGACTGTGACGGGTAACGGGTTCAATCCCAGCGCGAGGGCGTTCGTCGGATGGATTGACTCGACGGGGAAGATAACCAGCCTGACGAAGTTCACGATGAACGGCAGCGGAAACATCCCGGCGGGCACCACCTTCCAGGTCCCGAGCGGGAGCGCCGGATTCTACACCATCGTGGTATCCGACTATTCCAATTCGGTCTTCAGGACCTTCCAGCACACGTGATATTGAGGTGATAGCGAGTTGAACATAAAGGGCGAATCGCGCACGAAGAGGCGCGCGGTATCAGGTGTCCTATCCGGGCTCCTGCTCTTCAGCATGATATTCTCCGTTGGGGCTGGTTATTTCATGTTCGTGATCAACGGAGAATCCCAGTACAGTCAAGCGCTGGCCAACAGGACGCAAGGCTTGCAATCAAAGTTGGTTGAAAGTTTGAGGATCACCCCCGCATCAGGGGCGAGCAACCACCTCGTCTTCACCGCGACGAACGTCGGTGGCACGGCCGCGAACATCACAGACGTCTTCGTCTTGGACCCCAGCGGCGTCACGCACACCTACGGCTTGGGATTTGGCGGCTCGAACAC
>Ga0209761_1002504_pt1 | contig 12061 bp, 7 predicted proteins | sample GraSoi013_1_40cm_4_FD_185818 | JGI IMG/M metagenome (GOLD analysis project Ga0209761, IMG submission 185818) | Grasslands soil microbial communities from the Angelo Coastal Reserve, California, USA - Sample 09_25_2013_1_40cm (SPAdes) (version 2) | ecosystem: Environmental > Terrestrial > Soil >... | reverse complement strand
GAACACCGTGTCGGCGTCGATAGTCGGGTCGTAGGCGCGCGTGCGGTGCCGGGCGAAAAGGTCGCGCGTGTCGTTCTCACCGTCGAGCTTGAAGTAATCGTACCCCCACTCGAGTGTGTGGTGGCGGTAGGCATCGACGAGGTATTTTGCGAGCTCAGGGTTCGAGAAATCGGCGACATAGGTGCCGAACCACGTCCCGAGCTTGGCGTTGCCGTTTTCGTCGTGCAGGAACCAGCTCGGATGGGCCTTATAGAACTTCTCGTGGCCGTTGCCGAACACGGCCAGCCACAACGCCGGCTTGAGCCCCTCGGCGCGAATCTTATCGGCAATCCATTTCATGCCGTGGGGAAATTTTTCATTCGCCTCGGTCCAGTTGCCTCCGATCGGGCCGCCCTGCTCGCCGTCGCCGCCGACCTGCCAGCCTGCATCGATCAGGCAGTAATCGAGCCCGAAGGGTATATAGTCGCGGGCGATAGCTTCGGAATTGCGCAGGATGTCTTCTTCTTTCACGTGCGCGAAATAGTAGTACCACGAGCACCAGCCGACGGGCACTTTCGGCCACTTCTTCTTGTCGAGCGGCGTGTAGAAGGGCAGGCGTTTCGAGTAGATGCCTTCGATGAGCTTGAACCGGCACACGGGCGACATATCGAGCGCGCCGCCCGCGGCGACTCGGAAACCTGAGCGCGAGGGCGTAAAGCGGGCCTCGCGCGCCAGGACCTTCAGGGCCTGATCGCGAAAACGGTCATACACACTGTCGTTCAAGCCGCTCGCGGCGCGACCGCTCGCCATTTGCTGGACGTCGTCTCCGGTGTCGCCGAGACGCGCCTGGAGAGGCTCGGTGCCGGCGTGGAGTTCGGCCTCGACCACGGCGCGGACGCCCGGCTTGGGCGCGAAGCCGCGAAGCGCGACTTCGACGCTCGAATTACTCGCGACAAGAACGATCTCGTAACTCGCCGGGCCTTGGACCTTGACCACCGTCTCGCCGGACTTCGCGCCGGCCGCGAGCTCGAGCTTGGCGCCGGCCGCGCCGGAACTCAGTTTCTTTCCCTCCGAGGTGATCTCGACGCGCAAGCCGCTCACCAGAATTTGCTCCCGATACGCCAACTCGATATGCCGGCCGTCGGCGGCGAGCTTCGCGGTCCAGCCGGAAGGCTTGTGAGCGGGTGGCTTGGCGGGTGTTTGGGCCGCGAGTAAGGCCTCGCTCGCAACGACAAACAGGGTTAGGAAGGAAATACGCAAGTGTCTCATCGGATTCACCTTTACAACCAGAATGAATTCGTAAGGTTAAGACGGTCGGGCGCAACGATCAGCGGGTGTCGTCCGCAAAAAAAGGTTCCAGGCATTTCCTAGAGTATCAGGCTCACGCCGCAACTCTCGCAAGTCGATATTCATGGTGCAGACCGCCCAAGATGGGCTTGGCCAGAACCCGCTGATTGTCCGGAATTCGGTGCCCAGAGACCCACTTCACCGAGACAGAAACCGTCTGGTCTGGTATTCCCGGCCCCAGGCTGGAGTGCGGTCGGCCCCTGTTGTAATGAGCCACCCACTCCTTAAGAATTCTCTGCAGGTGTCTCTCGTTGAGCGGAATCAGGAAATCCAGACACTCCCGCCGGATCGTTCCGACTAGAACCCATTGGGCTCTGTTGACAACCTTACTCCAACCAAGGAGAATTTGAGTGCGCCAGCCCTTGACAAGGGTCCGTTTGCTAGGAGGCAGCAAGCGCGATGGCGGAGGTTGGACTCTTGGCATTTGCCCGCACCGCTTGGGAAGTGGGTCGGGCGGTGCTCCCACCCTATCGAACTCGCTTCAGCAAGCACCAATTCACGCAGCCGCAGTTGCTGGCCATCCTGTGCTTGATGCGGTATGAGGACTGGACCTTTCGCGAAGCCGAGGTGCGGTTGGGCGAGCACCGCGAATTGCGTCAGACGTTGGGACTGTCGAGTGTACCCGACTTCACGACGGTGTACCGTTTCCTCGAGCGTCTCGAAGGCCAGACCATCGATGGGGCCGTGGGCGAGACGGTGCGCCGGATCCGCAGTTGGCGACGCTGCGGTCGCCGGCGAGCCCGTGTGGCCGTCGACGCGACCGGCTTGGCGCAGGGAGCGGTCAGCACGTTCTTTGTGCGGCGCCTGCATCATCACGGGCAAAAACCCCTGCCCTGGCGGCACTGGCTGAAGTGGGTGGTCGTGGCGGACCTGGATCAGCAGTTCCTGCTCTCGCAGAGCGCGCGACGCGGTCCGTGGAACGACTGCGCGAATTTGCCGACCATGGTCGAAGCGGCTTCCCAGCAGACGCGCATCGGACTGGTGCTGGCCGACGCCGAGTTCGACAGCGAGAGGAATCACACTTATATCCGCCAACGGCTCGGGGCCCAGAGCGTGATCCCCGCCAAGCGTGGGAAGAAGACCTGGCGCGTGCGCGGAGTGCGTGCCGAAATGCGGCGGGCGTTTCCGCGAAAGCTCTACCGGCGCAGCGCCCTGATCGAAACGGTGTTCTCTTCGGTGAAGCGCAAGCTCTCGGCTCGCGCGCCCGGTCGCTCGCTCCGGATGCAGATGCGCCAAGCCCTGCTGCTCGGGCTGAGTTTCAACCTGTACCGCTTGAGGCATCGCTACATTTTCCTGAGGATGTCAACAGAGCCAAATAGCTGCTAGAGAAATCAGTCCTCATCTTCTGCGGGACATAGCCCCACCCGTTCTGCGGTCAGGAGTCTGGTGACTCACGCAGGAATCAGGCCGGCTGTTCGCTCAAGAGGATGGAGACAATATGAGTGGTAGATCACGAGTGGATTTAGAACGCGAATCCATCCAGACCGCAATCGTGGGGGGTGCGTCGGCTCCGTATCCAATTCGTCGCCAAAAAATCTCTCGCTTCGATACATCCGCCTGAAGAAGTATGCACCCAATATGCACTCGAATTTGAACCGGCCCAACAATATATTTCCTAAGTGCCACTCACAGGGAAAGTTGCCGGAGCCGCCGCAAGGGATTGAAAGCCGACCCACGGATTGGTGGACCGTTGCTCTTCAGGGGTATCTGCGGAGATGCAGCTCGAATAAGTGCCATGCCTTGAATGACTGGAGCCGGCGGAGGGATTCGAACCCCCGACCTAAGATTTACGAAACCATTCCCGCCCCGTTCCCCCTGTTTGGAACCCATTATTTTCAATCGGATCGAGTACGCCTCATTCGGGCCATATCGGCCAACTCGGGCACGAACATGCACCCGAAATTGCACCCCAAAGACCAACGGATTATCCATTGCCGTACCGCCGCCGTTTTGGCGGGTTGGTTCCGGCGCGGTCGATTGTTCTTGCCGTCCGCATCTCCAAACGTTGCATGGATCAACTGGAAGCCATCCGCCTCAACCGCGAGCAGCGGGAGACCGACGAGCAGCAACTCGCCTTTCACGCTCGGTCATTCGTTCGGTGCGGCATCCCACTGCGGAGGATGGCGAGGGACAGGATTCGAACCCCTGACCCCCTGGTTGCAAACCGCAAGACCAAATTTACCAAATCTTGCCAGAACCGGCGCCAAACCAGGGAGATCAGGAAGGTCCATACAGCTCCAGGCCCGTGATTGTTATAGCTTTGCCCTGCGTGAAGTAAGGAAAATAATCCCTCGTTATCGTGACGTTCAAATCGCTCGTTCCATTCACGAAGGCTGACCATTGAGAAGGAAAATCATGGTGCAAGCTGAATAGCAGGGCGAGCGGGTCTAACTGGCGCCGATAAGATTCTGGCGAAGCACAAGATTTTCTCCTTGACTCTCCCTGGCGATGCGTGCTATGAGCGCAACTACTAGATCTACTGGCGTCCTTGCTGACTGGCTCGGGTATCGAGTCTAAGCGGGAAGGTCGGAATGAACGCCTCCGCTCTCGCCTTCGTACAACAAAGGGAGGCCACCGGCCGCCGAGTTTTCCTCGCCCGGATTTTGTTGAAGGGGGAATGAAATGCGTAAACTCTTCGTCCGACCTCTCTTTCTGGCCGTCGTATTGATAGTCTCGATGGGGTTCCAATACCCGACTTCGCTCGTGGGACAAGGAACGAACTCAGCGCTGGTACGGGGCACGGTTACCGATTCGAGTGGAGGCGTTGTCCCCGGGGCGACAGTGACAATGACCAACGAAGGCACGCAGGTCTCGCAGAAGGCCACGACCGACAACGCGGGGCGATACATTTTCTATTCACTCCCCCCTGCCTCCTACACGGCCACGGTCGAGGCGCAAGGATTCAAGGTTGAAAAACGGCCTAACATTGTTCTGCGCGTCGGCGATCAGACGGACCTCGACTATACCCTCCAAGTAGGCACCGTCACGCAGGTCATCGAGATCACGTCGGCAGCACCGCTGCTTAATACTGTCAGCGGATCGCTCGGCGCACAAGTCACCAACCGGTACCTTTCCGAGCTCCCCTTGCTCGACCGCGATATCTCCGAGCTGCCGTATCTGGCCCCTGGAGTCACCGAAGTCCAAAATGCCAGGATCGGCCAGTTGGGGGGTACGGTGTTTGCCTCGAACGGACAGCATTATGCGACGGCGGAGTTCAGACTGGACGGGGCGTTGCTGAGCAATCCCGAAGGGGGCGAGGGCGGCTCGAGCATCGTGCAATATAAGCCCTCGGTCGAGGATATCCAGGAATTCAAACTGATGAACAACGGCTTTTCAGCAGAATACGGCAACAATGGCGGCACGGTGATAAATATTGTGACGAAATCGGGCACGAACAAATTCCACGGCGCCGGTTGGTACTTCTTCCGCCGCCCCAGCTTCGATGCCAACGACTTCTTCTCCAACCGTGACTGCCCGCCTCCGGGCGACCCGTCGAGACCCCCCGATGGTTGTAAGGGAGCTTACGCGCACGACCAGGCCGGCGGGCTGATCTCCGGTCCCATTTTTAAGGATAAGACCTTCTTCTTGTTTAACTTCGAGAAGACGCGCGATAATGCGCCATCAACCTCGACCACGAGCGTCCCTACGGCTCTGCAGCGACAGGGCAACTTCTCGCAAACCTTCAACTCGGATGGCTCGCTCGAGAGCATTTTCAACCCCTACGCCGTTGCACAAGACCCGCTGACAGGGGACTTCATCCGCCAGCCGTTCCCCGGCAACGTCATTTCAGGGAATTGCACCAAGAACCAGCCTGACCCGACAGACCCCACTCGCACCATCGTTGTCACTACTTCATGCATTGACCCCATCGGTCAGGCAATCATGAACCTCTACCCCCTGCCAACGGGACCGGGCGACCCACTCACGGGGCTCAATAACTATACGTACAAAATCGTCGAAGTCGCCCCCGGCTACCAATATGACGCTCGAATCGACCACAACTTCTCCGAGAAGAGTCGTATCTTTGGCCGTTACAGCCGGAGTCACTCCACCGACACTGTGCCGGATCCTTTCTTGGCGGCCAACTTCTATCGAAATGAGACTCACGATGTTGGCCTCGAGCACAACTGGACGCTCACCCCAACGCTGCTCTGGACGAACCGGATCTCGCTCCACCGGGGTTATTTCACCCAGAAGGTTCAACCGACCGTCGATCCGCTGAGCGTCGGGTTACCTTCCAATCTGGTTTTGAACCCCTGGTACAACGAGAAAAACTTTCCGGATTTCTTCATCGATAGCTACCAGGGTCTCGTTACCAACGCTTGCTGCACCGATACGCTGGAAACCGACACGCAGTGGATGATCAATTCCATTGTGTCCAAGACCAAGGGCGGCCACAGCTTGAAGTTCGGGGGAGAAAAAAGGATCTTCTTGAACAACTTCTTCCAGCCGGATGACACGAGCGGCGAATTCGAATTTGGGCAGGGCCTCACAACGCAGAGCGTCTTTAATCCCGACTTCAGCCAGGGAAATAGCCTAGCAGGCTTGCTGCTCGGCTGGGCGGACTGGGGGGCGGTGGTGGCGCGACCCCATGTGGCCAACAAATCCGGGGAGACAGCCTTCTTCGTGCAAGACGACTGGAAGGTGACCAGCCGCCTGACGCTCAACCTGGGACTCCGCTATGAGTGGAGCACTCCTTATTCCGAGCGCTACAATCACAACGCGTTCAGTTGCTTCTCCTGTGACAGCGGAATCTTCGTGCCCAGCCTGGGAGAATTCACGGGCCGGGAGATCTTGGGGACTACGATTCTGGCCACCCCTAGCCGCCGTCACGCGGACTCCGACCTCAACAACATGGCGCCGCGCTTCGGCTTCGCCTACCGGTTGAACGACAAAACCGTGCTGCGAGGTTCGGCAGGGTTGTATTACGGCCAGAGCTATCCCACCAACTGGCAATATGGCGGCTCGGCCTGGAACAAGGGGGTCACCATTTACTTTTCCAAGGACAGTGGTCGCACCCAGTATGCGAACTTGGCGAACCCGTTCCCCGTAGGTTTTATCGGCCCGCAGCAGGGAAAGTACGGCCAGCTGACGCTTTGGGGACACTCGAACGGCAACCACGGGAGCGAGGCTAACCGGAACGCCGAAATCTACCAATGGAACTTCGGGATCGAGCGGGAGCTGCCAGGACTGGTAAAGCTCGAGGTGCACTACTCCGCCAGCCGCGCCACGCATCTACCCTGGAATTACTCCGTCGAGGACAGAAACTTTGTGAGCAGGGCCGACCGCGAAAAATGGGGCTCACAGGGGCTCGAGGAACTAGTACCTAACCCCTTCCAGTACCTCTTCCAGAGCATCAACGGCTCGACCCCCATCTTTAACGAGCCCGACTCGCTCTACAACGACGGCACAACCCAACGAATCAATCTCCTGCGACCCTTCCCACAGTTTGACGGAGGCTTCACAGGCTTCCCGCTGTTTGCTGCCAGCAGCAGCTATCACTCCTTGCAGGTACGGTTTGAGAAGCAGCACTCCCACGGACTGGTCTTCCTCGGAAACTACACCTTCTCGAAGTTCATTGATGATACCGACTCGGGTGGCAATGCCTGGATCGGGAACCTGGGTTTTGCCGGAACGCCGCAGGACTTTACCAACCGCCGGGCTGAAAAGAGCGTGAGCGCCAACGATACGCCCCACCGTCTGGCCTTCGCCGTGATCTATGAGCTTCCGGTGGGCCGGGGCAGGCCCCTGGGCCGGCAAATGAACCGTGCGCTGGACGGCATCGTCGGCGGCTGGCGGGTCAGCACCAATGTGGCACTCCAAACCGGGGGGCCTACGACCTTCGGGCTTCAGAACGGTCGGCTGGCCGACGGCACTCAGCGTCCCAATATCAACGGAAATGCGTGCAGCGGCGCCAACGTGGACGCGGTGGTGAACGGCACGGCCAATTACTTTGATTCGAATGCCTTCGCGGTCCCCGCAGACCAGATCCCGGGCACGGCAGGCCGGTACTACTCAAACTGCCGCCAGCCGGGAATTCATAACCTCAACTTCCAGCTCGCCAAGCGCATTTCGCTGCGGGAAAGCATGGCCCTCGAATTCCGCGCCGACTTCTTTAACTTCCTCAATACGCCGAGGTTCTACGCAGGGAACACAACCTTCGGCAGTGACAGCTTCGGAGTGATTGACAGCCTTGCCAGTAGCTCCCGACCTCGGCACGGCCAGATTGGGATACGTTTCGAATTTTGAGACTTCGTCGTTAGCGGTTAACCCGCAGCGGGAAATTCCAGAGGGCCTTCGAGAGAAGGCCCTTTTTTCGTTCGCTCAGGCGGGCTTTTCTTAGCGCTGCCTCAGCAGGCCCTCTAAGAGGTACAATCGCTCAGGAAACGGAAATAGCGACACGTAGCATGATTCGAATTGGCGGACTCGTTCTGGTTTATCTCACACTGGCGCCGCTTTGTGCTGCTCAGGCGCCTGAACGTGTCGGGTCCGGTTCCGCTGTTACCCTTCCTGGTCGGTCCAATACTCCCGCTCTTTCACAGATCGAAGAAAGTTTTCGCGCGGGTCGATTCCGGGAAGCTCAAACTGATGCTCAGGAGCTCGTCAAGGCGCAGCCCGACAATGCCCGGGCGTGGATGTTTCTCGGGATGGCCAGCGTGCGGCTTAATGAAGCCGCAAAGGCAGTCCAGGCTTTCGAAAAAGCCATCGCCTTGGATCCCACAGACTCGCGTCCTTACTTCGACCTGGGCCTGCTTTACGCTTCCCAGAACGACCTCGACAAAGCCATCGACCGTTATCAAAAAGGGCTCGCGCTGGACGACCGCAACGGCGCCACTTATTACAATTACGGCCGCGTCCTGCTAGCCAAAGGACGAATTCAAGAAGCTGTCGATGCCTTGAGGCGCGACTTGGCTCTCAATCCGTCTGACTCAGAGGCTCGCATCGCTGTGGTCGAGGCCCTTTTGCGAGCGCACGAGCGGAAGAAGGCCCGGGAAGAAGTCCATGCGGTTCTTGAAAAGAACGATGCTCCCGGGACAGTCCTGGTCTCCTTAGGGGGGCTGCTGGTTCGGGGCGGGGAATTTGACCTGGGGAAAACTGTTCTCACGCGTGCCCTGGCGGTTTCACCGGATTCGGCCGCGGCTCATATCGAGCTATCGAGACTTTCGACGGCGCTCAGCTACCACACAGAGGCAATTCATGACGCCAGGCGGGCGGTGCAGCTTGCGCCCGATTCATTGGAGACTAATTTGGCTTTGGCCGAAGCGCTGATCAGCGCGCGACAAGATCGGCTGGCCACGGAGCTCTTAAAAAAGCTCGAGCCACGTTTCGGTGGAACGGGAGCGTTTCACTACACCCTGGGAATCGCTGAGTATCGAGCCGGCCGGTATCAACCCGCGGTCACTGCCTTTGAACGGGCCATCCAACTGGATCCGAATTTGGACCTGGCTTTTTTCTTGTTGGGTCAGACGCACCTCGTTGGGGGCGAGCTGGATCCGGCTGAGGCCTGTTTCAAATCCGCGGTGCGCCTCAAGCCTGATAGCACTTTGTACTACAACTATCTTGCGCGGGTTTACGAGCAGAAAGGCAGCCCGTTTCACGATGCAGCCGTCCAAGCCACCGAGCGGGTCCTTGCGCTCGACCCGAAGGACGTCGAATCCAGAGAGCGAATGGCGAAGTGGGCCAAAGAGGCAGGCGATTTGGCCCGGGCCCGAGCCCTCTTGGAGGAGGTTGTCGCAGACGCGCCAACGGAAATCTCTGTACGAGTGCTCCTCGCGAGCATTTACTACCGCTTAAACCTCCGCCAAAAAGGAGACGAACAGACCGGCATGGTCCGACGTCTCGAGGCCCTGTCGCAAGAGAGCCAGACAAAAGCCCATTGAGCAGGAAGAGAGAACCGGATTGGTTCCCCCCGTACAACTCCGACGTTGGGTGATCAGTAGCCTGTTGCTGGGAGTCGTGTCGAGCGCAGGACTGGGGTCCGGCGAGCCGGGGCAGAAGTCAGCCGAGGCCCAGGCGCATGCCGAGTCAGGAAAACGCCTGCTGCAAGACGGCGACTTGGCGGGCGCAGAAAAGGAATTGAGGCGAGCAGTGGAGCTTGCTCCCAAAGAGTCTGTGTACCTGGGCTCGCTCGGTGCAGTGCTCGGAATAGAACAGAAGCTCGAGGAGTCAAATAGTTATCTTGGGAGAGCGCTTCGTCTCAATCCCCGCGATACAGCCAGCCGTCGCAACCTCGCCTCGAACCAATTTCAATTGGGTCAGCTCCAGCCCGCCCGAGAGAATCTCGAACGGCTGGCGAAAGACACTCCCAACGACCCGGTCGTCCGCTTGCTCCTTGGTATGGTGGATGAAGAGCAGGAGGATTACACCAACGCCGTCCGGTTGCTCGACTCGGTTCCCGAGCAAGTGCGCGAGCGGCCGAAATCAATTGCCGCGCTTGCCCGTGCCTATTACAACATCGGCCAGAGGGACAAAGCCAGGGAAACGATTAAAGGACTGCAAGTGCATCCCGCAGGTGCCGAGGGAGTCTTCTTGGGTGGCCAGGTGGCTGCTCAGGCCAACGATTTTGAAACGGCTGAGCAGATGTTCGCCTCGATTTGGTCGAGTTTTCCCGATCTCGCAAAACTTGGCTATAACCTGGCCCTTGCCCAGTACCAAGCGAACCATATCCACAAAAGCCAGGATACCCTCAGCAAGATTGTAAAAGCCGGTCACGAAACTGCCGACATCTACACCCTTCTCGGTTGGTGCCTGTTCAAGCAAGGCAAGACCAAAGAGGCCGTCGCAGCTTTGGACAAAGCCATCGCGCTCGAACCCTCGCGGGAATCAAACTATCTGGATGTGGGGATGATGCTGATTGAGGCGCATCGCTTCGATGGCGCCCTGATTGCCGCTCAGAAAGCCCTAGACGTGAAACCGGGAGACCACCGGGCCTATCGTCTGAAAGGGCTCGTTGAAACCAAGCTCAACAGGCTGAAGGAAGCAGAGAAGTCGTACGCCCGGGCCGTTGAATTGAACCCTACCGATGAGCAATCCATCCTGGGCCTCGCCTCCGCCCAATTAAATGACGGAAAGGTCCGGGATGCCGAAGCGACATTTGAGAAGGGGATCCAGCTGTTGCCCCGCGATGCGGTCCTCTATGAGGCCTACGGGGGCATGCTTTTATGGCTCGAAGGAGCGACGAACGCTTCAACGGAATCTCGTGCGGTGTCACTTCTTCAGACGGCCATGCGCCTGGACGGAAGCCAGGCGGATCCACACTACCAGCTCGGCAAGCTGGCGCTGAGGCAGGGCAAAATCCAGGAGGCCCTGCAGGAACTTGAAACTGCGGCGCGGTTGGATCCGAACAACAGCCGACCTCACTACGCCTTAGTCAGCGCGTATCGCAGGCTCGGCCGAAGGGGCGAAGCTGAGAAAGAGCTGGCGATTTATAAGAGCTTGAAGGCCAAAGAGGGCCAGTCACCCTCCCAACCGCTCACCCGTGAAAACGAATTTCGGATGCCCGAATTGCAACTTGCCCCCGCCGGCATTTCTCAGATCGGCCAGCGCAACTGAGTGCCTGCGGATGGCGCCGCACGAACGCAGGTATGGGTACGCAGGGGTTTGGTCCTCGCTCTGTCGAAGGCCGGTGTCGGATTCCGCAAAAATTACAATGCATGCCATGCATGAAGCGAATCCAAAACGCGGCTCTTGCGCGAAAGTGGTGGGGCAACGCACCTCGATCCGAAGGGGAGCCGATTCGCAACACGCCGACTGCGGCCGGAACGTTCAACATTAGTTTGACGGCGCAAAACGGCGTAAGCCTGAATCCGACTCAGAACTTCACGCTCACAGTGAATCAAGCTCCTGCGATCACCAGCGCGAACAGCACCACTTTTCAAGTTGGGGTTGCGGGTTCCTTTACTCTGACCGCCACCGGATCTCCCGCGCCGAGCCTCACGGAGGGTGGGGCTTTGCCAGGCGGAGTGACGTTCCATGGCAACGGCAACGCCACGGGGACACTGAGCGGAACGCCAGCAGCAGGCACGGGCGGCACTTACAACATCACCTTCACCGCGGGCAACGGCGTGGGCAGCAATGCCAACCAGAACTTCACGCTCACGGTGCAGGACTTTACGATTTCCGCTTCACCTGGGTCGCAGACCATCTCCGCCGGACACTCAGCCGTCTATACGATTTCGTTGACGTCCAAGGGTGGTCTGGCCGGCAACGTGTCTCTGAGCTGCAGGGGCGGTCCACCTACCTCTACCTGCATTATCAGTCCGGGTTCGGTCATGTTGAACGGCACGGCTTCGGCCACGGTCACTTTGTTCGCATCAATGAAAGTTAACCACGGCACGTTTACGCTGACGTTCACCGGTACTCTTGGAAGTCTAGCGCGCAGTACCAATGTGAGCCTGACAGTGAAATAGATTACACAACGAAGGAAGGAGGTTCTTCTTGGGTTTCCCTCCCAAGTCAACATCAAGCCGTTAGAACACACGCCCTGTGCTCAAAGGGAGAAGGCGGTCCAAATCGCTGCTTACGGAATTACCGGGGAAGCGATGAAGCACTCCGCTTCGAAAAGATGTGGTTTTGGCGCTCGCCCTTTTCCGTTCTCCCGCCGGAAGCGTCCGACCCCTCTAGCCCGCTTTTCTCACCAAGTTTTCCAAAAATTGATTCTGAGTCCCGATTGTCGGTGCCGAGCTGGGTTTTGGGCTGTACGGTCTCGCCGCTGGACCTTTTCGGGATCTGCACA
>Ga0209761_1002503_pt1 | contig 12063 bp, 11 predicted proteins | sample GraSoi013_1_40cm_4_FD_185818 | JGI IMG/M metagenome (GOLD analysis project Ga0209761, IMG submission 185818) | Grasslands soil microbial communities from the Angelo Coastal Reserve, California, USA - Sample 09_25_2013_1_40cm (SPAdes) (version 2) | ecosystem: Environmental > Terrestrial > Soil >... | reverse complement strand
CCCGCCGGCCCGTCACGAGGCGCGTCGGTCCCGCGATGACCACCGGTCGCCCGCCGGTCTCCGTGCGGGTGATGGCCATGGACGCGAAGTCGCGCTGCAGGATGCTCGCCACCACCGCCCCGGGGATCACACCCGCCCGAGCGATACCGATCACCACCTCCGGGTCATATTCCCGAAAGATCTTGAGCGCCAGCGCCCGGCACATCTCGCCGAAGAACGGCCAATCCACCTCGAGGACGCCGTGCGGCGGCTTGCGCGCGGCGCGTGCGTCCCGGGGCCGCGAGGCCTGGGGGGGCTGGGGCGGGCGCGGGGGCGGGGGTGGGGGCGGGGGCGGGGGCGGGGCAGGCATGGGGTGTGAAGCTACATTGCACAGTCGCGCGGCCGCAAGCTATTTTCGGCCCATGGGTTTCTGGCGCCGCCTGTTCGGCGGCTAGGGCGCCGACGACATCAATCCCCAGCGCCTCGATTATCTGAACGAGGCGCTCGCCCTCGAACGCCAGGGCGACTACGACGCGGCCCTCACCTCGTATCGCCTGGCGCTGCGCGACCATCCCCACGACGCGCGCATCCTCCAGAACATGGCGATCGCATTTACCAAGACGCGGCGCATCGACGAGGCGATCCGCCACTACCGGCGCGCGCTGGAGCTCGACCGTGAGCTCGCCGGCGCCCACTACGGGCTCGCGTTCCTGCTCCTCAAGCGCGGCGACCCGGACGGCGCGGCGCAGCACCTGCGCGCGTTCCTCACGCACCCGCCCAAAGGGCCCGATGCCCAGAAGTGGATCGAGCACGCGACACAGGCGCTGCGCGATCTCGGCGCCTCCGGACCCACTCAAGCCGCCGCGGCGGAGGCGCCCTGACCAGCCGGCCCCCCCTCCCCCGGTCCCCGGGGAGGGGGAGGGGGGGGCGCTTGGTCGGCGGCGTCCTGGTGCTCGCGGCGGCGCTGGCCTGCGGTAAGTTCGGCCCCGGTGACTTGAGCCGCACGATTGCGATCGAGGTCACCGCCCCGGACAGTCTGGAGGAGTACGACACCATCACCCCGCACGCCCGACTGCTCGACGGCCGCGGCGACCCGGTCGCGGCGACGATCGCCTGGTCCTTGCCCGACAGCGCGGACACCGTGGCGCTCACGCTCATCGACGCGACCACCGGCAGAATCGCGGTGAACCACACCGGCCTGACCGGCCGGCTGCTCGCCCGCTCCGGCGGGTTCGTCGGCAACCCCGTCTCGATCCGCACATTGGCGGCGGCTGATACGCTGTTCGCGACGTCACTGTCGACCGTGGATACGGTCGCGCTGCCGGCCGACTCGGTCTCCGACTCGCTCACAGTCGAGGTGGCGGACACGATCGAGTCGGCGAGCGGCGGGGACTCGCTGACGGTCGCCCTCGCCGGCCGGCCCGTGGTCTACTCGATCACGGAGCCGGTGTCGCCGGGCTCCATCACGCTGGTCGCGAACGACTCCACCCACAGCCCTGTCACGACCGACACGGTGACGACAGGCGCGTCCGGAATTGCCTTCGTCAAGGTGCGGCTCCTGGGTCCGCCCGTTCCCGACAGCGTCGTCGTGCAGGCGATTGCCCGGCGCGCCGGTGGAGACACGGTACCGGGCTCGCCCGTCATTTTCGTCGTGAGGTTCCGACCATGAGCGCCTCGCCTCGTACTCTGACGGAGCTGTTTTTCGACGCGGCGGAGCGTTACGCACACCATGCAGCCGCGTTCCGCTACAAGCTCGATGGCACGTGGCGCGACCTCACCCATACGGAAGCGGCGGCGCGGGTACACGCGCTGTCCCTTGGCCTGCGCGAGCTGGGACTCGGGGCCGGCGAGAAGGTCGCGATCCTCGCGGAAACGCGCCTCGAGTGGGCCCTGACCGACTACGCGTGCCTGTGTGCCCGCGTCACCGACGTGCCCATCTACCCGACCCTCCCCGCCAATCAGGTGGAATACATTCTGCAGGACGCAGGGGTGGCGGCGGTGCTCTGCTCGACGGCGACCCAGATGGACAAGATCCGCGCCGTGCGCGGCGCCGTGCCGTCGCTGCGGCACGTGATCGTGTTCGACCGAGCCCCGGCGTCGCCGGGCGACGGCGTGCTCACGCTCGCCGAGTTGGAAGCTCGTGGTCGGGCGGCCGCGGCCAAGTACCCTCGCTTCAAAGAGGAGGCGCTCGCCGTCCGACCGGACGAGCTCGCGACGCTGATCTACACCTCGGGGACGACCGGCCAGCCCAAAGGGGTGATGCTGACGCACGACAACATCTGCTCCAACGTGCGGGGCGCCGTGGAAACGATCCGTGTCAGCGATGACGACAGCTGTCTCGCCCTCCTGCCGCTCTCGCACATTCTCGAGCGGATGGTGGACTACTACTTCCTCCACGTGGGCGTGACCATCAACTACGCCGAGTCCGTGGACGCGTTCGCGCAGAACCTTCGGGAGGTCCGGCCGACGGTTGTGGCCGCGGTGCCCCGCGTCTACGAAAAGGTCTACGCGCGGGTGCTCGAGAATGCGATGACGGGCGGTGCGGCGAAGCGCCGCATTTTCCAGTGGGCGAAGCGCGTGGGCGAGCGGTGGGCGGCGCACCGCTTGGCCGGCGTCGGCGTGCCCCTGGGGCTCAAGCTCACGCACCTGATAGCGGACCGCCTGGTCTTCTCGAAGCTGCGGGCGCGCACCGGCGGACGGATCAAGCTGTTTGTCTCGGGAGGCGCACCGCTCTCGGCCGAGATCGGGCGGTTCTTTTACAGCGCGGGCCTGCCGGTCATTGAGGGGTATGGCCTGACGGAAACGTCGCCGGTGCTGACGCTGAATCCCCTCGCGCGGCCGAAATTCGGCTCGGTCGGCAAGGCGATCCCCGGAGTCCAGATCAGGATCGCGGCCGACGGCGAGATCCTCGCCAAGGGTGCGAACATCATGCAGGGCTACTACAACAAGCCGGCGGAGAGTCGCGAAGCGATCGATGCGGAGGGGTGGTTCCACACGGGGGACATCGGGGAGCTCGATGCCGACGGCTACCTTAAGATCACCGACCGGAAAAAGGACCTGCTGAAGACCGCCGGCGGGAAGTATGTCGCGCCGCAACCGATCGAGAACACGGTGCGGCTGAACAAGTTCGTGGCGAGCGCCGTCGTGCTCGGCGACCAGCGCAAGTTCCCCATCATTCTCGTCGTGCCCAACCTGGAGCAACTCGAGCGGTGGGCCACGGAGCGGAATCTCGCCTACGCCTCCCCGGCCGAGCTCATCCGGCTCCCCGATGTCAAGGCCAAGATGGAGCGCGAAGTGATGGGGGGCTTGCGCGACCTCGCCAAGTTCGAGATGCCGAAGAAGGTGGTGCTGATTGCGCGGGACTTCACCATCGAGTCCGGCGAGCTCACCCCGTCCCTCAAGGTCAAGCGCCGTCAGGTCGAGAAAAACTACAAGGACCTGATCGATCGGGTGTACGCGGAGGCCGATCCCACGGCCGCCGCCGTGGAAGGCTGATCAACGCCGCTCGCCGACGAACAGGCCGTGCCCCAGGACCAACCGCGTGAGCCCGGCCGGCGCGGCGACCTGCTCGCTCTCGACCACCAGCCGCCGCCCCGGGAGTAACACTCGGCGCGCCTCGGCGAGCCACTCGGGGCCCAGGCGGTCGGGCCCGACGACCGCAGCCCGCACCACCGTCTGTCGCAGCGGAATCATCGTCTCGCAGACGAGCAGGCTCAGCACCGGGAGCTCCTCCACGTCGTCCGGTGCGTTGACACCCACAAAGTGGACGCCGCCGATGAGCGCCGCGAGCCCCACCGCGTGCCGGGCGGCGGAGCCGAGCAACAGGACATAGCCGCCGGGGCCGCTGATATCCAGGAGCGCTTGGAGAGTCTGGGCGTCCACGGGAGGCGGGAGACGGGAGGCGGAAGGTGTGCTCGCCCCGGCTCCCGACTCCCGTCTCCCGCCTCCCGAGAAGTGAGCTCTCCCTTTGACGATTGGATACTCCCGCTCGCATTTCGGACATGCCAGGACTCCGGAGCGGACCATCCGCCCGAGCATCTCACCCGTGGACATCACGAGATACCCCTCCTCGTGCCGCTCCGGGCAGCGGAGCATCTCCGTCAGCTCAATGTGCACTCGAGCCGAACTCCACCCACGTGACGCGGTCCGCTTCGACGCGCACGCGACGCGTCATCCGCCGGCCGCCCACCACGACGGCGAGCGTGTACTCGCCGGGCTCGACATCCGAGACGGCGAAGTGCTCCCGGTAGTCGGGGTCCGGGTGCGTGTGCTCGCCGTACGTTTCGGCGTAGGAGTAGGGCGTCTCCTGCGGCTCGGCCTTGACCAGCCCATACACACGCACCTGCGGCGCCGGCCGGCCTGGCGCATCCCAGACCCGCCCCGCCACGATCCCCGTCCCGGGCAACGGACGGATCCAGAGCTCGGGATTGACGGTGTACTTCGGATACCGCTCGTTCGGATCCACGATCAACGGGACGGAGTCGACCGGCGCGGCGTGGATCTCCAGATGCAGGTGATCGTTGGTCGCACGGCCGGTGTTGCCGACGAGCGCAATCACGTCACCGGCCTTGACGCGCTGGCCCACCGACACGAGGAGCCGCGCGTTGTGGTAGTAGGTGGAAAAGATGAACAGCCCCTTGAGCTTGCGATCGTGACGGATGGCGACGGTGTTCGCCCCGCGCTCCGCCGGGCCCGCGAACACGACCACACCGTCGCCGATCGCCCGCACCGGCGTTCCCTTGGGGTTGTTGAACTCGACGCCCTGATGCTCTTGGAAACTGCCGCCCATCGTGGAGCCGTACCGGTACGTCTGATCGATGTACGGCTGGTCGGTGAGGGCGATGGGACGGGCGAACCAGGTGTGTCGTGTGCCGTGGGAGTCCGTGTCGGGCCGCTCCTGGTAGGTGACGCCCACGAGAGTCAGCCGTTGATCGACGCGGCAGGTGCCCACACCGGTGGGTCTCCCGGCGGCGTAGACTCCGGGCGCGAGCAGCAACAGCGCGCTGACGCTGCGGGTCATGTCGCAGACGTTGAGCGCGTCGCCGTCCTCCGCGTACACACCGTCGCGCGTACCGGCAAACGCCTGCCCCGGCCCCCCGCGGACGAGTGCCTCGACTGGCGGCAGATCCACACGGCAGCCTCTTACCACGGGGGCGATCGGGCAGGACGGATTCCCCCGCTTATCGAGCCATGCGCTGCGTGTGGGATCGAGCCGGTACAGCCCCCGTTCGGTCCCCACCCAGACGAGACTCCCCGTATCGGGAGCGAGCGCCCGCACGCGGTTGACACACCCGGCGCCGGGGGGAGGGCACTGCACGGGCGTGGCGTATTCCGTCCAGGTGCGCCCGCCGTCGGTCGAGCGCGCGAGCCCCCGCAGGTGGCCGGCCCAGACACTGCCGTCGGCGCCGCGGGCGAGCGCCAGGACATACGGGCTGCGCAAGCGACCCCACGGATGGGACGCCGTGACGTCCCCCCCCGAGTCGGTGATCTCCGCCCAGGTCGTGCCGCGATCCCACGACAGCCTGATGCCGTCGGCCGTGCCCACGTACACGGTGTCGCCGCGCGTGACGATGGCGTTGGGTGCGACGTATTGCCACTCGGGGCCGAGCTGCTTGAACTCCCAGTTGGTCCAGGTCTTGCCCCCGTCGGTCGACAGGCCCCACCCGTTCCCCACCGTGCCGTACCAGATCTCCCCGTTCGGTCCGAACCCGAAGGCGTGGACGAAATCGAAGGAAATCGTCCGCCCGGTCGTGTCGCTCGAGTGCTTGATCTGCTCCCAGCTCCCTGCTCCCTGCCGTAGGACGAAGATGCCCTGTCCATAGGTACCGACCCAGAGCGCGTTGTCGGGCGCTCGGGCCAGCGCGAGCACATGGTCGCCGAAGCCGGTGGTGTCGGGGAGCGGGGGGAGGGTTTGGGCGCCGGAGGGAGTCGGTGCGATGAGAAGGATCAGAGCCGCAAAGAATGCGGAATGCGGAATGCGGAATGCGGAATCGTAGAGCGAGCGTCGATAGTCAGCGCGGGCGTCGAACCCGGCCCTGCCATTCCGCACTCCGCATTCCGCATTCCGCATTTGTCTAGCCTCTCAGCGTATAGACCGTCGGCAGCAACCGGATCTCCGTCACGTCGACGCGCGGGGCCCGCGTGACCGCGAACAGCACCGCCTCCGCTACGTCGCCCGCCTGCAGCATGGCGCTACGCTTGGTGAATCCGGGCTGCGCGTCGGGGTCGATCGGGTCCCAGATCGGCGTGTCCACCGGTCCCGGCGAGACGATCGTCGTGCGCACGCCGGTGCGCGCCAACTCGGCCCGCAGCACCTCGTGCATCCCGCGCAGGCCGAACTTGCTCGCGGCGTAGGCGGTCGAGCCCGTGAACGCGACGTGGTCGGAGATGGAGCCGATGGTGACGAGGTGGCCGGTGCCGCGCCGCACGAGGTGGGGAACGAGGGCGCGCGCCAGGAGAAACGGGGCCACGAGATTCACGGCGATGGTGCGGGAGAACTCGTCGGGCGTCGTCTCCGCGACCGGTTTGACGAAGAAGATGCCAGCGTTGTTCACCACGATGTCCGGAACGCCCCGGTCGGTGAGGACGCGGCCGACGACGCGCTCCACGGCCGCGGGATCGGTCACGTCACAACGCAGGTCCGTCCGACCGTCGACCGTGGCGTCGACGAGGCTGCGGGCGAGCCGCACGACGTGCGCCCGCGCGGCGTGCAGCACCTCGGCCACGGCGAGTCCGATGCCGCGCGAGGCGCCGGTGACGAGGGCGAGCTTCCCGGCGAGGGCGGCGGGGGCAGCGTCGCTCACCCCGGGCCCCGGCCGCCGTGCACCAGCCGCAGGAATTCGTCCCGGGTCTTCGCGTCCTGGAGCAGCGCGCCCCGCAGGGCGCTCGTGACCGTCTTGGAGTTTTGCTTCTCGACGCCGCGCATCATCATGCAGAGATGGTACGCCTCGATCACCACCCCCACGCCGCGCGGGTCGAGCACTTCCATGAGCGCGTCCGCCACCTGGTCGGTGAGTCGCTCCTGCACCTGGAGCCGGCGGGCAAACACCTCGAGCACGCGCGGGATCTTGGAGAGACCGACCAGCCGGCCGTTCGGCAGGTACGCGACGTGCGCCCGGCCGAAGAAGGGCAGCAGGTGGTGCTCGCACAGCGAGTAGATCTCGATGTCGCGCACGCATACCAGGTTCTCGTGGCGCTCGCTGTACAGCGCATCACCGATCACGTCCGCCACCGACATGTGGTAGCCGCGGGTGAGCCACTTGAGGGACGCCTCGACGCGGGTCGGCGTCTGACGGAGGCCCTCGCGGCTCGGGTCCTCGCCGAGCTGGTCGAGGATCTCGCGCACGAGGGTCTGGAACGGCGTGCGTGCCCCCGGCGCCGACGCGGGTGGCAGCGGCTCGGTGTGCTCGTCGTGGAAGCTGTGCAGGCTGGCGGACTTCATCTTGTCGCGTCCCATGCTTGTTGAGCCTCCAGGGCAGAACTATCTTCGGCGCACGTGAAACTAAAGGTACTCGCTTTCCTGTCCACGGCGGGAGGCTCCGCGCTGTCCGCGCTGTGGACGTTCCCCGGCATTCTCACGTCGGCCTTCCTCGTCGCCTGGGGTGCGGAAGCCGCCCAGTTTCTCATCTCCCAGGGCCTCGCCCTCGCGATCCTCGCCTGGTTACAGACGCTTCCCGAGTTCGCCGTCGAAGCGGTGATCGCGTGGGACGCCGGGCGGGAGCCCGAGCGCGCGCACCTGGCGATCGCGAACCTCACCGGCGCCATCCGATTGCTGCTCGGGCTGGGGTGGCCGATGATCTACTTCGTGTTCGCGGTCTCCGGCCGCAAGTCGGCGAGCGAGCGGCTGCCCGCGATCCGGCTCGAGCGCGAGCACGCGGTCGAGATCGTGGGGCTCGTCCCACCGCTCCTGTACTTCGGCGTGATCCTTTTCAAGCGAAGCCTCAGCTGGGTGGACGCGGTGGTGCTCCTCGGTCTGTACCTCGTCTACCTCGTGGTGCTGTTCCGCAACGCCCCGCACGGCGTCGATCACATCGCGGACGCCCCGGCGGTGTCGCGCTGGGCGTACCGCCAGTCCGGCTGGCGCCGGCCCGTCGCCGTCGCCGCGCTGTTCGGCGGGGGCGGCCTGCTGCTGTTCGTCACGGCGCATCCCTTTCTCGAATCGATGCTCGCCGTCGCGGGGCTCTTCGGCGTGAGCCAGTTCGTGCTGGTGCAGTGGGTGGCGCCGTTTCTGTCCGAGTTTCCCGAGAAGGTCTCGGCGTTCTATTGGGCCCGGCGCGTCACCCGCGCGCCGATGGCGCTCATGAACATGGTGTCGAGCAACATCAACCAGTGGACCGTGCTCGCCGCCATGATCCCGCTGGTGTACGGCTATTCCAGCCTACGGCATCATGGTGTATGGTCGGATTTCCACTTCGACGGACCCCAGCGACTCGAAATCCTGCTCACCCTGCTGCAGTCCGGACTCGGGATGATGGTGCTCGCGAACATGGAGCTCGACTGGCGCGACGCGACGGTCTTGTTCGTGCTGTGGCTGGTGCAGTTCCTGCAGCCGGGCCTGCGCGAGGTCGTGGCGATCGCGTACGGCGCATGGATGGTGATTCTCGCGTTCGAGTTCGTGGTGGGACGGAAGGCCCTGCTCGCGCCGAGATATTTCTGGGAGGTCATCCACCAGAAACGCGATCGGCCGGCACCGCTGTAACGCGGCCCGGCCGACCGGTACGACCGGAACGGAGAGGATTATTGAAGCCCGAAAGTAATGACTGGTCCCTCACCATGGCGTCTGCCTTCCCCCCGAGGGGGCATGACATCGGTCACAGTATCTGGGTCCACGATCGAGCCTGTTGGCTCAATAATTCTTCTCCCCGTTCCTCCAACTACAATACTACGTGGACTGAATACGTCAAGCGAAGACGTCACGCGACATCGTCACGCGAAATCGTCACCGAGACTCGTGAGGTAGCGATATGAACCTGACCCTGATCGCCGCGGTGGTGCTGCTCCTGCTGTGGGGCATCCTCGTGTTCGTGATGCACCTCGGCAGCGGGCCGGTGCAGGTGCTGTACGCGCTGGCGGTGGTCCTGTTCGCCCGCCGCGTGATCGTGGGTGCGCCGAAGTTCCTGTCGTGACTACTTCGAGCCGAACGTCACCCCCACCGTGACCGGGATGAACTTCGTCGACACGCCCGAGGTCTGAATGCTGACGTAACGGCCCTCGACGAAAAAGCGCGCCGGACCGACGCCCACCTTGAGCCCGCCGCCGAAGGCGTACGCGAACTTCGATTCCGAGGTGTCCACCGGGGGCACGGCCGAAGGAAACGTGACCTTGACGTTGTAGAACCCTCCGCCGACGAGCACGTATGGCTTCACCATCGGAGCCGGAATCGGGACGCTCCAGACGACGCTCGCCAGCCCGCCGATGAGTCTGGTCTTGCCGTCCACCGGACTGGTGCCGATGTCCTGGTGCTTCGTCTGGCCGTACAAGCCGTCCACGCGGACGCCGACGGGCGAGAGGGGAATTCCGAACTCGACATTCGCCGTCGCTTGCCACCCCGCCTTGTCGCCGTTCTTATAGTCGCTCAAGGGAGCGATGAGCCCGCCGCCCACGCCGAAGCGAGCGCTTTGCGCTGAAACCAACGCGACGCTCGCGAGCGATGCCATCGTTACCACGAGCATCCGCTGCAGAACTCGGTTCATGAAGCCGCCTCCCTCCTTCGAGGAACGTTCGGGTTTGGGGCGCGCTCCATGATTGGGGATTCGTCTTCCCCGCGCAAGCGCGGGGGGGTCCCGCTCGGTCGCGCAGGGCCCCCTGTGCCGACGGGACTGCGACAGAGCTACAGCCCTGACTTGAACAACAGCAGGTTTGGCGTCCCGGATGGATTGCCCGTGATCACCCCCGACGTGGCGTTCGCGATGAGCCAATTGGAAACGGTCCCGGACGGTTGGTCGCCATTGGTCGCCTTGTAGAGCGCCGCGACCCCGACCACGTGCGGCGTCGCCATCGACGTGCCGCTGAGCGTCATGGTGATCCCTGCGAGGTACGTCGACTTGATCGCCGATCCCGGCCCGTACGCCTCGACGCACCGGCCCCAGTTGGAGTACGACGCCTTGGCGTCCGTCTTCTCCGATGCCGCAACGGTGAAGACGCTGGGAGCACCCGACGGCGACTCGGTGCAGGCGTCGACGTTATCGTTCCCGGCCGCGACAGCGAGGAACACCCCGGCATTCCAGAGACTGGTGACCGCCTGGTCGAGCGCCGACGACTTGCCGCCCCCGAGCGACATGTTCGCCACGGCGGGGCTCATGTGGTTCGCGCTCACCCAGTCGACGCCGGCGATCACGTCGGAGTTCAGGCCGATGCCGGCGCAGCTCAGGACCCGGACGCCGTGCAGCGAGACGCCCTTCGCCACACCGTAGGTCGCGGCGCCGATGGTTCCCGCGACGTGGGTGCCGTGGCCGTTGCAGTCTTCGCCGGTGGCGTGATAGGCATCGAACACGTTGTTCGCCCGACCGCCGAACTCCGGGTGCAGGGTCCAGATCCCGGTGTCGATGATGTAGGCGTGCACGCCGGTCCCGGTGGACGTGTACGTGTACGTCCGGGAGAGCGGGAGCGTGTTCTGATCGATGCGGTCGAGCCCCCACGGATCGCCGTTCGCGTCCATGGATTGCGTGACGTCCGCCCGCATGACCTGATCGGCTTCGACGTACGCGACGAGCGGGTTGCTCTGCAGCGCGACGGCCGCGGACGGGGACAGGCGCGCGGCGAAGCCTTTGAGCGCGCTGGTGTAGACGTCGAGCAGCGACCCACCGGCCGCGGTGACGAGAGCGGTCGCCACCGTCGTCGGATCGGCGACGTTGTTCTGCAGCACGACGATGTACTGCCCGGGCACGGACTCGACAGCCGCCGTACGGTTGCCCGAGTCCGGCGTCTGCTGCGCCGGGTTCGACATGGACTCGCAACCCGCGAGTGCGACCAGGAATGCGAGAGCGACTACGCGCGCGGCTGATTGCATGGCTACCCCTCCGTGTCGGTTGAAACGCCATTCGGCGGTGGGGGGGGGCAAAATTCGTTCCGAATCCGTCGCGCCCACGCCGCGCGGATTGCAGTCAGCAACCGGGCGCGGTGGGGCGCGCAGGCAGCGTGCGGCGACGCAACGGTGTGGCGCATGGGCGACGGCGCTCCACGGACGGAAACAAATGCCCCGGAGCGGCGTGAGGGGCGTCACCGGTATGGGAGCGGGCAACGCGTAGTGATTGCGGAGCGTGCCACCGGTCGGAAAGGCGGGTGCTCAATGCCAGAAGCCACGAGCAGGAGGATCATCAGGCGTGGACTCGTGTGGGGAGCTCTGGTCGTGGCGGCAGCATGCAAGGAGTCGAACAGTCCGCCGACGCCGCCTTCGGGAGCACAACGCCTCGCCGACCACTACCCCTGTGATCAGGGGATCGCCGGCGATCCGGCGGTGGTCTGGGCCGAGAACTTCGAGGAGGGCTCGGTGTCCGCCGTGACGTCGCGCTACCACGACTACAAGAACGCAGGCGGCATGGCCCTGGTCCCCGACAAGCCATCGGGGAGCTGTGGGTCGGCGTCGATGAAGTTCACCGCGGACGGCGGCAACGCGGCCACGCAAGCCACGGACCTCTACAAGCGCTTCGACACCGGGCAGGACGAGCTGTACGTGCGCTGGTACGCCAGGTACCAGGCGGGCGCGCCCTGGCACCACACGGGCGTGTGGTTCGGCGGCTACAACCCGCCCAGCGACTGGCCGAACCCGCAAGCGGGCATCAGACCGCTCGGAAACGACCGGGTCTCCTTCGCGATCGAGCCGGTGTGGGGCAGCGGCAGTCCCGATCCCGTTCTCGATTTCTACAATTACTGGATGAAGATGCATACCTGCTCGGGCTGCGGCGGCTCCTACTGGGGCAACGCGCTCATCAGCCGGACCGCGTTCACCGCGTCCGACAACACGTGGGCGTGCCTCGAGGCTCACGCCAAGCTCAATACCGACATGGCATCGGACGCGGGGGCGGTGCTCGAAGTGTGGAACAACGACATCCTGATCCAGCGCTTCCCCGATCCCGCGGGGATCGG
>Ga0209761_1002502_pt1 | contig 12065 bp, 13 predicted proteins | sample GraSoi013_1_40cm_4_FD_185818 | JGI IMG/M metagenome (GOLD analysis project Ga0209761, IMG submission 185818) | Grasslands soil microbial communities from the Angelo Coastal Reserve, California, USA - Sample 09_25_2013_1_40cm (SPAdes) (version 2) | ecosystem: Environmental > Terrestrial > Soil >... | reverse complement strand
TGGTTAAGGGACGAGAGATCATGGGTGGAATCCTCTATTCTGTGGGATTCCTTATTCTGCTCACATTGACGGTCAGCATGTTCGTCTACGGAAACTTCATCTCGACTTTTCAGAAACAATTGATTGTCCAGTTACCATTATCTCTCGTTGGAGTCTTCATGACCGGACTCGGATTGAGAATGTACCTCTCTCAAGAGAAGAAACAATCTCCACTTGAACGTCTCAACCGCATATCCTAGACAAAACAGGCCCAAGACGATGAAACGAAACGCTCTTCTTTCGATTATCGCAATCATTGGGCTTACAGCGTTTTTTCTCGCGCCAATAATCCCCATCATAGTTCCTTGCTACAAGGGCGGTACCAATGGCACGTTTGGATACAGATTCGAGGGATTGCAATCTCCGAGCTACGCTCTATTTGGAATAGGAATCTCCACCACAACTCCGCAGGACTGTTATCTACCATGACCTCCCTAGGGCTATTGTGAGCCCCTGGGCTCGGAACAGATCCCGCTAGATCCTCTGATCTAATCCTCAAACGTTGGTACTTATTGTACGACAGCTTCTGCTTTGAGAGCACCAGTTGCTTGGGTCCTCTCAGGAAGCAGAGAGAATTTTCCATCAGATGTTCGGTAGACTGCCAGTTTTCCAACGGTTTCCCAATCCTGACCTGTCTGATGACGGACTTGAACAGTCAAAACCTCAGCGTTAGGATCACTTTTACCTGGCCATACTGTGATGCCCAGAAAGTCTCCGTTAGGTAGTCTCGTTGAGAAGCGTGCCTTGAACTTCTGCCCTTCCAATACTGCTCAGCATTCTATAGGCTTGGAAGTGGAGTATTAAGCTAACCCGTTTCAGTATAGGAGAGTCGTTTCGACCGGGTCGATTAACATCTCGAGTGGGAGATGTACCATTCATTCGTTGGCCAAGCTTGTCCCTTCAGCGTGTTGCGGAGATGGGATTGGAACCCGCGAAACCCTCTTCTGCAACAAGAATAAGAGTGGAAACCGATCATATCCACCGGGTCTTGATTTCTCGGATCGCAGATATATGGGGGTCATCCGTAATACATACGGCCTTCAGGAAGAGTTTACGATCGTGGGATCTCTCGAGTAGTAATGCTCTACGAAGAACCGAGTGTCGTAGGTGGTTCTAGACATCTTCCTCTCGGAGACGGTCTAAGAGACGCTTCATTTCTGAGACGGAAGCATGCTTCGAGCCTGAGCCTCCCAGGTCTGCAGTGGACAATTTCGGTTTCAACAGGACACCAGTACCCGCATCAATAGCCTCAAGTCGAGAGCCCTCTTTGATCCGATACTTTCGCCTAATTGCAATGGGTATAGTGGTCTGGCCCTTCCTGGTGACTATGACCTCTGTCAAAACTCAACAGGTAGAACTTGATGAAAGTACCTACTTATGAGTGGTCTTACCTTTCGAGTCCAAATGAGAGCAGGCCAAATCAACGTCTGAGTGGTCTAGCGACGGAGAAATATGACAGAGATTCTCAAAATCTCCAGAGGATATCTCAATCTTCGATTTGGTGCGGGGGGTGGGATTCGAACCCACGAACCCCTACGGGACAGGGTCCTGAGCCCTGCGCCTTTGACCTGGCTTGGCAACACGGGAGACACCACAATAGCAAGGTGCCTTCCCCCGCACGACACTAGACCAGGCTATACCCCGCGATAAGATCGAGAAGAATACGCTCAGAAGATAAAGTCTAGAGCTTTGTTTTCTCGGGAACCGCTGAAGGCCCTCTTGAACGCTCACTTGTCCCCTTCGCATTATCATATGCGAGTTGAACGAGTTCCTTGGCTCTTTCAACGCTTTGCTTACCTTCAATCCTGAAGCTTACCCATCCCTCATGATGATGCACGTCTGCTCGATGATGCTCAGCCATGCCTTCCCGGAGCACTCGTGCCTGCTCCTTCGGCGATAGACGTATGTCCAAGAAAGATGGACCATGAGAATGCATGAATTCCAGTCCATGGACCCGGAATTCGGTCCCACCCATTCTGTGGGGTGCCTGGGTGACATTTGGGAGTTGGAGGACCCAGTCGATCAGGGACCGAAAAAGAACGTCTGGAGAACCTGTCTCGCTCGCACTCCGGGCCATAGATCACAGACCGACAAAGCAAATTCTCTCGACGGCATAGTTAAGGAATCGGAAAGGGTTCTGAAGCAAGAACACGGTCCACGAGTGCTCCGATCAAGAGGACGCGACTTTACCCGTAAGTGTCTAGTGAACTCGTCTCTGTCCCAGGCTGAAGAAGGAAAAAAGTGATCATGCGGCGCCTCCTTCGTTAAGCCAACACGGCGCTCTTACACTTAACAAATTTTATGCATGATCCAGCGAAGACGGTCGAACTCGCTCATTTTGAGCCCTGATCGCCAATCGGAGCTTACTCTTTCTGGCCCCCGATGTTGTCCTCATGAATTTCCGCTATGTTTAAATGAATAAACCCATTTCCGCAAAATGCTCTTCCTATCATATTGAACGAATTACAGCAGATCTCGCTTATTTTGAGGCGCAGTAAAAAATTAAGTTGTAAAAATAGGGGTGGGTAGTACCTCAAAGCTCAAGACGTGAAAGAGACATTCCGAATACTTTCACACCTACTTCGTCTCCTCCCTGCTTTGGCATTGCAACGATTCCTTAGCTCGTGAGAACGAGACTCGTCATTGGTTACCGGGAAGCTTTTCTCAGAGCTTCTCTCTTCCTCATGTCGCGTTTGACGACCATTATCGAGCCGAGAGAAACTAGGACAGTGTAAGGAGCGATGATCAACCATCCGTAACTCATGACGCCTGCAAGCATGCCCGTGAGCCATCCGAGACTCGGTAACCGGTTCAGTGTCCCTGGAAGCTGATTTGAAAACGGGCGACTTACCACCGTCAAAGTACTGTTCTTCCAGAAATTCGACCCAAAGTACCACTGCTGATCGATGATCTTTTGATACTGCCAAGAGACGAAGAAATCAATCATATGTGGTCCCAGCGTCTCGTTCGACGGAATGACAACGTTGACGGTCCGGTTTGCGGTCTGTCCAGTGCTAAGGACCGGCCCCTCTTTGATATATGAGCCAAAGTCTCCGGTCACATTCATGCCCAGAACCCTAATCGTGTCCTGCCCCGAGTTGGTGAACGTACCCACCAAAACGATAGTCGCACCAGGATATGCAATCCCATCATAGCTTGCCATGAAAACCAAGCACGCTTCGTAGCCAGCGCAGCTTTGAGGAGCGGTACTGAAAGTTGCGGAAGGCCCCACGCTCTGGTTGCCGGAAGGATCCACTGCAATAATCTGGAAAGTATACGTCGTGTTTGATGGAAGACTGCTCATTCCGAACATGTTGTAGGCATAGTAGCTGTTGTCCATGTGCAACATCCCATCCCATGCTCCATTGACCAATATCTTGTAGTTCGGAATTCCATTGTCATCGGATGCGTGAGAGTAGCCTATGTTGAGAGAACTCGCCGTGATAAGAGTTACAATTATCTTACTGCCTGCAGGCCAGACAGGAGGCGTCACGTCTGGTTGAACGGCGTCCAAGAATGGGGAGAATCGGATCGGCGAAATATTCGTTGCGGGAGAATTCCCCGGACCAAGGCAGTATGCAAGAGGGACTGCCAAGATTAGTAGCAATATCACAGTGCAATGAATTCGTCTAGATATGGGCAGCAAGACAAGTCATCCCAAGCACAATCGGAGGCCCTTCATGATGTGACTGGTGCTGCCTACAGATAGGTTTTCCCCGAACAGCAATCTCAGAATATAAGAAGAGATTTTGACGAAAACTCCGTTTGAAGACGTGACAAACGGCCAGAACAAGACTTTTTCTGAGACGCACCTTCAGCAACTAGTCACAGGGAGGATTGGACTCCTCGACAGGTCTACGGACCAAAGTTACCCCTGTTACCGCGCTTCAGGTTGGCCTTGACAACTGGTTCGCAAGGAACACTGACAAGCTCAAGACTGTTATGAGAATAGTCTTCGGATTAGTCTGGCTGGTTGATGCCGCGTTCAAGTTCCAGCCAGAATTTGCCCAGTCCTTTTCTGACCTGATATCCTCGACGGCGGCCAATCAACCCTCTTGGCTAGCTGGATGGTTCTCATTCTGGGCCGCTACAACCTCCACAAACCCGCCCCTCTTCGCCTACTCAATCGCACTCCTAGAACTATTCCTCGCCTTCTGTCTAATCGCTGGCTTCCTGAGAAAACTCGCCTATACTCTAGGATTCTTCTACAGTCTCATACTCTGGTCCGTCCCAGAAGGCTTCGGCGGACCCTACGGCCCAAGCTCGACCGACATAGGAACCGGAATAATCTACGCCATCGCCTTCATGCTTCTACTACTCATCAACGCCATAACGGGCCCGAGCAAATATTCGCTCGATCGATTGATAGAGCGGAAATGGCCCGGCTGGAAGAGGATCGCAGAAATCCGCAGCGGTCCATAACGATTTCACGAGTCTTGATTTCAAGACTTTAACAGGAGCGTCTTCATTTATTCGAATGCGAGAAAGCTCGTATGTTAACAAAGTGAGCCTAGTCTCCATCAACCAACAACTGAAAGGACAACTTACGATCGGAATCTCGCCTTAGCGCGAACCTTGGTCTTCGCCGCCTCTTCAGCCCTGTTCCTCGGTATCGCATTAGTCTCTAGCGAACGTAGAAGACGTGTCGATATCTCGGTTATTTCATCTACTGCAACAAGGAACTGTTGCTCGTTAATTTTTGACGGTTTGCTGAAGCCACTGATCTTTCTGACAAACTGAAGAGAGGCATCACGGACCTCCTCGTGAGTGACGGGCGGATCAAAATTGAACAATGTCTTAATGTTTCTACACATTCACTGCAGCCTCAAACGCTTGAGCATCCAAGCGGATAGTTTTGAATTATTCGTCAGAGACAATAGTAGGTCAATTCTCTGGACAAATCTATTATCCCGTTCGGAGACGGTGCAGTTCCAGTACAAGAATGACATCTCCTCCGTCACCCTCGAAACCCAGGTCAAAGAAGATCCTTCCATTAGCAATCATAGCAGTCATTGTCATCGCTATACTCCTTGTACCGGTAGCACTTGCCGGAGGCTTCACAGTACCGGTTTCCAAGGTAACCTTCAACGAGACAACCGGCTCGTTCACTCACACCGACGCACAGGTTAGCGTAAGCACAGTCACAGTCTACGAATACTACCTCAGTATCCGATCACGAGGAACCGTCCAGACAACAGACACCGACGTCTCCAGCTCCGGAGGATCAAGCAATATCACAATCTCACTACGCCTGACCAACCCCTCCAACCAAACAATCGACCTCGGACACACCAATATCAACGGAGGAATAGGAACAAGAAGCCATACACTCTATCTTTCGATCGATCAGGGAGTCAAAGCACCAGGCACCTACAAGCTCGACATTGTAATCACAGTAAACCTGTCCATTTTAGGGATCCCAGCAAGCGCCTCAGCTACAATAACCTCCAGCTGGACAGTCTCATAGCCGACTTGATCGGCCAAAACCTCGAAGCTTTCTAAACAACCCCGATTGACCAGTGTGAGCCATGGTCAGCTCGTACGAACTACTACTCTTAGCAGTCGCACCATCCGTCTTCCTGCTCTGGTTCTTCCGTCACAAGGAACGATTCATACGAGAACCAATAGGACTAATGATCAAAGTCTTCATCCTAGGCGCAATCTGGGTTATACCTGCCATTATCTTCGAGATTATCGGAGACAAACTACTCCATCCCGACAATAGACTCATAGAAACCATCCTCTTCCTATTCGTCTTTGTAGGTCCAGGCGAAGAGTTCGGCAAATACTTCGCAGTCAAACGAGGCGCATTCAAGAATCCCAAGTTCCACGGGCCCATGGACGGAATCGTACTAGGAGTATCCGCCGCCCTAGGCTTCGCAACCATTGAAAACATAGACTATGTTCTCAGCGCCCCAACACCTGAAGCACAAATCCTAACCGGTATCATCAGAGCCTTCCTAAGTGTTCCAGGACACGCGTTCTGGGGAGCAATCACTGGCTTCTACATCGGCCAGGCAAAATACAAAGGCAAACACTGGCTCGGATATGCTGGACTAGCGATCTCATCTATCCTACATGCTACGTATGATTCGACCTCAGCGATAGTAGCCGCCTACTCCAGCGATATCGTCTCACTCGACCTGTTGGGACTAATCGCCCTCGCCGGAATAGTCTACCTAAGCTACATCGTCATCGTAAGAAGAGAGATAGGAACCGCAGAATCTGAAGAAGAGCATCCTCAGAGCACTGGCTAAACCTAACTTTGTTAGACAGCTGGCACAGTTCTTCCATCATCGCCGTCGCAGACTTCCAATTGCGACCACGATGCCCATACTACCCAGAGCTAAGGAGAAGGTACTAACAAGAACGCGGACAGATGGAGGTTCAATACCATAACAATAATTCACGTATCTGGTGCAAGTATTCGGAAACTCCAGCATTATGAATAGTCCATAGCCGATGAGCGTTAGAAGGATTCCCGCGACGAGTCCTTTCTTTGTCAATCTTCGCGTTTACCAGCATGGACGATATCCTGCCATGTCCCGTTCTTGTACGAGAATGGTGCCGTTGACGAGTGAAAACGACGATGCCTCAGGCATCGGTGGTCCGAGGAACTGTTAAAATACCCTAGGAAACAGAGTCCTTCCTGCAACACGTATCAATACGCTCTGTCCCCTGAAGATTCGAAAGCATACCGGTACCAACGCCCGGTCTTCAGAGGGCCATTTTCTCTAAACCTCTTCCAGCCCAACTATTGGGCGTGAAGTAGCCATTTGCAATCATGTTCTTTCACATGTTGAGGACAGTACGTCCCATCACAGTGCTCACACTGTGACAAAGACACTTTGCCGTCACATCCTTTGAACTGGCAACGGTCCCTAGAAATTATGATCATCCGAGCACCCGCAGCTCCGCCTCTCGCCTCGCGAAACGACCAGATGGGTCCGTCCGGATAGCCGATCACGGTTCCAGGTCTCTTTGCATAGAAGTAGAAAGCGGCAAAGATGCCGGCGAAAACAACCACGGTAATCAATGGACGCATGTCACCGAAGCGTATTCCGATAAAGACGAAAATAGAGCCAAGAAAAGCCATAATCGGGATGATCGGCAGGAAAGAGCTGCGAAACCATCGCTCCTCAGCAGTCAAGCCTAAGGCTGTCGACTAGAATTGATGAGATAGGCCTTCTGGACACAAATGCAGTGATGGGCTAACAAATCCATTGCTTGTCGGTGCATGACCTTATACCAGACGCTAACCGCCTCGGCGGTTGATAAGAAAAATGCAATCTACAACTCAAATGTCAAAAGGCGAACTACTGTTCGAAATCCAAGGCAAAACAGTTTCCAGCACAATCAAAGAGATCACACCACACGGCGTCCGCATTGAAATGAACGATGAAGGCCAAACCACCGGTAAAATCAACGGTGGAGCAATCAACACCATCAGCGTCTTCCTGAAGCCCGACGGGACCAACGAATGGGAAGGAAAAGCTCTCAATACAACCAAGGAAGGCGACATGCTAGTAATGCAAAGTAAGGGAACAGGCCACATGGCCAATCCAACCACAGGCGCATGGCAAGGCGAAGTCTTCTTCATGACACAATCCCCCAAACTCGCATGGCTCAACAACACGAAAGGCTGGATCGAAGGATCTGGCGACATGAGCCAACGAACATACCGCGGCAAAGTCTACGCCAAGAAGTAATCAATTCCTAACTTAAGATCCCTCTCCAACTCTTTATTCGCTGGATCGAGCATACGCCATGCTCAAACCATCATCGGCGCTCTGATCGCAAGATCTACGGTCTAGTACACAAAGAAAACAATCAGACCTGTAGAGCCTCGATCTGCTTGGGGCGATCGGAAAAATATCAGTTAAGAAAGAGAAGGAGTGTTGAGGAACGCTCGGAGTGGACGAGGGTTGACTCTTGGGTTGCTGTGATGGCTAAGGCTTTTTGGTTTCTAGTCGCTTGATGCCGGTCCATACCATGAACAAGAGCGCTGCGACAACGACTAGAACGACGACTGTGGCTATGGGGATTAGCATCTCTGCAAAGTTTGGCGCGTTGTAAGTCGCAAGTGCCATGGAAATGCTAGAGTCTTGACCCTGATAGTGCAAGTTGTTCGTGTTAGTACCTAGGAGGACGCAGCTGGAGTAGACTCCGTATCTGGCTGTTGTGCTAGTTGGGCAGTTCGAGCCAACCCCGAAGATGTTGACGCCGAACCAAGAGGGTATGCTGAATTGAGTATTGTAGGTAAAGATGTTGCCGCCGCTTGGCGAGCCGCTCGTAGTCAGTACCTTGTAAGGTGCGAGGTTGTAGCTTACATTTCCGCCGGAAGCCCATTTCCCATCGACGAAACCCGCCCATGGGAAGTAGATCGTGAGATTCCTTATCTCTAGAGTGTCCGTGGAGCTAGGGTTGACGACCGTGATGTACAGTGTTCCTGTGCCGCCTGGCGTATAGGATGCTTGATCGGTCCTTGTTGTGATGGTTTGAGCGTGTGCTGAAGGAGCGAAAGCGACTGCCATGACCGCGAGAATGGCAACAGTGACTACTAACTTGTTTTTCAGATCCATGTTTTCGCGTTGTGCTTGGTCAGGGGGTATAAAACAATGATATTGATCAATGGAACTCGAAGTTCGCATACGCTGACGGAAAGGTGGTAGCAGGAAGAGTGAGACTTGTACAGAGCCTCGCTGAATATAGAGCAGAAAAGCCGGAGAAATGGGAAAAGACCATCCTAACAAGACGCCAGCTCGAATATAGATGAGGATACGTGGTCGGTGAAAGTATTCGGAATGTCTCTTTCACGTCTTGAGCTTTGAGGTACTACCCACCCCTATTTTTACAACTTAATTTTTTACTGCGCCTCAAAATAAGCGAGATCTGCTGTAATTCGTTCAATATGATAGGAAGAGCATTTTGCGGAAATGGGTTTATTCATTTAAACATAGCGGAAATTTATGAGGAGGACATCGGGGGCCAGAAAACATGCACGTATTTTGGCGATCAGCGCTCAAAATGAGCGATTTCACCGTTGGCATGGATCAACTCGTCTAATTTTCTTAAAGACGGCTCAAGGTTCAGTTCCTTTTTCGCCTGCGAAACATAAGTAGCTCTACTAAAACGACGAATGCTACTATCGACCCAACCTGGACGACAGGCCTCTGGTAAGCGTAAGTCAGGATGAAGTCCTCTACACCCGTCGCGACCCTAGCTGGGAGTATAGGGTTATTCCCCAAGGATACGATGTCTGTTCCTCTTGCAATTATCCAGCTGCCGTTTTGCAGAGTGACATACTTGCTGGCTAGATTGTTGAGGGCTGTAGTGTACGCTCCGAGGCCGAGAAGGGGCACCGCATATAACAGTGCTCTCCAAAAGAGTCCGCCAAACTGTCCTTTTGCGACTCCCCAGAGTCGACTCCCAAGTCTAAGCCTGGATTTGGGCTTGTCCTGGTGCACATCTTGCCTAGGGTTAGATTTGGTCAGAGAGTCATGCCTCTGCTATCTTTTCTTCCTGGGCATCCTGTTTAGTTTGGATTGGCGGAGTTTTTGAGTCTTGGTTTTGCTCCATTAGCTTTTCGATCTTGTTTAGAATAGGAGCTTCCGAATAAGACTGGATCAGATCAGAGATGAGGGTATGAACCTCCTTGACCTTGGGGACTCCGTAGAGAGAGTAGTACGTGGCTGCGCGTGGCATGGTTGTTCCCTTGGCTCCAAAAACTCCTGCGCCTACTGTTACCGGTCTCTTGGAGCCAGCGAGGCCAACTCCAGCACCTGCCAAGTCTTGGCCTGTGCCAAGTCCGGCCTGACTCACCGGGATTATTGTGCCGAAGTCGAAGATTCTGCCCAAGATTCCCTGGCTCATTACTAGGTCGCTTATGCGGTCGTAGTAAGTCTCTCTAATTGTGGAGGAAGCAAAGGCTCTCTTCGAAAGAATCAATCGATGGTTCGTGATGAAGTAACGATGGCCTCGACGATAAAACTCGACAAGAACAATCGCCAGCAAAGATGAAGCCGCCAGAAGAACAGGTAACGTCGAGACGGAAGACGTCCACAGTCCGAGCACAGTACCGATTACCCCGACTAATCCTGAGTAAACCAAAGGCTGTTTTGTGACCCACACTAGACCTGCAATAATTGAAGGAATAATAAGAAACAGCCACCATAGACCGAGTTGTAAGTATGGAACAGCGAAGGCGACAGGAACATTTGTCTGCAAGAACGGAAAGATCAACATGAGAAGACCGGCCGAGACCAGGTAGACGGCCGCAAGGGCATCGTACTTCCAGAAAGCAAGAGGATGAGGATGGAGGAGAAGTTTCAATTCTTCATCTTTCCCCAAAACGATGCCTTTCGTAGAACCAACTATTGGCTTGGTCACATCGCCTGCAGATTTTGGTTGTAGAGACAAAATGTTCAACTAGAGACTGGTGCCTCCTTACTGGTGATATATCTTTTGCCATACACGGATAGGAGTTAACTCATTCCCCGCTAGTTCCTCTGTGGAATCCTCTACTGCAACGGGTCAAATCCTCTTTCTCAATGATCGCGACGTACGCTGGGCCGGGACCGTCTATGAAACGATTGATCTTCCAGCCTGTTCCTTGGAGTATCCTCTTCATTTGGTTTTTCGAAACGAGCAGATAGTCGAACCATGGTGTCGCGAAGGTTCTGTACCTAAGCCTCATTCGGACTTGACCTGGCATTCTGCCAAGTTTACGATTTCTCAAATGATACCATCTATGCAAGGGATCCACGGGTGGTTTGTAAATATCCAAGCTTTCAGCGATGATACGCGCATCCGGATTTGTCATTTCATAGAAACGTTTCAACAATTGTCGTGCTCGTTTGAAACCTCCGAAGAGCCCAAAGTTGTTCCCTATCATTAGGATCGTGTCGAATTTGCCTGGTCGGGAATCAATCTCTGAAATCGGCCTAACCATTACATTGTTTAGCCCTCTAAGTTTGCAGACTTTGACTGCCAATGGTGAAATGTCAACTCCTAATACATCGTGACCTTTCTTCTGGAGATATAGGGACCATCTTCCACCTCCACAGCCAATGTCGAGAACTCTGCCCTTCGCGTATGGTACCGCCTTCTTCTCACGACTGGTCCAGTCCTTGTATTCGGAGAGGTAATACTTGGGAAGTGTCGGACTGGGATCGATGTAGCCGTCGTCCCGTTCCACACACTCGATCACTAGTCGCCCCTTATAGAAGTCGTATAATTGATGACCATAGGCATCCTGGCGATTGGTCAGCATACAAATTTCAATTACAGAGAAGAAGTCGCGTCGTTTATAATTGGATGCGTCTCACCAGTTGATGCGCTAACCGTTTTTATGACTTGGTTTTGTTAGGTCCTCGTCATCTTTAGAGGAAATCAAGGCCGCGACGTATCGGTCAACGGTCCCAGGAGCTCCTGCTCCCTTACTTTTCGAACTCTTGTATTGATTCAGTTTCATCTGGTCGTATCGGTACTCCATCAGCATCAGTAGGACAAATGCGACCGCGAACGTTAGAACGGCGGTCCAGAGCTGAGTGAAGAGAAAGAAGTAGAGGAAGCCAGAGAGTCCTGTTGCGCAGACAATCGCGATTATTCCAGAGCCCCACTTGAACGCCTCAAGCGTTTGTGAGTTCCTTATACGACGGATAGATCGTCTGAGTTTCAAGTGGTTCCGGTTGTATCTCATAGCATAACTGTGGGAATAGTCTTTCCCCTAGCCCCCTTGCAAGAAGGAATTCGGCAAAGTTTTCAAAGACTGGGTATACCCAACAGGACCATGGCTGCAGAGCAACCCTTGGACAAGAAAACCTGGGGTTCGGCAGTACAGTACGGCAGGTCGTTAGGCATCTCTGAACGAGAACTCGACTTCAAACACTCCAGGTTAGAGGACGAGACCTACTGACAAACCCTCCAAAGGACTTCACACCGGATCTTCGGAGACTCAAGAGTTGGCCTTCAATGAAGGACTCTCCATGGCGCCAGCCCTATCTTGCAAGGCTGACCTTCGGTGA